>Ga0315287_10005788_pt1 | contig 12221 bp, 9 predicted proteins | sample YL17G11_0_MG_FD_205037 | JGI IMG/M metagenome (GOLD analysis project Ga0315287, IMG submission 205037) | Sediment microbial communities from Yellowstone Lake, YNP, Wyoming, USA - YL17G11_0 | ecosystem: Environmental > Aquatic > Freshwater > Lake > Sediment | place: USA: Wyoming | collected...
TCGCCGACAACGAACACGACGAGGCCAGATTTGTCGCCGGGGAGATCGACGCACTCGCCGACCGGGGCGATATCGGTTACAACGACGTTGCGGTCTTCTACCGCACCAACAACTCCTCCCGTTCGGTCGAGGAGGTGTTCATCCGCGCCGGCATCCCCTACAAGGTTGTCGGCGGCGTCCGGTTCTACGAACGCAGGGAGATTCGCGACGTCGTCGCCTATTTGAGGGTGCTGGACAATCCCGGCGACGCGGTGAGCCTGCGGCGGATTTTGAATACCCCGCGCCGCGGCATCGGCGACCGAGCAGAGGCATGCGTGGCCGTCTACGCCGAGAGTGCCGGTTGCACGTTCGCCGAGGCACTCGGCGCCGCGGCCGCGGGCAAAGCGCCGATGCTCAACACCCGCGCCGAAAAGGCGATCGACGGCTTCGTGAAACTGCTCGACGATCTGCGCGAACGCCGCGGCGACGAACTCGGGGATCTCGTCGAGGCCGTACTCGAACGGACCGGCTATCGCGCGGAGTTGGAGTCCTCGAATGATCCACAGGATCTGGCCCGCTTGGACAACCTCAACGAGTTAGTCAGCGTCGCCCATGAGTTCAGTATCGACCGGGCCAACGCCGCAGCGCTGGAGACCGACCTCGACGCTGCCGACGACTCCGGCGATGACGACCTCGCACAGGCCGGCGCGCTGGCCGAGTTTCTGGAGCGGGTATCGCTGGTCGCCGACTCCGACGAGTTGCCCGACAACGACACCGGGGTGGTCACGCTCATGACGTTGCACACCGCTAAAGGCCTGGAATTCCCGGTGGTGTTCGTCACCGGCTGGGAGGACGGCATGTTCCCGCACATGCGGGCACTCGGCGACCCGGCGGAATTGAACGAGGAGCGCCGCCTGGCCTACGTCGGCATCACCAGGGCCCGTAAGCGGTTGTATCTGAGCCGGGCCAAGGTGCGCTCGGCCTGGGGTCAGCCCATGCTCAACCCGGAGTCGAGGTTCCTGCGTGAGATTCCCGAGGAGTTGATCGACTGGCGCCGCACCGATGAGGCGCCGCCACCGCGGGCCACCGTCACCGGCCGCCCCGGCCCGCTGCGGCAGGCGCCGGCCGGCGCGGGCGGCAAGCGCGTGCTGCTGGTGCTCGCTCCGGGAGACCGGGTCAATCACGACAAGTACGGGCTGGGTCGGGTCGAGGAGGTTTCCGGAGCCGGGGAGTCGGCGATGTCGCTGATCGACTTCGGCAGTGCGGGGCGGGTCAAGCTGATGCACAACTATGCACCGGTGCAAAAGCTGTAGTTACCGACCTGAAGTTCCCGGTCTTCAGCCCAGCCCGACCCCAACTTCGGGCGGGTGGATCAGCCGCTGAGTGACACGCCGCGGGCGGCCATCCACGACACCGGGTCGATTGGATTGACGCCGTCGAGCAGGACGCTCAGGTGCAGGTGCGGCCCGGTGGAGTTGCCCCGGTTGCCGATGGTGGCGATCGGGTCGCCGGCGAATACCCGCTGACCGATCTGCACGTCCCAGCTGTTGATGTGGCCGTAGCGCGTCACGGTGCCGTCGGCGTGCCGGAGTTTGACCCAGGCACCGTAACCGGAGTTGGTGGGCCCGGCGTCGATAACAACACCGTCGGAGGCCGCGTAAATCGGGGTGCCAACCGGGCCGGCCAGGTCGACGCCGTCGTGCAGCGCACCCCAGCGATAACCGAAGCCGGAGGTGAACAGACCCCGGGTGGGCAGCACGAATAGCGGGCGTTGGAGCCGGGCTTCGCGCTCGGCGCGCTCGGCGGCATAGGCGACGCCGCGCGCGATCTCCTCGGCGTCCACAGCGGCGCCGGCGGCGGGTTTGACCGCGACGAGTTGCACGCCGCGGGAAGCGGGGGCGGTATCGACCAGCGTCGAGGCCAGGACGGTGCGCGTGACGGGTTGCGCGGTCGGGCTCATCATGGTGTATGCGGCCGCTGCGGCCGCGCCGGCGGCCATCGCCGCGAAGAGAACGCGTCCGCGGGCGGCGCTGGTTGGCTGGCGACGATGCTGCGGGGTGCGCGGCAGGATGTCGGTGTCCTCGGTGCTGGAGAACATCGGACGCTCATCCGCATCCGAGTCCGCGACCTGCACCGTTGCCGGTTCGAGCGGGGAAATCGATTTAAGCTGCGTCAAAACCAAATCCTTGCGTCGTGACCAAAGCGTTATCTAGATCAAACGACGGTAACCAAAATGAGACCAAAACGGCAACCCGTGCTCGATTTAGGCCCGGATTTGTGACTTGTATCACCTCCGGACTGTGCGGGGTGGGCGACTCCGACCCGATCGGCGGCGGTGGTTACAGTTCCCACCGAACGACTTCGGCGCACCACCAACAGACGGCGCACACCAACAGACGAGGCAGCCCATGGACCTTTTCGAGTACCAGGCGAAGGAATTGTTCGCCAAACACCAGGTTCCGACGACTCCCGGACGAGTGACGACCACTGCCGCGGACGCCAAGGTCATCGCCACTGAGATCGGCCGGCCGGTGATGGTGAAGGCTCAGGTGAAGGCCGGTGGGCGCGGTAAGGCCGGTGGGGTGAAGTACGCGGCCACACCCGAGGAGGCCTTCACCTACGCCTCGAACATCCTGGGCCTGGACATCAAGGGCCACATCGTCAAGAAGCTGTTGGTGGCCGAAGCCAGCGACATCGCCGAGGAGTACTACATCTCCTTCCTGCTCGACCGTGCCAACCGCACCTACCTGGCGATGTGCTCCGTCGAGGGCGGAATGGAAATCGAAGAGGTGGCCGCCACCAAGCCCGAGCGGCTCGCCAAGGTTCCGGTCGACGCGGTCACCGGCGTCGACCTGGCATTCGCCCGATCCATCGCCGAGCAGGGCCACCTGCCCGCCGAGGTGCTCGACGCCGCGGCGGTGACCATCGCCACGTTGTGGGAGGTCTTCGTCAAAGAGGACGCCACGCTGGTTGAGGTGAACCCACTGGTTCGCACCCCCGACGATCAAATCCTGGCGCTGGACGGCAAGGTCACCCTGGATGGCAATGCCGACTTCCGGCATCCCGATCACGCGCAGTTCGAAGACCGGGACTCGACCGATCCGCTGGAACTCAAGGCCAAGCAGCACGACCTGAACTACGTCAAACTCGACGGCGCGGTCGGTGTCATCGGAAATGGCGCCGGTCTGGTGATGTCGACGCTGGACGTGGTGGCCTACGCCGGTGAGCGTCATGGTGGCGTGAAGCCGGCGAACTTCCTCGACATCGGCGGCGGAGCCTCGGCGGAGGTGATGGCCGCGGGCCTCGACGTCATCCTCGGAGACGAACAGGTAAAGAGTGTGTTCGTCAACGTATTCGGAGGAATCACCGCCTGCGACGCAGTGGCCAACGGCATCGTGAAAGCCCTTGAGACCCTCGGCTCGGCGGCCAACAAACCGTTGGTGGTCCGACTGGACGGCAACAACGTCGAGGAGGGCCGTCGCATCCTGGCTGCGGCCAATCACCCCCTGGTCACCGTCGCCGACACCATGGACTCCGGTGCTGACAAGGCTGCCGAACTTGCTGCCGCCGCCGGAAAGGACGCTTAGTCATGTCGATCTTCCTCAACAAGGATTCCAAGGTCATCGTCCAAGGCATCACCGGCGGCGAGGGCACCAAACACACCGCCCTGATGCTCAAGGCCGGCACTAGGGTGGTCGGTGGCGTCAACGCACGCAAAGCGGGAACTTCGGTGTCGCACAAGGACTCCGAGGGAAAAGATGTCGAGTTGCCAGTCTTCGGTTCGGTCGCCGAAGCGATGGCGAAGACCGGCGCCGACACCTCGATCGCGTTCGTGCCACCGCAGTTCGCCAAGGACGCCATCATCGAGGCCATCGACGCCGGAATCGGTCTCCTGGTGGTCATCACCGAGGGAATCCCGGTGCAGGACAGCGCCTACGCGTGGGCGTACAACGTCGGTAAGGGAAACAAGACGCGGATCATCGGCCCCAACTGCCCGGGCATCATCACTCCCGGCGAGGCACTGGTTGGCATCACCCCGGCCACCATCACCGGCAAGGGCCCCATCGGTCTGGTCTCTAAATCCGGCACGCTGACCTATCAGATGATGTATGAACTGCGCGACCTCGGTTTCTCCACCGCGATCGGTATTGGCGGTGATCCGGTGATCGGCACCACCCACATCGACGCCATCGCGGCGTTCGAGAAAGACCCGGAGACCAAGCTGATCGTGATGATCGGCGAGATCGGCGGGGACGCCGAGGAACGCGCGGCCGACTACATCAAGGCCAATGTCAGGAAGCCAGTTGTCGGCTACGTGGCGGGCTTCACCGCACCGGAGGGCAAGACCATGGGCCACGCCGGCGCAATCGTGTCGGGTTCGTCGGGCACCGCCGCCGCCAAACAGGAAGCGCTCGAAGCGGCCGGCGTCAAGGTTGGCAAGACGCCCTCGGCCACAGCGGATTTGGCCCGGGAAATCCTGAAGGGGCTGTGAAGCCAGCGGTGAATCCGCGCACGCCGGTGCTCGTCGGTGTTGGTCAATTCACTGAGCGGATCGACGATCCGGCGTACCGGGGCATGTCCTCGGTGGAACTGGCGACGGCCGCGGCCCGGGCCGCACTGGCCGACACCGGTGCTGATCCGGCGGCGGTCGCCGGTGCCCTCGACACCGTCGTCGGCCTGCGGCAGTTCGAGATCTCCGGCCGGGGCATGGCACCGCTGGGTGCTTCGAATAATTATCCGCGATCGGTGGCCGGACGGGTGGGGGCAGCACCGGCCCGCGCGGTGCTGGAACCGATTGGGGGACAGGGGCCGCAGCATGTGGTCACCGAGTTCGCCGGCGCTATCGCGGCGGGCGATGCCGACGTCGTGATGGTGCTCGGATCGGAGAATGGTTCGACGTTGCGGACGTTCGCCAACCGCGCCGACGCCGGTGGTGACAAACCCGACCACGGCGAGTCCGTCGAGGGTCAACTCACCGATCGCGGCTACGGCTACGAGGGCCTGTTCAGCGAGTACACCGTCGCGCATGGTCTGATCGGGGCGCCGGCCCAGTACGGGTTGTTGGAGAATGCCCGCCGCCACCGGGTGGGCCTGAGCCCGCCGGATTACCGCCGTGCGATGGCCGAGTTGTTCGCGCCGTTTTCCGCAGTGGCTGCCGCGAATCCGTATTCGGCGTCGCCGGTGGAACGCACCGTCGCAGAGATTGTGAACGTAGACGCCGACAACCGGATGATCTGTGACCCGTACCCGCGTCTACTGGTGGCCCGCGATCAGGTCAACCAGGGCGCCGCTGTGGTGCTGATGTCGACCGCTGCAGCCCAGCGCCTGGGTGTGCCCGAGGACAGGTGGGTCTACCTCCACGGGCACGCCGACCTCGTCGACCAACCTCTGCTTGACCGCGCCGATCTGAGCTACAACTCGGCGTCGGTGCTGGCGGTGAGCGAAGCGCTGACGGTGGCCGGAGTGGGACTCGATGACATTGCGACATTCGATCTTTACAGCTGCTTCCCGGTGCCGGTGTTCAACATCTGCGACGGCACCGGCCTGGCGGTCGATGATCCCCGCGGGCTGACGCTCACCGGCGGTCTGCCGTACTTCGGCGGCCCGGGTAATAGCTACTCGCTGCACGCGATCGCCGAGACGGTGAATGCGATGCGTTGCGCCCCAGGAGCATTCGGGTTGGTGGGCGCAAACGGCGGCATCATCAGCAAGTACTCGGTAGGGATCTACTCGACTGCACCGGCCGAGTGGGCGCAAGACAACAGTGCCGCGTTGCGTGCCGAGGTCGCAGCCCGGCCGAAGGTTCCGCTGACCGTCCGGGCCGACGGCCCGGCCACCATTGAGACCTACACGGTTCGCTACGACTGGCCGGTGCGCACCGGAATCGTGATCGGCCGACTCGAGGCGGACGACAGCCGCTTCATGGCACTGGTCGACGACCCTGAACTGCTGGGCCTGCTCAGCGACGGCGAACCGATCGGGGCCCGGATTGCGGTGCACCCCCGCGGCGAGGCGAACTACGCCTCGGCCTGATCGGTGGGCGTCGGGTTGCGCGCTCAGGTGAGCGCGGCGAGCTTCCCGGCCAGCCGTTCCACGTAGGCCGCAACCTCGTCGGCGGGCTTGTCGGGGAGTCCGAACAGGGTTTCGGTGACGCCGATCTGCTGCCAGTGTTCGAGTTTTTCGGCCACCGGTTTGAAGTCCAGCGCCACGATCCGTGGAGTGCCATCGCGGCCGGCGTCGGCCCAGATTTCCTGCAGCAGAGCCACCGGTTGGTCGATGTCGACATCGCGCGGGGTGGTGATCCAGCCGTCGGCCGATCGCGCGATCCATTTGAAGTTCTTCTCGTTACCGGCCGCGCCGACGAGAACCGGGATGTGTGCCTGCACGGGTTTGGGCCAGGCCCAACTCGGACCGAAGGAGACGAACTCGCCGTCGTAGGCGGCTTCCTCGGCGGTCCACAGCTCGCGCATGGCCTCGATGTACTCCCGGAGCATGGTGCGGCGACGGCCCGGTGGAACGTTGTGGTCACCCAACTCGTCGGTGTTCCAGCCGTAACCGACGCCGACGCTGACCCGGCCGCCGGAGAGGTGATCAAGTGAGGCAATGGTTTTCGCCAAGCTGATCGGATCGTGCTCGACGGGCAGTGCGACGGCCGTGGCCAGCCGAACCCGCGACGTGACGGCTGCCGCGGTGGCGAGGCTGACCCAGGGGTCGAGAGTCCGCATATAGCGGTCATCGGGCAGGGATTCGTCACCGGTCGTCGGGTGTGCTGCCTCGCGCTTGATCGGAATGTGGGTGTGCTCGGGCACATAGAAGGTAGTGAAGCCGTGGTCGTCGGCGAGTTTGGCGGCCGCCGCAGGGGTGATCCCGCGATCACTGGTGAAGAGCACGAGACCGTAATCCATTCCCCGATTAGAACGTGTTCTAGTGGCCGGGGCAAGCGCGGGCCTGCGCTGACACGCCCGCGCTCGGCCGTCGGGAGGTCGTGGTGCGCTAGCGTGAGGCCATGACGTATCCACCTACGAATCCGGGCTACCAGGCATCGCAGCAACCGGGCGCCGGTTACGGCAACCCCGCCGCGCCGCCTTATCCGGCACCCGCGGTAGGGCCGAATCCGGGCGCGTACCCGCCGCCCGCCAGCGCGGGACCGAGCCGGATGCCGATGTTCCTCTCGGTAGGCGTGGTCGTCCTCGGCCTGGCCGCCTATCTGGCCAGCTTCGGCCCGCTGCTGAGCATCAATACCGATATCGGTCCGTTCGGCGGTGAATTCACCGCCAGTGGCCTGAGCTACTGGACGGTGGCCGCATTGCTTGCCGCGCTGCTCGCTGCCGCGGGACTGTTGCCCAAGGCAAAGAACTACAGCGCCATCGTGGCAGTGACCGCGGTGCTCGGCGTGTTACTGGTCCTTGCTCAGGCGATCAACCGGCCCAACGGTTTCTCCGTCGGCTGGGCGCTGTGGCTGGTGCTCGCCTTCACCCTGCTGCAGGCGATCGCGGCGGTGGCCGCGCTGCTGTATGAAAACGGTGTGCTGGCCCCGCCCCCGCCGCGTCCCCGCTACGACCAGTACGGCCAGTACGGACCGCCACCGGCCGGCTACTACGGACAGCCCGGTGGGCAGGGAGCGGCGCAGCGTCCCGGCTACCAATATCCGGCGATGGGCGGTTACCCGACCGGTCCGTTCGACGCCGACACTGCGGTGGACACCCCGCCGACCGGTTTCCCGAGTTATTCGCCGCCGACTGCTCCAGGACCGGGTCCGCTGTCCGCAGAGCCGCCGTCGGGCCCGACGTCGTCGTCCTGACCGGGCGCCCGCCACTCGCCTGAATTGCGCGTCGAGTGACACCGATCCGGGGCGGGCTGCCGACGGCAGCCGACGCCCCCCAACCACGGGACCTGGTACGCGTGGCTTTTGGCCCGTCGCTGGTCGCGCTCGTCATCATCTCGGCTGCGACCCTGGTCCAACTGGTTGTCGCCAACAGTGACCTGACCGGAACCCTGGGCGCCGTCGCCAGCATGTGGCTGGCCGTGCACCTGGTGCCAATCTCCATCGGCGGACAGCAACTGGGCGTGCTGCCGCTGGCGCCGGCCGCGCTGATGGTGTGGGCGACAGCGCGCGGGACCGCGCGGATCACCGCACCGCGGGGAACCTGGTTCGTCACCCGCTGGATCGTCGGCTCCGCGCTCGGCGGCCCGCTGCTCATCGCGGCGATCGCACTGGCCGTCGTGCACGACGCGGCGTCGGTGATCACGGTCTTGCAGACACCCAACGCGTTGCGGGCGTTCGCCGGCGTGGTGGCGGTGCACGGTCTCGGCGCACTCATCGGGGTCGGGTCGAAAGTGGGCCCGCGCGTGCTGGCGCGACTTGGGCTGCCGGCCTGGCTGCTCGACACCGTGCGCCCCGCGATGATCGCCTTAGCGGTGCTGCTGTCGTTGTCGTGTGCGGTTGTCGCGGCATCCCTGGTGGTGCACTGGGGGACGATGCACGATTTGTTCGGCATCACCGACTCGTTCTTCGGCCAGCTGAGCCTGGTGTTGCTGTCGTTGCTGTACCTGCCCAATGTGGTGGTGGGCGCCGCGGCGATGGCGGTTGGTTCCAGCGCCCATATCGGATTCGCCACCTTCAGCGCGTTCACGGTGTTCGGCGGAGACATTCCGGCGCTGCCGATCCTGGCCGCCGCTCCCACTCCGCCGCTGGGACCGGTGTGGGTGGCGCTGCTGATCGTCGGGGCGGTGTCAGCGGTGGCGATCGGTCAACAGTGCGCGCGCCGGCCGTTGCCGCTGGCGGCCGCGTTCGCAAAACTGGCGGTTGCCTCGATGCTGGCCGCGGTCAGCCTTGCGCTACTGGCGGTCGCGGCCGGGGGTGCGCTGGGCAACTTCGGAAACGTCGGGGTCGATCAGGCGACGTTGATACCGGGGGTGCTGTTCTGGTTCGGGTCCGTCGGCGGGCTGACCGTGGTGATGGCCGGTGGCCTCAGTCCGCGGACCGGGCGTCGGGCGGCCGCCGCGCAGGACGCCGCCGCGGGAGAGAATACTGCGGGGGAGAGTGCTATCGAACCCCGGCCGGAGAGCCCGCTCGACGAGGCCGACGCCGACGCGGACGAGCCGGAGCGTGAAGTCGGGGCTGATACCGATGCCGAGGTCGACGACGAACCCGAGCGAGAACCCGAACCCGAACCCGAACCCGGTCCTCCGCCACCGCCGGTGAAACCCGCGCCATACCTCGAGGACGTCGAGGATCTGATGTTCGTCGACGCGGACATCGAAGCGGACCGCCGCAAGCCGCCCCGCTAAGAGTTGATTCATAAGTCGGCTGGTGCGGACCGTTGAACCGTTGGGTTGCTGCTTGTTCGCCTGGTCCGCTGACGTCCCCAGGTGTAGCCGTGGGGTCTGTTGCGGGGTAGGGCGGGGCGTTCCCCTTGTCCGGCAGGGGCCCCAGGGTTGGGGCTGCCATCCTCACCAGCACCCGGTGTGGTGGTCGGGTTGTGGTGGATGGTTGACCGGACCGGCCCCTCGTGCTGGGCCGCTTCCCGGGTGACCGGGATGTCGTGAACGCGCCCGGCGAGCACGCTGTCGTGCAGTCGCTGGCGCTGGTTGTGATCGATGCGCGCGGTGCGCGGGTCGGAGGTGTCGGTGAGCGCGACGGTGGCGGCCATCGCGGCGGAAACAATGTCGCGGTCACCTTCGATGCCACAGGGGCAGGTGTGCCAGCGCTGGGAGAGGTTCTTTGTGGTGCGGGCACCGCAGGTGCAGTGTTGGGACAGGGCGGTGGTGAACGTCGACGCCTTGAGCAAGGCGCCGCCGGTGGCGGCGCACTCGCCGGCCAGGCGGGTCAGCATCCTGCCGGGGCTGAACGCGGCGATCCCGCGGCCCCACCGCCGCGCCCAGGTCCGCACATCGACGTCTTCGGTGATCAGGTGGGGGCCGTGGGCGGCGACGATCGCCTGCGCGGCGTGGCGGGCGAAAGCGTCCTTGCGCCGGGCGGTCGCTGATGCGGCCGCGGCGTGATCGGCGCGCAGGTCCCGGTATGCCTGGGACACAACATCTTTGCGGTAGGCCTGGACGGGGCTGCCCGCACTGGTGGCCACCCGGGCGCCGGCGGGGGTATCGACGGTCCTGGTGGGCAGCCCAGCTGCGGCGCGGCGCTCGGCGCGGGCCTGCTGGTGTGGGGACAGCCGGTACTGGTTGGCATTGGTTGCGCGCCGGGAGCGGTCCAGAGCCCGCATCCGGTCGCGGGCCTTCTTGGCCTCCCGCACAGTGGCCTGCCGCTGGGCCGGGGTGGCGGCGACATGCGACGTAAGCACGGCTGGCCGCTCGCCGTGGGTGTCGATGCTGGCCACAGCGATATTGGAGACGTTGCCGTCGACCCCGCCGATCCGCCCGGTCGGTGCGCCCTGCCGCAGCCCGGCGGTGGTGGGGCCGATCCAGCCGGGGCCGAGGATCGTCAGGTGGGCCTGATAGCGCCAGCCGCCGGGGGCGCGGCGGTCCCGGATTCGGCACAGGTCGATCTTGTGCCAGCACGCCGGATCGGCCAGGAAGTGCGCCAGCCGGCCGAACTGACCCGCCCCCTGCGCCAGGCGCACCGGCATCACGAGATCCCCACCGGTAAGGCCCGTGTAGACCACCGCCAGTGGGCCGTCGTAGTCCCACCACGACCGCCGGCCACCGGCCGGTGCGGGCAGACGTTGCGGCTGGGCCACGACGCTGCGGCCGGACTCCACTGCGACAGCCGCCGCGATAGTGGCGCGCTGGCCGTAGGTGTTGAGGTGGCCCTGCAGCGAGCCGACCAGCCGGTAGGTCTCCCACACCGGCTGGGTTTTGGTGTGGGAGCGGGCCCGGCCAGGAATCCGGGTGAAGTCCCACCACGACCCCACCCGGGGCGGACCATGCCGCCGCCCGCGGCTATCGGGGAACAAGAACCGGTCGCAGGACTGCCACACCTCGTCGGCGACATGCAACGCGGTGGCCTTGGTCAGCTGGGCACGCATCCACCCGGCCCGCTCGACATGAACTTTCGCCCGGCCCTCAACGGCCTTGCGGTTCAAGCCAAGTCGACGACGAACCGCCTGCGGGTCCCCGGCCCGCTCGTGGCGGGCGGCAAGATAGGCGCGGCTGGCCGCCCCTGCGTCCCGCTGCACCGCGCGACGCAGCCGAAACACTGCATCCCAATGCTTCTCGACCCGCCGGCGCATCACCACATCACTGGAGAGGTCCAACTCCAGTGCGATGACCGCCACCTGCTCAGGGCGGCGCCAATTCGCCGTCTTCGACTTCCCCCGCCGCCGCGCCGCCGCGACAGCAGCTACCGCCGGATCAGGCAACGGGGCAGTCTTCACGCCGCGATTCTGTCGTAGGCCTCTGACAAATCCGGACAGGTGAGGATCACCAGACTCGGCCCGGCAGACGTCTACGCCCTGACCGGCATCACCGCGGCCGAGGTCGACCGCATCGCCGCCACCACCAATCCCAGGCATCGGCGGGGCCGCCCACCAGGGCCGACCCACCCCGACCGCGTGCTGCTGACGCTGGTCGCGCTGCGCACCAACCTCACCGAACGTGCCCTGGCGGCCATCTTCGACATCAGCCAGCCCACCGCCCATCGAATCATCCGCGATCTCACCGCCGCCGTCGCCGGGTTGTTCGTCCCCGACGAATTCGACAGCACCGACACCCTGCTCTTGGACGGAACCCTCATCCCGGTCCACGATCAGTCCATTACCCGCCCGAGCAAGAACTACCGGCGCTCGGTCAACATTCAGGTGATGGCCACCCTCCATCGCCGGATCGTGCACGTAGGCAACGCCTGGCCCGGTGACCGTAACGACATCGTCGTCGCCAAAGCCACCATCACCCTGCCCGCCGGGATCACCACACTGACCGACGGCGGCTACCGCTCCATGCCCGGCGCGACACTGCCACCCACAGACGACCCCGCCCGCCTCGCCGAACACCGCCGCCGGCGCGCACGGATCGAACACATCCTGGCCCGCATGAAGGACTGGCAGATGCTTCGCCAATGCCGACGACGCGGCAACGCGATCAACCTCGCCGCCCGCGCCGTCGCCTACCTCTGAAACACCAAGCTGGCACGCTTATGAATCAACCCTTAGGCTCATCGCCGTGCCAGAGTCGATCCGCGTGCCGCCGAGCGCGCCGGCCCGACTGGTCGTGCTGGCCTCCGGAACCGGGTCGCTGCTGCAGTCGGTGCTGGACGCCGCGGTCGGGGATTACCCGGCGCGGGTGGT
>Ga0315287_10005790_pt1 | contig 12218 bp, 10 predicted proteins | sample YL17G11_0_MG_FD_205037 | JGI IMG/M metagenome (GOLD analysis project Ga0315287, IMG submission 205037) | Sediment microbial communities from Yellowstone Lake, YNP, Wyoming, USA - YL17G11_0 | ecosystem: Environmental > Aquatic > Freshwater > Lake > Sediment | place: USA: Wyoming | collected...
GTGTTCGTCAAGCCCGGCGACAACGTCGAGGAGGGCGCCCCGCTGTTGGTCCTCGAGGCCATGAAGATGGAGAACGAACTGCGGGCGCCCAAAAAAGGCACGGTGACGGTGGTTCCGGTCAAGAAGGGCGATACGGCCGAACGCGGTCAACTCCTAGTGGGTATCGAGTAGCGCGGGAATCGTCGGCCCCCCGGCTCCCCTTGGCGCGCCCCGGCGCGCCCCCTGATACCAGCGAAACCTTATGCCCCTTAGCGGAGCAAGCCCGCATGGTGGTACGGGTTGCGGGAGCGAAGGGGCATAAGGTTTCGCCCTACCGTTTGATGGCCCGGATAGCCTCGGCCCGCTCTCTCAACGCGCGAGCCTCTTCATCCCGGCCGGTGTCCTCGTAGAGCGCGGCCATGCCGTCCAGCGTCAGAGCCACGTCGGGATGATCGCTTCCCAGCGCTTTCTCACGGATGGCCAACGCTCGGGCGTACTCGGGCTCAGCGGCCTCGTAGTCCCCATGCGCTCGGTGCAGCTCGGCCAAGCCCTGCAGCGTCAGAGCCACGTCGGGATGCTCGGGCCCTAGGGCCGCTTCGGCCACAGCAAGCGCTCGCTCGTAGAGCGGCGCGGCTTCGTCGAACCTGCCCTGCACGCGGTAGAGCTCGGCCAGATTGTTGAGGCTTACCGCGACCTCCGGGTGCTCTGGGCCGAGGCTCCTCTCGCCAACGACCAAAGCCCGCAGGTAGAGGGGTTCGGCGTCGTCGTAGCGGCCTTGCGCGCGGTAGAGCTCGGCGAGGTTCTCGAGGCTGGTCGCCACGTGGGCGTGCTCGGGACCCAGCGCCTCTTCGCGTATGGCTAGGGCCCGCTTGTGTAGCGGCTCGGCCTCCTCGTACCGGCCCTGCTCGTAGTAGAGCACGGCAAGGTTGCCCAGGCCGCTGGCCACGTCGGGATGCTGGGGTCCCAGGCTCTTCTCCCAGATCTCGAGGGATCGCTTGTAGAGCGGCTCTGCCGCTGCGTAGTGGCCCTGGACCGAGGAGAGAACCGCGAGCCCATTGAGGAAGAGAGCCAGGCTGGGATCGTCTGGGCCGAGCAACCTCTCCTTTATGGCGATGGCGCGCTCGTAGAGCGGCTTGGCATCCGCGTAGCGGCCCAGCACGTAGTACAGCTCCGCCAGGTCGGCCAAACTCCTTGCCAGCTCGGGGTCGTCGGGGCCCAAGGTCTTGTCCCGGATGGCAAGGGCCCGTACGAAGAGGGGCTCGGCCAGGGCATACTGGCCTCGCGCGCGGTAGAGCTCCGCCACCTGGGCCGAGCTCGCGGCGACCAGCGGGTGGTCGGGGCCGAGGTCGGCTTCGCGGATGCGCAGGGCCCTCTCGCAGTTCCACAGAGCGTCGGTCGTCCGTCCGCGGGCGTCCAGCAACGGGCCGAGAACCGCCAGCGTCCGGGCGACCTCGGGATGCACCAGGCCCAGGTTCTTCTCCCGGATGGCGAGGGCACGTTCCAGCAACGGCTGAGCGTCCGCCTGCTTGTCAGCGGTGATCGAATAGGCGGCCAGCGCGTCGAGACCGGCGGCGATCTGCAAGTTGTCGGGCCCAGAAGCCGCCTCGAGGAGCTCGATGGCCTGCTGGTGTCCCGCCCCGGCTTCTTTCAGCCGGCCCCGCTGCGCGTGCAGGTCGGCGAGACGCTGGAGACTCAATGCGACAGCCGGGTCGTCGGGGCCGAGTGCCCCTTTCCGCAAGGCCAGCGACTTCTGGAAACTCTTCTCCGCTTTGAGATAGTTCTCCCGAGCTTGGTACAGGGCGGCGATCCTGTCGAGGCTGGCGGCTACCCGGAAATGGCTCGCACCGAACGCGTTCTGCCGGATGGCCAGGGCCCGCCGGTAGAGGTCGAAAGCGTCGGCATACCGGCCCTGGGCGACGAGAACGTCGCCCAGATCGTCGAGGGTCGCGGCCACCCGAGGGTGATCGGAACCCAGCGACGACTCCCGGATGGCCAGAGCCGCCTCGTAGAGAGGGGTCGCGGCCGGGTCGTGTCCAAGAAGATGGTAGAGGTGGGCGAGGTTCTCGCAGGCAAGAGCGACAGTGGGGTCGGCTCCCCCCGGAGCTTTCTCGCGCATCGCCAGGGCCCGCTCGTAGAAGGCGGCGGCCTGGACATACGCGCCTGCGGTCTCGTGAAGCACGGCCAGGTCGGCGACAATGGCCGCTATTCCGATGTGATCGGCCCCCAACTCGAGCTCGGCGGCAACAAGTGCCTTTTCTCCGGCCTCGATGGCCTGCCCCAACTCACCCTGGGCCGCGAGCGAGGAGGCTTCGACCGCCAGGGTCTTCCATGCAGCGTGTGATGTGCGTCCGTCCATGAAATGGGACTGTATAGGCTGGCCCATTCCTCGTCAACCTTTCGTCCCGCATCGGACCGACTTTTGGCGTCCTATCGATGAGGGTTTGACGTCGATACGCTTCTGTGCAAAACTGTTTCGCGCAGAACTATATGAGACATCTCGAGGCTTGAAAGAGGCCAATTCACTTCTATGCATGGCTTTGTCGATCATCCTCCGCTGCCGCTTGTGCTGCCTCCTCCGGAGACTGAGAACCTCGACCCAGTGACTCTCCAGGCCTTCCACGCGCTGGGGAGGGTGTTCCACCTGCATCGCCAGGCGATGCAGCGGAAGCTGAGCAACCCTGAGACCCACCACGGCGAGTTGATAAGCCTGCGCCTGTTGACAAGGACCGACGGGATCAGCCAACGCGAGTTCGCCGACACCCTGCACCTTTCCCGCCCGAGGGTCACAAGCATCTTGCAGGGGTTGGAAAGAGCGGGGGCCGTGCGGCGCGAACCCGATCCCGCCGATCAGCGCGTCACCCGGGTGTTCTTGACGCCCGAGGGCCGGCGGCAGGAGATGGAGAACCGGGCGGCGTTCGAGGACTACGTCCAGCAGACCGTCGGCAAACTGACCGACGGTGACAAGGTGGAACTGACCCGGATGCTGGATGAGGTCTCCGGTCATATCGCGGAATTGGTGTGCCCGGCTGCGCAGGAACAAGGGGCGCGAACGTCATGAAGCGCCTTCTCCTGACATATCTACGCCCCTACCGTAAGCGCATCGGCTTTGTCGTCATGCTGGTCCTCGTTCAGTCGATCGGCAACCTCTATCTGCCCACCCTGAATGCCCACATCATCAACAACGGCATCGCCAAGGGCGACACAGGCTATATCCTTCGGACCGGCGGGATCATGCTCGGCGTCGCGCTGCTGATCACCGCCTGCTCCATCACCGCGGTGTTCCACGCTTCGAAGACGGCCATGGGCATGGGGCGCGACGTCAGGGGCTCGCTGTTCCGCAAGGTGGAAACCCTCTCCCAGAGCGAGATGGGGCGATTCGGGACTCCCTCTCTCATCACCCGGAACACCAACGACGTGCAGCAGGTGCAGATGCTGGTAGCCATCGGCCTGACTTTGATGGTCATGGCCCCGATGCTGGCTATCGGCGGCATCATCATGGCCCTCCGCCAGGATGCGTCTCTTTCAGCGGCGCTCGCCGTCATTCTGCCCATCATGGGGGTCTTCATCTTCGTCGTCCTCCGCCGGGCCGTACCGCTGTTCAGGATCATCCAGGCCCGCCTCGACAAGATCAACCAGATCATGCGCGAGGCTCTCGGCGGGATCAGAGTGATCAGGGCGTTCGCACGGACCGACTACGAAGAGAGGCGTTTCGCCCAGGCCAACCAGGAACTGACTGATGTGACCGTGCGGGTCTTCAAGCTCTTCGCGGTCGTGATCCCGACCCTGTTCCTCATCATGAACCTGTCCACCGTGGCGATCATGTGGTTCGGCGGTCAGCGGGTGGACAGCGGCGCCATGCCGATCGGTAATCTCTTCGCCTTCATCGCCTACGTTATGCAGATCCTCTTCGCGGTCCTCATGTCCACGATGCTGGCCGCGATGATCCCCCGCGCAGTGGCATGCGGGGGCCGGATACAGGACGTGTTGGACGTGGAGCCGGCGATCCACGATCCTCGTGTTGCTCATCTCATCCCGGTGAGGGACGGGGGCAAGCACGGACTTGTGGAGTTCAGGGACGTCGAGTTCCGGTATCCCGGAGCCCAGGATGCCATCCTCAGCCACATCTCGTTCACCGCCCGCCCCGGCGAGACCACCGCGATCGTGGGGAGCACGGGGAGTGGCAAATCCACTTTGATCGGGCTCATCCCCCGCCTCAACGACGTCACCGCCGGCAGCATCCTCATCGACGGGATAGACATCCGGGAGATGGACCGGGCCGATCTGTGGCAGCACATCGGGTTCGTCCCGCAGAAGGCCTTCCTCTTCTCGGGGACGGTGGCCAGCAACCTCCGGTACGGCGACGTTGACGCCAGCGATGAGGAGCTGTGGAACGCTCTGCAGGTCGCGCAGGCGGAAGAATTCGTCTCCGCCATGACGGAAGGTCTCTATGAACCCATCACCCAAGGGGGGACAAACGTCTCCGGGGGGCAGAGACAGCGCCTGGCGATAGCCCGGGCCGTGGTCAAGAAGCCAGACATCTACGTGTTCGACGATAGCTTCTCGGCCCTGGACCTCAAGACCGACTCGATGCTTCGAGCCGCTCTGAAGCGCCAGACGAAGGACGCGACGGTGATCGTCGTCGCCCAGCGGGTCAGCACCATCCTCCACGCCGATCAGATCGTGGTCCTGGAAGAGGGCGGGGTCTGCGGCATGGGCGACCACAAGGACCTGGTCGATCGTTGCGAGACCTACCGCGAGATCGTCTACTCGCAGTTGACGGCGGAGGAAGTGGCGTGAGCGCCGAAGAACGCAACCACCAGGCGACGCCGGCCGACGCCACCCCAAACGGCGGTCCGGCCGCGGAGAAGTCTCAGGAGGAACCAAAGGGTCGCGCCGGCCGGGGCGGCCCGCCCCAACATGGCCCCGGCTTCGGGCCGCCGGGGCTCATCGGCTCCGGGGCAAAGGCCAAAGACTTCAAGGGTTCGTTCAAGCGGCTCGTCGGGAGGTTACGCCCCGAGCGGACCAAGATCGTGCTGATCATCCTGCTCGCGGTAGTCAGCGTCACCTGCACGGTCGCGGCGCCCAAGATACTGGCCCGGGTCACGAACCTGATCTTTTCCGGCGTCGTGAGCAAGCAACTGCCGGCCGGGGTCACCCAGGAGCAGGCGGTCGCGGCCTTGCGGGCGCAAGGTCAGGATAATCTGGCCAACATGCTGGCGGGAATGACCAATATCAACCCCGGCCAGGGAGTGGATTTCGCCGCCGTCGGCCGGGTCCTCCTCGTCGTGACGGCGATCTATCTTCTCAGCGCCTTGTTCGGCTGGCTGCAGGGCTACATCATGGCCGGAGTGGTCGCCCGCGTGATCTTCCGGCTGCGCCGAGATATCGACGTCAAACTCGCCCGCCTGCCCCTCAAATACTTCGACAGCCACCCGCGAGGCGACATCCTCAGCAGGGTCACGAACGACATCGACAACATCCAGCAGACGCTGCAGCAGACGCTCTCCCAGATCATCACATCGATCCTGACACTCATCGGGGTACTGGCGATGATGTTCTGGCTCAGCCCGCTCCTGGCGGTGATCTGCCTCGTCACCGTGCCCATTTCCGTGGTGATCACGATGTTGATAGCCAAGCGTTCCCAGAAGCAGTTCGCCCTGCAGTGGGAGCACACGGGCGACCTCACAGGGCACGTGGAGGAGAGCTTCACCGGCCACACCATCGTGAAGATCTTTGGGCGCCAGAAGGAGGCGATCGAGCAATTCGACGAGGAGAACGACGATCTCTATCAGGCCAGCTTCAAGGCCCAGTTCATCTCCGGCATCATCATGCCCATGATGATGTTCGTGGGGAACCTCCAGTACGTCGCCATCGCGGTGGTCGGCGGGTTGCAGGTGGCCACCGGCGCCCTATCCTTAGGTAACGTGCAAGCGTTCATCCAGTACTCCCAGATGTTCATGCAGCCGATCACCCAGACGGCCAGCGTGGCCAACGTGCTTCAGTCGGCAGTGGCCTCGTCAGAGCGCGTGTTCGAACTTCTCGACGAGGCCGAGGAATCGGCCGACCCGGCGAAGCCCGTGGTGCTCAGGCATGTCACCGGCCGCGTGCAGTTCGAGGACGTATCCTTCCGCTACCTCCCCGATATGCCTTTGATCGAACACCTCAATGTAGAAGTACAGCCGGGGCAGACCGTCGCCATCGTCGGCCCGACCGGCGCGGGAAAGACGACCCTCGTCAACCTGCTCATGCGTTTCTACGAGATCGACAACGGAGCCATCTTTGTCGACGGCGTGGACACCCGCAAGATGGCTCGCGCGGACCTGCGGCGCCTCTTCGGCATGGTGCTGCAGGACGCCTGGCTGTTCGGGGGCACCATCCGGGAGAACATCGCCTACGGTCTGGAAGGAGCCACCGAAGCGCAGATAAGCGCGGCGGCGGAGGCGGCTCACGTGGACCACTTCGTGCGCACCCTTCCTGAGGCTTACGACACAAAGCTGGATGACGATTCCGCCAACGTGTCCACGGGGGAGAGGCAGCTACTGACCATCGCCCGCGCGTTCCTGGCCGATCCCGAGATCCTTATCCTGGACGAGGCCACCAGTTCCGTCGACACCAGGACCGAAGTCCTGATCCAGAAGGCCATGGCCCGCCTGCTGACAGGGCGCACGAGTTTCGTGATCGCTCACCGGCTGTCGACCATCCGCGGCGCGGACCTCATCCTGGTCATGAACGAGGGGAGCATCGTCGAGCAGGGGACGCACGAGAAGCTGCTCGCGGCGCGGGGCTTCTACCACGACCTCTACAACAGCCAGTTTGTGGAGGCCCTCGCAGAGGCTTCCTAGGCGAAGTGGCGCTGCAGCAGACCTTTGAACGCCTTGCCGTGCCGGGCTTCGTCGCGAGCCATCTCGTGCACCGTGTCGTGGATGGCGTCGTAGCCCAGTTCTTTGGCGAGTTTCGCCAGCTCCACTTTGCCTTCGGTGGCGCCGAATTCGGCGTCTACGCGGGCCGTGAGGTTGGCTTTGGTCTCGGCCGAGACGCACTCGCCCAGCAGTTCGGCGAACCGGGAAGCGTGGTCGGCTTCCTCAAAGGCGATGCGCTTGTAGGCTTCGGCGACTTCCGGGTAGCCCTGGCGGTCGGCCGCGCGCGACATGGCGAGGTACATGCCCACTTCGCTGCATTCGCCGTTGAAGTTCATGCGCAGGCCTTCGATGACTCGGGGATCCACGTCTTTGGCGATGCCGACAACGTGTTCCGCAGCCCATGTGGCCGTGGTCTCGGTCGCCGCCTTGAAGCTCGAGCCGGGAGCCTTGCACGAGGGGCATTCCTCCGGCGGCGCGTCACCTTCGAAGACGTAGCCGCAGACCGGGCAGGTCCATTTCATGAAGTGGTCCTCCTGTGGCGATCGTAGTGTTCAGTGGAACGACGCAGGAGATTATACAAAGTCCGTAGCGCACTGTGAGTTGCGCACCTCTACGAAGATATGGGTCACCTGAGGATAGGGGACCTGGATACGCTTCTCTATGCGGCGAATGGCCGCGTCTACCTCTTCAACCGGTATCTGCGGGGTGAACTGGACCTCGATGTTCAGCAGTACCTGGTCGGGGCCCAAATGCATGGTAAGCACTTCGCCCAGGTCCATCACCGCCGGGTCGTTCATGGCGATCTCCCGGAGCGCGGCTACGATCTCCGGGTCGGCCACTTCGCCCACAAGAAGGCTCCTGCTCTCCTCGGCCAGCCACACCGCCGCGCTCACCAGGAGAAGACCGATGACCACCGAGGCGGCGCCGTCCAGGACCGGCATGTCGAGCAGGTCGCTGAGGAGGACCCCCATGAACGCCACGAACAGCCCGACCAGAGCAGCCGAGTCCTCGAAGACCACCGTGAACAGGCTCGGGTCCTTGCCCCGGCGGACCGCGGCCACTACGCTCGTCGAGCCCCTCTGTGTCTTGAACGCCCGCCAGGCGATGGTGAACGAGATGGCCTCGAACACGGCCGACAGCGCGAGCACGATGTAGTTCACGTACGGACTCTCGAGGGGGTTGGGATGGAGCATGTGGGTTATGCCCTCGTAGATGGACATCCCACCGCCCACCGCGAAGATGCTGATAGCCACTATCAGCGTCCAGAAGTAGACCTCCATGCCGTGGCCGAAGACATGGTGCTCGTCGGGCGGGCGGGCTCCGCGCCGCAGCCCGTGATACAGGAGGATCCCGTTGCCGGTGTCGACGAGAGAGTGGATGCCTTCCGAGATCATCGCCGAGCTGCCCGTCATGGCCGCGGCGACGAACTTGATAGTGGCGATCGCGAGATTCCCGACGATCGCGGCGACGATCGCTTTCTTCGATTCGGCGGCCATGGCGCCAGTCTACACGGCTCCCGGGCGCCGCGGAAGGCGGCGCCGGCACCAGCGTGCCGGCGCCACGCCACGGCATCGCAAGGACCGCCGGGCGGCCGCCTTCCGCGGGGGCGCTTGACAATGGCGGCACGCTGGGCGACCCTTGGCTGCATGGACTTGAGCCGAGGACACGAGAAGGTCGCCCGGTTGATCGAGAGGGGGGTGAGCATCCCCGCTCCCTCGACCGTCGACATCGGCGACGATGTCGACCTCTTCCGGATAGCGGACCGCGACGTCGTCATCTATCCCGGCTGCCGGATATATGGCTCGCAGACGGTCATCTCCGCCGGCGTGCGCCTGGGCGCCGAGGGACCGGTGACCGTTGAAGATTGCTATCTGGGCCCCCGAGTGGAACTGAAAGGGGGCTACCTCAGGCAGTCGGTCTTACTGGAGAAGGCCGGCATGGGGCTTGGCGCCCACGTCCGCGAGGGCTGCTTGCTCGAGGAAGAGGCGAGTGGGGCGCACTGTGTGGGGCTCAAACAGACCATCCTGTTCCCGTTCGTCACTCTCGGCAGCCTCATCAACTTCTGCGATTGCCTGATGGCCGGCGGGACCAGCCGCGAGAACCACAGCGAGGTGGGCAGCTCCTATATCCACTTCAACTACACTCCCGACGGCGACAAGTGCACCCCTTCGCTCTTCGGCGACGTTCCTCGAGGCGTGATGCTCGACCAGCGGCCCATCTTTCTCGGCGGGCAGGGCGGGGCCGCCGGACCGGTGCGGGTAGCCTTCGGTACCTTGGTCGTCGCCGGCTGCATCCTCCGCGAGGACATCCTTGAGGAGGGGCGCCTGGTCGTGGTAGGTGCGCACAGAGAGGCGAAGCGGAGGTACATACCCCGCACCTACGGCAACCTGGCGCGGCTCCTGCGCAACAACGTCGTCTACCTGGCGAACCTGGCGGCCCTCGAGCAGTGGTACAGAGCGGTCCGGCAACCCTTCTTCGCCCGGCAGGAACTCGGGGGATTGGTCTATGAGGGAGCGCTCACGATGCTGGCGGGCGCCAAGGAGGAACGGCTGAAGCGGCTGAGGGCTACGGCCGCGAAAGTCTCTGCTTCGCATCGCTATTCGGGCGAACTGAGCGAGAACCTGGACGCCCTCGCGGAGCTCTTCGCGACTGGAGCCGAGTACGAGGGCGGGTGGACGTCCGGCGCCGGCGACGCGTTTCTAGCTGAGTTCTGGCGGGCGGTGGAAGGGGAGAGCTCGTATATCACGGCGATCAAGGGCCTTGCCCCGGCCCTATCGGGTCAGGGAGTACAGTGGCTCGAGGAGATCGTCGATTCGCTCTGCACCCGCGCTGACGCGCTGTTCCCTTCCCTGAGCCTTTTCGCCTCGGGAAAGAGATAGGAGATCTGATAGATGGGCACGTTGTTCGGCACCGACGGCATCCGCGGGGAGGCGAACCGTTACCCCATGGATTCCGCCACCGCCTTCGCCGTGGGGCAGGCGATCACGCAGGTCCTCAGGCGGAACGGGCATGCCCCGGTCGTCATCATCGGCAAGGACACCCGCATCTCCGGCTACATGCTGGAGAGTGCTCTCGAATCCGGGGTGACGTCCATGGGAGGGATGGCCTATCTGGTCGGAGTCATGCCGACTCCCGCTATCGCTTACCTCACGGAAAGCATGCGGGCCGACGCGGGGCTGGCTATATCGGCTTCCCACAATCCGTACCACGACAACGGGATCAAGGTCTTCGCGTGGAACGGCTGCAAGCTCTCGGATGAGCAAGAGAACGAGATCGAACAGCTCGTCCTCGGAGGAAGACTGCCGGAGATGGTACCGGAGCCGCGCGGGATGGGGCGGGCCAAGCGGCTGGAAGACGCTCAGGGACGCTACGTGGTCTTCCTCAAGAACACGTTCCCTCGCGGTCTCTCTATGGAAGGCCTGAAGGTGGCCATGGACGTCGCGAATGGCGCCACCTACAAGGTAGCCCCGGCAACCTTCATGGAGCTTGGCGCCGACGTCACCGTCATCCACAACGCCCCGAACGGCATGAATATCAACGACGGCTGCGGGTCGCAGCACACGCATGATCTCGGGCGCACCGTCCGGGCCACGGGTTCGGCCGTCGGCCTGGCCTTCGACGGCGACGGAGACCGCCTGATAGCCGTTGACGAAAGGGGCGCCGAGATCACGGGCGACCAGATCCTCCTGATCTGCGCGCGCATGCTGCAGGCCGAAGGCCGGCTGAGCGAGGACCTACTGGTGTCGACCGTGATGAGCAACCTGGGGTTGCGCGTGGCCGCCCAACGGTATGGCTTCCGCCACCACGCGGCCAAGGTGGGCGATCGGAACGTCCTCGAAGACATGCGCTCTCTCGGCGCCGTGCTCGGCGGTGAGGATTCGGGGCACGTCATTTTCCTCGAACACCACACCACCGGAGATGGCATCCTCACCGCATTGCAGCTCGTGGCCGCCATGCTCAAAGAGGGGAGACCGCTCTCCGACCTGGCGGCGCTCATGGACGTCTTCCCGCAGCGGCTCATCAACATCCGGGTGGTCCGGAAGCCCGATCTGGAGAGCGTGCCCGACATCATGGAGTCCATAGCTGTGGCGGAGGCCGCTCTGGGCGACCAAGGCCGGGTTCTCGTGCGCTACTCCGGCACCGAATCGCTCTGCCGGGTGATGGTGGAGGGCCCGACCGCGGAGCTCACCGACACGTGGGCCGAGGAGATCGCGGAGGTCGTGCGGATGGCCCTCTGGGAGTAGGCGAACCGGGAACGCTCGCGCCGGCCGGAATGCCCGCCGGACCCGTACATACGATTCTTCTTTACAACACCGCCGGCGCGCGATATGCTCGGCATTATGAGCACCAAGCCTTTCAACGTGCGTCTTCCCGATTGGGCCGTCCAATACATCAACGAGCGGGCGGTATCTTCGGGCACGACCAAGACTGACGTTCTGCTACAGGCGCTCGGGTCGCTGAAAGTGCAGGACCGTGAAGCGCTGATGCGCAAGGGCTACGAGGAGATGCGGGAGATCGACCGGCTTCTCGCCGAGGAAAGCCTGTGATGGCGGTCGAAGGCATCAAACGAGGCAGCGTCTACCTGGTGGACCTGAACACCGACCCCGGCGGCCAGCCCAAGAAGCGGCCCATGCTGGTGGTGCAGAACGACCAGGGGAACCTGGCTGGAGCAACGACTATCGTGGTGGCGCTCACGTCGGTCACGCCGTCACAGGTGTTCCCCTTCCACGTGTACCTGCCGGCCGATGTGCTCGGCAGGCAGGGCGTGATCCTCTGCGAGCAGGTGAAGACGGTCAGCCTGGACCGGGTGGACTCGTATCCGCTGGCCGTATGCTCGGCCGACATCATGCGGCAGGTGGACGAAGCCCTACGGCTTTCCCTCGGCCTCTAGAGGGGCTTCATTCTGAATCGGGTTCTAGAACTCGCTCGCCCCCACAGCCTGGCAGTCCCACGTCTGCGCCCGCAGCCCTTTTTCGCTGAAAAAGCGTACGAGCCGGTTCTCCACGTGCAGTTCGGCGCTGTCCGGGGTGACGTCCACCCGGATATGCTGCCCGGGATGCCGGATGCGAAGGATGTTGGCCAGCAGGAGCGCCTTCTCGGCCCCGTCGCCGCGGCCGTAGTTCCAGACCTCGTCGGGCTGCGCCAGCCGCCCCATCCCGTCATAGATCGACTCACCGGCCAGCCCCTCGACCACCTCTATCACCGCGTCGTCGTCCAGCCCGGCCGTGGCGGCGATGGAGACCGGGCAGCGCTCGAGGGCCGCTTTGAGGAACGGCTCGACCTGCGTCCTGCCCAGGTCACGGTAGGCGTAGAAGGCCAACTCCGCGAGTTCGTTATTTTCGCGGACCGCCTCGAGCCGGGCGATGACCTGCTCCCGGT
>Ga0315287_10005791_pt1 | contig 12217 bp, 9 predicted proteins | sample YL17G11_0_MG_FD_205037 | JGI IMG/M metagenome (GOLD analysis project Ga0315287, IMG submission 205037) | Sediment microbial communities from Yellowstone Lake, YNP, Wyoming, USA - YL17G11_0 | ecosystem: Environmental > Aquatic > Freshwater > Lake > Sediment | place: USA: Wyoming | collected...
GCCGCTTGTCACCGCAGCCCCAGCAGGCTTTGGCGCGGTCCACGTCGTTGTCCGGATCGTCGGGCTGGTGCAGCATGCGGCGCAGCTGCGCGGCCTCATCGCAGGCCGCCAACGCCTCAGCGTAGCGCCCGAGGCGCGTCAGGATGCGCGCGCGGGCCTGCAGCGCTTCGGGATGCGGCCCGTCGTTCTGCTCGCGGGCCAGCTGGAGCGCCTCGTCATACGCCGCCAGCGCTTCTTCATTGCGGTCCAGGTGGGCGTAGGCCTGCCCGCGGGCATGGGCCAGCCACGGACTGGGCGCCAGTCCCTGCTCGCTGAGCAGTTGCGCCGCTTCATCGTACTCGGCGAGCGCCTGCTCGTCGCGGCCGACGGCCTGGTGCGCCTCGCCCAGCGAGGAGGTATACACGGCCACCTCCGGCAGCCCCTGCTCACGGCGCAGCCAGCGCGCCTCGGCAAACGCTTCTACCGCTTCCTCGAAGCGCAGCAGCGCGTAGAGCGCTTCGCCGCGGAAGAACATCACCGCCGGGTCCTGCGGCAGGCCGCGCCGCTTGCGGATGCCGGTCGCCCTGTTGTACAACGCCAGCTCCTCCGCGAAGCGCCCCAGCTGGTGACAGATGTAGCCGCGGTGTTCGAGCATCTGCTGATCCGTACGCGCGCCCTGCTGCTGGCGCAGCTGCTCGGCGCTCTCGCAGTCCGCCAGCGCCGCCTCCAAGTCCCCCAGGTTCATGTGGGCGTAGCTGCGATTCTCCGCGACCTTCCATTCCACCGCCAGCCCCTGCTCACTCAGCAGCTGCTCCGCTGTGTCGCAGTCGGCCAGCGCCGCAGCAAAATCGCCCTGGCGCATGTGGACGATGCTGCGGTTCATGGCCAGCCGCCAGTCCGCTGGCAGGCCCTGCGCGCGGCGCAGGCTGTCCGACTCGTCATAGGCGGCGAGCGCCTCGGCGAAGCTGGCCTGCTTGAGCAGCGCGTTGCCGCGCACCCGCGTCAGGTCAGGGTCCGCCGGCAGGCCCTGCGCCGCCAGCTGCGCCTGCGCGGCGTCGCAGAGCGCCAGCGCCTCGTCGACGGCGCCGCGCTCGATACAGGCCCGCGCGCGGCTGGCCGCATCTCCGGCTTCCGCCGCCGGCTGCTCCTCGGCATGATCAAGCATCATCGGGCAGATTGTATCAGCGCCCGCCCGTGAAGAAGGTTCAAGGTTGAAGGTTCAAGGTTCAGGCAGGTTCTCGCCAGGCAGCTCTTCCCTTGAACCTTGAACCATGAACCTTGAACCAGCTTGCCTGCGCTACCAGATCGGCTGGTGCGTCGCGCTGTAGCCGCCGGCAGGCGCGCTCTGCTGGCTTTGCTCGACGAAGGTGATGAACTCATCCACGTAGTCCGGCACGCGCCGGTGCTGGTCGCGGAACTCGCGGCGCGACTGGCGCGCCAGCTGCAGCGCCCGCTGCGGATCGTTCCAGTCGTAGTAAATCTCGGCGCGGCGGTAGTCAAGCTCCGGATCGGGCGGCTGGCCCTGGGCGCGGCTGAGCTGCTCCGCCTCGTCAAACGCCGCCAGCGCATCGTCGTAGCGGTTGAGGTTGAGCAGCGCGATGCCGCGGTACAGCGCCAGCGTCGGATCGGCCGCCAGCCCCTGCGCGGCGCGCAGCCGCTGCGCTTCCTCGATGTCCGCCAGCGCCTCATCGTAACGCTTAAGCCGACCCAGCGCGACAGCCCGATCGAGCAGTAAGTCGGGACTCTGCGGCAGGCCCTCCTGCTGGCGCAGCTGCAGCGCCTTGTCGTAGGCGTCCAGCGCCTCCCGGCTACGCCCAAACCTCCGCAACGTTATGCCGAGGTAGCGCTCCGTCTCGCTGTCATCCGGCAAGCCATACTCGGCGCGCAGCCACCGCGCCTCTTCGATGGTCACCAGCGCTTCGTCGTTGCGCCCGAGCTCGCTGAGCAGCATGCCGCGATCTACTGCCAGATTTGGCGAAGCGGCGAAGCCATCCTCCGCGCGCAGCGCCTGCGCCCTGGAGTAGGCCGCCAGCGCTTCCCGGTAGCGCCCCAGCATGTACAAGCTCATGCCGCGATCCCAATACAGGTCTGGGTCGTCCAGCAGGCCCAGCTTCCGGCGCTGGCGCTGCGCTGTATCATAGGCTGCCAGCGCCTCACTATAGCGACCGAGATCGTAGTACGTCCAGCCGCGTGCGACCTCAACCAGCGGATCAACCGGCAGCCGCTGCTCGGCGCGCAGGCGCTCAACCTCGGCGAAGGCAGCCAGCGCCTCATCGTAGCGTTTGAGATGGCTGTACGCGTAGCCCCTGGCCATGGCCAGGCCCGGATCCTGCGGCAGGCCCTGCTGCTTGCGCAACTGCTCCACTTCGGTAAACACCGCCAGCGCTTCGTCGTCGCGATGCAGCAGCTCGAGCGCCCGCCCGCGCTGCTTGGCTAAGTCTGCGTCCGGCGGCAAGCCCTGCCCGCTGCGCAGCCGCTCAGCCTCCATGACCGCCGTCAGGACGTCGCTGTAGCGCTGAAGCTTCCAGCAGGCCAGCGCGCGCTCCTTCTCCAGCACGGAGTCGGCGGCCAGTCCGTGCCTGGCGCGCAGGCTCTGCGCCTTGCTGAAACCTGCCAGCGCCGTCTCGTAGTTCCCGCGCAGCAGCTCAAGCTGTGCGCGCTTCGCCTCCAACTCCGCGTTATCCCTGAGCCTCGGCTCATCGCTCAGCCAGAGCGCCTGCTCGGACGCCGCCACCGCATCGCTGTACGCCGTCAGTGCGTCATCGTAGCGCCCCAGCACCGCCAGCAGCGCGCAGTGGTTCCACAGCAGCTCCGCACCGGCCTGCCCGGCCTGCCTGCGCAGCTCCAGCGCCTGCTCAGTGCAGGCCAGCGCATAGCCGTAGTCGTCCAGGTGGTCGCAGGCCAGCGCCATGTCCGCCAGCAGCTCTGGCGGGCGCCTCTCGGCGAGGGCCCCCTCCCACTCCGTCATTGCCTCGTGGTACTGCCCGCGGAGGTAGGCCGCCCTGCCCGCGGCGACAAGCGTCGCGCCCGCTGGCGGATAGCCGGCGCGCTGCTCAAGCGGCATGTCCTCGGCCACGGCAAGCAGCACGCCGCTGAACTCCTCGATCCTGCCGCGGTCGATCGCCTGCGTGATCGCCGGCAGCTTCAGCCGGTGGATCCATGCGCGCAGCGCCGGCGCAAATGCCAGGTAGGCGATGACCAGGACGAGCAGCGCTGCGGGGAGCAGCGCGAACGGCGAGCGCAGCCAGTTGACAGGCTTGGCGTCGCGTAGCTCCGGCTCATCGCCCGGTTCCGCTGGCAGTCCCCGCACCCGGCGCGGCTGCTCCTCCTCGTGAGGCAGCCCCAGTTCCTTGCGCAGCCGCGCTGCCTCGTTGTACGCCTCCGCCGCTTCGTTGAAGCGCTTGAGGCAGATGCAGCACCAGCCGCGCTCCTCATAGAGCTCGGGATCAGGCGGGAGGCCCCGTTCCTGTGCCAGACGGAGCGCCGGATCGAACGCTGCCAGCGCTTCTTCGTACTGCTTGAGCCTGGCCAGCTCGAGGCCGCGCTGCTTCAGGACCTGCGGGTCCAGCTGCTCCGCATCGTCTGGCGCTTGCTGCTCCGCCGTATCCGACTCTTCCGTCACCCCTGCTCCTTCCGAGTAGCTGCACCTAGATTATGCCACGCTCTGGCGCGGCGCAGCGGAAGTCACCCAAGCGCGTGGCGGCAGGCCCCCGGCCCCGCAGGGGCGGGGCCCGCCTGCCGTCTTCGTAGGGGCGAAGCCCTGCTTCGCCCGTCTGGTAGGGCGCGATGTGAATCGCGCCGCTCTTCTTGGCTGCATGTCACAACAAAGACGGCGCGCATTACTGCGCGCCCTACGACGAAACGCAGGCGAACCGCCTGCGCCCCCGGAAAACGGGCGAAGCATGGCTTCGCCCCTACTGAGAGCCCGCTCTGGCTTGAACCTGGAACCTGGAACCTTGAACCTGCTTTACAGTCCGGCGGATTCGAGGGTCAGCTCGCCGCTCTCGATGGCGCTGCGGCGTTTGTCATACAGCTCGCGCACGCCGTCGTCATCGAGGCCGGCACGCTGGATCAGCGGCCACAGGTAGCGCTCGAACTCGCGCAGCGGCTGCTCGATGGCGATGTGCGCCAGCGCCACCCGCACATCCTCGCGGCGGGCCTTGGCGGTGAGCAGCAGGTACATCAGGTGCGCGCGGTGCCAGGCCCACTCGGCGACGAACTCGCGCCCGTGCGTCAGCTGATACTCGTGCGCCTGCTCCAGGTAGCCCAGGTCCTGGTGCAGGAAGGCCCAGCCGGTGATGAAGTACCACAGCTCGGCGGTGCGCTCGCACGCCGGCACCTTCTCGAACAGCTCAGTCAGCTCAGCGGTCGGCAGCTCGCACCAGCCCGAGCGGTCGGCGGAGATCAGCAGCTGAGTCAGCAGCCGCAGGCGCACGGCCTCGGCCACCGCGCTCGCCGCCGGCTGCTCAAGGCGCGCCAGCACGGCCTGGAAACGCTCACGCGCCGCCTCCGGCCCCAGCTCCGCCTTGTCGATGTGAAAGTCCAGATAGTCGAACTGGACCGCCACCGCCTCGGCGTCTTCAGGTCTCAGCCTGCCGCGGGCCAGCTCGGCGTGCGCCGCCGACAACGCCTCCCGCGCCGCTGCGTACTGCTTATGGTACATCGCCCGCACCACCGGCGAGCGCCAGCAGTCGAACCATTCGCGCAAGCGTTCATCAAGGCTCAGGTAGCCATCCAACGCCGCGCCGGGCTGCATCTCCACTCGAATATTCTATCAGTTATCCGGGGCTGTAACATTACAGACTCAAGTAGCATTTCAGCAGTCCGCACTTCAATAGTCAGCATGTATCAGCAGCTAGTTCAATGTCCTTAACGCGTTTTCCCGCCAGGCGAGCAAGGGCTGTTGCCGCAACGATGCACTAGAATGTCGCGATGGACGAGCTGGACCGGGAGGACATGCAGCCAGCTAAGCGCCGCGTGGATGACGCCGCGGGTGACGCCGCGCTGCCCGTCCCGCCTGCGCGCCCGGGCTTCTGGCACCTTGAGCTGGCGGGCTGGCGCGCCTCGGCAGCGCAAATGCGCGAGGCCTGGGCCGGCCTGTACGACAATCCGCTGGCGCGCTACTGGACGCTGGCGCAGCAGCGGCGCTCCAGGCGCATGTCCACGCTGCGCCGCCACCTGCCGGCACTGGCCACGCTGCTGATGATGGCGGTGCTCTACTTTTTCGTCTACCAGGTGCAGAGCTCGTCGTTCACCACGCCCTACGAGGATCTGGCAGCGGCGCTGTACATCATCGTCCTGCCGACGGGATTCATCTGGCTGCTCTCCGGCCTGTACGATGCCATGCGCGACGCGGCCACGCTGCTCAGCAAGACCGAGCGCAAGCTGAAGCCCGGGCAGCTGGACGAGCTGCTCGCCGTCGCCCCGCTGAGCAACCACCACCTGCTGGCCGGCGCACTGCGCGTGCTGCTGCCGCCACTGTGGCTGCGCATCGCCGTGGGCGCTGTGCTGGGCTGGATCACGCTGCTGACCGTCACCTACGAGCAGAGCAGCTACTGGAGCGATAAGCTGATGCAGGCGCTGACGCTCGCGCCGCTGACCATCGGGGCGGTCGGCTTAAGCGGGATGCTGGGCGGCACCGCGCTGGTGCTGCTGGCCGTCGTGATGGGCCACCGCACGCGGCACGGCATGGCCGCCGGGACCATCGCCGGCCTGTTCGTGGTCTGGCCGCCGCTCTGGCTGGGCATCAGCATGACGTTCGCCATGAGCATCGCCTACGGTGATGAAACGCTGCAGTCGCTGTCCTGGGCGCTGGCGGCGATCGCCGTGTTCCTGGGCGTGCTGCTGCTCAGCCTGTGGGTGGCCGCCAGCACGCGCCTTAAGCCCGCCGTCGCCCTGCTGGGCGTGCCGCTGGGACTGCTGCTGGTCGTGACCATCAGCGGCGTGCTGCTGGACTTCTGGAGCAGCTCCTGGTTCCAACCGCTGGGCCAGTACCTGCTGCCCAACCTGGTGTGGAGCTGGGGCTGCTTCGCGCCGCTCAGCCCGCTGGCCATCCCTTCGCCGCTGTGCTGGGGCGAGGAGCAGCTCGCTGCGGGCTACTTCAGCTTTACCCACCTGGGCATGCTGCTCGTGCTGCAGGCGCTGGTGGTGGCGCTGCTTAGCCGGCACGCGCTGCTCCACATGCAGCAGCGCCGCCGCGAAATGGGCTGAGAATTGGTGTAGGGCGCGCTGTAAAGCGCGCCGCCGATTGTTGAGCACTTAGCATGCTGTAAACCACGGGATACGAACTCCGGCGCGATTCACATCGCGTCCTACGATTGCCGGGCTCCCGCCCGCAGTACAATCAGTGCATGTGGCCGCCAGCAATGTCACGGTGGATTAAAAGGCAGGCGCAGGCCTGGGGGGCGTGGCGCGCGGCGTGGGCCGGCCTGGCCGACAATCCCGTCACCCGCTACTGGAAGCTGACCCGCTGGCGCCGCACCGCCCACATCCCGCCATGGCGGCGCAATTTGTACGTCTGGTTCACGGCGCTGGCCGGCGTAGCAGTCTGCGGCATCATACTGGGGTTTTGCTTATACACCGGCCAGGAGCTGCCGAACCCGCCGACGCTGGCGGTCTTTTTCTGGTGGGCGGTAGTCCTTCCGGCGTACGTGGTATGGCTGGCCGGCGGGCTGTACGATACGCTCTACGACTGCACGCAGCTGCTGCGCGCAAGCGGCCGCAACGTGCGCGTCGGCGAGCTGGACAGCCTGACGCTCAGCTCGCCGCTGGGCGGGCACGATATCCTGCTCGGCGCGCTGCGGGCGCTGCTGCCGCCGCTGTATCTGCGCCTGCTCGTGGGCTGCGTCATCGTCTGGATCACCATCACCGCCGCCAGCGCGCTGGCCGATCCCGGCGGGAGCTGGCCCGTGGTGCTGGCGCTGGCGCCGCTGACGATCGGCGCGCTGTGGAGCTGCGGGGTGCTTGCCATCACGGCGCTGGCACTGCTGGCGGTGATCCTTGGCCACCACACGCGCCAGGGCCAGAGCGCCTCGCTGCTCAGCATGCTGGCCACCGTGCTGATGCTGGCCTGGCTACCGACAGGCTACGGCATGCAACAGGCCCAGCTGGGGGGCGATAGCACCGCCGCGATGCTGGCGTGGTGTCTGCTGGGCGGCCTGGTGCACCTCGGCGGCCTGGCGCTGATCCTGCTGCTCGCGGTGTGGCTCAGGCTGCAGCCGCTGGTCACCCTGCTGGGTGCATTTGTCCTGCTGATACTCGTGCTGGTCGCACTGCCTGTGACCGCAGAGGCGCTGTTCCCACAGGATAACGGGGCCAGCGCCGGCCTGTCCCTGCTGGGGCTGACGTGGGCCTGGGGCAGCCTGGCGCCGCTGAATCCTCTGGCGATGCCGAGCCCCTACTGCTGGGGCGAAACGCTGGCGGTTCGCGGCTTTGCCAATCCCGCCAGCTTCGTGCTGCTGGTATGCCTGCAGCTGGCGACGATCTGGCTGTTTGCCACCCACGCACTGAGCCACCTGGCGCAGCGCCGCCGCGAGGCCGGGTAAGATGGTGGCACGGGCGCCATCGCCCGTGGCCACAGGCGCTGGCGCCTGTGCCACCGCCAATGTGCACAAAAAACTGCTCGTTAACTTTGGGAAGTCTCACTGGGCCTGGACGCAGAGAAAGTGTTTCACGTGAAACACTATGCACTGGTTATCCACGGAGGGCGGCCTGTAGGGCGGGCAGTGATGCCCGCCGTCTTCGTAGCCCCGCAGGAAAGACGGCTCGATTTACATCGAGCCCTACGCCCTGGCGCTTGTTTGAACCAACCGGATGGTTGAGCTACAGGTTGCCGCCGGTGGGCTTGGGAGCTGCGGGCGCGGGTGCGGCCTCGGTGATCACCTGCATGTAGGACAGCTTGAGGTCCGCCAGCACGCGCTCGATGCCGGTGCGCTCCTGGGCGGGCAGCTCCTTGTTGACCCGCGCGTAGATGAACTCCAGCATGTCAATCGCGATCTTGGCCTTCTCCAGGTCGGGGCTGACCAGGCCGGTGGCCGGATTGGGCGCGCGGCCGAGGTAGATCACGGCGAAGTTGAGCAGGAAGTTCAGGTGCCCCAGCAGGTAGTTGACGATGCCCGCGCCGAATACCTCGCGGATCTGCGCCATCTCGAAAGACTCCTGCTCGCTGGGCGCGGGAGCCTGTTCCGGCGGCGCGGCGCCCTCCGCGGCGTTGTCAGGATGACGCGGCTCGCGGGGCGGCATGGCCCCATCGGGATACTTCTTCGTGTCCAGGTCTTCGGGCTCCGGCTCAGCGACGATGTCCGGCGGTTCGGGGGCCTGCTGCTCCAGCGGCAGCTCCTTGTCGAGGTCCCGCGAATGGCGCGTATCAACGATCTGCACCGGCTCGTGGTGCTCCTCGTCATGTTCCACTTCGAATTCGTGCTTCTTTTCTTTCTCGCTGCCTTTCATCTCCGGCCCCTACGCGATGATGCTGATATCGATGATGTTGATCAGGACGCGGTCCTCGTGCCAGCCGGCCGCGCCCGCCTCCGCGGCCTCGAACTCGGCCAGCGTCGCCGCGAACTCGCCCGTCGCCTCCTGGCGGTGCACGATCACTTCGACGAACACGTCGTCCACCTCGATGACGCGCCCGGCCAGCCGCTGCCCATTGGAGCGCAGGTGGAATTCCACCACCAGGTTACGAGCTTTGGCGATCAAGTTGCTGTACACCTCTAATATTCTCCTTAAAACCTAGAACCCGGTCTTGCCGGAGAAATTAAACCCGTCGACGCGCACTGCTTCGGGCACCAGGCTGCCCGAGCCCCAGAACGCGCTGTGGAAGACCTGCTTGGTGCTCATGCCGGTGCAGTTGGCAAACGCCTGCAGGATGTTCTGCGTAAAGCGGAAGTTGGTCAGGCCGCTGACGATCTCGCCGTCCTCGATGAGGAACGTGCCGTCCCGCGTCATGCCGGTGATCACCGTGGCCAGCGGATCGACGACGTTGGTGTAATGGAAGCGGCTGACGAGGATGCCGCGCTTGACGCCGGCAATCAGCTCCTCGCGGGTGGCGGCGCCGCCGCTGAGCACCAGGTTCGTCGGCATTGGGAAGTTGAAGCCCGTGTCGTGGCCGGTGCTGGCGGTGCCGGCGCGCCTGGCGGTGTTGGCGTCATGCGCCACCGCGCGGGCCACGCCGCCCTCGATGAGCATCAGCCGCTGCTTGGGCATCCCCGAGGCATCGCAGGGCACGCCCATCGTCTGCGGGTCGAGCGGCTCGTCGGCCAGCGTGAAGTCCGCGCCGGTGACCGGTTCGCCCAGCTTGCCGCACATGAAGCTGGCCTGGTCAAGGTAGTCCTTGCCCGACAGCCCCATCCAGCAGAGGAAGTTGAGCATCGTGGCCACGCACTCGGCCTCGAGGATCACGGTGTAGCGGCCCTCGGGGATGTCGCCGCGCGGGTCGGCGGAGCGCCTGGCCACCGCCAGCGCCTCGACGCTTGCTTTCTCGGTGTTGATGTCGGCGATGTTGCGGCTGGTCTGCTCCTGGTAGCCGCTGGAGCTCGGTCCCGACCACATCACGGTGTACTTGGCCAGCGTGGTGTTGTAGGCGGCCTCGATGCCGCGGCTGTTGGCGGTGACGACGTTGACCTGGCCGGTGGACAGCGTGCCCGCCGCGGTGTAGCTCTTGTCGTCGTTGACGTTGAAGCCGCTGATCACGCGCTTGGCGCGCTCCTCGGGCGTGCAGGCGGCGCTGCCTTCGTAGTAGTCCACCTGGAAGGGGTAGTCGCGCGGGCCATCGGGGAAATCCGCCAGGTCCGGGTTGGGGGCGCTGACGCGCGCCGCCGCCGTGGCCTGCTCGACGGCGCCGACCAGCGCCTCCTTGGTCAAGCGGTTGGTATTGGCGCTGCCCTCGCTCTGGCCGATGCGCGCGGTGACCGCCACCAGCGCCTCGCGCTCGAAGGTGTTCTGGTGGATCTCGCTGTTGGCGAAGCGCGTGAGCGCCCCGTCGCTGGCGATGATGCGCACCTGCGTCTGGTCGGCGGCCGAGGCCGCCAGGCCGCTGCGCGCCAGCTCCACCAGCTCATCCTGCCGGCTGAGCACCTTTCTCGCGCTGTACTGCTTCTCCAATGCTTCCGCCATCCTGCACCTCGTCGGCTAATACTTCTCCGCCCGCTTGCGGGCATTCTTCACATATGTGCTGTTCGCGTCGTTGCCGGCGAGCTTGACCAGGCGCTCGTCGGCGCGCCTGGCCAGGCCCTTGAGGTCCGGCCCGCCCGGTTCGTTGACCAGGTAACTCATGTCCAGCGCCACCGTGGACATCCAGTCCATGTAGCGCAGCGCGTCAAACGGCAGGCCGCCCTGCAGCTTGGCGCGCACGTCGCCCATCGTGCGGCCGGGCGTCTTGGGCACGGTGCTGCTGAAGCCCAGGTAGAGGCCGAACTGGTTGGCCTTGGCCACCAGGCCGTTGCCCGCCGCGGGATCCTTGGAGAAGTCGGCGAGGATCTTCTGCAGCGCCGCCTTGTCCGAGATCGTGGCGTTGATCTGCTCGATATCCTTTTCGGAGAACGCCGGCAGCTCGAGCTGCAGCGTTTTCAGCTCGCTGCCGCGCATGGTCGTGTTCAGGTAGCTGTTGGAGGCGACGACGAAGGCGCGGCGCGCTAAAAGCAGTTGCTGGCTGATCTGGCCCTTGAGCTTCGAGGGCTCGGCGCTGGCGACGCCCAGCGGCGCCATCACCAGCGCGGCGCCGAAGACGTCGCCGTAGTAGATCATCGTCTGCAGGCAGAGCGCTTCCTCCACCTCGGCCGTACTGGCGTCGTCGGCGTTGATGACTTCCTGCAGCAGCGCGTCGGCGGCGTAGGGGTGGCCGCCGGCCATCTCGCCCTTGGCCTGCCTCAGCTTGTCCTGCGGCACCTGCGCGCCGGCCGCCGCGGGCAACAGCAGCAGCAGGCAGAGCGTGATGATGGTGGCGTGTCTCATGATTGCCCGGACGCCTCCGCAGCGCTATTGTTCTCATCCTGCCGGTGAATACGGAACGGCCTGGCAGGCTTGTCCGGCTGCGGAGTGTCTGCCGGCGCAACCTGCTCAGCCGGGGCCGGCTTACCTTGAATCTCGTTTAGCCGCTGGCCCACGGCCTGGGCCATCTCCGCCAGCCCGTCGCCGCTGAGCGCCATGCCGCTTAAGCTGCTTTCAAGCCAGCTCAGCAGCTTCTCCTGCTTCAGCGGCACGCCGCGCTTGAGCCGCGCCGTGACCTGCTCCAGCTTGGCCGCGGCCTGCGGCAGGTCCGAGTGCACCGCCGCGGCGAGCACCAGCGCCACGCGCGCCTGCGTGGTGATCAGCCCGCGCCCCAGCCCCTCGCGGCCCTCGGCCCAGTTCGTCACCGCCGCGCCGACAATCGAAACGTCGCTGTACAGCTCCGTGTCCTGCACGTGCGCCTCGGTGACACGCGGCAGGCTGAAGCGCAGGAAGTCCAGCCTGGCACCGCCGGCCGTGGCGTCCAGGTAGGCCTGGGTGAAACCCTGCAGCGCCGCCGCCTGCGTGGCGCGCTCACCGGCCAGCCACGTGGCGTAGGCCGAGTCGCCCTGCTTGTCGCGCTCAAGCTGCAGCAGGATGTTGTGCGTGGCGGAGAGCAGCGCGAACTCGCCGAGCAGCTCCTGCAGCAGCACTTCCTCGGAGATGTAGGCCTCGTCGGGCGCGGGCTGCGGCACGGCGGCGAGCAGGTCCAGCGCGTCGGCGATGCGGCCCTCGGTGAACTGGCTTTTCGCGAAGTCCAGTGCCACCAGCGGATCGGCGAAGCCCAGCGGCCGCGCGGCGCTGCACACTGCGCACAGCGCGAGGGCCATCAGGCTTGCCACCGCCGCTTTATACACTATCCGCCGCTCCTCATCTTAAGTCTCAGTTCGGTCTCAATTACTTCGGCCCCCGCTGCACCATAGCCCGCCGGCAGGGACGCCGGCGCTACCGGCCCACCTAGCCGCGCACGCCGACCCGCACGTTGCGGAAGCGGCAGGGCGCGCAGCCGTGGGCGACGTGCGCCGTCTGGCTGGGCTGGCCCTTGCCGCAGTTCGGCGTGCCCCAGATGTTCCAGTGATTGGCGTCGCAGATCGCGTCCATGCTGCCCCAGAACTGGGTGGTGATGCCGGTGTAGTTGGGATTCTTGAAAAGCCGCCCGAGCTTGCCGTCCTTGATCTCCCAGGCCGCCTCGCAGCCGAACTGGAAGTTGATACGCTTGTCGTCGATGCTCCAGCTGCGGTTGTTGCTCAGCAGG
>Ga0315287_10005792_pt1 | contig 12215 bp, 2 predicted proteins | sample YL17G11_0_MG_FD_205037 | JGI IMG/M metagenome (GOLD analysis project Ga0315287, IMG submission 205037) | Sediment microbial communities from Yellowstone Lake, YNP, Wyoming, USA - YL17G11_0 | ecosystem: Environmental > Aquatic > Freshwater > Lake > Sediment | place: USA: Wyoming | collected...
GAATACGCGAGAGTCACCGGCCCGGTGGTCAGATCCACCGTGCCGGTACGCTGCACTAGTCCGCCCGCGTCGCCGGTCAACGCGGTGATGAGCGTCGCGGATTCCTGCAGCACCGCCCGCACGTCCACGGGTCCGCCGGATTTCTCGACGCGCGTGCGATAGGCATCGAGCGCCAAGAGCGCCAACGCATCGTCCTGCGTGGTCGACCAATGTCCCTGCGTACGCAACCGCAGGAGGCCGGAGGCGAGCTTCGGCGTCAGCGGATCCGCCGGGCGCACCACCGCCGCCAGATACAACCCCAGACTGTTGGCGCGCGCTGCAGTTCGGAACACCGGCGTGCGGCTCGCGTCGTTCATAGCCGGCAGTTGCGCAAACTCCGCCGACACCTCGGCGCGCTGGAGCGTGCGGCGCGCCACCCGGTCGGCAACCTCCGGCCGCAGCGACCACGCCTGCAGCGCCAGCGCCAGGAACTCTTGCTCCTCCGGCCCCAGACGATCCAGGTGATCGACCAAGACATCCAGGTCCGCGGGCTCGATGGGCGAACCAGCGGCGGGACGCAGCGATTGGGACAGTGCGAACAGACCGAAACCCGCCGTCGAGTCGCGCCACCATTGGGCTTCGAATGTTGCGGCATCAGTGCGGTCCCCGTTCCGATCCGAGCGCCACGCGGCGCCACTCGGGCCCTCGCGCAACGCCCGCGCCACCATCCAGGCGGCGTTTTGCAGCACCCCTTCGGACACCTTGAAGCCCGCCGACTGGGCGCGCGACAACGCCAGGACCGCCCACGCCTGCATCCAAGGCGGTGCTTCACTGCCGCCTTCCCAGAACGTAAAGCCGCCCCATGGAGTCGACATGCGCTCCAACGCCGCCACCGTCGACTCGATCTGTGCACGGATGCGCGCCGAATCGGCCGGCACGTCCACACTCGCGCCAAACAGCTCCCGGCCCACCGTCATCACGATCAGGCGGCTCGCTCGTTGCTCGAGACACTCGAACGGATAGGCCATGACGTACTCGAATGCCGGACGAGCCCCGGCCAACGCGCTCGCACCCAGCGTCACTTGGAGCTGCGGCACCCCGAGCGCGCGCCGTGGAATCGCGATGACTTCCGATGCCACCACCGGCGTCGTGGCGGCTGGAGCCGCGTTCACATGCACGGCGGTTGCCGCCGTGCGCGGCAGGCTCGGCTCGATCACCGGCAATCGCAACTCGATGGCATCACGTGTGGCGCCCAAGCGGGCGTCGATGCGCACCCGCGCGTTCCCAGCGCTCCGGGTGCGGGCACGAAACGCCACCCGGCGCGATTCGTCGGCATCCAGTTGCAACGGCTGCGACGGTTTCTGCAACAGATCGAGCTCCGCGTCGATCACCACCTCGCCGCGCTGGACGGCCGCGCTCCGGTTCGTAACCACGCAGGCCACCTCGAGCGTGTCCCCCGCCGCCGCAAACCGCGGCAACGCGCCCTCGATGGTGAGCGGCTTGGTGATCGTCGCCTCGGCGCGGCCGGCGCCGAAGCGATCGGCGCCCGCTGCGGCCAGCGCCACGATGCGGAAGCGTGTCAAGTTATCCGGCCAGTTGAACTCCACCTGGGCGCGGCCGGACGCGTCCGTCGGCACGGAGGGATTCCAGTACGCGGTGGTCGTGAACAGCGATCGCGCCGCCAATTGCTCGCCGCCGTCGCCGCCGGCTTCTGCCTTGAACGCCGCTGATTCGAGCCGTGACCCGGCTGAAAGCCGCAGGCGGGTATCGTTGTTGGCGATCCCCAACGCCCGTTCTTGATAGAAGAAACCAAACGGGTCCGGCACCGGCGTGCCGAGAAGCGCCAGGACCGCTTCGTCCACGACGGCGACCGCGACGCGGCCTTGCAAAGCACCACCCTGCGCGTCACGCAGTTGGATGGCGATCTTGGCGCGCTCACCGGGCCCGTACTCTGCGCGGTCTGGCTGCACCTCCACCGCGACGCGGCGCGCCTCGACGTCCACCCGCAGCGGCACGTAACCGACGACGTACCGCGGCAAGCGTGCGGCCTCGGGCAACGCCGGAGCCTGCTTGGCCGAGAGTGCCGGCTCCACGGCCGCAAGCCCCACATAGACATTCGGCAAGTACTCGGGCTTGACCGGCACTTCGAAAACCCGTGCGCCGGCGCTGAGATCGACGATACGGGATTCGAGCAAACCCTCGCGTTCGATGGTCAGCAGAGCCCGCGCCGCATGCACGGGTGTGCTGAGGAGAATGCGCGCCACATCGCCTTCGTGATACGCCGCGCGGTCGGTCGCCAACTCCAAGCGCACGGCGTCGGATGGACGCCAGGCACCGGCGTTGGTGCCGGAAACGTAGAACCATGCGACCGCGACGGGCCCGGGGGGCGCATCCGGTTTCACCCCGGCTCCGAGTGCACGGACACGGACGCGGTACGACCCCGGCAGCGCCGGTGCCACCTTCACTGCGAGCGGCGCGTCCGCGGCGGTGACGTCCCGGACTTCGACCACGGAGTCGCGCTGGGCGGTTTCATACCCGACCCGGCCACCCACGAGAAGCTTGCGCACCGCGCGCCATTCACGGCGCACGATCTCGATCCGCAGCGGACTTCCAGGTGCTGCGAGCGCGGTGTCGGCACGCACCGCGACGACGCGCACCTGTACACTGTCGCCGCCGGAGACGAACTGCGGCTGCACCGCGACGCCGGCATACACGCGCACCGGATGAAACAAGAAACTGGTGTGGCCGGTGACTTCGTCCCCGGATGCGTCACGCACCGCGGCTTCCAGGTGAATCGCTTGCGTTACCGGCGGCATTTCCGGCGGCAGCACCAAACGCACGACCGCCTGGCCCGCTGCGTCCAGTGCGCCGGTGCCCGAGCCCAGCAAACCGCCGTAGGACAGTTCCAGTTCCGGGTCGGTAAACGAGAAGCCGTCATAGCCGCGGGGCGCGGCTGCGAACCGCTCACGGACGGCGGTCCAGCGGAACGTCCCGGCGGCAATGGGCGCACCGAAGTAGTAGGCGCCTGCGAGACCCGACTCCACGGTGCCGCCGGGGAAAACCTGCCGCGCGCGCGGGGTGAGCGTGGTTCGAAACGCCGGGGCACGAAACGCCGCGACCTCGTACCCGGAGGAACCCAGACTGTACCGCTCGCGTTCCGCGCCGCGGCGCACCTCCACGAAGGCCTCGATGCCATGACGTCCGAGCGCCGTGCCGCGCTTGTTCTCGACGTCGAACGCAAAGCCGCCCGTGCGGTCCACGGGCAAGCGCTGCAACAACACCTCGCGCCCCATCGGATCCCGCACCTGCACGGTGACGCTATCCAGCGCCGCAGGCGCCAGCCCACGGCTCACGAAGCGCCGGATCCAACCGGCCACGCGCGTCGTTTCTCCCGGGCGGTAGACGTCGCGATCGGACCACAAGAAGGCGCGCTCGTCGCGCGGTGTGGTGCCATACGTGCCCGGGATGTCGAAGCGCCACGGGTCCAAACGCCAGTCGCCCTGCAGCGCGGTCACGGCGCTGTCGCCCGCGGCCGCGGCGACGAGACTCAATTGCCAGGGCTCCCGGCCGAGCGTCCGCAGGCCCGGCAGTTCCACGAGCCCGCGTGCATCCGAACGCCCACGCCATAACACCGCCGCACCGGCGTCGAGCAGCGCGAGTTGCACTCCGGCCCAAGGCTGCGCGGTCGACAAGTGTGTCGTCCAGGCCACGCCGTTTTCCGCCGACGCCTTCACGGCCAAGCCGAGATCGCTCCAGCGCAAAACGGTGCGCTCGTCCCACTCGCCCTCGGCGCCCTCGGCGCCCTTGGCGCGCGCGCGGACCAGCAATGCGCCGCGACCGGTGGCCGGCAGCAGCGCGCGCAAGTCGACTTCGCGACTCGCGAGCGCATTGGCATCCGCGGCTGCCGGAAAGCGCTGTTCGAATGGATACACCGCGGTGCGTTGCGGCTCGGCGCGCAGCCGGATTTCCTCCCGCACCGACAGCCGCTTTGCCTGGACCTGAATCGCGCCGACGCCGCAACTCACCAAAGCGACCGTGCGGGTGGTGGTGGGCAGCAGGACGGCGTCCCGCGGCAAGAGTTGCAGGGTGGGTTCACGGTCACCGGTCGTGAACATTCGCGTCTCGCCAGCGGGCAGCCGCTGGCCAAACACGTCCGGCAACCCGGCCTGGGCCGTCACCGTGACCGCATTGCGGTATCCGAACGCCCCGAAGACATGCAGCGTAGCGCCCTGCTGCCAAAGCTCCAATTCCTTCGGAGCGGGATCGAACTTCAGATAGGCGCGTGCACTGTCCGGGTCCACCGGCGTGCGAAACACGAGCCGCGCTCCACCCGGACCTTCGCCGCCGGCTTGCACGAAGCCGGGATCGCCGTGAGTGCGGAACGGGATCTCCACCGCCTGCTCGAGCCCCAAAGACCCAACACGCGCCCGCAGCGCCGGCGCGAGGCGCAACGTATACGCCTGATCGTGCCCTAGACCGGGGCTCGGGATGAGCCGCACCAAGCGTTCGATCGGTACGCCCCAGAACCGGGCATCGAGTTGGCGCAGCAGGTTCGAGTCGGGACGATCCGCGGTCCACGACATGCCGGGTTCCAGCGTCGCCGCCCGTGCCACCGCCGACGGTTCCACCGCGAGATTGAACTGCAGCACGATCGGATCGGCGGGACGCGCCAGGCTGTCTTGGGCGGCGGGAATCGAGGTGACCAGTGACGGCCGCGGGGTCGTGAACTGCCATTCCTCGGTGCGCGTGAGCGTGGCGCCGTCGAGCGCCTTCACGGCAGCGGGTACGCGAGCCCGAAATGGCGTCGCCGCCGGCAGTCCGCCCGTTGCGGTGAAACACAGCGTGCGCGTGCCCACCCAGTGGTACGTCCCCGCCACTTCAGGATCCAGCACCAGCCAGCGGCGTCCCACGGCCGGGTTTGGGTCGGGAGCGCCGAGCGCCGTCACCGGCCGGTCGAACACCACGCTGACGGTGGCGCGAAATCCGGCATCGCCTTCCGGGACCCGGGATTCGATGCGCAGCGGCGCCGAGGTTTGATCGACGCGTGCAGGATCGGCGCGCTCCCCACAGCGGACGAGCAGCAACGCCGCGAGCGGAATGACGGTGCGAAGTTGGGTCGTGAAAACGGCAACCCCGTGGCGAGCCCGCATGACGCCTCCTCTTCGAGAACGCGTGCATGCTACCAAGCCCGGCGGCGCATGCGCCAGGCGGCCTGGGAGGCGTCTATCAGCGGATGATCACGAGACGGCGGGTGCGCCGTTCTTGGCCCGTCTCCAACGCCACCCAGTACACACCGGAGGCGACGGGCGTGGAGTGGGTATCCCGGCCATCCCAGTACAGGCGGTGTCCGCCGGAACCGGTCAGGCGCGCGGCGAGCATCCGCACCGGATGCCCGTGGGCATCGTAAATTGCCACCCGCGCGACCGCCTGTGCCGGCAGATCGAACTCGATCCAGGCGCCGGGATTCGCCGGATTCGGCGCGATCGAACGCAGTTGGAATACCGGCGCCAGGGCCACCGCATCGGTGGGCTGGACACCCGGCACCACGGTCGCCGGCGCACTCGCATGTCCGTCGAGATCGACCGCGACCACAGCGTACGACGCACCGGACATTGGACTCGTGTCGTCGAACGATGTTGCCGTGGCGGGCAGGATCACCAACGGCTCGACGGCCGACGGATCCAACGCGGCGGGCAGCGCGCGATACAGAGCGTACGATGCGACGTGCGAATTGGAACTTGGATTCCACTGCACCCAGATCCGGGCGCCGAAATCGCGTGCGACAAGGCCGGTCACGCGTGGCATCGCCGGCGGCATTGCGCGCGGCCCGCCGTAGGCGCCGGCATCGTTCCGGGAGCCATCCACATCGCCGCGCGCGACGCCGGGATCACCCCGATCGAAGGCCGGCGACCCGAGCGCCAGCGCGTAGTCCACCCGCGCCGGGTCGGCGAAGCGCGGTGACGCAGCGGGCAAATCATGCACGCCGGCAACCGCGCCGGCCCAGTCGAAGGGTCCGTTATTCCACGCCAAGTTCCAATCGAGAACCGCGGGCGCCGCGCCGGCATAGACCAGGGCGCCCGAGGAATTGCCCGCGGCGATGGAGGCGCGCAGCTCCAGGCTGGCAGCGCCGCCCGTCCATTGCAGGCCGCTTCCCGGCCCGCCGCTGTTGTCGGCGATCGTCGCATTCCAGAAGACGCCGGCGGCATCGGACGCGTGCGCCCCGCCCGCGCCGTGCGCGGCGGTATTGCGTGCGAGCAGCACCGATTCCAGATTCAGGCTGCCGCCGGCGAGCCGGAGAGCTCCGCCGTCATAGCCTGCCGTATTGCGCGTGAAGCGCGATCCGCTGCAAACAACCGGCGTCCCAGTGGCGTACACCGCACCCCCATCGTGTGTCGCGGCGTTGGAATCGAACTCGACGCAGTCGAGGATGGCCGTCGTGGTGTTTTGCACGTGGAGGCCGCCGCCATCCGCGACGCCGGTGTTGCCCGCCACCCGCGTGCGGCGTAGCGTCAGCCGTCCCTTCACCGCCGCGATCCCGCCTCCCGTCCCCGCGCCCCCGGCGTCGTTCTCCTCGACTTTGGAATCCACGAGTGTAGCGTCGCAGTCCAGGAGCAAGATTCCGGCGCCGGTGCCGGCGGAGTTGTGGCGCACGGTACACCGGTCCAGCGTCGGCGCGGCGCGCCAGGCGAACAAGCCGCCGCCGGCGCCGGGAGTCCCGGAGCCGCCGGCCGTATTGTCCTCGAGCGTGCAGTTCCGCAGCAGCGGCGCGGCGTCGAAACACAGCACACCGCCGCCCGCGATCAAACTCCCTAGTTCCATCGTGAACAACGGCGCGCCCGCGCCGCCTTGAATCACAAAACCATCGAGCACGGCTTCGTTGGTGGCGCCGTCGATCTGCACCGCCGGCGCACCGGGCGTGCCGCGGATCACCGACTGGAACGTCGCGAGCGTCCGCATCTGAAAATCTCCCGACCAACTTCCCAGAATCGTCAGCGTCTTGTGGACCGCAAACGGCGCGAACACCCCGCTCGTCACGTAGACCGTGTCGCCGAGGCTGCACGCATTCAACACCGCGTTCAAATCCGTGGCGGCGCGATCTGGACGGTCGAATGGGAACAGGTTGGCACCTTGCGGCGACACGTAGTGGCGCGGCGTCGAGTACACCTGCAAAGCGCCGGTGAGAACGTCGGCTTGACCATCCGGGCCGGTGAGAGTCACATCGCGCGGGCCGGCGGGAATGTCGGTGCCGACGTGGATCTGCACCCGGAAGTGCGTGTCGTCGAGGCGCGTGGCGGACAGCACTTGCACGCCGTCGCCGCATTCCACCGTCGATCCCGGCGCAAAAGCGGCACCACGAATGTCCAGATCGAGTGCCGCGCCGTGCGCCAGCAACGACGGTTGGACCTGGTCGAGCCGCGGCGCCGGCAAAGTCTGCGGCACGCAGGGCGAGCGGCTCCAACCCAATTGTCCGATGGTGTACGAGCACAGGTTGAACGTATTGGCGCGCATCATGCAGCTCACGGGATCGGCGGTGCAGGCTTCGCAGTTGCCATTGGGAACTCCGGTGTCGGCGCAGCCGGCGCAACTCGAGCATCCGCCGTAGCCTGCTACCGAGTACTCGTCGCAGGCGCGGAAGGCATGCGCACTCTCGTGGGCGAACACCTGCTTGAAGCTCCAGCCGAAGCTGTGTTGCAGCAGCGCGGCGTAGGGGCCGCCCAGATAGGCCCACGCCGCGTAGCCGTCGGGGAGCGACGTCGGCCCGGTTGGGTTGGCGGCCACGAACGCTGCAAAGGCCCAGTCGGTGCCGTTCTGCGCGCGCAGCGCCGCGTTGTAGGCGATGCCGCGTGCCAAGTGTCCGCCCACCGTGAACCCAAAGTTGCCGTAGATGTCGCCCACGGCCGCGCCAAAATCGGTGCTCGCGTGGAGCGAGAGTTCGCGCCACTGCGCGCAGCGCGCGTCTTGCGTCGCGAAATGCGGTTCCAGCCGGAACACGGCCCAGCAGCCCGAGTGCTTCTTGGCCTGTGCGGACCACCACGACAGGGCCGCGGCGGCCTGTGCGTAGACGTCCTGCTCCGCTTCGGACGTCCAGTCTATGGCGTCCGCGTCGGCGCCGGAGCCATCGCTCTCGACAAAGAACAGCGCGACGGAAATGGTGCCGGTCATCGTTTCGCTATTGGCCGTGAGTGCCGCCGCGCCGCCGGCCTTCTGCACATCGATGCCGCGACCTTGCAAGTTGGCGAGGATCTCGGCTTCGGAAACGAACGGCCGGTCGAATGCATCGGGGAGCAAGACACCCGGCCCCGCGGCGAATCCGGCGCCGGGGACGAGATCCGTGCCGGCGAGACCCGCCGCCGGGAATTCCGCCGCCGGCATTTTCTGCGGCGCGCCGTTGGGTGTCGTGGATTCGGATGCCGAGAGTTCCAGGGTCCCGCGCGCGGCGCGGGCAAAGAAGCGTAGCGCGCCACGCACACCGGGCGCCGCTGTCAGATCCGCGGGCAGCGCGGCCGGATCGCGGCAGATGGCGCGAATGCCGGCGTGCCCCACGAGCGTTGCGTCGAGCGCCGGCGGAATCCAACCGGTCAGAATCCGCGGTGGCAATTCGAGTGCGACGGTACCGCCGCGGGCTTGCACCAGCCGCGTCGCGGTGCGCAAATCGGCGCCTGCATCCAGCACCACGAGTGTGTAGCCCGTGGACCAACGCACGTCGTCCTGGAATTCAAGTCCCTGGGCGCGCGCCGCACGCGCGCCCGCGCACGCCAGCGCGAGCGCCGGGGCGACGGCGCGAATCCACAGCTGCGGATGGAACCGGGGCATCGGTTCTCCGGGGGGCGAGAGAACGGGCCGGTGTGGCTGGAATCGAAGTCGAGGCGGTGAAACAACGCGCGCGGATTTGGCCAGGCACGTCACCGGGGACGGCCGTGACCTCTATTGTACCGCCGTCCGGTGGCGGCTGTCGACATGTAAGTCGTTGTCTTGTATTGCGTTGATGGAAACTCCGCAGCCGGTTCCCGGGCCTGCCACACGGCTCCCGGTGGTGGCGCAGGCCGCGGCAAGCAGCGGGTGAGAAGCCCCGGTGCGTGCCCGTCCGGCGCGCGCCGGACCCGCACCCCGCAGGGGTGAGGTTCGACGCCCACAAGGAAAACGGGACGGCCCCGGAAGGGACCGTCCCGTCGGTGTCGTTGCACCACGTGCTGCCGCTGGACGCCGGCCGTGCCTACCGCACCAGTGTCATGCGTCGAGTGCTGGCGCCGCGGGGCGTTTGCAACCGGTAGTAGTAAGCGCCGGACGCGGCCGGAGCGCCGCGCTCATCCAGCCCGTTCCAGATCACGCGGTGCACGCCGGCCGGCTGCATTCCGGCGAGCAGCATCCGCACCAGACGGCCCCGTGCGTCGAAGATCTCCAAGCGTGCGTCTGCGGCCGCCGCCAGTTCGAACTCGATATGGGTCGTCGGATTGAATGGATTCGGCGTGTTCTGACGCAAGACCACGGCCGCCGGCACCGCGCCGAGGGTCGGATTGCCGGTGTCCGTCGTGGCATTGACGCCAAAGCGGCAGTTTACGAGGTGCTGCTGGAAGTTGATCGCCCGGTTGCTCAAAACCACCGGCGGCGACACGATCTCGGCCGGATCCGGCGTGAAGGTGAATTGGTAGTTCCCGGCCGGCACGACGGTGGCGTACTTCCCGAGCAGATCGGTCTTCTGTGGTGTCAGAATGAAGGTGCTCGTGTTCTGCACCTGCACCACGATCGACGTGCGCGGCAATGCGGTGCCGACGAAATCGACCACGGTTCCGGTGACGATGATCCCCGCCTGCAAGATCGCCGGCGGCAGATTGGTGGTCGTGCTGATGGCGATCGGCGCGGTTTCTTGTGCCACCAAGCCCAGAGTCGCCACCGGTTTGTATTGCATCTTGTAGGTACCGGGCATCAAGACGACGCTGAAGTTACCTGCCGCATCGGTGTTGTCCCCGACCAGCGGCACATTCACCAGCGTCATCGCATTCACGGCGTCGATATTGACGTTCGCCAGCGCCGAATTATCGAACTTCTTGACGTTGCCGGAAACCAACACCCCGGCCTGCAACACCGGTGAGAAGATGGTCGGACCGTTGATCGGCATCGTCTGGGTGAGGGCGGCCAACAGCGTCGCGACCGGCGGCTCCACCTGGACTTCCCACGTGCCGGGCGGAACCACGACCGCATACTGCCCAAACGCCGTCGTCACGTCGCCCGGCGTGAAGATCTTGGCCTTGGTGACCGGATCCACGACGTCGATGTCGACGCCCGCAACCACCGCCGAGCTGGTCCGGGTGACGGTGCCGCTGAACGACACGCCAGTCTGCATCGTGAAGTCGAGCGTGGTGTTCGCCTGCAGGTCCAGAAGGTGCTCCTGCGCTACGTACAATTGACCGGCCGGCGGCTTGACGTGAATCTTCACCAGGCCCTTGGGGATGGCGACCGAGTAGACGCCAAGACCGTCGGTTTGGTTGCCCAAGGTGGTGAGCTTGGCCGAAGTCACCGGATCCAGGAAGTCCACCGTCGCCCCGACGATGGCCGCACTCGCGGCATTACGCACCGTGCCGGTCACAATGATGCCCTCGATCATCGTGATGTCGATCGTGACATCCGCCGTCAGGAACTCTTCCCGGATGACATCCAGGTAGCCCGGCAGTGCGGGCGTGATGTCGCGCCACTTGATTTGATTGAAGTCCGGGGGCAGCACCATGGCGTAAAAGCCTGTCGCATCGGTGTTGTCGCCCGGGGTGTACAACTGATTGGCGCCGGCGTCGAAGACGTTCAGGTCGATCCCCTGGAGCGGCGCCGCGGCAGCGTTCCGGACGTGGCCGGACACGAGGTAGCCCGCCGGCGCGGTCGCATCGACGGTCAGGTTGGCGTCCCGCACCCGGTCCGCGACCTGCAATGACTGCAAATGCGACGCGACCAGCGGCTGGAAGCCGACGAGATACTGGCCGTTCGGCACGCCGGCAATGGAGTAGAAGCCCAAGGCGTTCGTCTGCACCAGCGGCAAACCGATGGGGCTGCCATTGTTTGCGTAGAGCTTGACGTCGGCGCCGGCTACCGGCTGCGCCGCGGAGTTCCGCAGGGTGCCGGAAAGGGTGAACGCGTGTGCGGGTGCGGCCAGGGCTCCGGCGGCCAGAGCGGTCGCAATCGCGAGTTTGCGCAGGTACTCGAACATGGGCGGTCCTCCTCAATGTTTCCCGCACGGGTTGGCACGGGGAATCGGTCAGCGAACGAACAACATCTTCCGCGTTTGGGCACTCTGCGCGGTCACTAAGCGAACGAAGTACATGCCGCTCGGCACGATTTCACCGGCGTCGTTCCGGCCATCCCACTCGGCTAGGTAGGCACGCGGGGATCGCGAGCCGCGATACAGGCCGCGAACCGCGCGCCCGGCGACGTCGAACACCGTCAGTTCAACCTCAGTCGGAAATCGCACCGCGTAGCTGAACGTGGCCTTGGCCGTGAACGGATTCGGAGCCGGGTCGCCCAACACGACCGGTGCACTGGGTGCCGTCCCGCCGTCACTCAGCGTGACGTCGAGAGTCGTGTCCGCGCGGACGGCGACACTGCTCAGCGCCGCGATCCGCAGTGGTGACTCCAACGGCGGCGTGACCACGATGCGATAGATCCCTGGACGCACGGCGACGACGGCAACGCCGCTCGTGCCGGTGTTGTCGTTGGGCGTGTAGAGCGCGCTGGTCGCGCCCTCGGCGAAGAAATCCAGATCGGTGCCGGGCACCGGCCGCGCCCTGGGATCGACGACCCGCGTGGTCACGAGCACCCCCGGCTCCAACCCAAAGGCGCCGAGCGCAGAATCCGCGGTAATGGTGACATCCGGAACGACGCGGCCCACGAACCGCACGCCCGGCGCCGGCGCGAAGCGCAGGTCGTAATGCCCAGCCGGAATCCCGACGTCGAATGCCCCCGTGGCATCCGTGTTCGGGTTCAGCAGCGTCACGCGGTCACGCGTCGGCAGCACCAGGGCTTCGATCCCGACGTTGGCGAGGCCTTGGCCGGCGGCATCGGTGATACGTCCCGTCGCCCGCACCCGGAACACCTCCGGCAGCACCACACTCAGGGCGACGTCCGTATTCACCACGACGCCGGTCAGGGTGACGCGGTCGAAGGAGCTGCCAAGCGGCGGATTCACCCGCACGGTATAGGTGCCGTTCGGCACCACGACCTGGGAGCGTCCCGCGGCATCGGTCTTGTCGTTC
>Ga0315287_10005793_pt1 | contig 12210 bp, 9 predicted proteins | sample YL17G11_0_MG_FD_205037 | JGI IMG/M metagenome (GOLD analysis project Ga0315287, IMG submission 205037) | Sediment microbial communities from Yellowstone Lake, YNP, Wyoming, USA - YL17G11_0 | ecosystem: Environmental > Aquatic > Freshwater > Lake > Sediment | place: USA: Wyoming | collected...
GACAGTCGAGCGGTGAGTGAGACTACATCAAGTGCCAGGTGCCGGTGGCGGCTGGCCGCTACTGGATCATGGCCAATGGCGTGGGCGTCACGGCACGGGCGGCTGTGCCCGGGCTCCGAACGGGACCATGACGACGACTGAGATATCGCCGTACCAGCGACGAGTGGATCCGATATTCCTCAGTCACGCCAGCTCATACCGCGGTCGGCGTGAGCCGTCGGCAGGCTCAGCCATCGTGCGAAGTGACACAGTCGTACCAGGCGCCCACAACGACGAATGCCGCCATCAACGATGGCAGGGCAGCGAGCTCCTATTGGAGCACACGCTCTATTTTCGCCTTGTCCAGCAGGGCCTGGATCTCTTCACGCTTCGGAGCAGGACCTTCCACGACTGTGCGAACACCATGTACCTTGAGGCCTGGGGACCGCGGCGCAGGCACCCTGCCGACGACGATCTCGGATCCCTGCCCAGGCGCGAGCTTTTGGGAAAATTCCTCATTCGCCGAGACCTTCACCCTCACCTCCTGGGGACCGTAAAACAGGCCTTGCTGCCTCTTTCGGAGTTCGTCGGTCTTCGGCTTTACGCTTGCCAGGTGTCTGTTTCTCACATCGTCAGCCTGCCTTCCAAAAGCATCCCGTTCTGAATAGAGACTGCGGGCCAGATCCTTGTTCCCCGCTTGTTCTGCCTGGCGGGCAGCCCGGGTCTTCTCACTGTAGCTGGCCATCAAGTCATTTCGCTCCTTGGCCATCGCCGGGGGAAGTTTCTCGAGCGCCTCGATCTCCGCCTGGATCTTCCCGCCTTCGGCATTCAGCCGGTCAGCCTCTTCCTTCGAAGGGCGGTATGTGTATGTGGCGTCGACCGTGATCGAGAATCCTCCTTCCGGTGTCCCCTTGCAAAGGCCGCTGAGAGTGCTGTCTCCCATCGGAGTAAACGTCCATCCTGCAGGAGCAGGCGGGAACACCTCTTTCAAGGCCGCTTGTACCTTTTGGAAATACGCCACCTCCGCTGGTGTCCCCTTCCGGACCCCATCGATGCAATCGGCGAAGGCCGCCGTTGAACCCAGCACACTGACAATGGCCGTAAGAATGGAAAAGCGTCTCTTCATGGTCGATCTCCTTTCCTGGTTTCTCATAAGTTGAACTGATCGTTGATGATCTCGCAAGGTACAACTTCCGGGTGGACCTGAGAGAACTCCCGCAACGGCATCTCGCGCAGCCATGCTCAAGCGGTTTCTCGCCCATGCCGCACAACGCGTCGGGCGCCGCGGCAGACTCTGGGCATGCAGGGGCGAACCTCAATACCCGAACCGCAATACTCGCCCCCCTCCCCGCCCGCCTGTGGCATGATGGCGCTTCACACAGGGTTGATCGTCATGCCAAGGAGTGAAGAGATGCGCGCATTCAGCCGATGCCTGCTCGCCGCCGCGCTGGCGGTGGCCATCGTCCCGCCGGCCGCCGCCCAGACCTCGAAGCCGAAGTACCCCGACAAAGAGACCTTCTTCCAGATGGAGTCGGTCTCCGGACCTCAGATCTCGCCGGACGGATCGCAGGTGGTGTTCTCGCGCGGGTTCGTCGACCTCCCGAAAGACCAGAACGCGTCCAACCTGTGGGTGATCGACGTGAAGGGCGACAGGCTGCGCCAGTTGACCGACGGCGCCTGGCGCGACTCCGCGCCGGTCTGGTCGCCCGACGGCAAGCGAATCGCGTTCCTGTCGGACCGTTCGGGCAGCACCCAGGCTCACGTGATGTGGGCCGATACGCGCGAGACGCTGCAGCTGACGCGGGTGGAGCGGGCGCCTGGTGGCCTGAAATGGTCGCCCGACGGCAGGGGGTTGGCGTTCACCGTCAGCCTCCCGGACGACACGCCCATCCTGCCGGTGAAACTCCCGCCGACGCCGCGCGGCGCGCAGTCCGCCAGGGGCGCCGTCATCGTCGACCGCCTGTCGTGGGGTTCCGACGGCGTCGGCCCGACCACCAAGAGTTTCACGCAGGTGTTCACCGTCGACGCGGCGGTCGGCGGCACGCCGCGGCAGGTGACTTCCGGCGCCTACAGCCACACCGCCCCCGAATGGTCCGCCGACGGCAAGACGATCTACGTGTCCGGGATTCGGAAGCCTGACGCCGAATACCTGCGCGGCGATTCCGAAATCTACGCCGTGGATCTGGCCACGCTGAACGTGGCGCCGCTGACCGACCGGAAGGGCCCCGACACGAACCCGACGGTCTCGCCGGACGGCAAGTGGATCGCGTACACCGGCTCGGACGACAAGAACGAGACCAGCGCGCTCGCCAGCCTGTACCTGATGGACGCGACGGGCGGCGCCAAGCGGCTGTGGGCCGGCAGCCTGCCCAGCTCGCCGGGCGACGTCGAGTGGGCGCCCGACGGCTCGGGCGTCTACTACGCGATGGAGGAGCGCGGCGAGTCGAACGAGTACTTCCTCGCGCTCGCCCCCGGTGGCGCCCCGAAGAAGGTGACGAGCGGCGCGCACGTGCTGACGTCGCTGTCGTTCGCGCGCACGGGGCAGGTGGCGGCCATCCGCTCGATGACGACGCAGCCCGGAGTGCTGGTGACGTTTGCCGTCGCGAAGCCGTCCGAGATGAAGACGCTCGTGGACGTGAACGCCGACGTCCTGCAGGGCGTGACGCTCGCGGGCGCCGAGGAGCTGTGGTTCGCGTCGAGCGACGGCCTGAAGATCCAGGGCTGGCTGATGAAGCCCGCCGGGTTCGACCCGGCGAAGAAATACCCGATGGTGCTCTGGATCCACGGCGGTCCGTGGAGCATGTACAACATGGGCTGGAACTGGGCCTTCCAGAACTGGGCCGCGAACGGCTACGCCGTGCTCTGGACCAACCCGCGGGGGTCGACCGGGTACGGCCAGGCGTTCGTCAATGGCATCCAGTTCTCGTACCCCGGCAAGGACTACGACGACCTGATGGCCGGCGTCGATGCCGCCCTGGCGAAGGGATGGGTCGACAAGGACAACCTGTTCGTGTGCGGCGGGTCGGGCGGCGGCCTGCTGACCGCCTGGATCGTCGGCCACACGAACCGCTTCCGCGCGGCCGTCTCGATGCGGCCGGTCATCGACTGGCAGTCGTTCGTCGGGACGACCGACGGCGCGAGCTGGTACCGGCAGTTCCAGAAGTACCCGTGGGAGGACCCGATGGAGTACGCGGTGCGGTCGCCGCTGCACTACGTGGCAAGCGTCACCACGCCAACGATGATCATGACGGGCGAATCGGACCTGCGGACGCCCATTCCGCAGACCGAGGAGTTCTACCGGGCGCTGAAGATGGTCCGCAAGGCCGACACGCTGATGGTGCGCATGCCCGAGGAGTTCCACGGCTGGCGGCGCCCGACGCACCAGCTTCTGCAGCAACTCTATCTGATGGCCTGGTTCGAGAAGTACCGGACGAAGGAGAGCAAGGCGGCCGTGCCCGCGCCGGACGCGCGCTGAGGCGGGGGGGCGGACGACGCCCCTCGTTCTTGACCTGGTCGGACGCGGGGAGTAGGCTGAGCAACATCACGCGGGCACCTGGAGGGCCACTCCATTCCTGCTGCTGTGGGCGCGCGTTTCGGCCGCTACGAGCTCATCGCGCAGGTCGGCGCCGGGGGCATGGGCGAGGTGTTCCGCGCGCGTGACCGCGACCTGCAGCGGGACGTGGCGATCAAGTTCCTGCCGGCCCGGTATGCGTCCCAGGCCGACCGCCTCGCGCGTTTCGCGCAGGAGGCGCGCGCGGCATCGGGTCTGAACCATCCCAACATCATCACCATCCACGAGATCGGCGAGGCGCTCGGGCAGCCCTACATCGTGATGGAGTTCGTGGACGGGCGGACGTTGCGCGACGAGATCGAACACGCGCCGCTACCCGCGAAGCGGGCGATCGAGTATGCCGCGCAGATCGCCGAAGGCCTGTCCAAGGCTCACGCGGCGGGCATCATCCATCGCGACCTCAAGCCCGAGAACGTCATGGTGACGAAGGACGGCTTCGTCAAGGTCCTCGATTTCGGATTGGCAAAGCTCCGATCCGAGGAAGCGGAGGCCCGCGGCGGCGGGCTCGGGCGCGGGTCGGACGAGGACGTGACGCGGGCGACCCCGGTGACGCTTGATGGCGCCATCCTCGGCACCGTAGGGTACATGTCGCCCGAGCAGGCCGCTGGACAACCGGCCGGCTTCCAGGCCGACCAGTTTTCGCTCGGCGCGATCCTGTACGAGCTGGCCACCGGGCGCCGGGCATTCGCGCGCAGCACGACGGTCCAGACGCTCTCGGCGATTCTCGAGAGCGAGCCGCCGCCGCTTCACGACGTCAACCCGTCGTTTCCCCCGCCGGCGCGATGGGTGGTGGAGCGGTGTCTCGCGAAGAATCCTGCGGACCGGTATGCGTCGACCGTCGATCTCGCGCACGAGTTGAGGAGCGTCCGCGAGCACTTTGCGGAGGCCTCGTCGGGGCCCAGTATCTCGGACCGCGCTTCGCCGAAGCCGCGGCGGCGCGTGCGCGCGTGGCCGATCGTCGCGGCGGCGCTGACGTCGCTCGTAGTGCTTTTCGGCCTGCTTGCGGTGCCGTCCGTCAACGACTTCGTCCGCGAGCGGCTGGGGTTGCTGCCGCTGCCGGCCGAGAAACGCGTCGCGGTGCTGCCGGTCGAATGCCGTGGTGGGAAGGAGGCGGATCGGAATACCTGCGAGGGGATATTCGAGTTCGTGATCGCGAAACTCGGGGAGCAGGAGCGTTTTCAGCGCGCGTTGTCTGTCGTGCCCGCCGTGGAGATTCGCCAGAATGGGGTCGGTTCCGCCGATGCGGCTCGGGGTCGCCTTGGCGCCACGCTCGCGGTGCACATCACGGCGGAACAAGTCGGTGACGAGGCGCTGTTGAGCGTCAGCCTGATTGACACCGTGCGCCTTCGCCAGGTGAGAGCGGCGAGCAGGACGTTCGCCACGTCCGTCGTCTCCCTGCTCGATCAGGCCGTCGACGCCGTCGTGGAGGTGCTCAACCTCCAGCTCGACCAGGACGCGACGTCGGCACTCCGCGCCGGCGGTACCAGTGTCGCCGCGGCCGCCACTCTGTTCGCTCAGGGCCTCCAGGCCACGCCCTACCAGAGAGCCCAGACGGCGCTGGAGAAGTACGACCAGCAACGCAGCCTCGAGCAGGCGATTGAGCTCTTCAACCGGGCACTCGAGCTCGATCCCAACTACGCCCACGCGCTCGCGGGCCTGGGCGAAGCGCGCCTGCGTCTCTATCAGCTGACAAGGCAGCCTGAGCAGATCGCGCTGGCGGAAGGCCACTGTCGGCGGGCGCTGGAGCTGGACAACACCATCGGGCAGGCCTGGCAGACCCTGGGAAATCTGCACGCGCAGACCGGAAAGCCCGAGGAGGCGCTGGGAGATTTCAGGAAGGCGCTCGATCGCAGGCCGGCAAACGCCGAGATCTACCGGGACATCGCTTCCGCGTATAACAAGCTGAATCGCCCGAAGGACGCCGAGGCGGCCTATAAGACCGCGATTGAACTCCGGCCGAGGTCCTGGTCGATCGACAGCTACTACGGCTCGTTCCTCATCGGCAAGAACCGCTACGTCGAAGCCGAGGCCGCGTTCAGGCAGGCGATGCAGATGGCGCCCGACAACGCGCGGTTGTGGTCAAACCTTGGAGGGGCCCTCTACTACCAGGGCCGCCGCGGCGAGGCCCTGGCGGCATTCGAGCGATCGATTGCAATTCATCCGAGCGCATCTGGGTACTCCAACGTCGGGACGCTTCGCTTCCACAAGGGCGATTACGGGGCCGCCGCCCGCGCCTTCGAGCAGGCGACCAAGCTGAGCCCGCGCGACTATCGCATCTGGCGCAACCTCGGCTCGGCGTACTACTGGACACCAGGTGAACGGGAGCGCGCCGCAGCCGCGTACCGCACGGCCCAGGATCTTGGCGGGCAGGAACGACGAATCGATGCAAGAAACGGGCTGGTCGTGATCGCGCTGGCCGACTGCGCGGCGATGCTCGGGGACAAGGCGAGAGCGCTCACCCTGGTCGACGAAGCGCTGCGGCTCGCGCCCGATGACAGCGAGGTGCAGTGCATGGCGGCGGATGTCTACGAAACACTCGGCGATCGCAACGCGGCGCTGCGCTGGCTCGACGCCGCGTTTCGAGCGGGCTACTCGAGGGGCGAGATCGAGGTATCTCCCAGCTTCGAGCGCCTCCGGGCGGACCCCCGCTACGCGAAGATCGGCCAGCCGGAAGGAAAGAAATGACAGGACAGCCATCTCAAGGAGGAACAATGGGCAAAGCAGATCGCGACGTCTACATCGTGAGTATTGGTGGCGAATATCGCGTGCGACCGGCGACAGCGGCAGTGAAGGGTCAAACGGCGCGCGCCGGAGGTGGCGACGGATCGAAAGCGAAAGTATCGTTCAGAAATGCCGCCGACGCGCCCGTGACGGTGCTGTTCCCGAGTGGCATCTGTACCACGCCCTCTATTGAGATTGCCCCTGGCATGAAGGGCGAATTCGAACTCCTCGACCTACCGAAACCAGCCCCGGGAACCGAAGCGCCCGCGGTGGTCGTCACGTACGCCGTGATCGTTTCCAAGGGTAACGAATCAATCGTGGCCACGGGCGAGTCGGGCCCGAGGATGATCATCGATCCCTGACGCGCGGCCTGTTGCAGGGGGTTGCTGCGCCCGAGCTGTGTCCGCGCCGGACGCGCGCTGACGCGGGGGGGGCGGATCACGCCCATTCAGTCCTCGCCGAGACCCTCTCATGCTGCCTGTCCTCTGCTCTTCTCCGGCGTCGCGTCGGAGCATGATTGTGGGACTTGGGTGTATAGAACAGTCTGAGCGGCCGGAGAGGGAGTGTCGGTTCGGGCACAAGCACCGAATCAGGAACGGAGCGCACGATCATGTTGCCGCACTGCCGACGCTTCATCATGCCGATCGTGATGGTGGCACTCCTGCCGGGGAACTGGCAGGCGGCGGCCGCCCCGGCACCCAATCCGCTCAAGCCGTACGTCGCGGCCAGCAAACTCTACGCGCTCTTCAAGCCCGCCGACTGGAGCGTGATCGAGGAACCGCAGCCCGACAGCTTCCGGGTGCTTGTCCAGGCACCGGATGGAGCCTCGCGGGTCGACTTCTACTGGGCCCGTAATGACGGAGGGGCACCCAATGCCCTCGCGCTCGTCCTGGCGTACAAGAACACCTTGAGCCTGAAGCAGGGGGAGGTGACCCTCACCGAGGTCTTCGTGTCGCCGGACGCCAGCCGCGCCACGGCCAGAGTCCGCTACCGGGCGGCGAGTAATGTTGTCTCGGGCACGTACTACTTCGAATCGAGGCGAGAGGGGCATTCGGCCCAGGGGTATTGTGCCCCGGAGTCCCGGCTCGCGGCCCAGCGTCCACTCCTGCTGAACGTGATGGCCAGCTTTGCCTTCGCCCGGGTGTCCGCAGCATCCGGCTCCCGCGGAGGCGCACCGGCGCCGGCGTTGGTCCAGATTCCGCTCACGCCGCGCAGGGCACAGGACGGCAGCCTTTCCATCCGCGTGCCCGCCGACTGGAACTTCCTGGCTGGAGGCGGCAAGGTCATGACCGCGTCACGTGACGGAGGCATGGGTTTCATCTTCACGTCGTTCTCCGGCAACCCCATGCTGCCCCAGGCGTCCGTCGCCCAGGGGATCATCGGCACACGTTACCTTCCGCCGGCCCAGGCCCTCGGATTCGTGTTCAACGCCTTCAGGAACCAGCGGTTCCGCATCCAGTCGGCCCAGGCGGACGCGGCCACGACTCGGGAATGCGTCGCGCAGAGCGGCCGCACCTGCGACGCGCAGGATTTCGTGGTGAGCTACGTGTCGCCCGAAGGGACACCGTGCGTGGGCGGGTTCAAGATGGTCAACGCCCCACCGTCGCCCGTGACCGGCATGTGGTTCTGTATCGTAGCGGGCATCTGGGGGCCGGAACGCGAGTTCTACCGATACTTCCCGCTGCTCGAACAGATCGGGTCCAGTTTCGCCATCAACGACCAGTATGCGCGCCGCTACATCCAGGCCGGGCTGGAGAACCTGCGTCGGCTGCAACAGAAGACGCAGGCCGCCATGCAGGACCTGAATCAGATGCGGGCGCAAAACCAGCAGGACTGGGAAGCCAGGCAGGAACGCAAGGAGTACATGGACTCCAAGTGGGACGACTACCGCCGCGGCAACAGCTACTGGGTGTCGGAACTCGAGGGCGGGAAGGTGTACCAGACCGACTCCGGCGGCACGCAGGACACCGGAACGGGACAGTACTACGAAGGGAAGCCGTACAACTGGGTGAACTTCGAGGGACAGAACCCGCGCCATCCCTCCGAGACCATGCGGGAAGTCACGAGTTACGAACTGAAGAAAATGGAGGGTGGACGGCGCTGACACGAGCAATGTCCGCGAGAGGCCGGTCGCAGCCCCCCGCCTGGGCCTGGAGGCAGCGAGCGGGGACATCCGGGTCACGGTTGACCTGACGGGGAACTCACGAAGATCCAACAGATTCGTGTGATGCCGCGGGCCGGCAAGTGTGCCGAGAAACATCCGTTTTATGAGACATCTGCCGAGGCCGAAATTGACGGACGCCAGTCCCGGTAGGGGAGTCTTGGGCCGCCGAGATTCAGGCGAGACACCAACCGAGAGCAACGTTGACACGTTGACACAAACTTCTTCCCCGTCTTCTTCTTGACACTCACCCGAGTCGAAGCGCATAGTTCGGTCAATCCCGCCCCCACGCTGGTCCTCGGCGCCAAGGTACTTTCGCAATGGTGCGCCGTCCTCGTTGTCCGCTCGCCGTAGATCGCGGCCCGCCTATTCCATGTCTGCGCGTCGCGGCCCGAATTCTTGGCCGTATCTTGAACTCCGGCCGCGTCAACCTGCCGCGCCAGGGGGACGCTCGACATGCCACTAATAGCGGCTCATAAGCAGGATCTTAACGACCGGCGACATCGGGATCGGTCTGCTGGGGCGCGCAGAGGGGACTCGCGCACCTGCTCGCGAACGCACGACGCCCCAACGTCGAGCATGATCAGCGCGCCGGCCGCCTGCGCGCCGGACTGGTGACGGTACCGTGTCCTTAAGTGATCAATGAATGCGGACTATCGTCTCCCAGGCAGTCTGCCCGCTGGCTCTTGTGCCCGCGGCCCCGTCAACCGACCCTGGCTGGTCAAGGATAGGGCGTTTCTGTAGATTTTGGACTCTTGCACGGAGGGAGAGTAGTTATGAAGATCGCGAAATCAGTCAGTCCGATCGTCCCCTTTGCTGTCGTTTCGATTCTAGCGCTTGGGTTGGGAGTAGCCGGGGCTCAACAGCCTGAAGACACTCCCCGACTCCTGGCCCTCCCCACTCTGGACAAGCTCCCTGACTTCGGCTTCCCCAAGGGGAAAACCGTCCATGTAGACGCCACAATCGGACGTGATCTGCCCCAGTGCGGGACACAGCAGATGCCCTGCCTGACGATTTCTCAAGGACTGAATCGAGCGAGGCAAATTCAGGATAGCCCCGTCGCGCCGGATGAGCCCGTGTGGTTGGGTACGGAACGAACCGGAGTGACGGTGGAGGTAGGTCCCGGAATCTTCGACGAGTCCATCATGATCACGTCAAATTATATCTTCCTCCACGGTTCCGGCCCGGGATCGAGCACTATCACGGCGCGGACAACCCCGTACCCGTATGCTGCGCGCGTCAGTGCTGACCCTGTACGAATCGAAGGCTTCACGTTTAAGAGCAGCAGTTCCTACGGTGTGGTCGTGGCGGCAGGAGCCAACCTCTCCATGACCAACTGCGAATTCGCCGACAGTCTCGTTGGGCTGTCCGCGAATCACGCTCGGGTCTCGGTCACCCAAAGCCGTTTCACAAACAACCAAAACGGCGTGTCGGCAATGGATGGCAGCATCGTGCGTCTCACCGACGTCAGCATCGCCGGGCGAGGAGATATTGGGTTCGGCATTTGGGCCCAATTTCGCTCCGAAGTGCTGCTCGGGTCCTCCGCAGGTATGTCGCATTCCATCACGAATCACCGCTACGGCGTCTTCGCCGAGGACTCGACCATAAATATCCTCAGATACCAGATCGCCCAAAACCACTACGGTGTCCTCGCCGTGTCCAAGGCCTATGTGTGGTTTGATTTTGGTGCTTCGGTCACCAACAATTCGGACTGGGGCGCCGAGGGTCGAACAGACTCCTTTTTCGAGGTCGTAGGCGACGTTGAGATACGTGGAAACGGCGGAGAGGTGAAGCGGGGCATCAGCCTTCGAGATTTTTCGCGCTGCGTCATCTTTGGGGTGAACCACATCGTCGACCTCATTTTCAAGGATGACTCGAGCGACTTCAGGATTCGCTAGCCGGCGCGGAAACGTGTGTGAGCGGGACCAACGCCGCTTTGGCTTATGATCGCGGCCAAGGCGTACCGCGACGTGCCGTGTGACGAGGCCTCCGAGCCCGACCGGTCCACTGCTTGGTCTTGGCCGCATGAACGGCCCGGGCGATTGCGGGGCGTTCCTTGCGGTCGTCGGGCATGGGCGCGTTTCCTTCCTGCGCGACGTCTCAAGCCATCCACGGTTGAGGACTCCAGTACCGTGGGGCTACCTCAGGCTCCGGCCCCGCCGTGTTCACCCGGGATGTGGGGTTGGCGCACCTCCGCCTCCCGCTCGTGCGCCCGATTTCGGCGCGATCGGCCACCCCGAACGAGAGGCGTCAATATGAAACGGGAATACGACTTCAGCAAGGCGCGGCGCGGCGCGGTGGTGCCTCAAGCGGCAAAGACACGGATCACGATCTGCCTCGACGACGAGGTGATCGAGGCGTTCCGCGACAGGGCCGACGCCGAGGGTCGAGGCTACCAGACGATGATCAATGAGGCACTCCGGGAGCACCTCGGCCGATCCCGAAGGTCGGTCGATGCGGACACGATTCGGCGAATTGTCCGGGAAGAGCTTCGAAAGACAGGGTGATCGGGACCTTCCGCTGAACTGCCGGGTACGATAGCCAGTTCTGAATGAACCGGCCGGTGGGCGGCTACCCGTCCAGCGCGGCGGAGGCGAACTGGACTGGCCCACCCCGCGCGACGTGTCCGAGGCGTGGGACCACGGGCTTGGTCGTCATTGACGAAATCCAGCGCTAGCCGGAGTTGCTTCCCTGTTGCACGTGCTGGCGGATCGCCAACCCCGTCCGGCACTACCATGCACCGCAGAAACGACCATGTCCCTGGCTGCGGGGACGCGGCTGGGCCCCCATGAGATCCCCGGCCTGATTAGCGCCGGCGGTGTCTGATGGCGGACCCCATGCGACCCGCCCGGCGAGGCGCGCCCCCTGATACGGCCTCTCCGGCTGCCCGATTCCCTGAGTGTCAGGTGGGCGCGCAGTCGTACGTAGTTGTGTTTGACATCGTACGTTCCGTTGTGCGACGCTGTCAGCACACCGATGGCACGTCGGTCGTGAGGTGATGGAGCCATGACCGTGACCGTCTCCGCGTTGCGACAGAACATCTATCGTTTGTTGGATGGCGTTGTGGAAACCGGGCAGCCGCTGTCCGTCAAGCGGGGCGACCGTCTACTGAAGATTGTCGCGGAGAAACCGGCCTCGAAGCTTGCCCGGCTCAAGCCGCACAAGTGCATCCGAGGGGATCCGGAGGAGCTTGTGCATCTGGACTGGTCCCGGGAGTGGAAGCCGTGATCTACCTCGATACGCATGCGGTGGTCTGGCTCTATGCAAAGGAGTTGCGCCGCTTCACCCCCGCCGGGCGTGAGAAACTGGAAGTCAACGAGTTGCTCATGTCACCCATCGTCGCTCTCGAACTCGAGTATCTCCACGAGACCGGCCGGATCCAGACGAAATCACGGGTCATCCGCGACGCCCTGGAACAGGCGGTGGGGCTGCGCGTGTGCGAACGCTCGTTTGCCTCTGTCGTCGGTCTGGCGCTCGAACAGTCCTGGACACGGGATCCTTTTGATCGAATCATCGTGGCACAGGCGAAGCTGGCGGATGCGCCTCTCCTGACCAAGGACAGGGTCATCAGAAGACATTACAAGAGGGCCTTCTGGGAGTGAGCATGAGAACAATCGGCGTGGCCTCCGGTTGCGACAGGAACAATGCGGCAGATCGTCGCGCGATACTGTCACGGGACATCAGGAGGACGCGCTCGGTGTGAGCGAGACAATCGGCGGAGCGGCTCGAAGCCCGCCGGCGGCGTCCGGGGGGGCGTCGGCGGCGTCTGAGAACGTAT
>Ga0315287_10005794_pt1 | contig 12209 bp, 11 predicted proteins | sample YL17G11_0_MG_FD_205037 | JGI IMG/M metagenome (GOLD analysis project Ga0315287, IMG submission 205037) | Sediment microbial communities from Yellowstone Lake, YNP, Wyoming, USA - YL17G11_0 | ecosystem: Environmental > Aquatic > Freshwater > Lake > Sediment | place: USA: Wyoming | collected...
CGCGAAGGCTACTGCCGAGTGGCCACAACCGAGGCCCTGTTAGTGGGACAGTCGCCGCCCCCGCCGGTCCACGACCAGTTCTCTGTCCCTTCCATGCGGTCCGCGGTGACGCGAGAACGAGAGACGGCGCGGCACCGGAAGCGGCGGTTTCCGTCCCGCTACACGCCACTGCTCCGCATGGGTAAATTAGATCACACCTTCCAGGAGCCGCCGCTGTCATCGATGATCGTCCTCCGTCAGGCGGAGCTCTACGCTCCTGAGCGGCTCGGCCGTCAGGACCTGCTCATCGCCGGCGGAACCATCGTTGCCATGGCTCCCATGCTCCCGGAGCTGCCGGGGTCGCTGGGGGTGTCCGAGGTGGACCTCGACGGCCTGCGTGTCATTCCTGGCCTCATTGACGGGCACGTGCACCTCACCGGCGGAGGCGGCGAAGCAGGGCCGCACACCCGGGTCCCGCCCCTCACGCTGACGGCGCTCACTGCCGGGGGAATAACCTCCGCCGTCGGCGTTCTTGGCACCGATGACGCGGTGCGCACCACGGCGGAACTCGTAACGGTTGCGCGGGGGTTACGGCAGCTCGGGTTCTCGGCCTGGTGTCACACCGGTGGCTATCACGTGCCGCCAACGACGCTGAGCGGTACCGTGCGCGGCGATATTGCACTCATCGATGAAATCATCGGGGTTGGCGAAGTGGCGATCAGTGACCATCGCTCGAGCCAGCCTACCCTGGAAGACCTTCTCCGCCTCGCCTCCGAGGCCCATGTCGGGGGCCTCATGAGCGGCAAGGCTGGCATCGTGCACCTGCATGTGGGCGACGGCGCCCGCGGACTCGAGCTCGTCCGGCAGGCCCTCGACACGAGCGAGCTGCCGGCCCGGGTGTTCAACCCGACGCACGTCAACCGGCGGAGGGCGCTGTTCGAGGAAGCGATGGGGCTCGTGGCACGCGGACCGACCATCGACATCACGGCATTCCCGGTGGAAGATGGCGAGGACGCCTGGACCGCCGCCGACGCGCTGGAGCGGTACTGGGACGCGGGACTGCCGCCGGAGCGCGTCACGGTCAGCTCGGATGGGGGCGGGTGCCTGCCACGATTCGACAGTGAGGGGCGCGTCCTGGGCATGGACGTCGGCGCTCCGGGTGCGCTACTGGGCGCGCTGCGCCAGTTGCTGGAGCGCGGCCGCCCCCTGGAGCAGGCGCTGGGGCCCTTCACCCGCAATGTCGCCGCGCTGCTGCGGCTCGACGGCAAGGGGCGGCTCGGCCTTGGTGCCGATGCCGACCTGGTGGTGCTCACGGCGAGCAACACGGTGCTGCACGTAATGGCGCGCGGGCGCTGGCACAGACTTGATGGACAGCCCCGCATTCAGGGACCCTTTGAGAAAGGGGATTCGTGAGCCCGGCCAAGTCTTTGAAGGGCGACGTGCGCGGTTTCATCATCCCGGTTGGCGGTGCCGAAGCGAAGATCGGCAGCCCCCTCATCCTGAAGCGTTTCGTGCGGCTCTGCGGCGCGCGGGACGCGCGCATCGTCATCATCCCCGCGGCCTCGAGCCTCGCCGATACCGGCGAGCGATACCAGACGCTCTTCAAGGAACTCGGCGCCAAGTGTGTCGATATCCTCGATTTCGAGACGCGCGCGGACTGTGAAGACGCTGATCGGCTGGCAACGCTGGAGCACGCGCGTGGCGTGTTCCTGACCGGTGGCAACCAGCTGCGGCTTGCCACCACGCTCGGCGGGACGTCGGTCGCGCGCGCGCTGAGGCGCCTCAACGCTGCCGGAGTGCATGTGGCCGGCACGTCCGCGGGCGCGGCGTTCCTCTCGGAGCACATGATCGCCAGCGGTGAGGAGGGTGCAACGCCGCACTCCGGCGACGTCACGCTCTCCCCGGGCCTGGGTCTTACGAACCGCATTGTCATCGACCAGCATTTCCGCCAGCGCGATCGGCTCGGACGGCTGCTCACGGCGCTCGCGTTCAATCCCTTTGCCATCGGGATGGGACTCGACGAGGATACGGCCGCGTTCATCGGGCCCGACGAGACCCTCGAGGTGGTGGGCAGCGGCGCGCTGACCATCATCGACCCCGCCGATGTGGAGTACTCCTCGATGGACCAGGCCGAAAAGGGGGATCCCATTTGCCTGATCGGAGTCAAGCTCCACGTGCTGGTGCGCGGGGCGGGCTTCGATCTTCACCGCCGGAAGGCGCACGCGCCGCAGGCCGCCACCGGCCGCGGCTGACGCCGAGAGGTTTCCATGCGCATTCTCGATCGCTCGGTCTACGTCGGTCCGAGCGTGTACGCACTCTTCCCGGTCATTCGACTGGTGGTAGACCTTGGCGCGCTCGAGGAATGGCCCTCGAGCCGCCTCGGCGCGTCGTTCATCGAGCGCCTGCTCGAGCTGCTGCCCGGGCTGCGGGAGCATGGCTGTTCCTACGGCGAGCCGGGCGGATTCGTGCGGCGGCTGACCGAGGACGAGGGCACGTGGATGGGTCACATTCTCGAGCACGTTGCCATCGAGCTGCAGGCCATCGCCGGCCAGCACGTGTCGTTCGGGAAGACCCGCGGCGCCGACCAGCCCGGCGTCTACGACGTGGTGTTCGAGTATGAGCAGCAGACGGTGGGGGTGGAGGCAGCCGCCCTGGGCATGCGGCTGCTCCGCAGCCTCCTGCCGGCAGCGCTGGCGGCTGACATGGTCGTCGAGCAATCGGAGGAGCCGTTCAACTTCGATGAGGAGCGCGACGGATTCATCCGCTTCGCGCAGCGTCGTAACCTTGGGCCCAGCACCATGTCGCTGGTGCGCGCTGCCGAGGAGCGGGGCATCCCCTGGATCCGGCTCAACGACCAGAGCCTCATCCAGTTCGGGCACGGCCGGTTTCAGCAGCGCATCCAGGCCACCGTCACGAGCCGTACGTCGAACATCGCGGTCGAGCTCGCTTCCGACAAGGAAGAAACGAACAAGATCCTCGGCAATCTCGGGTTGCCGGTGCCACAGCAGCGGCTGGTCCAGCGCGAGGCGGATGCCGTCGCGGCCTCGTCGCGCATCGGATATCCCGTGGTGGTGAAGCCCTACAACGGCAACCACGGCCGTGGGGTCTCCATCAACCTCACCGATGCCGAGCAGGTTATCGCCGCCTTCCAGGTGGCGCAGCAGATCAGCCGCAGCGTCATCGTCGAGAAGTTCATCGTGGGGCACGACCACCGGATGCTCGTGGTCAACGGGCAGCTCATCGCCGTATCCAAGCGGATGCCGGGACATGTGGTTGGCGACGGCCGGCAGACGGTCACGGAGCTGGTGGACGAGGTCAACCGCGACCCGCGGCGCGGCATCGGGCACGAGAAGGTGCTCACCCGCATCGATTTCGACTACCAGGCCGAGCGACTGCTTGAGGAACATGGCTTGAACCGCGAGTCCGTTCCGGCGGTGGACCAGGTTGTGTACCTGCGGACGACCGCCAATCTCTCCACCGGTGGCACGGCGGAAGACGTGACGGACGTCGTGCATCCTGACAACGTCGAGATGGCGGTGCGCGCCATCAGCGCGATCGGGCTTGACGTGGGTGGGGTGGACTTCCTCAGCCCCGACATCTCCGAGAGCTACAAGGACGTGGGCGGCGCGATCTGCGAGGTCAACGCGGCGCCCGGCTTTCGCATGCACATGGCGCCGTCGAGCGGCCGCGCGCGCGACGTGGCGGGCCCGGTGCTCGACATGCTCTTCCCGCCCGGCAGCCCGAGCCGCATTCCCATCGCCGCCCTGACCGGGACCAACGGCAAGACCACCACGGCGCGCATGCTGGCGCACATCCTCAAGCTGGCCGGGCACCAGGTGGGCCTCACCACCACCGATGGCGTGTACGTGGACGGCCAACGGACCGTCGAGGGCGACATGACCGGCCCGGTGGCCACCCGCATGGTGCTCAGCGATCCGTTCGTGGACGTCGCGGTGCTCGAGACGGCCCGTGGCGGGCTGCTGCGGGCAGGCATGGGTGTGCGTCACTGCGACGTCGGCGCCGTGCTCAACGTGAAGTCCGATCACCTCGGCATGAAGGGGGTGGACACCCTCGAGGACCTCGCGCGGGTGAAGCGCATCGTCGTGGAGACGGCGCGCGACACGGCGGTGCTCAACGCCGATGACCCGCTCTGCCTCAAGATGGCGGCCTACACCGAGGCGAAACAGCTCTGTTATGTCACCACCAACCCCGCCCATGCGCTGGTGCGGGAGCACATCTCGGCGGGCGGGCGGGGCGTCGTGCTCGAGACGGGGATGAAGGGCCAGATGATCACGATCTACGATCGCGGCGCGCACATTCCGCTGCTGTGGACCCACCTCATCCCGGCCACGCTCGAGGGCCGGGCGATGCACAACGTCCAGAATGCCATGTTCGCCGCCGCGATCGCTTTCTCCATGGGCGAGAAGCTCGAAAACATCCGGCACGGGCTGCGGACCTTCGACACGTCGTTCTTCCAGGCGCCGGGACGCATGAACGTCTTCGACGAGCACCCCTTCAAGGTGATCCTCGACTACGGTCACAATGCGCACGCCGTGCAGATGCTGGTGGAGCTGGCGCAGCGCCTGGACATCAAGGGCCGGCGCATTGTCGTGCTCTCCGCGCCGGGCGACCGGCGCGATGTGGACATCACCGCGGTCGGCCATGCCGCGGCCGGCAAGTTCGACCTCTATATCTGTCGCCGGGACGACCAGCGGCGCGGGCGCGGAGCTGACGAAGTGCCGCAGATGCTGAAGCGCGCCCTGTTGGAGCATGGGGTAGCCGAAGCCAGCATCATGGTCATTCCCGATGAGGGAGAGGCCGTCGACCGGGGGCTCCGCGTGGCGCGTGAGGGCGACCTCGTGCTCATCTTCGCCGACGCGCTGACGCGAAGCTGGAAGCAGATCCTCAACTTCGTGCCCGAGGCCGATGGCGAGGCGCCGCGGGTGCCCGCCGCCAGCGCGTCGCGGGGCGCCACGGTGCCCGCGGCAGACGGCGGCGTGCCGGATGCCCCCGGTGCCGTACTCGCCGGGCTGCCTGCGGCGGCCGCCACGGCGTTTGAGGGCGAGTTGCTCGTGCGCGATGAGCGCGGGGTGCGGCTCGCTCGCGAGTCGGATGATTGAACAGCCGGCGCTGTCCGACTCCCGGCGCCTTCCGGGCCCGAACCGGATCATGGACGGGGTGGGGGTCGTGCTGGACGTCCAGCTTCCCGAGGCGCTCGCCGCCGCGCTGATCACCTCCTGGACCGGATATGCCCGCGGGATGCTCGACGAATTCGGCTGGAGCGGAGAGCGGCAGCATGTGCTTCGCTTCCAGGGTGGTGCCAGCCTCGCCTTCACTGCGCCCATCGACGTCCTCTTCGCCGCCACCGAGATCAATGAGTGGGCATGGGCCGCGGCCGTCGCCGACGCCGGGGGACCGGCGGCGGAGGACCGCGTGGCCGCGCTGGCCCGCATTCAGGCGCTTGTGGCAGCGGAGGGCAGTCCGCGACTGCAGGCGCTCGGTGACGCGGCACGCGCCCACGGCGTCGCGCTGCTCGCCGACGACGAGCTGATCACCGTCGGCATGGGCAGTGGATCGCGCACGTTCCCGGTGGCCGCGTTGCCGGCGCCGGGTGATATCGCGTGGTCCGCCGTGCACGACGTCCCGACGGCCCTCGTCACCGGCTCCAACGGCAAGACGACCACGGTGCGCCTGCTTGCCGCCATGCTGCGGGCGGACGGGCGACATCCGGGATGGAGCAGCACCGACGGCGTGCTGATTGATGGCGAGCGCATCGTCGAGGGCGACTACGCCGGCCCCGAGGGTGCGCGCCTCGTGCTGAGGGATCCGCGGATCGATGCTGCTGTCCTCGAAACGGCACGCGGTGGGATCCTGCGGCGCGGCCTCGCGGTCACGCGGGCCGATGTCGCCGTGATCACCAATGTCGCGGCCGATCACTTCGGCGAGTTCGGCGTGAATGACCTGGCCGCGCTGGCCGCGACGAAGTTCGTCGTCGCCAAGGCAATTGGTGTGGCGGGCAGGGTCGTGCTGAGCGCGGAGGATTCGCTGCTGGTCGCGGGCAGCGGACAGGTCGCGGCCCCGATCGCGTGGTTCAGCCTCGATCCCGGTAACGAGATCATGCGCCGGGCCCTGGCCGCTGGCGGCACCGGCGCGACGATTGAGGACAGCTGGTTCATCCTGCAGTGCGGGGGCGAGCGGGTTCCTCTCCTGCGCGTCGACGATGCGCCCCTCACGCTCAACGGGTCTGCGCGGCACAATGTCGCAAACGCACTCGCTGCCTCCCTCGCGGCCTGGTGTCTCGGCTGTGCACCAGAGGCGATTAGGGGCGCGCTGGCGACATTTGGCCAGCGGAACGCCGACAATCCCGGTCGAGCCAACCTCTACGAGCTTGACGGCGTGCGCATCCTGCTGGACTACGCGCACAACCCGCACGGTATGGAGGCGCTCGCCTCGATCGCGCGCGCGCTCCCGGGCGGGCGACGCGCGCTGGTCCTGGGCCAGGCCGGGGATCGTGACGACGATGCGATTCGCGGGCTCGCGCGCAGCGCCTGGCCGATCGACATCGACCACGTGTTCCTGAAGGAGATGGAGGCCTACCGCCGGGGCCGGGCTCCGGGGGAGATACCCGGCCTCATGGCAGATGAGTTTCGCCGCCTCGGCCTGGCCGAAGCGGCGATCGAGTTTGCCGACAGTGAGGTGGCCGCAGTGGAGAACGCGCTCCGCTGGGCGCGCGAGGGTGACCTGCTGGTCCTGACGGTGCACAGCAGCCGGGCGGAGGTGCTCGAGTTGCTGCAGGCAGGTGGCGCCCGGCAGATGCGCTGGGCAGGGACTACCGTTTAGCGCCGGTCCCTGTTAGGTTCATCGCCAGTCAACATAGCCCTTCGGGGCCCCGGGGCAGGCCGGGTGATCAATCTGCCAGAACCATCGTCCCGGCCGGTGCCCAGAGCATCGCCGGGCGTTGTGTTTTTTGGGAGGTGGGCCGCATGCGGGTACTGCTGTACGATGGGCTGTGCGGCTTCTGCAACCGCGCCGTGCAGTTCGTCCTGGCCCAGGATCCGGGCGGCTCCATGATGTTCGCACCCCTGCAGGGCAAATTCGCCGCCGACATGCTTTCGCGACGACCTGGGCTTCAGGCGGTCAACTCCCTCATCCTGGTTGACGATGTGAGCGACGGCGGAGACGTCCGCGTATCGGTGCGTTCGGAGGCGGTCCTGGGGGTTGCACGGTATCTGGGCTGGCCCTGGCGTGGTGCGCTGGCACTGCAGGTGTTGCCGCGGGCGGTGCGTGACTGGGGCTACGACCATTTCGCCCACCATCGCCATCGCTTCTTCGGACGCTACGAATCGTGCCCCGTGCCGAGCCCTGAAGCGCGCAAGCGGTTCATGCCCTAGCCTCGGCGTCGTGACCTGGTGCCGGAGGTCAGGACAGATCCGCGACGGAGAAGTCCCGCTCGTTGCCATCGATGATGCGACGGCCCAACTCGCAGCACCCGGCCACCGCCGCATCCTCGGTGGGGTAGGTGGTCGAGCGGCTGAAGGCGCGCAACGCCTCGCGACGGCTGATGAGCAGGTCGAGCGTCCAGCGTCCCGTGCCGCGGACCTGGTAGGTTCGCGCGGTGATCGCGAAACCCTTGTAGGCGAGTGATTTCATGGGAGACTCCTGCGTGGCCACAACCGCAGTATACCGGGTTGTTCCCCGGCATGCGGCGCGCAGTCGGCACGCCGGGGCATCACCTCACGGCTTCCTGCCCGCATTGACCGTCAGGGGCCGGCGGACCCGCCGGCCTTCTGCCTCCCGCCAGAGTAGTGCCATCGACTGCTCCAGACCAGGAATCGGGTCCTCTCCCGTCGCGGTGCGAAAGCGATCCTCCGCCGACCAGCATCCCAGGTAGCCCAGCAGCGCAGCGCGCGTCAGCGGGCCTCCATGGCGAATGCCGGGGGTTCGATGCGGGGATAGGGAAACGGCAGCGTGCCGCAGTCGGCATCGACATGGCGTCGCTCGGGGGGGCAGTACGGTCCCACGCGCTCGTGCTCGAAGTGATGGATCAGCGGGTCGAGGTGTTCATCGATGGTCAGCACGCCGTAGCACCACAAGGCCACGAGGCCCACGGCTTGAGCACGAGATCCACTTCCCGGTAGAACGCGTCGAGGTCGAACCAGTGCGCCGCCTGTGCCACCGTCAGGACTGATGCGGCGCTGTCAGCGATGCCCGACTGCCGCTCTCGCAGCACCCGGCAGGTGCCCCGCGGACGCGCCGGTCGGGTGCATGGGTCGCAGTTCATCCCGCTGTCACATCAGCGCGACCCCGTGGGGAGGAGTCCCAGCCCCAGGGCCAGGGCGAAGATGGACACGGCGAGCAACACCATCGCGATTCGCCGGCGTCGCTGTCCACGCGCGGTCCAGACGGCCCGGTCGAGGTACCAGGTGCCGGGTGGGCCCTTCCGGAGTACCTCATGCCGCTGCAGCCGCTCGAGATGACGCGACTCCCCGAGGCCAAGGGCGCCGAGTGGCTTCGCCGCCGCGGCACTCGTGGCGCCGACCGACTCGAACACTCGGACGATGTCCTTCTCCCTGCGCACCATCACTGCAAGGGCGGTGGTCCCCATGGGCTTTCCACTCCCAGTGTAAGGAATCCCGGATCGGGCCTGCTGGACGCCGGGTCACGCTCAGGTCACATGCCGCGCCCATGTTGGACGGGCAAGTGTTCATGCATTCGACCGTCACCCGTCCGCGTGGAGAAGGCGCCATGCCCATCACAGCTTCGCTGTCAGCAGGGCAGGAATACCAGCCGTTCCCCGATGTCCCGCGCCGCAACCTGCTCCAGGAAAGCATCGAGCTGCCCGTCCTCATCGCGCTCCTTCGCCTTCCGCGTGGAGGCCGCATCCTGGAGGTCGGTTGCGGTCGCGGCATTGCGCTCCCGGTGCTTGCCCGGACCCTGGCTCCGAGCCATCTCGTCGGCATCGACATTGACGCGGCGCTGCTGCAGTCCGCCGCCGAGCGTGCCGAGAAGCGGGGCGTCCAGGTCGAGCTTCGCCGCGCCGATGTGCGCGCACTCCCTTTCGCGGACGGCGCCTTCGACATGGTCATCGACTTCGGCACCTGCCATCACATCAGCGGCCCCGACCGGGCGCTTCGGGAGATCGCGCGGGTACTGCGACACGGCGGCCTGTTCGTATCGGAGACCGTGAGCAGCCAGTTGCTGTCCCATCCCATGCGCACCCGCGGACGCCGACTGCCGTGGCATGCCGTCCCGGGCCTCCGCGTGACCCGGCAGGCAATCCTGTGGAAGGCACGGCGGAAGGAGTTGCCGATCACCAGACCATTCTCGCGCGCGACGTGAGCAACGGCGCGCCCAGTGTAGTCACCAGCACCAGGATCCAGACCCGGCCGGCGACAATGTTGTAGTCAGCGAGCAACTCGTGCCACGGCTTGTGTGCGATGAAGTGCCCGAGGCCGAACTCGAAGGTGAGGGTGAGTGCCAGCCAGAGTCCTCCCACGCTGACGCCGCACCAGGCGAGCAGGGCACGCACGATCATCGGCGGTCACCCTCCTGTGGGGGGGCGCCCCGATGAGGGCGCCGGTCTTCTGTGCCTTGCCGCGCTCCCACAGGACGCTGATCTCCGGAACGCTGAACCGGGAGCTTCCCACCGGGCCTTGGCCCGCGCTGTCGCCGATCACGATGGAATCGCCGATCGGCGCGGCAAGCCGGCCCGTGACAGTTTGTCCGGTCGTTGTTCGCACGCGGATCAGGTCGCCCGCGGCACCGGCCCGTTCGATTGACGCGCGGACATCCGCGGCCGTCAGCGGTGGTGCGCGGTATCAGCGGCGCCGGCGCTTGGTGGGCGCCGGGGCATCGGCCACGAACTGAATGTTGATGGACAGCAGTTCGCCCTCGAACCAGCCAATGAGCCGCCCGATGAACTTTTCGGTAAGGTAGAACTGGTCGCTGGGAGTCTTGGGCTTGATGTGCGCCACAAGGACGCCGCCAGCACTGCTCACTTCGATGTGACCGCCCTTGGGTCGTGCCACGTGCTTGAGCCGCGTCCGGGCCTTGTTGCTCCACGACCAGGTGCTCGCTTCACGGATCCTGGCGCGCAGCAGCTTGAAGGCGTTGAGATTCCCGGCGGGAACAGCTTGGAGGACCAGCATGGGCAGTCTCCGGCTCAAAGGTGAACTGGCTGAGGGCGGCCTGCCTGAAGGGTAGGGGGAGAGGCCGCTTCGCGCGACCGCTATGGCGCGCCCAGCGTCATGCGCTCCTTCTTCTCCATCTTCACCCGCAACTGGCCGCATGCGGCATTGATGTCCAGGCCGCGACTTCGGCGTACCGGCGCCTCGATTCCCTGGTTCCGCAGGCGGTCTGCGAATTCCCGAATGCGCGCGGGCGCCGTCGGTGTGAGCCCGCCCTCGCCACCAGGATGCAGCGGCAGGAGGTTGACCATCGCCCCGAGCCGGCCCGCGAGCTTCGCGAGCTTGTCCGCATCGGCGTCGGTGTCGTTCTTGCCGGCGATGAGCACGTACTCGAAGGTGACGCGCTTCCGGAACGTCGCCGCTGCCTTGAGCACGGCCTCGAGGTCGTACTTCTTCTCGATTGGCATGAGTGCGAGCCGGCGCGACGGTGTCGGGGCATGGAGCGAGATCGCGAGCCGGAACTGCTCCGGCCGCGCCGCAAGCTGTTCCATCCCGGGGAGGATGCCGACGGTGGAGACGGTGATGTGCCGCGCGCCGATGCCGAACCCTGCCTTGTCGTTGAGAATGGTGAGCGAGACGTCCACCGAGGGCCAGTTGAGCAGTGGTTCGCCCATGCCCATGTAGACAACGTTGGTTGGCTTGTCATCGGCATCGCGCAGCACCACCTCACGTACCTGGCAGGCGATCTCGGCGGCCGTCAGGTTGCGGCGGAAGCCCATGGTTCCCGTCGCACAGAACACGCAGCCCAGGGCGCACCCCGCCTGCGACGAGATGCACAGGGTCCGTCGTGTCCCGCTGGGGATCAGCACTGACTCGATCATCTCCCCGTCCTGCAGGCGCCAGAGGTACTTGATGGTGCCATCCTGCGACTCCTGCACCGTGACGGGGTCGAGCCGAAGCAGCGGGAGCTGCGCGTCCAGTCCGTCCCGGAGGGCTTTCGGGAGCTCGGTGGCGTCGGCCCAGCGCGCGACCGGCGCCGTCCACAATCTCCGCACGAGCTGTTCGAGTCGGTACGCCGGGAGCCCGCGGGCGGCGATCCACTCCGCCAGGCGCAGTCGCGCAGCGGCGGGGGTGAGGTCGAGCAGTGAGGCTTCGCGGCTGGTGTGTGCCATGCCGAAAGATAGGCGCCCTCTTGCGACGCTACGAGTGTCCGGGGCATCCTGCACCCATGACCCGACAACGTGCTGGTGTTCTCGCCGCGTCCCTGCTGGTCACATCGCCGCTGGTCGCACAGCAGGCCGTTCCGCTCACTTCCCCGCAGTTGATTGCCCGACTTGGGACTACGCTCGATTCCCTGTCCGCTGCCGGCGAATTTTCCGGGGCGGTGGCGCTCAGCCAGTCCGGCAAGCTCGTCTTTTCGCATGCGTATGGAATGGCTGACAGGGCAACGAAGCGGCCAAACACCGTCGAGACCGAGTTCAACATCGGCTCGATCAACAAGGTGTTCACTGCGACTGGAATTCGTCAGCTGGCCGCGGTGGGGACGATCAACCTCGATTCGACACTGGGTTCCTACTGGCCGGAGTATCCAAGTTCAACGGCTCGTCAGGCGACGATCCGCCAACTGATGGAGCACCAGGCTGGGTTGGGCGGGAACATCTTCGACCCGCCGCCCGGCGGAACGCGGCACGACGTGAGGCACAACAACGACTACCTGAAGCTCTTCGCATCCGAGCCGCAGGCGTTCGCGCCCGGCACCAGCCGCCGATACTGCAACGCCTGCTATGTCGTCCTCGGAATGCTGATAGAGAGGTTGTCCCGCGAGGACTACTACGCGTACGTCGCGCAGCACATCTACGCGCCCGCGGGAATGATGCACACGGGGTCCTACCAGGTGGACTCGCTGCCGCCCAACACGGCGATCGGCTATACCACAGGCGTCGAGGATGCGCCACCGGGAGCGCCGGTGCACCCGAACACCGTCGAGTTGCCCGGCCGCGGCAGTGCGGCGGGCGGGGGGTACTCGACGACGGGTGACCTGCTGCTGTTCATCGAGGCACTCAAGGCCGGGAAAGTGCCGTCGGGGCCGCCGGCCGGAATCGG
>Ga0315287_10005795_pt1 | contig 12209 bp, 18 predicted proteins | sample YL17G11_0_MG_FD_205037 | JGI IMG/M metagenome (GOLD analysis project Ga0315287, IMG submission 205037) | Sediment microbial communities from Yellowstone Lake, YNP, Wyoming, USA - YL17G11_0 | ecosystem: Environmental > Aquatic > Freshwater > Lake > Sediment | place: USA: Wyoming | collected...
CCCCATGGTGGTTTGACGTCTTCATTATTTATGAGCCATAATACGGGAACATTATTCGCAATGCTTTCTTTGGGGAAATCTGCATATCCATCGGTGAGTATAATAATTCCTGCAATGTCGTCATCTTTGCAATGTTCATTGATATATTCAAATGGTGCATGGAAACTTGTTCCGCCGCCGCCTTCAGGTTTAATTTTTAATATTTCTGTCGTATCTTCAAAGGAATGAAGTCCATATGCAATATGGTCAAAGAATGCGATCCAACCACTGAGTTTTCCCGAGAATTGATTACAAGCTCCAACTATTTCTGAATAAGCCGCACATAATTCTCTATCACCAATTGATCCCGAAGTATCGATATAAAATAGGATTTTTTTAACAACTTGAATTTGGTCATTAAAATCAGGTAAGAAAAAATCATTATCTTGAAATCTACGGTCAGGAGGATTAAATGAATAATCATCAGTTTCAGGTTGAATAAATTCATTAAGTAAAACTCTCCAATCTTTTTGAGGAGCAACAATCTTACCTAATAATCTTTTCATATATCCAGGAATACTTCCAGCTCTTTTTGATTCAGCCGCTTGTGCTGCTTCAACAAGTCTTCCTTCCCAGTCCTGAGCTTTTTGTTGTCCTTTTTCTTGAGCTTCAGCTTTATCCCACATACTATGATCATCTAAAGTTGTTTGTCCTTGTCCATTTTGTCCACTTTGTCCTTGCCCACTTTTTCCCTTACCACTTCCTCCACCTTGTTTGTAATCTTCAGGTAATAGATCATATATTTCATCTGCACTCATATTATCATATTCAGGATTATATAATCCGACTGATGGCATTTTTAATTTTGATCTATGTTCAGATTTATCAGTTCCATTTACAAATTGATACATAATACTATGAATTGCATAATCACAAGCAAAATTCCATTTTTCAGGATTTCTATTTCCACGTCTCCAAATATGTTTTAATGCTGGGTGCATTACTTCATGAACTACTATCCAATTTTGTTCTTCTTCAGATAGTTTCTTTATAAAATAAGGATTGTAATAAAATTTTTCTCCATCAGTACCAGCAGTTGGCATCTCATAAGATATTTCAAATTTCAGTTGCATTGCTAACATTCCAAAGAATGGAAAAGCTATCAACATCTGAACTCTTGCTTTTGCAAGCATATTCCTAACTTCTAATTCACCATCTTCACTCATTGGTTCAAATTCTTTTTTAGTCACTAAACTCATTTTTATTACCTCCAAAATTGATTTACAATTTGTGTTTTACCTTATAATATATTTATTATATCACACATTAAGGTAAATGTAAATATGTTTTTATAAAAAATTTAATTTCTAACTAATGTCTCCATCACAATATCTGTATTAATAAATTTATCTTCCAGCTTTAACTTACGTTCTTGAAGTTCTGAGATTTCATTCTCATATGATTTGATTTGTTCCCATATACAATTATTATATTGCTCTATGGCTTCTTCTTCTGTATTAAATATGTGAGCTCCATAATAATCATAACTATTTCCACTCCACACATCAATTTTATTTTTAGATAATTTCCCAGTTTTAGTATAAGGATGAAATTCTAATCCGCTACCATAAGGACATGATACTTGAACTTTAGTTGGAGTAATATCCCGTAATTTTTGATTTCCAGATTGCTTTAATTCATAATCACAAACCCACATATCAATTGGATTACTGTTGAGTTGAATTAATTCCTTTAATATTTTTGTATCTCCTAAACACCTCATATTCAACACCTCCATTAATATCATTATATCATAATTGTAGTTGAATGTAAATAGTTTTTTAAAAATATATTTAAAAAAATAGGGTGGCTATAAACCACCCAATATAAAATATGGAGATAATTTTTTTATAATACGAAACTTTTATTCTTTTTACACCAATCCATCCATTCTGGACATTTTAGGATATCATCTTTAACTGATTTAATTGTGCCCATGTCTTTAATAGTTAGTGCAGTATACTCAGTAGGCATTTTCATAAAATATCCAAGAAGGTTCTTAAGTTGAGCTGCAGTTGCTTTTGGGGCATATGAAGAGATTGCTGCACTTAATGCATATAAGATACCAGGATCATTTGGTGGAACATTCTTTTCCACACCATCATAAATTTCTTTTATATTAGGAAGTTTATCAAATACTTTGATATAACCTTTGAAGTCAGTTGCACAACCTTTGCCGATTACACCAGCAATGAATGGGAATGCTGCTTCAACGTCACCATTGAATTCTTTAATATATGTATCAACATTTTCCCAGCTTCTTGGAGTAGGATAAGCATTATCATCATTATTAGGGTCAAACTTAAAAAGTGAGGCTTGTTTAAAATTAAGAAATCCAATAATCTGAGGGTCTATACCAGCAGGAATTGCCCATTGTTTCCAGTCATCTATTTCACATATTAATTCCATATGTGTAAGTCTATTTGCAAGAGCCTTAGGCATTTTGTATGCTACAGATTTATCTGTGACTCTATTACCAGCTGCAATTACAATACAATTATCAGGAAGTCTATGCTCACCAACAACTCGGTCGAGAGTTATTTGGTATGCTGCAGCTTGCACTGAAAGTGGGGCAGCTGAAATTTCATCAAGAAATAAGATATTAATTACGGATGGATCCGGATCCATTTGGAAAATTTTAGGCTTAAGCCAAACGGCAAGTTCTCTCTTGTCATCAGCTACTGGAATACCTCTTAGATCAACTGGATTAAAGAGTAAAAGTCTAACATCTGTAAAGATTACTTTTTTCTTGGTCGCTAATGCTAATGCTTCTCCAAAAGCCTTAATGCCTCTGGATTTGCCTATGCCGGGAGGTCCCCATAACATTTGGCTTGGCATTTTATTTATGCCTTTTTTAGGATTTGTATAGAGTCTTGTAAATAAACTAATCATTTCATTTACCTTCACCTGATAAATATTGCTTTCCATTATTGAATCTCCCATTTTCATTACCTCCATAAAATTTTTCTAGTTTATTTGTTTTATCTTATATTCTTATTGTATCATATTTAAAGTCCTTTGTAAATAGTTATTTTAAAAATATTTCTCTAATTTCATTTTCAGTATGATTAGTAAGAGTTTTTCCCTCATAACTAAAACAGGAGTTAATAGCATCTTTATGCTTAGTAAGAAATTTTATATAACTAGGTTCATTGAACAACATTCGTTTATTATCTGAATTTTCATCAAATAATTTTTTAATTGCTAATACAGCATCAACAGTTTCCATATCCATAATTCCAGCTATAAATTTTTCAGTTTCTTCTGCACTAATTTTTTTATTCATAATAATTCTCCTTTAGTTTACACATTTATATTTAATATAATTTTATAATATCACATAATTTTGCGTTTGTAAATAATTTATTTTAAAATTCTTTTGCGCTATATTTTACTTTTAATAAATTCATTAATTCTCCTTCTAAGATCCTATTAATTTATTCATTATTAAAACAGATTCGAGATATTCTTCAGCATTTTCAACGTTCATCCCATTCTTCATCTTATTAAGGATTTCAGAGAATAAATCTCCCACGGTTCTAGATGACCCATACTCTAGAATTTTTTCATTACAGTAATAGGCGAATTGGTTCATTATACATTTATTACATTCAACATATTTGGTTGATCTCAATAGCCAATTCTTATCATCACTATCGATACTGGTAGAGAGAATTTGTATCTCTCTCAATTGACCTAAAAAATTTAAGTGACCTATACTTTTTAAAAAATCATCTACATTTTGAACACTCGTAAAATTTTTCATAAAATCTCCTTAAAATAAATACCTTATAGATTTATTATAACCTATAAGATGTTAAATGTAAATAATTTATTTTAAAATTCTGTTAATTTTTTCATCATTTCAATCGCATCAATAAATTCGCCATATTCTTCACTAGATTTTTTAGTGAGTTTTTCTACTTTTCTATCATATACATAGATTCGATGAGAATAAACTTTTTTACTTTTTTTACAATCCCATCTACTATTAATACAACAACTTATTGATTTTCCTCTTGAGCTTGCATTTCCATCTAAGTGAGTTCCATACGAATCAATATAAATATATTTTTCATTATCAATTCTATATCCTGGAAGAAATTTAATGATTCCTTCATATCCTTGAATCATTTGATTAAATAAATATTCAGTTGAATTTGCAGTTGGAGCAAATAAAATTACGTCTAATTCTTTATGTTTTTTAATATAATATGGAATAAGTTTATGACGGGTACTTTGTGCTGCACTAACATATTTTGTTAATCCCATACAACTTAAATAGAATAAATTTTCACTGCAAACAACTTCTCGATTATAATCATTTAATTTTCTATTTGCGGTATGATATAATCCAAAGAAGTTCAACATTTCACACATGATAATTTGATGTTGCTGGAGTTCATCATAATAAGAAAACATTTCTTCATCATAATAAAAAGTATCTCCATTAAATAATGTGCCATAATGTGATAGATAATTTTTTACGTTTTCAATTTCAGTTGTAAAAGTAGTTTCATCAAGAATTTGTCCAAATGTTATACTAGGAAGATTCAATTCACTGGAATAATGAATTTCAAAATTACGAACATTTTGTGGAAAATTAAAGTTCATATTTATTTACCTCCTTAAAAATTAAATATCTTATAGTTTTATTATAACATATAAGATATTAATTGTAAATAGTTTTTAAAAATTTATTTTGTTAATTTATTCTATTATTTTTTCCATTATATATACTTTCATAAATTCATCAAGATTTTTTATAAACCATTCTTTTCCTTTTTGAGTAAATAAAATTCCAATATATTCAATATTAGGTTCATCTTCAACATCATTTAAAATATTATGTAGATAAGGAAGAATTAATGTATCAACTCTTTTATATTCATTCTTTTCATCATGAATATAGAAATGATCGAAATAATGATAATTAATTTCTTTTAATCTTTTAACATAACCCCCTGGAAGATATTTATTTTTTCTTAAATGAACAGAATTTTTACATAGAATTTTATTGCAAACTAAAATATCCACAATTTCACATGTCTTTAATCCAAGTTCTTCTTCTAACATGATATCACAGATCAATATTTTGTTATCAATATACTGCTGATTTTTTAATAAGGAAATTATTAATTCATTTTTCATATAACACTCCAAATTTTATTCCATTAATTTATCTAAAATTTTTTCAGCTTCAATCTTATTATATGTTTTAAAAAGATCAGATGAAATTAAATTTTTTATTAATTCTATCATTTTTATAAATAAGATAATTAAATAACTTAATATGAATGAAATAGGATCAAATAAAATATAGATATCATTAATTATAACTAATAAGTAATTATGAATGTATTCAACATTATTTCTTTTATCTCTAAAAAGTTGTATAAATATAATAATAGTTGTCCATCCAAATCTTTTATCTTCTTCTCTCGATAGATTAATGGTATTTGAAATATGAACAACATAAACTAAACTAAACAATATAATTAACATCCACATAATTATTATCATACTTTTTACTCCTTTATTATGTATCTTCTTCCGTGTAGTAATCATTATTCTTATAGAGCAATTTATAAAGTCGTCCTGCTTCTTCTCTTAACCATTGATTAATTTCATCTTTAGTTGGTTCAACTTGAGTTATTTTATCCATAACTTTTTTTGCGTTTATTGTATCCTTAATTTGTTCTTCATCTTTTAAAATTCTTTGATCAATTAATATAGAAGTAAGTGCATTGATTGTCTCTTGTTGTTCTTTCAACATATTAAAAAGTTGTTCATCACCGATCTCAATTTTAATATGTGTATCATTTATTACACTAACACACATTTCAACTTTTTTAGTTAATTTTTTAATTTCACTTTTTGCTTTTTGTAGTTGTTTATTTACATTTTCATCCATTATTATACTCCATATTTTTTAATAAATTTTTCTTAATTTCAATAACTAATTCTTCAATTTTCTTATGATCAGGTTGTTCAGGTAAAATTGTATTATTTTTTGCATATTGAAATTCTTTTTCTAGATCATTATTCCTCCTTATTTTATATGTAATGTTCCATCAGCCATAAGCACATATTTATCATCATCAATTGGATTAAAATATGGAAAATTATCGAATTCTCCATTTTTTAATTTATCGAATATCTCTTTAGATATTCCAACTTTTTTTACTCCCATAAACATCAAAAACATCATTGATAAGCCTGATTTATTTGGTAAAATATAATAATCATTTCCATCGACATTAATTATTTTCTTAGGAGTTTTAATGTTTAATTTATTATTATCCATTAAATATTTTGCCTCTTCTTCGTATCCAATTGTTTTTAAACATTGAGCGTAATGATAACTTTTCAATCCATCCGTAAAATTATCCATTTTAATTTCCTCCATTATCTAGTTAATTTATCTAGTATTATTTCTTCTTCTGTCACTTGTCTTAAGTATTTTTTCCATATACTTACTCTAGCCCTCGCATTTGGATCTTTTATATATTCATCATAGGGAACATAATTTTTATTTCCTCTATGCCTGCTATAACTATTTTCAGTTTCAACGAAATATCTAATTTCATTTGATGGATCATTTATAAAATTTGGATCTGGATCTTCGTATATAAAATATTTTACTTTCACTCTATTGCCTCCATAAAACTCATTAAAAAATTGGTATATGTTAATTATACACCAATTCATCAACTTTGTAAATAGTTTATAAATATATTTTATTCTATTAATTTTTTCGTCACTTTGATTGCATCTCTATTTTTAATTATAATAGGATCCATAGCAGTTGTTCTTATATACTCTTCTCCACTCTTAACATAATAAATTATTCTGTTCTCCAATGGAGCATTTCGTAATTCAATTCCATCTCTTTCTGTGTTATATAATTTTTTAGGTTGGATTGTTATTGTTAAACTGTCACAAAATTCCCATCGCTCAACTATATCACCTAAGTTCATATCTTCATCCCATACCAATTTATTGAATAAATACATTGCAGCTTTCTCATTAGGCGGATATGTAATTATTTTCACCAATGGATATTTTTTATAAAAAGCTTCGATAATTCTTTCTTCTTCATAATTGTATAATGGAGATGATTCTTCAATTATTCCTATACTATGTAAACAAGTTAAACTACGACCACGACATTTTAATTTTTTCTTATCATTCAATTCACCCTTTATAAAATAATCTTGAAGACTATTAAAAATTTCACACATAATAATCTGCATCTTATGATCATCATTATATTTATTTAATATTTTTTCATCATAATAAAAATTGGTTCTATCACAAAAAACTCCATAAGAAGATAGATAATCTCTTACGAAGTCAGCATTATTTTCAAAATTTAATTTTTTTATAATATCAATTACTAGTTGAGACGATTTAGTACGAGTCAAAATTTCCATAATATTAGTATTCACACTAGTAATTTTTCTGTATTTTCCTGAGTCTCTAAGTTCATTCTTTTCTACTGTTAAACTAACATATTGAGCAATCATTTCACTTAATTTTTTATTTAAATAATTTATTGTGAATTCTTTCATTAAATTGTACCATCCTATTAGTAATAGAGATCTATAATTTTTTGTGCATTTGATTTTATAATTTTTTCTCCATATTCTTGTAGTATTAGATCAAAACTATTTTGATTAATTAAAGTTGCATACTCATTAAAAATTGTTTCAGTTTTCTTTTTATCAGTATTATTTTTCATAAAGTATAGAATTAAGTAATATTTATTTTTATACTTATATAATATTTCATTTTTAAATTTAATTTCTAAACTATCTAATACTAATTTAATATCATTAATATTATTAAAACAATATATAATTGATTTAGAAATTTTTTGTGGTGTTTGCAAAACTGGGGCTGATATTCCCATTTTATTTTTTAATTTATCTTCAACTGATGCTGAAGAATAATTTTGCAAATAATTCATTTTGGGATCTAAAGCCATTAATTGTTGAGATAATTGTTCATAGAGATTATATTTTTCATTATATGGATCAAAAGAAGAAACTATAATACTTAATTCATTTTTATTATTGGTAATATATAATTTAAATTTACCATTATTTTTAATGGAAATACTGTGTTCTATTTCAGCTTCTTCTATTAGATCAGCAACAACTTTTTGAATATAAATATCTTCAGATGCTAATCTATTAATATCAATATTCTTTTCTTTTAATTCCAATAAAGTTAATATAAACTCAATAGATGTATCACTAATTTTATCTATCTTCATAAGTTATCACCTCTATATATTATATAAAATAAAACAACGAAATTATACTATTTAAAAAAGGAGATTTAATCTCCCCATTTTAATTTAATAACAGCATAAGCCTTTTAACCACTTTAACTACAACATCATGTTGTTCATTAGTAATTGTAATATTTGTAATCTTTACCATCCCAAATACTATTTCAATTGCTTTATCAGTTCTTTCTTCTTTCAAACATTGTCCATCTTCATATAATTTCTGTGTTAATTTAATTGCACTTTGAATTATTTCAACAATATTATTTACAAAAATTTGTTGATCTGTTGGTAGTATATTAGAATCCTTCATTAAGAGTTGTAATATCTCTAGTATTTTATCAGTAGTAATTAATGTATTACCAATATTAATTCCTTTTGAAATTGCCCATTTTTTTATAATTGGTATTAAATAAATCATTAATGCCAATATTACCATACAAAGTATAATAAGTCCTAAAGTTGTGAAATCCATAAAAAATCCTCCTTATAAAATTAAAATATTATTAAAAAAATATTTACTAATAAAAATCACTGACATAAATAATATGGGATTTGCTTAACTACTAAATCATTTACCCCATTAATAATAAATGAAACTTCAACAAGATCACCTTCTAACCCGATATTTGTAATATCCCCAACAATCTTAATTCTCAATATATCTTTTATAAAATTTGTCTTATTATCAAATACAATTCTATCTCCTATTTTAACATCTAATTTATTTAAATATCTTTTCATCAAAGTTCCTCCTAATTTAATAAATATGTTAGGGTTCTTCTAGTAAAATTTTTAATGTAACGACTGCATTTTCAACATCTTCAACATTATTAAATATATAACCACGATTATCTTCTTCATAACCACCAGCTGCAGTTAAAATTTGAATATATTCATCTAATGCCACTTTAAATAAAGATGATACTTCAAAATCTCTTAATCCTATATTATTTAATGTAATAAAATAATATTTCTTCCCATTTTTCTTTTCGAAATCATACCATAGTTTCATCTAAAATATGTCATCTCCAGTCAAATTGGAATCATAATCAATTCCCATAATATTTTTAACTCGAGAAATATTTGGCTTTTTACTTCTAGCGGCCATGTATTCTGCTTGACGATTTTTTTCTTTAATTAATTCAATTTTTAAATATTGTTTTAAATCACTTGAATTTATATCCCTAAATAATACGCATCCCTTTTTCCCATCAGCTTTAATACGATGTGGAGATGTAACGACTGCAAACCAACAACCATGAATCTTATCAAATATCATCCACTCAACTTCACCTTCAATTCCATTTTCGATTATGGGTTGATTATAAATTATATCATCAGGAATATAATGTATTCCATTTGGATAAGGTTGATTTCGTAATTTTAATTGTTCAGAGGTTAGATTTTTTATAAGTTCATCTTCATTAATTTCAGGAATATACATTCTAGTTCTAGCTTCCTCAGCCATTTTATTAAATCTTCGATTAGATTCTTCTAAATCTATCTGATTTTGTTTTTCTGATTCTCTTGAACTTAAACAAAATTTTGCATCCATAAGTATTTGATGAACTCCATTTATAAATCCCATTGATCGAATTGATTTATCAAGCATATAAATATCTTCTGGACAAAGTATATTAACTAAAGTTTTATAGATCATTAATACCTTAATAGATCTTATTATTGGTAAAGTTTTATTGCTAACATATTTTAAGTTTTCTACTTGATTTAATATTTCTGTATTTGTTTTAAACTTTGTTGGGTATGGCATATTTATCACTTCCTTCTAATATTATTATAACATACTTTTATCATATTGTAAATAGTTTTGTAAAATAATTTTTATTCAGTTTCAATTGGCCCTTCAACATACTCAGAGAGATACTGTTCATCTTTAAAATGCTCAAGTATATCATTCAATTGGTTATCAAAACTAGCCATCGCTATTGCATCCTCATTTGTTGGTAATTTAACAACCATATTAATCTGTTTATATAATTCAGGATATGATGAAAATAATGCATTAAGATTATCGAATAATATATAATAAATATTCTTTAGATCCCCACCGGCTTTTTGAATTCTTTCTAATATTACTTTTGCATCATCTGTAGCATCACTTGCAATTACTTCTCTATTTATTTCTTTATTTATTTTTTTTAATCTACTCATTTTTAATGCACCTCATTTATATAATATAAAAAAGGAGAAAATTTATTAATCTCCTTCTTAATTTATTAAATAATTTTTTCACCTAATATTTCCTCAATACTTTTTTGAATTATCTTATTATATTCTTCTTCTGTTCTTGGATATTTAGCTTCATTAATTATATTAAATAATATTTTTTCTTTAACTTGGGTAATCCATGGTCCTGCAGTTTTTTGGGTCAATTCCATAAGTTGATCACCATTAACTTCTAATTGTTCTTCAAAATAAGGTCGTGAACAAAATGCATCAAGTAATTTTTTCTCAATTTTTTCATATTTTATCTTATTTAATTTTACATGAATTTTACTTAAACTCATTAGCAATTCTTTCATACATGGTAATTTATAACGTTTGACAATTCCAATCCGTGCATTAAAGATTGCCATTTTAATATCTTCAGAGTTCACTAAATCAAAATTCTCAATTAACCATTCAACTTTTTCAATTTCATCATTATTTAATGGTCTAAAACTCTCAAGATTTTTCTTTGCAATTTCTTTTCCAAGTGGTTGAAATAAAAATACCCAAGTCTCAAGCGGTGTTAATTTAGAATTTGATTTTAGATTAAGCATAGTTAATTTTTGCAAATGTTCATCTTCTATATCTTTTAAATTTGGTAAGAAGGTTTGAATTCCGTCAATTGAATTCTTAATATTTAATTCAAAAAATCCCATTTCTTTCATTAATGTTAATGTCATATATGCAAAATTTCCGGTAATTAATTTATTCATTTCCATTCCAATACGTTCATGAGGAATTAATTCTAATAATTCAATATTTCTTACAATTGCATTAAGAGTTTGCTTTTCTATTTCATAACCTAATTGTGACATAAATCTAAAAGCTCTAAGTATTCTCAATGGATCTTCTTCAAATCTTTGTTTAGGATTTCCAATTGCTCTAATGGTTTTATCTTTAAGATCACCAATTGCACTAATTTTCTTATTACGATAAGTATAATTATAATCAATATAATTACCATCATATTTTTGAGCAATAGCATTAATTGTAAAATCTCTACGTTCCCGATCTTCGTCTAAACTTTGAGCAATAATAGTTTCAGGTTTCTCAATTTTACTTTTAGATATTACATTATAAATATCTCTACGATAAGTTGCAACTTCAAATTCCTCTCCACCAAAAATAACTGCTACAACTTGGAAACTTTCTCCTCTAATATTACAACTAGGAAAAATCTTCTTTAGATCATCTACCGTCGCATTCGTGACTATATCAATATCTTTTATTCCAACTTTTGTTTCATGATATTGATTATGCAGATCATTACGACACTTTCCACCTATAAAATAGGCTTCAAATCCTCGTTTTAATAATATATTCAATAAAGCTTTTGCTTGTTCGATCACTTTATCACATCCTTATACATTTATTATAATAAAATTTTAACCAAAAGTAAACAAATTTATTCTATTAATTTATTCATAATTATATAAGGCCCCGCAATTTCTCTAATAAATTTTATTGCTTCTACGAAATCTGTTATTTTTTCACTATTAAATCTTTCATAAATTTCTTCTGCACATTCTTTAGATACAAAACCCGGTATATTATAATAATTACATTCTAGTCTATCAGATTTAGGACCTAAAGTTATATATTTTTGTATTGAATAAAAAACATCATATTCTATTAAAATTCT
>Ga0315287_10005796_pt1 | contig 12208 bp, 11 predicted proteins | sample YL17G11_0_MG_FD_205037 | JGI IMG/M metagenome (GOLD analysis project Ga0315287, IMG submission 205037) | Sediment microbial communities from Yellowstone Lake, YNP, Wyoming, USA - YL17G11_0 | ecosystem: Environmental > Aquatic > Freshwater > Lake > Sediment | place: USA: Wyoming | collected...
AGAGAGAGGCGGGGTCCAGGGCCCGCTCGCCGCGTTGGGCCGTCGCGTGGAAGTTCCCGCCCCACGAAGAGCGGACGCGGATCATCGGGATCGATGTCCAGGTCGGCCGGACGGGGGCGCTCACGCCCGTCGCGCGTCTCGAGCCCGTCGCCGTCGGCGGGGTGACGGTGTCGAACGCAACGCTTCATAACGAGGATGAGATCGAGAAAAAGGGTGTGCTGATCGGGGACTGGGTGTTCATCCGTCGCGCCGGTGACGTGATCCCCGAGGTGGTCGCGCCGATCCCCGAGCTCCGGACGGGGGACGAAAAACCGTTCAAGATGCCGAAGAAATGTCCCGCGTGCGGGACCCCGGTGGTCCGCGGAGCGGGCGAGGCGGCGACCCGCTGTCCCAACACCGAGTGCGTGGCGCAGGTCATGGAGCGGATCCGTCACTTCGCGTCGCGCGAGGCGATGGACATCGAAGGTCTCGGAGAGAAGCTCGTCGCTCAGCTCGTCGAGGGGGGGCTCGTCAAAGACCCCGCCGACCTCTACCGGCTCATCGTGGAGGACCTTGTTCCCCTCGAACGGATGGCGGATAAGTCGGCGGAAAACGTTGTCTCCGCGATCGAGCGATCGAAGAGGACGACGCTCGCCCGTTTCTTCTTCGCGCTCGGGATACGGAACGTCGGTGTCACCGTCGCCGAGATCCTGGCGGAGTACTTCCCGGCGATCGAGGCGCTCCGCGACGCGTCCGAAGAGGAGATATCCGGGGTTTACGGCGTGGGCTCCGTGATCGCCGGGGAGGTCACGCGATTTTTCGCGGACAGGCGAAGCCGCGAGCTCATCGAGCGTCTCGTCGACGCGGGGATCTCTTTCGAGGCGGCGCCGTCATCGCAAAGTTCCGAGTTCGAGGGCGAGATCTTCGTATTCACCGGCGCGCTCTCCCGCATGACGAGGGAAGAGGCCGAGGCGGAGGTGAAGAGACGGGGCGGAAAAATCTCGGACTCGGTATCGAGCAAGACAACGTGCGTCGTCGCCGGTGAGAAGGCGGGATCGAAGCTGGAAAAAGCCGGAAAGCTCGGGGTCCGCGTGATCGGGGAAGACGAATTTCTCGCGTTGATCGGCCGGAAAACGTAACGCACAAGACGGGTGCCCTCGTCCCCGTCCGTCCGGCTGGAGCGGGCGGAGTGGTGAGAGCGGGCGCCGGGCGGCGCCGCGGGCCAAGAAAAAAACCGCCGGGAGACTCAGGTCCCCCGGCGGCCCGCGTTTTCGACCCAAATCTATTCTTTACTACTTTTGTTTCGCCTTCAAAGCTTTGATCTCGTCGTCGTTGAGTTTGTACGCCTTCGTGATGACGACCGGCTCGATGGGGACGTCGTTGTAACCGCCCTCCATGCTCTTTGTCGGGACCTGGCGGATTTTCTCCACGGCGGCCATGCCGTCGATCACTTTGCCGAACACGCAGTAACCCCATGTCTGTCCGTTATCCTTGCTCTTGAAATCGAGAGGCTTGTTGTCCTTCACGTTGATGAAGAACTGCGACGAGGCGCTGTGCGGGTCCCCGGTCCGGGCCATGGCGATGGTGCCTGTCACGTTTGAAAGCCCGTTGTCCGCCTCGTTCTTGATGGGGGGCTTCGTCTCCTTTTTCGCCATGTCCTTGGTGAAGCCTCCGCCCTGGATCATGAAATTCGAGATGACGCGGTGAAAGACGAGCCCGTCGAAAAACTTGTTGTCGACGTACCAGAGGAAGTTCTGGGTTGTCTCGGGCGCCTTGTCGGGGTAGAGCTCGATCACGATGTCGCCGAGACTCGTTTTCATCATGACGACGGGGTCCGCCTTCTTTTGAGCCGACGCGGCGCCGAAGCTCATGACGAAGAACCCGACGGCGAAGAACACGATGACTGCAAGCATCCGTTTACCTCTCATGTTACCTCCTTGAACCCAGGGGAGTTCTCGATGCGGGTTCGGAACGATCTATCGATATCGAGAATCGAAAACTCGGTGGATACGCCCGAGAGCGAAGAACCGATCGCACCCTTACCGGCCGGTGGAATGTAACAAGATTAAACCGGGGCGTCAAAACGTTTCTGGACGAACCGCCGTGTATTTCTCGTAAAACGAGAGGGTTTGCCTCGCGATGCTCTGCCAGGAGTAACGCTCTTCGACAAGTCTGAGCCCCGCTTCGCGAAGCTGGCGGGCAAGAGAACCGTCGTTGAGAATCTCGAGGATCGCCGATGAAAGCGCGGCGGGATCCGATGGGTCGACGAGAAGGCTGTCTTTTCGGTCGGTAAGCTCGTGGCGAAGCCCGCCGTGCCCCGTCGCGACCACGGGTGTGCCGCACGCCATGGCTTCGAGCACCGTCATCCCGAACGGCTCGTACTTCGAAGGAAGAACGAAGACGCGCGCGTTGCGATAGTAGGTGTCGAGGTGATCGTCGGGGATGTACCCGGCGAAGGTCACGCGCTCACCGAGTCTCAGAGAATCGACGAGACGCACGAGGGTATTCCTGACGGCGGTCTCGTGCGGTTTCGGGCCTATCGATCCGCCGCCGATGACGAGCCGGGCGGGGCTCGAACGACTCACACGGTCGAACGCCCGTATGAGATAGTCGAGACCCTTGTTCGAGTCGATCCGGCTGAGGGCGAAGACGTAGTTCTCGGGTGTAGCGAGGCTCGCCGCCGTGGCCGGGGGCTCCGGGCGGAACCGGCGGACGTCGACTCCCGGGGGGATGACGACGAGATCGTCGCTTTCGAATCCGTAGAGGCGTTTGTAAGGCTCCCTCCCGTCCAGCGTCGTCACCGTTTGAGCGGTCGCGCGCCGGAAGATCGTGTTTTCCCAGTGGATCCTTTCGGAGAACTTGAAGAGACGTTCCATCTCCACGGGGTCGCCGCCCATTTGCTCCCGTTTCCAGGCGCCGAGCGAGTGCGCGGTATAGATGAAGGGAAGCCGCAGCCGTTCGGCAATATTCATCCCCACGTAGCCGGCGTCCCAGTAGTGGGAGTGTATGAGGTCGTACCGGAGATCGTGCGCGGCGAGGTACCGGGCCATGTTCTCGACGTACTCATCGAGCTGTGGAAATAAATCCTCCTTCCGGATGAACGCGTTTCCTCCGCAGGGGATCCGAACCAAGCGGACCCTCGCGCTCACCGATTCCGTTGCGCTTCTCTCTCCGAAAAGACGGGTGTAAACGTCGACGAATACACCGAGCTCGGCGAGCGCCTTGGAGAGTTCGAGCACGTAGGTGACCTGTCCGCCCGTATCCGTGGCGCCGAGAACCGGAACGGGGTCGAAGTACCCGTGTACGCTCAACATACAAATCCGTCTTACCGTGGGCATCTCGTCTCGCTCGATGAAGACTCGGGGCTATTTCTCGATCCACGTAACCGCGTAGTCGTGGTTGACGACGATTTCCGCGAGGGTTCTGTGTCTCGATATGATGCTGTGTTCGATTTGGAGAAAGCGCTCGGCGGCCTCGTCCAGAGGGTCGCGGCCCCTTTTTCTTCTGGCCATGAGCGTCTGTTCGTAGGTGCGGTCGATGAATACGTGGTACTCGGCGTGGTTGAGAAGCGTTGTGTAGGTCCCTTCGGCGATCAGGATCTGATACTCGGCGGTTGGAATCGTTTCCTTGGTGACGCGGTCCTCTTTGAAGAGGACGAGAGGTTTCTCGATCTTCTCGTTGAGAGAGAACTTGAACCGCCTGATGTGCTCGTTCATCAGCGCGAGGTTGACTTCGCCGAGACCGACGTTCTTGATGTTCTTCCTCCGGTTTCCATCGTTGGTTTTCGGGGGAAGGTAAAAGTAGTCGTCCTGCTGGAGAACCAGCGATTTTATTCCAAGTCCCGAAAAAAGCCGGGAGAGCTCGAGGGCGATTTCGGATTTCCCGGCGCCGGATTCGCCGGCGATGGTGATCGAGCGCCGCTTGTCGCCGATCCGGTCCTTCAACAGGGTGAAAACGGCCTCCGCGGCGGCGGTATGGTGAGCCTCGGGTACGACGATGTCTCCGATCATAGTGTCAGTTTCTTGAGGGGGTCGCGAGCCACGGCGGCGCCGCTCGGGCGCGTTTTCGCCGCGCGTTTCTGCTCCTGTTGCGGGCGCGTTTTGCGCATCGCAGGGCCAGTATATGGGATTCTCTCCGGACTGGCAATCGCAAACGGGCCGGACGCTCGTTCTCGCTTGCCGGCGCCGGCCACCGTGCGACGAGCGAGCGCGGAGGGAAGGGTGCCTCGCGATGAACCGATCAACGCCTTCCTAGCCGCGCGATTTCCCGACTTCTCCGATTATCCGGCGGAGGCGTTCCAGACGCTTGTTTCTGTCGGCGGCGAATCGCCCGATCCCCTCGAGGATGTGCTCCGGGGAGAGATGGGCCTCTTCGATGACCTCGTCGAGCGTCCCGCCGGTCCGCCAGCGGTCGTCCCAGTCGGAGCTAAGCGTGTATGCGCCCGACACCGAAAGGTCGATCCAATCAATCATGAGACGGCGCGCGCGGTTCGTCACGGCCATCGCGTCCATCCGGTCGAAATCCGAATAGACGGCGTTTCGGTAGCTCTCCGGTTGGCGCGCGAAAAGCTGCGGGCTTATGGCCGCCACGATCTTGACGTTGATTTTCTCGTCGTCGAGTGTCTTCAGGATCTTCACGAGGTTGTTCGTTGTGGAAGTCCCTTGAACGACCACCGTACCCTGCCGTGGCTCTCCTTCACGGTAGGGCCGAATCACGTACGCCCCTCTCGCCGCTTCGAAATGCGATGGCATCCCCAGCGCCTTGCGGTCGGGAATGCCGATCGGCGGGCGGGTGAGATGAAGGGCGATGATCGGGGCGCCCGTTCGGAGCGCGGCGGCGATCACGACGGGGACTTCGTTGTGCTCCCAGGGGTGAACGTCGATCAGATGGCCGTCGGGAAAAAGCTGAGTCACTCCAGGGGAGAAAACCCCGAAGTGTGTCCGTGAATCGTCCGCCGTCTCGGGACCGCTGTGCCCGACGATCCAAAGAACGCGTCCGACCTTGATCTCTGAGTCCTGGGCGAGCTGACTAAAGAGCCGCATCAGCCCGTACTTCAGGTACGAGAACGAACCGTAGGTCGAGCAACCGGCGAGGAAGCCGTTGAAATTTTCGTAGGGTTTGGCCGAGAAGTTCACCGTGGCGATCCCCGCGGCGATCCCCGAATTGGCGAACTCGGTGATCGGCTGGGGGAGAAGCGCGCCGTCGGGGTTCGTGTTCCGGTCGTACCACCCGTAGCCCTTCATCTCTCCGAAGTCCTTCGCAAATCCGACGATGTTCGTCGATTCGGCGAGATCGGCGCTCATCGCGATGAGCAGCGGACGGTTGTATTCTTTCCGACACCACGCGTTCACCCACGATCCGAACGATTCGAGCGCCGCGCGGTTGGGCTTCTTCTCTCCGGGCTGGGCGAAGATCTCCTTCGGGTAGTTCTCGAAATCGTAGAGCCTGGGGTCGTCCAGCGGATTTCTCGAGACATCGAACTTGAAGCCGGGAATCCTCTCGGGGACCGAGTCTCCCAGCGAGACCAGGGTGTCAGCGATGTAGTCGACGAGCGCCCCGTCGGCCCTGATCACGCCGGCAACGATCTCCAGATTGGCGCGCATCTGATCGAGGGTCGCGCCGGGGTCGTCCGGCGCCCGTTCTCCGTACCCCTCGAAGCGGACCCCGTATTTCTCCATAAAGGGGAGCTTGGTCTGCCAGAACAGGTCAGAGTTCATTTTGTGCGGCGAGCCGTGGGAGGCGTAGTCGTATTTCAAGTACCCGCGGCCCTTCTTCGTTTTCATGTACATCATGTTCGGACGCTTGTCCGGGTTTTCGCCGCGGAAGAGGTCGATGAGGGAGCGCGTCACTGTCTCCCAGTCGCTTCCGTTTTCGGCCTCGCACACGCGCCATCCGTGCGACCCGAACCATTCCCTCGGAGTCTTGTCGACCACCGAGCTGTAGGCGCGGGGGTCGATCCCGTAGTCGTTCCAATCGACCACGTAGTAGAGGTTCGAAAGCCCCAATCCCCACGCGGAGTTCATCGTCTCGTGCGCGGCGCCGGGTGTGAGCCCGCCTTCCCCCTCGAAGGCGATGACTTTGACGCCCTCCGCGCCGGCGCGCTTGAGGGCGAATGCTTGACCCGCCGCGGCGGGGGAACCGTGTGCCGAAGGGCCCGTGTTGAACTTGAGAAAAAGGGTCTTGCCCTCCATTTCGGCGTGACCGGGAAGCCCCTTGTTTCGTCTGAAGCGAAGGAGGTCTTCCCAGTACAACCCGCGTTCCTTCGCGTCCGGGACGAGGTAGCGGGGGTCGCCGGTCTTCTCGTGTTTCGCCCGCAGGGCCTCGAAGAGGACGGGGAACGTTCCATAGATGAGCGGGACGGCGTGCCCGGCGACGAGGATGAAGCGGTCGGAAAAGGGTTTCTCCGGGTGGCGGATATCCCACCTCATGAAACCGCCGAAAAGCGTGGCGACGAAGGCGTGGACCTTCGACCGGGAGCCGCCCGGGTGACCGCTCTGACGGTAGTTGAGCATGATGTCGATGAACTGATCGGCGCAGTCCTTGATCTTTTCCCACTCTTTGAAGCGGGGTTGCATGCCGGCAAGGAGCCGGTTCAGATCCGTCTGCGTTGACAATGCCGTTACCCCTTTCCTTTTCGGCCTGGTCGCATGATGGATGGAATGACCGAACGGACGCCGGTCTACGAAACGAGCCCGCTGAACGCGGTGAAGTCGCTTATCTGCACGTCCGCGTAAGCCCTGAGATCGAGGATGACGCTCTCGAGAAGGCTTCTCGCCTCTCCCCCGTCGTCGAAACGGCCGATCGCCTCCGAGGCCCGCTCGAGATGTTTGCGTATTTCGGACGTGGCGACCTCGAAACCCCCGTAGTCCCGGCACGCCGCGATGATCCGCCTTTCGCTCTCGGGTGTGAAGTCGCCTGAGCGGATCGTGTTGATGAGATCTTGACGATAACCGTCCCGCAGGTTGTTGAAGGCGCGGATCAAAGGAAGCGCGAGGTAGCCGTTTTTCAGATCGCAGTCGTTCATTCCGCGCGGGAGATCGAGCATGTCGTCGAGGTCATCGATCATCTGAAAGGCCATGCCGAGGTTCCACCCGAAGTGGCCGAGAAGATCCGAGTACTCCGAGTGATGACTCAGGGCTCCCGCCTTGCAGCTCAAGGAGAAGAGGGAAGCGCTCTTTTCGGAAATGATCTCGTAGTAGAGGGCTTCGCTGACCTCGAAGTCGAATTTGTGGAGGGTCTCCCGGCTCTCGCCCTGGACGAGCACGCGGATCGTCCGCAAGAACTCCGGCATCGTGTGGTGAAGACCGCTCTTTTGGACCAGCATCAGCGCCTCGGCGAGGACGAAATCTCCGGCGAGAACCGACGCGTGGTTCCCGTACTTCATTCGCGCGCTCACCTGTGTGCGGCGCTTCTCCACGTCGTCGATCACGTCGTCGTGGAAGAGCGTCGCGAGGTGAATGAGCTCGACGGCGGCGGCGAGGTCGATGAGCGGCTCGTCCACGGAATCCAACGGCGCGCCGGTGGGGACGAGCGAGGAAAGGACCATCAACGCGGGCCGCAGTCTCTTGCCGCCGTTTTTGAAGCTCTCCGCCGCGATCTTTGCCTCGCGTATGTTGCTCGACTGTATCGCCTCAAGCACCCGGGAGTCGCACCGATCGATGACCGAATTCATCGATTCGTATTTCTTGAGAGCGTGTAGCATTGTTCCAAACCCTTTGGGTTAGGGGTTATCGGGGCGACCCGCATAACGCCGCCCGATGGTCTTGTCGCCGATGAAGGTTTCGAATATCTGGTTGATTGTCTCCATCAGGTCTTTCAATTGACGAAGGCGCGCGGTGTCGATCGCGCCGTTCCCGCTGTTTGCCGCGGCGCTGTTCTTCCGTGTCGCCGCGTCGGCCGCCTCGATGGTCCGAGCGACGACCTCAAGCGCCGGATCCAGCTCGCGTTTCTTCTTCGCCGCGGCAAGACGCCTCGCCACCTTTTCGAGCTCGATCTCGGCCGTGTAGTAGTCCTTCCGGTCCGCGGGGATGATCACTTTCCGGACGACGCCGAGGTCCTGGAGGGCGCGAACGTTCAGGCTCACGTTGCTCCGGCTCGTCTTGAGCCGTGCGGACATCTCGTCGAGGCAAAGCGGGTGAGGACTCAGATACAAGAGGGCCTGGATCTCGGCCATCACCTTTCCGACTCCCCAGTAGATGCCCATCCGGCCCCAGCCTTTTATGAAAATGTCGAGAGCGTTCTCAGACGGGTGTTGGAGGTCGTTCATGTGTATCTCTCTGGATTCATTGTGTATTGCAAAACTTTCTGTATATGCTGAAGCAGTAGAACACGGGCTGGACGGGCTGTCAAGGGGATTCAGGATCGCCCCTTGGACGACGGGAGAGAAGGGCGCCCTGCGTCGGGCCGGCGTGTTTACCCGGGGAAAAAATGTAAAGCAAACTTGACAATTCCGGAGAGCGGGGTATCTTGTTAAATGTAAAGCAAGCTTTACTTATTGAACGGCGGACTCGAGGCTGCGAAAGGTCGAACCAAACGCAAACGCGCCCCGTCTGGAGGTTCTTCAAATGGTATCCAAGAATCGCGAACTGATCGCGCCTGTGGGGCTGCTCTGTCTGTCGCTTTCGGTTGTGGCGGGGCAGCTGGGTCCGGGCACCATCCGGGGAATTGATTTCTTCCAAGGGGTCTTCGCGGGGCTCGCTCGAGGGTTGAGCGTCGTGGGTCTGGTCGTACACGGTCTCGCGCGCGGTTGAAGACATGGAAGAAAAGGTAATCAGTACCGTCAAGGACTACCGGAAAAAGGCGGGGCTCACCCAGGAAGACCTCGCGGAGGCGACGGGTGTATCGCGGCAGACAATCATATCGATCGAGCGGGGACGGTATATCCCCAGTCTCCCGCTCGCCCTGAAGATCGCCGGTTTCTTCAAGTGCTCGGTCGGCGAATTATTTCGGCTGGAGGAGAACCACGACAATGATTGACGAACGGTTTCTCGCGCACAGGTACAAGGCGACCCGGTTGGCGACGATGGTCGGTGCCATCCTCATGTTCGTGTTTTTTACGTACGATCTGGTGACCCGCCGGGAGATCCGGTGGGAGCTCATTCTTATCATGTGCGCCATGGCGGCCACGAAGGTTCTTGCCATGTTTTACTACAAGCGGACCAATTGAGCGCCGTCCGCGGCGCATGCCGCACGGCGGCCTTCGTCGTGAGGGTCGATATCACCGACATGAGGAGGTTATGGTGAAACGGGCTTGCCTGGCTCTCGGATCGATTCTGCTCTTGTGTCTCCTGATCGCCACAGCGGTGCGGCCGGCGGTGAGCGAGAAAAGGACGGCGGTGTCGGCGGACGGCGTGGAGATCGTCTTCTCGGCGGAGGGCAAGGGTGGCCCCGCGCTCGTCTTTGTTCACGGGTGGAGCTGCGACCGGAGCTACTGGAAAAACCAGCTTCCCGAGTTCGCGAAGTCGTCCACCGTAGTCGCGGTGGACCTAGGCGGGCACGGCCAGTCCGGACTCGGGCGCAAAGACTGGACGGTTGAGGCGTTTGGAAAGGACGTCGCCGCGGTCGTTGAAAAACTCGATCTCGATCGCGTGGTTCTCATCGGACACTCGATGGGCGGAGCGGTCATCTTCGAGACAGCCAAACTGATGCCTGAAAGAGTCGTCGCGCTCGTCGGAGTCGATACGTACCAAGACCTCGAGCGCGAGATCGGCGAAGACGCGCGAGCGCAGTTTCTCGCCGCGTTCAGGACGGACTTCGCCGCCACCACGAAGAGTTTTGTCCGCGGGATGTTTCCGGCCGACGCGGATACGGCGCTCGTCGACGCCGTTGCCTCCGGTATGGCCGCGGCGCCGCCCGAGGTTGCCATCAGCGTGCTGGAGAACGTTTTCAAGTACACCGCACGGGGGAAGCTCCAGGAGTTGAAGATCCCCGTGTACGCGATCAACGGCGACCTGTATCCGACGAATACCGAAGCGGGGAAGCGTCAGACGTACTCGTTCGAGGTCAAGATCATGCCGGGCCGCGGACACTTCCTGATGTTGGAGGATCCGGCGACATTCAACAAGCTACTCGCCGAGACGATCGCGGAGATCGGGAAAAAGTGATTGGCGGGTTGGAGGGCCGTCACGAACCCGGCGCTCCACTTCGCTCGGCTTCCCACCTCCGGCGGGCGATCCTCGCTCGTTCTCGCGAAGGGTTCGTGACGGCCCTCCAACCCGCTCACCATGCTCCCGCCACGCGGCTCAATCCGATCCAACCGCGGCGACACGGAGACCGGCGAGATCACCTCGCGACGACGCGTCTGGCTACGGTGAAATTTTTCCGGTAATAGTCGTCGGACAGGGCATCGAGGCGGACCTTTCGAGAGCTCGTCGATGCGTGGATGAACTTGCCGCCGCCGACGTAGATACCCACGTGCGTCACGCTCGCCCTTTTCGAAGTCTTGAAGAAAACCAGATCGGCCGGCTTCAAATCCGAACGGTCGATGGGTTCTCCGACGCGGCTCTGGTCGAGCGAGGTTCGGGGGAGCCGGATGTCGAACTCGCGGTAGACGGCGAACACGAACCCCGAACAGTCCACCCCCTGGTACGTCGTCCCTCCGGACCGGTACGGCGTGTCCACGAAGGTTCTTGCAAATCGCACAATACCGTCGCGATCCGGACCGGGGTCGCCGGGCCGCCCCTGTGTGCGCGGTCCCCCGGAACAGGAGACGAGAAACACGAGCGCACCCGCCGCGATCATGGCAACGAGCTTCCTCCCCACGAGTTGTCTGAACCGAGAAACGATGGTGTCTCCTTGAAGCAAGCGTTTGCCCGTTGCGTTCCGCGGGCGACAGGCACGCGTTTCCGCAAGTCCCGTGCCTTTGTCGGGGTCAGGTGACCGGGGCTGAAGGGGAGAATTCGCGACGGGATGCGGCGCGGTGCGCGCCGCCGGATGGAGGCTATTCGGTGTAGAGGGCGTCGATATCTTTGGCGAGCTTCTTTTCCACCACGCGGCGTCTGATTTTGAGGGTTGGGGTGAGATCGCCTTCCTCGACGGAGAAGGCTCTGTCCCGCAGTATGAACTTCCTTACCCGTTCGAACCCGGCGAGTTGTTCGCCCTTCTTCTTGACTTCCTGTTCGATTCGCTTGATCACGGCGGGATGTCGAACGAGCTCGGCGTGGGTACCGTACGAGATACCCGCGGCGGCGGCGAAATCGTCGAGTCTCTTGAAATCGGGGACGATGATGGCGGAGATGAATCTTCGCTTGTCGCCGAGGATCACGACCTCCGCTATGAAATCGCTCGTCTTGAGGACCCGTTCGATCAGCTGGGGGGCGACGTTCTTTCCGCCGGAGGTCACGATGAGGTCCTTTTTCCGATCGGTGATCACGATGTACCCGTCGGGGTCGATGTGTCCTATGTCGCCGGTGTGGTACCAGCCGTCACGGATCACCTCCGCGGTAAGATCGGGTCTCTTGAAATAGCCGTGCATGATGTTGGGTCCCCTCGCGAGGATTTCGCCGTCGCCGGCGATCCGGATCTCGACGCCTGCGAGGGGTTTGCCGACCGAGCCGAATCTAAAAGCTTTCAGCGTATTGAGCGACAACACCGGCGACGCTTCGGTGGTCCCGTATCCCTCGAGCAAGGGAAGGCCGACGGCCCAGAAGAATTCGGCGATGTCGCGCGAGAGAGGCGCCCCGCCGGATACGCAGAAACGGATCCTTCCGCCGAGGTGCTCCCGGAGTTTCCTCGATACAAGCCAGTCGGCGGCCAGGCGGTTCAGCCGGGTGGTTGCGGAGACGCGCTTGTCCAGCGACTGCCGCGTGTATGTTTTTCCCGCGCGGACGGCCCACGAGAACAATTTCTTCTGAACATGCGGGCCGGCCGCGATCCGGTCGTTGATCCGCTCGTAAATTTTCTCGAAGAACCGGGGAACGCTGATGAAAAACGTCGGACGCACCTCTCGAAGGTTCTCCGCGACGGTGTTGAAGCTCTCCGCGTACGCGATCGTCGCGCCCTTCGACAGCGGGGCGTAGTACCCCCCTGTCCGCTCGAGCGCGTGGCTCAGCGGGAGAAACGAAAGACAACAGTCGTTCGAATCGATGTGAAACGTCTCCGTGCTGCCCAGCACGTTCGACACGAAATTAGCGTGCGTGAGCACGGCGCCCTTCGGATCGCCCGTCGTCCCAGAAGTGTAGATCACGCTTGCCCAATCGCTCCCGGCGATCTTTTCGACGCGGTCGTCGAA
>Ga0315287_10005798_pt1 | contig 12208 bp, 8 predicted proteins | sample YL17G11_0_MG_FD_205037 | JGI IMG/M metagenome (GOLD analysis project Ga0315287, IMG submission 205037) | Sediment microbial communities from Yellowstone Lake, YNP, Wyoming, USA - YL17G11_0 | ecosystem: Environmental > Aquatic > Freshwater > Lake > Sediment | place: USA: Wyoming | collected...
GCGCGCTCGTGAGCGAGAGAGAGAGAGAGAGAGAGAGAGAGAGAGAGAGAGAGAGAGAGAGAGAGAGAGAGAGAGAGAGAGAGAGGGAGAGGTCGCACTTTCTTTCTTCTTCTTCTTCTTTCTCACTTTCGACCCCCTTCGCTCCTTCCCTCCCGAAAACGAAACACCACCCCCCACTCTCACTCAGGTACGACGGCCGCGACCGCTCCATGCTCGTCACCAACTGCCTCTTCCGCGCCGGCGGCGCCGCGGCGATCATGACCAACTTTGCGGACTCCGAGAACAAGTACGAGCTGCTCGACAGCGAGAGGACGCACGCCGGCAGGGACGACGACGCGTTCGGGTGCATGGTGAGCTCCAGTTCTACTTGTTGAGATTTTGTCGTTGCCTTTGAGTATCTTTTTGTCCCTTCTAGAGCAAATAAATGGAAGCGGGATGAAAGACGAGGAAAGAAGAGAGAAAAATCTCATGAAGAAGAAAAAAAAATCTCTCCGAAAAATAATCTTCTCCTCCTCCTCCAGGGCACGGGCGTCGACGACGACGGCATCCGCGGCGTCTTCCTCAAGTCCAACGTCGTAGAGGTCGCCGGGAGGGCCCTCGGGCACATGCTCGAGCGCCTGGGCCCGAGGGCTCTCCCGGCGGGGGAGCTCTTCAAGGCCGCGGCCTCGCGCGCCAAGGCGGCGCTCTCGCCGGGCTCCTCCCCGGCCTCGAGCGGCAGGAGCAAGAAGGACGACGGCGCCTCCAGCAGCCCCGACGCCAACACCAAGCTCTACACCCCGGACTTCTCCAAGGCCTTCGACCACTTCGTGCTCCACACGGGGGGCCAGGCCGTGCTCGACGCGCTGCAGAAGGCGCTCGGCCTCAGCGACGCCGCGATGGCGCCGAGCCGCGACACGCTCCACCGGTTCGGCAACACGTCCTCGGCGTCGACGTGGTACACCCTGGCCCACTGCGAGGCCGGCGTCGGCGAGGGCCTGGACGGCGGGGCGCCCGCGGCCGGCAGGAGGGCCGCGAGGGCCGCCAAGGAGGCCACGCTCGCCGGCAAGGACGGCAAGGAGGCCGCCGCCGCCGCCGCCGCCGCCGCCGCCGCCGGGGACTTTGCCCCCGTCGCGGTCGCGCGCCGCGCCGTCGGCGTCCGCAAGGGCGACCGCGCCCTCCAGCTCGGCTTCGGCGGCGGCTTCAAGGCCTGCGGTGCCCTCTGGAGGGCCACGCGCGACATCACCGAGGCGCACCCGGTTTGGGAGGAAGGGTTCGTCGACATGCCGACGGTGCACGCCAACGTCGCGAGGCAGCTGGCCGAGGCCGACGCCCGCGAGGCCGCGAGGGAGGCCGAGGCCGCGGCGAGGGCGAAGCTGGCGGCTGCTTCTTCGTCTTCGAAGAAGCTGTTTGGCGGCAGGCCGCTTTCTGCCAAGTCCGTGCTCGAGTAAAAGAGGAAGACCCGGAAAACAGAAGTTTTGTTTTTTGCTTTTTTTTTGGAAAAAGGGAAAACAAATCGCGATCATCATCTCTCTTAACAAAACTATTTTTGGCATTTTGCTTTTATTTTTTGGCCTGTCCCTCTTTGAAGATTCGCTGCGCGCCTTTTTCTCTCCTTGGAAGAGACGGGCTGCATAAGAAAATAAATAAAAATAAATAAAGACATCGTACTCTTGTAAGAAACATGCTTACTAGACAGATACATAAATCGCACCGGAAAGAGAAGAACAGGGGGGAGAGAGAGAGAGAGACTTTTTTTTCCTTTGTTGAAAGAGCGCCGTTTTTTCCATCATAAAAGACCTTTAAGTAGATAGGGTTTTCAAATTGCACGTTGATAACGCTTTCTAAAGGGAATTTGCAACACTAGAAGCGATGGGGGCGTGAAGCTGAGGGAGGGGCAAGGCAAAAAAAGTAAAAAGGGAGTTGGGCTTTTGTGTGGGGCCTCTCGAGGGGCGGAAAGAAAAGGGAAAAAAAGTAAATAGAAAATACGGGGCGGAGAAAAAGCTCTCTTTCCTCTTTCCTCTGCCCCTCTAGCACGTGACCGGGTCCGTGCACGTCGAGTGGCAGTAGAACATCGTCGATCGGTACGACGCGAACGTCACCTTCTGGCCCGTCAGCTGGTGAAGGTCCGTGTTGCAGCGGCAGGCGGTGAGCCGCGTCGCGAGGTCGCAGCAGCCCGGCGTCGGCTTCGCGCCCGTCGAGTCGAACGCCGTGCAGGCCCCGTTGGCGAGCAGCTCGGCGTTGGCGCGCAGCGACTGGCCGAACTCGAAGCAGGGGCTCGCGGGCTCCTGGATGGCGTTGGCCCACTCGATGCAGTCGGCGCCGTCGTCGGCGGCGACGGGGCTGAAGGAGGAGGTCAGGGCGAGGGCGGCCACGAGGGCGAGGAGAATGGAGGAGAAGCGGGCCATTGTCGTTTTTTTTTTTGTCTTTGTTGAAGAAAGGCTGTTCGACAAGAGAGAGAGGGACAGAGAGTGCGAGAGAGAAAGTTTGGAAAGAGAGAGCGTGAGTGGAGGAGGTGGAAAGAGAGACCCTGCCCTCCTCGACGCCAGCTTTGAAGTCCGTTGACGCCGTCGAGAAATTGATAGCAGATAGCCCTCTTGTTCCCCCCTTCGCCTCCCAAATCGATGCCCTGAGCCTGATGCTCGCGCATAAAACCACTATTCTCAATCGACCCAGGGTACGCGATTGAGGTAGAAAGGCCAAGGCAGCTCGTGCGTGCGGTTTGGTCAATTCTCTCCTCCTGCATCTTTCTCGACGGCTGAGCGGACGACTTCGACGACGCGTCCCTCCTCCTCCTCCTCCTCTCAATTCGGCCTCTGCGTTTCCAGGTCGATTGAGCCTCTGCAAGGACCCAAAATTTCCACAGCACTGACATCGCACATCTCAAGGTGCGATCAAAAGGACGCGAGGGAATAAAAAATAGACAGGGAGCACCCACGCCGCTGCGTCAGGAAACAGAAAAAGGGCCATGTCCAATTGGAAAGACGAACGACGGCCGCAGAAAAAGCAAGCAAAAGCTAGCCAATTGCCTCTTCGTTTCGAAGTCGAATCAACCTCGCTCTCCAACGCCCACGAGCGATTACTAAATCAAAAGAAAAAGAGAAAAAACTACGCACCAGGGGTTCAAGGCAGGGTCAAGGCAGGGTCAAGGCAAATGGAGGCAGGGAGGAACAAGATTTAGGAGGCGACTGGAATTGTACGGGAAACTTTGTGCCGTTGCGACTTCTTTTTCTTTTCGTTTTTTTGCACTCTCCCTCTCACTGGCTCAACCTCCTCCGCAGCGCCCCGACAAACGCCCTCAGCGCCAGCGCCGCGGCGGCCTTCGACTCAGGCGCCGCCACGTCTCTCTCTTGCTCCAAAAGCTCCCTCAGCCACGGTGCGGAGGAGGCGGCGGCGACAAAGGCCCCCGAAGAAGAGGAGTCGCCCTCTGCGACCAGCGCCGCGGCGCGCAGCGCCCGGCTCCAGCCCCGCTCGTCTTGGCCGCCGGCGTCGAAGCGGAGGAGCAGCCCGAGCTCGTCGTATTGGTCGTCCCCTCCTCCTCCCTCCTCCTCCGCTTCCTGCTCGAGCTCCTCCTCCATGAGAACCGCCGTCGAAGAGTCGTCGAGGTGGGAGGCGTCCTCCATCGGCGTGGTGGAGAGGCCGAACTCGTTCCTCTCGTGCTGCTGCTCGAGCCCTTCGCCTTCTTCGCGGCCCTCGAGCAGAGGCATCGACCTCGCGCCGCCGCCACCGCCGCAGCCGCCGTTGTCCTTCTTCTCGTCCTTGTTTTTATTTTTCTGCGACCGCAGGGTCCAGGCCGCCCACCCGGGACGCAGGCAAGCGACGAGCGCCGCGCTCGAGGCCGCCGCAGCAGAGGCGGGGAAGTCCTGAGAAGAGGAAGGAGGGCACGCGAGGAGGAGCGCCAGCGCCCGCGCAACCTCATTGGCGGTCGAGAGCAGCGACGCCGCCGCGCCGTCGCCGCCGGCTGCTCCTCTCTTCTGCCTTTTCTTCTGGCCTCTTCCGCCTTTGCTCTCGCTCTCGCTCTTTCTGCTTCCGAGCCTCGAGGCCGCCCACGAGGCCAGGGAGGGGACGAGCAAGGGCCTGAGAGGCGCGTAGTGCGAGGGGGAGGGGCGGGGGAGCAGGCCAGTGAGCACCGCCGCCGCGGCGGCGACTTCTCCGTCGCCGTCGTTTATTTCTGCTCCTCCTCTGTCGGCGGCAGCGGCGGCGGCGGCGTCCGAGCAAGCCGCGGCCAGCGTCGCCGCGAGGCCCGCCAGAGCCTCGGGCCTCCTCGCCGCGGAGAGCCAGGCCCCTGCGTCGCCGTCGTCGAGCGACAGGGACGCCATCCTCTCCTCGTGGGTCCCCTCCGCCTCTTCTCCGTCGCCGTCTTGCTGCTCGGCCGCGAGCGCCCCAGAGAGCACCGGGAGGAAGAAGCGCCCGCAGGTCCCGCCCCCCCCCCCGCCTCCCTCGCCGACGCCGCATGGAAGCTGCAGCAGGAATGGGAGCAGCGCCCTGGGTCTCGCCCCGAAGGCCGCGGGCGCGTCCGCGAGCAGCCTGCCGAGACAGCGCGCGGCGGCCGGCGCTAGCGAGCGCGCCGCCCGCTCCGACGGCGAAAGAGGCGCCGCGGCGGCGGCAGCAGAGGAAGAGGGGTCCCGAACCCGCGAGCCCCGCAGCGCCGAAAGCCCCGGGGCGCGGCCCTCGAGGTAGTCCAACCCCTGCTCCACCGCGTCCTTCAGGGACGAGAAGGCCCTCACAGCGACCTCGTCGTTGAAGAGCTCCCCCGAGAGATCGCCGTCGTCATCGGAGCCTCCGCTCCCGAGAATTTCGTCGAGCTCGGCATCTCTGCCGCCGCCGACGCCGCCTCCTCCTCCTCCCGACTTCCTCTCCAGCGCTCTTTGCTCCCCCGCCTCGGCGTCGTTCGCCAGGGCGTCCAGCGCCGCTTCGACGAGGGCGAGAACGGAGGGTAAGGTGCGCTCGGCGCGAGAAGCCGCGGGCTCGAGGTTTCGCGCTCTCCCGTCCTCGTCCGACGCCGCTTGAGGCCGAGCGCCCCCGCTGCTGCCCGGCCCCGCTCCTCTTCCTCCGCTCCCGGTCTTCTTCTTCTCGTGCCACCTCCCGGCCGCGGCGACGAGGTCTCCGGCTGTGACATTGAGGCGTGGAGGGGGCTTTAGGCCGGCGTCGCCGTCGTCTTCGTCGTTTTCGTCGCCGCCGGCGGGAGAGACGGCGGAGGTTGCTGCCACGGCGGCGGCGCCGCCGCTCCCGCCTCCGAGCCCCGCCGCCGCCGCCGCCTCGGGCGCTGCCACCAGCGTGTCTCCATCCTCGGCGTCGCGGAACAGGAGGGCGGCTTCGACCCGACTGACCTCGGAGAGGACCCGGAGGAACTCGGGCGCGGAGGCGTCGTCGCTTCCGTTTTTGCCTCTCGTCTTCGTCGGCGGCCCCGCCGCCGGCGGCGGCGGCAGCAGCAGCCACGACGCTCTGCCACAGCTCCCCTCCGAGACGAGCGAGGCGACGAAGGCAGCCACCCGCAGCGCCGCGTGGCGCACCGACGGCCCGGCGCGGGCGCGGAGGAGGCCCGCGAGCCCGCGCCTCGCGGCGGCGGGCCACGCGGACGGCGGGGCCGCCGAGAGCGCGAGCGCCGCCCGAGCCGCCCCCAGAGCTGCCGCCGCGGCCGCTCCGCCGCCTCCCCTGCCGCCTTCGCCGCCTCCGCCGCCGCCGTCGAGGCGGGACGCGAGCGCGTCGAGGGCGGCGAGGGCGTCGAGCTGATCGGAGGCCGCGTCGGACTCTGCACAAGCCCTCCCCGAGGCCCTCGCGGCCGCGGCGGCGGCGGCGGCGGCGGCGAGCAGGGCCTCCGGCGGTGGAGACAGCAGGGCGGCCAGCGCCGGCGCCGCCGCGGCGAGGTCTCCCGCGGCGGCGGAGGCGTTCGCCGTTCCGCCCACTCCCCGCCCTCCAAGGACTGCAACGGGCAGCAGGAGCGCGATGAGCCTCGCGGCCCTCCCCATCCACTGAGGCGGCGGGACTCTCAGCGAGAGAGGCGAGTGCGGGGAGCTGTCCACGCCCGCGAGCGCGCGGGCCGCGGCGGCGGCGCCCCCGGCGGCCGCGGCCGCGCCTCGACCTTTCGGCCCCGAGAGCGCCGCGGCGAGCAAGCAGTCGAGCGCATCCTTCGTCGCCGCGGCCTCCGATTCGGCGTTGAAGAGCGTCGTTGTCGTCGCAGACGTCTGGGAGGAGAGGCCTCCGAGGGCGGCGACGGCGCCTCGGGCGGCGACGACCTGAGTGTTTTTGATAAGGGGATTTGAAAAAGGGATGATGTTTTTGTCGGGGAACGAGCGGCGTTTTTTGTTTAACTGTCTGTTTTTTTCGAACGAAATGTCCGAAAAAAGAAAAAAGAAACATTCTTTCAAGAGGCCGGTCCCCCACTCTCACTGTCGCACACCTTCTAGCCGGCACCCGCGCATCGGAATAATTCGAATCGAAATAAAAGTGCGGAGCCGCGACTTGGCGTGCTTTTGTTGAAGAAAAAAAAAAAGCAAAAGCAAAAAAAAACATTCCGTACCTTGCACCACCTCGGCGCCAGGGACAGAAACTCGTCCGAGCCGGCCACTGCGATCCCGAGCCCTCCGGCGAACGCCGAGGAGACAGCCAGCGAGAGTGAGATCTGCCCGGCCTCGCGGAGGGTTCGTTCCGTGTCCGCTGCGGTGGAGGAAGAAGGCTGAGGAGTTTTTTTTGGGGGGCAAGAGGGAGGTTGAAGAAGAAAAATGAGCATCTAGCCAATCGCTGGCCCTCTTTCGACCTCTTTTCCTCCCTGTCTTTCTCGCTTCCTCAACCTCAAACTCCTCACCTGGAAAGCTTTGGAGCTTCTCTGCGCTCCCGAGCCAACGCCGGCATCCAAGGGCAACAGCAGTCTCGCCAGAAACGCATCGCCGATCGCCTCCCTCGCCGCGGAGAGCGCCGTGGCGTCTCCCCTTGGCAGCACCCTCGTCGCCAGCAACAGCCCGACGAGCCTCCGCTCGTCCGTGGGGCCGCGAAGGAGGTCGAGACAGTCGTCTAAGGAGCGAGAGAATGGAGATGGCGGTTCTGAAGTCGCTGCTTGGGGCGGCGGTTGAGGACTGGGCGATTGAGAAGGCATTGATTCCGGCGTCGTTGCTGCCGCTGATGCGTTGCCTCCTCCTCCTCCTCCTCCTCCTCCTCCTCCTCCTCCTCCTCCTCCTCCGCGGGGCTTTGCGCCTCCGGCAAGGAAGCCCCTCTGCATCGGAGATCGAGAGGAAGAGTCCCGGATCGAGCCTCAAAGGTGGGGCTTCGGAGAAAACAAAAGGCGCCGCGGGCGCTAGGCCTCCTTTTCAGTAGAGAGAGAAAACAGATTTATGGTTTTTTTCGTTGACAGAGGGGGAGAAAAAAAAAGAAATCAAACTCAACTCAACCCCGCCCCTCTCCCCTACACCCCACCCCCCCCGCCGCCACTCGTCACCAGCAGCACGGGTCTCCCGCAGATCCTCTGCGTCTTCCCGGCCACGCTCCCGACGAACAGCCTGTCGAGCGCCGTCTTGTTGCTCCTGCTCAGGACCAAGACGGCGGCGTCGAGGTCGTCGGCGGCCTTGGCGAGCGTCGCCGCCAGGTCGTCCGAGCTCGCGGTCGTCTTGTCGACGAAGAGGTGAACTTTGACGGATGCTCCCGCGGCCCCCTCCGTCGCGGCCGGGACGATCACGTCGCGGAGCCACGCGCGCGCCTCTTCGACGTGCGCCTTGACTTCATTCAAAGATTCGTCGCGGTACAACAAGGAAGTTCCTGGGATCCCGTGGGAGACTTCCGTCTTCGCGGACACAATTTTGGCGATGTGCACGATGTGGAGGGTGTCTTTCTGTTTTGTCGTTTGTGGATTTGGAGAGACGGGGGATTTGGGGGGAGGGAGGGGTGAAGAAGAAGAAGAAGAAGAAGAAGAAGAAAAAGTTGACGGTGCGAGAGAAAAAAGGCGACAAAGTCGAGGTCGAAAAAGAGATAAAAGAGAGAAACTCCGTGCTGACGCTTCTCCTTCTCTTCTTTTGCACTCGAAACCTCCCTCGGCGAGTCCTCGACACGCTCTCAAAACCTCTCTCTATGCTTTGCTTTCTGTCTCACCTCGCCCTTGAGCACGTTTTCTGCCGCAAACTTCACCGCGCTCAGCCCGTCTTCCGTCTTTTCGATCGCGACGACGACCGAGCGAGTCGAGCGGTTCGCCTCGTCGTCATCATCCGAGCCGCTCCCGGCGTTGGCCGAGAGGCCCGAGAGCCTGGCTGAGCTCATGTGAGCGCAGAATTGGAAAGAATCTCCAGCGCCGCGCGCGTCGAGAAGAAGGAGAAGGAGAAGCCTGAGACGCGGTGCCCGCAAGGCAGAAGAGAGAAAAAGACAGACGTTTTTTCTAGAGAGACAAAACAATGTTGGAGCACCTTTCTTTTTTCTCTTTTTCATCGTCCCCCTCTTTCTCCCGGCTCAAAGCTCCGCGACCTTCTGCGGTCCCTCTCGCGGCGGTGGTGGTAGCCGCGTTCTCGATCCCGATCCCCTCCTCCGCGGCTCCTCTCCCTGCTCCTGCTCCGGCTCCTCCTCCGAGTGCCGCCGCGCTCCCTGTCCCTCTCCCTCTCCCTCTCCCTCGACCTCGAGCGCCGGCGCCGCGAGGAACGGTCGCCGTCGTCGTCATCCCTCCTCCCGCTGCGGTGGCCGCCCCCCCTCTCCCGGTCCCGGTCCCGGTCCCGGTCTCGGTCCCTCTCCCTGCTCCCGCGAGGGAGCAGAGGCGGAGGAGGCCCAGAAACGCCGCCTCCGCTCGCATTCGAGTGCGAGGAGAGGGCCGCCGCCGCCGCCGCCGAAGAGCTGCTGTACGCGGGGGCCGGGCCCAGCTCCGCCGCAAGGCGCGCGAGCGTCTCGCGGATCGCCTTCCACCCCTGGTACTGCTTGCCCGCGTAGTGCTCCCTGAGCCGCGCCTCAGTCTCGTTGACGGCGAGCAGGATGCCGGAGACCTCGCAGGGGCGGAGCTGCTGCTGGACCGTGACCGGGGCTCGAGGGAGGGGCGGGGGCGGGGGCGCGAACTCGCCCGCTCCGGCCGCCGGCGATGCGGCCGCCGCTGCCGCCGCCGCCGCCGCCTCCGCCGCCGCCACGGCCTTGGCCGTGGCGGCCTCGGCCGCCCTCGCCGCCGCCTGCGCCGAGTACGCCCTCGCCACCCCAGAAGCCTGCGCGGCCTCCGCCGCGGCGTTGAGGCTCTCGCCCTCGGCGGCGAGGCCCATCGCCCTGTCGACGTCGCCCTCGGCGGCGGCCTCGTCGGCGGCGGCGGTCGCGGCCGAGGCGCGGGCGCGGAGGTCGGCCACGAGGGCGGCGTCCTCCGGCAGGAGCGGCGGCGGCGGCGGCGGAGGGGCGGTCAAGGCGGCAGGAAGCGGAGGCAGCGGCGCCTGCTGCTGCCCCCCCGCGAACCCCGCCGCCGCCGCCGCCACGGCCGCCGCCTCCGCCGCCTTGGCCGCTCCCTCGGCAGACCTCATCGGGGCCCCGCCAGCAGCTGCAGGGTTCGAGAAGGCCTCCGCTCTCGCCGCGTCGATCGCCTCCCGCTCCCTCCTCGCGCGGTCGATCCGCCGGTCGAGGTCGCGGACGAGCGCCGCGAGCTGGTCCCGAAGCTCGAAGCCGTAGCTCCTCCTCGACCGCCGGTCCTTCCTCTCCTCGGGCTTCACCTCCTCCTCGTACTGCCTCTGCAGATCCTCCCAGGCTAGGGCGTCGCGGTGGACCCGCCAACTGCAGGGGCCGAGATCGGAGCGCGTGTTGGTGAAGAGGCCGTGCGGGCAGAGGCCGGCGAGCTCGAGCTTGCAGACGTCGGGGTCGTCAAAGCGCGGCAGCCTGCGGCTAGCTCCCCCTCCTCCGGCCCCGGTCCCGCTCCCACCGCCTCCGCTGTTCCTCTGAGACAGGGGGGCGTTGCGCTCTGCGCCCATGAGCTCGTCGAGGAGGGCGCGGGTGGCGTCGACCATCGTTCTCGTTTTTCTTTTTGAGTTTCTCCCAAAGGTCGGGGGACGGTCGGGGGAAAGCTGGAAGAACGACGACGACGGCTCTCGATCGAGAAAACGAAGTTAGAAAAACTCGAGAGTGGCGAGGGAAGCGAGGTTCGCTTCAGCTCAACGAAGCAGCAGCTGAGAGAGCTCACGGGCGCAGACGCTGCCTCGCGAGCGCGAGAGGCGGATGAAGATGTCTTGGAACGCCGCGAGACAAGGGATCAACTGACGATGGCTTTTCGAGAAAGAGAGAGAGAGAGAGAGGGACTCGAATCAAGCCTCGAATAGTGTGTTTTTCGTTTTCATCTTTTTTTCTCTTCTCTCTCTCTCTCTCTTCTCTCTCACGCGACCTCTTCCTCTCTCTTCTCTCTCTACGCCACCGCCGCCAACTCCTCCTTCTCCTCCGAAACTTCCTCCTCCTCCTTCATGCCGCCGCCGTTGTACTCAAACTCCCCCGGCTCGGCAAACACGACCTTCTCCCCGTCCCTCTTGCACACCTTGAACCCCCGCATCCTTGCCTCCTCGCTCGCGGGCTTGGCGTCGTCGAGCTCGACGAAGCGCCACCCGCCGTTGCGGACGACGGCACGAGCGGCGGGGGCGCCCTCGCCGCCACCTCCTCCGATCCTCAGGCTCGCCCCGGGGTGCACGTCCACCTCGAGGGCGCCGTCGAGATCGATCCCCTCGATGGAGACGGACCCGACCTCGAACGGCAGGGCAGCGTCGGGGGCCGCTGCGCTCCTGACCGGCAGCCTCACGACGAGCGACGACCCGGGGGAGACCGTGACCTCTCCCGGGGCCCGCAGCCTCCTCTCCAGGTCGTCCATCGTCAGCGCGAACAGCGGCGACCAGCTCACGGCGGGCCACAGCTCCACGGGAACGCCCTTAAACTCGCGCCTCGAGGACGCCTCCCCGCCGCCGACCCGCGCCCCGAGCGAGGAGAGCAGGAAGCAGTTGGCCCTGTAGACGTCGGCCTCGGCCGCCGCCGCAGAGTGCGTCGGCTCCCCCTTCGCGCCCTTGGCCGCGGCCTCGGCCAGCGAGTTCTTCACGGGGGAGTACGCGGCCCAGACCTGGTTGATCGTCAGAAACCCGACGAGGTCTTTGCTGGGATCCAGGGCGTGCGGAAGGTCCTGCATCATGCACTCGAGCCTCGCCGGAGACTTGAAGTCGGTCCTCGTGGCAGGGTCTTTGTACTTGGGGTTGACGAACTCGCCGACAACGCCGGCGCTGGCCTCGAGCGCGGCGAGGTAGGCCGCCATCCCGACGACGAGCTGGTTGATGTTTCCGGGGAAGGGGGAGAAGCCCGTGGCGGGGTCGTCGGCGTCCCCCCCGCGGAACTCGTTCGTCGCGCGGAGCAGCGGGTCGAGCTGGTTGTACTCGACGTTGATCGTCAGGCCCCTGGCCTCTCCCGCGCCCTTCGCGTCCATGGGGACCAGCCTCGCGAGGGCGCCGATGGCCTCCCCTGCCCTGCGGGGGACGGCGACGGAGACCATCGCGTAGCCCTTGGCCTCGGCGACGCCGACCGCCGCGGGGAGCGCCCTGAAGGCCTGCACGTTCGTGTCCTGGAAGAAGGCGACCCACCGCGTGCCGTGCTCTCGCGCCCACCGCCTCGCCGTGCCGGTCGAGTGCAGCAGCGCGTGCACGTCGCCGTGGCCGTGGGGCTTTGTCAGAATCCGAAAGGGGTCGGCGGGGTCGAGCGCCAGCGAGGCGGCGCCGTCGGAGAGGCACGCGACGCGCTCCTGCAGCAGCAGCGTGACCTGTCGCTCGCCGGCGAGCCCAAAGTAGCCGTTCGATTCCAGCAGCGCGAGCGTCTTGGTGTGCGTGTCCGGGCTGGTCATGATGGCGAGCGGGAGCGGCTTCCCCGCTCCCTGGAGCGCCAGGATCGAATGCGCGTACTCCTCGAGGAAGCAGGCGCCGCGGCTCGAGTCGCTCGGCAGCGCGAGCTTGATGCCCGAGTAGCCCAGCCGCTCCCCGAGCCCCCCCGCGACGAGGACGAAGCCCACGCCGCCTCCGCCGGCCGCCCGGGCCCCCGCGCGCTCGAAGTCCCTGAACTCGGGGGAGCAGTAGTCGAGCGAGACGCCGTCGGGGACCTCGGGCGAGAGGCCCTCGAACGGGTTGGCCCCGCTCTGCGCCGCGGCCAGGAGCCGCCTGGCGTTTGTGATGTATCCCGGGAGCCCGCCGTCGGAGTAGTTGGCGTCGAGGTGCGCGAGCTGGGAGAGAAGACGGCGCTTGTCGTCGTCGGAGGTGCCTTTGTTATTTTAGAGAGAGAGGGG
>Ga0315287_10005799_pt1 | contig 12207 bp, 11 predicted proteins | sample YL17G11_0_MG_FD_205037 | JGI IMG/M metagenome (GOLD analysis project Ga0315287, IMG submission 205037) | Sediment microbial communities from Yellowstone Lake, YNP, Wyoming, USA - YL17G11_0 | ecosystem: Environmental > Aquatic > Freshwater > Lake > Sediment | place: USA: Wyoming | collected...
ATCAAAGTGCGCTATGGCTCGCGGCTGAACCAGATCCGGTTCTTGCGGCGCGTCGGCCAACAGCTCGACGCCGACGAGCGGCCGGGGCGCGTGGGCGACCGGGCCTTGCGCGCGATCCACTCCGATGTCGGACTGGTCGAGGGCGACGCCGCCATCCGCGAGGGCCTCAACCTGCGCATCAGCCTTCAGCCGGTCGGAGCGTCCGGCATCGTCGGTTATCGCGCCCGCCGCTATGCTGGCGTGATCGATGTGGACGAGATCGGCGTTTACGACGTCGGCCAGTTCTGGGAAGCGGTGCAACTCGGCGAGGACCGGCGCCTGGTGCTCGATCCGCACGAGTTCTACATCCTGGCCTCCAAGGAAAGCGTCTCGGTGCCACCGGCCTATGTCGCCGAGATGGCGCCGTTCGATCCTCTGATGGGCGAATACCGGGTGCATTATGCGGGCTTCTTCGATCCGGGCTTCGGCTATGCCGAAGGCAAGGCCCCCGGCGCCAAGGCCGTGCTCGAGGTGCGCAGCCTCGACATCCCCTTCATCCTGGAGGACGGGCAGATCGTCGGGCGGCTGGTCTACGACAAACTCACCGAGATTCCGGACCAGCTCTATGGCGATCGCATCGGCTCCCACTACCAGGCGCAACGCTTGAAGCTGTCGAAGCACTTCAAGCAGGGCTAGACGGAGCAGCTACCGCCGCCGAGCACGCAGAACTTGGCGCAATGGGGATGGCAGAGCTTCACCGCCCCGTGGTCGAACATGCCGCCATCCGCGCTCGCGGCCTCTGCAAGCGTCTGCCCCATCTCGAAGGCTGCATCGTAGGGGAGCAACGTGCAGGGAAGCACCGTTGGCCCCGCGGCGCCTTTCCGCTTCACCACCATGCGGCTTCCCGCGCACATCACATCGCTCGGGCTCTTGTGCAAGATCCCCCAGCAGGCCGTGGTGATCTCCGGCACATCGATGCTCGCATCCATTTCCGGAAACAGCATGAGCTGAAGCAGATCGAACGCATCGATGCTCCAGCCCCGCCCCGCGCTCAACTCGGCATAGCCTGCCCGCGTCTCCGCCTCGCTTTCGCCCCAGCAGGTGCGGCCGGCAAGCGCGAGCGCGAAGCCGTGCGTACTCAGCCAATCGATTCCCTCGATGGTCTTGTCGAAGGTGCCTGCGCCCCGCTCCTCCTCATGCAAACGCTTGCTGTAGTGATCGAGGCTCACCCGGAGGACGAGCCGGCCACCATGCGCCTCGCGAAGTGCAAGCAGCCCGGACTGAAGGCGCGGGCGCAGCATCGGCTGCATGGCATTGGTGAGCACGAGCACGGAGTGCCCGTAGCCCAGCGCGTCGCCGAGCATGGCGAGAATATCGGGGTTCATGAAGGGCTCGCCGCCGGTGAAACCGATCTCCTTGGTGGAGAGCCCCATCGCCGCGATCTCATCGAGGAAAGCACGCGCCTCGGCGCGGCTGATGTAAGCGAGCCGGTCGTTCTCCGGGCTCGAGTCGATATAGCAATTGCGGCACTCGATGTTGCAAAGGCTGCCGGTGTTGATCCAAAGCGTGCGCAAAGCCTCGAGCGGCACGGAGGCGCGCGGATCGCCGCCCGCGGTCCAGTCCGGATCGCGGAATTTGGCGCGGGTTCTGATGGCGGTGTCGGTCATGGGCCTGGGCGCGGGCGTCGAAGCGGGGCGACTATACCCAAATTTATGGCCGGTTCGTCACAGGCGCATGGCACGTCCCATCAACTTGCCGGGAGGTCCGCTTTTTGCCAAGCTTCTTACGGGAAAGGCTCCATGCTATGGAGGTCTCGGCACGCGGGTGTAGCTCAGTGGTAGAGCAGTAGCTTCCCAAGCTACGTGTCGAGGGTCCGATTCCCTTCACCCGCTCCAGCATTTCCAAGGGTTTTTGCCGGCTTGGCGGATCAGCTGGCGGTTCCGGGGTAGACAGTGGGGTAGACAAACAGGCGAAGCCCGTAGGAGCGTCACTGGCGGCCGTCGACGCCGTCTCGATTCTAGCAAGTCGCCTCTGGCCAAAGTAGAAGAAGCCCGTGAACCGATGCGGCACGAATGATTCCCGGGCTAACCCGGCCAGGGTGATGGCGTTCCTTGCCGCGCTGCTGGCCGGCATTGCCGGCGCGGCGCCCGGCTTCGCGCAAACCAAGACCGAGATCGTCCCCGACGTCTGGCAGGGCGACGTGCTCCTCCCGAAGCCCGACCTGCACCATCTCGAAAAGCTCCGCTTCGTCACCGACAGCGACTATCCGCCGTTCCATTATTTCGACGAGGAGGGGGTACTGACGGGCTTCAATGTCGATCTCGCCAAAGCCATTTGCGAGACGCTCGCGGTCGAGTGCGATGTCCGCCCCGTCAGCTGGGAGGATATTTTCGCCAGTCTCGACAGTGGCGACGCCGATGCGGCCATCGCCTCGATCCGCATCGATGCCGACGCGCTGACCAAGGCCGACTTTACCGAGCGCTATTATGCGACGCCCGCGCGCTTCATCGCGAGGAAAGACGGCGAGTTCAAGGATGTCCGCCCCGAAACGGTGACGGGGAAGAAGATCGGTGTGGCGAGAGGTACCGGCCACGAAGCCTTTCTGAAGCAGTTCTTCCCGAGCGCCGAAGCCGTGTCGTTCGACAGCGCCGATGACGCGCAGATGGCCTTGAAGGCTGGCCAGCTGGACCTCGTCTTCGGCGACGGCATCGGGCTCACCTTCTGGCTGAACGGGGTGACGAGCGACGGTTGCTGCGATTTCCGCGGCGGCCCTTATCTCGACTCGAAATTTTTCGGCGAGGGAGTGGGCATCGCCGTGAAGAAGGGCAACCGCCAGCTCGTCGCGATCCTCAATTACGCGCTTGAGCAGGTGCACGCCTCGGGCCGCTACGAAAGTCTGTTCCTGCGCTATTTCCCCATGAGCTTCTTCTAGCCGCGCGACCTGACTTAACCCTTCGATTTTCCGCCGGACGGCATGTGCTGCAAGCTCTCGCTCGCGCTCCTGCCGCTCGTTCCGCGAAACGGCAGCGCCAGACTCCAGACGAATTTCGTCGGCGCCTCGGTCTGATAGGGGGTGAGCCCGATGGTCATGCCCTCTTGCCCCGCCTTTGGCTCAGCGAGATAGGTCCGGAACAGGCGGTCCCAGAGCGAAAGGTTGAAGCCGAAATTCCGGTCATGCTCGTTGCGAACCACCGAATGATGCACGCGGTGCATGTCGGGCGTGACGATGAAGAGGCGCAACACCCCGTCGAGCCAGGAGGGAAGCGCGATATTGGCGTGGTTGAACATGGCGCAAGCGTTGAGGATCACCTCGAACAGGAACACCGCGAAGGGAGAGGCGCCGAGCAGCACCACCACCAATATCTTCCACAGCATGGAAAGCGCGATCTCGATGGGGTGGAAGCGCACCGCCGTGGTCACGTCGATGTCGCGATCGGCGTGATGCACCCGGTGCAGGCGCCAGAAGATCGGCACCTTGTGCGAGACCAAATGCTGAAACCAGATGGCGAGGTCGAGCACGAGCAGCGCGATCGCGACCTTGATCCAATAGGGCCAGGCGACCTCGTTGAGCAGGCCGAGCCCGTGCTCTCTGGCGAAGTACGCCGCGGCGACCGCGGCCACCGGCACCGCCAGCATGGCCATGAGCCGCAACACCAGCATGTCCGTACCGGCGATGCCGAGATTGGTGAGCCAGCGCCGCGCCTTGGAGACGGTAAGCCGCCGCTTCGGACGGACCAGCTCGATCGCCGCCATGACGAGGAACACGCCCGCGAAGACGGCGAGGCGTAGGAGCCCGTCGTTCTGTCCGAGAACACCGTCCATAAGTGAGACTAGCAGATAAGCCGCAAGTCTGTGGGCTCAGTCCGGGCTTTTGCCCGCAAGGCTCAAGCCCGCGACACCCACGACCACAAGGGCGTTCGAGCCGAGCTTGATGAGGGTGAGCGGCTCACAAAAATGGTCGATGCCAATCAACGCCGTAAGCGCCGTGCCCACCCCCGACCAGATGGCATAGGCGACCGAGAGCTCGAGGCGCTTGAGCGCCAGGATCACGGCGGCCGCAGAGCAGATATACAACACGAACACGCCGACCGACGGGAGAAGCTCGGCGAAGCCGCGCGACAGCTTCATCGAGGTGATGCCGGCCACCTCGAACAGGATGGCGATGCAGAGAAGAATCCGGGGCAAGCTTCTCCCGCCAATATGCGACTCAGAGCGCGATGGCGCTTGCTGCACTCAACAGCGAAAGTGCATGACGCCGTGATGACACCAAGGACGAAAGGCAAGCCCCTAGAGCATTTCCAGCGGCTGTACGCCGCGGGGCGCCGGGAAGGCGCGTGCCAGCTCGGCGAGATCGGCTGGTGTGAGCGGAAGATCGAGCGCGGCGCGGTTCTTGCGCACATGGGTCTCGGTCATGGCCTTGGGGATCACCATCATGTCCTCGTGCCGGAGCACCCAGGCGAGCGCGATTTGTGCGGGCGTTGCGCGATGCCGCGCCGCCACGCGGCCAAGGCTGCGGTCGCGCAAGATGCGCCCCTGATCGATCGGCGAATAGGCCATGATCGGGATGCCACGATCACGGCACCAGGGCAACAGATCGGCCTCGATACCCCGCCTGGCGAGATTGTAGAGGACCTGGTTGGTGGCGGCCGCCTTGCCGCCTGGAAGCGCCTCCAGCTCCTCCATGTCGTCCACGTCGAAGTTGCTCACGCCCCAGGACCTGATGAGCCCTTGGTCCATCAGCGCCTGGAATCCGGCCAGCGTCTCCTTGAGGCGATGCCGCCCGCGCCAATGCAGCAGATAGAGATCGATGCGGTCGGTGCCGAGGCGCTTCAGGCTACGCTCGCAGGCGGCGATGGTGCCCGCACGGGACGCATTCTCCGGCAGCACCTTGCTCACGATGAAGACCTCGTCGCGCCGCCCGGCGAGGGCCTCGCCAACGATCCGCTCGGCTTCGCCATCGCCATACATCTCGGCGGTGTCGATCAGCGTCATGCCGAGGCCGAGCCCGAGCTTGAGCGCGGCAATCTCCTCGTCTCTCAGGCGGCGGTTCTCGCCCATGCGCCAAGTGCCTTGGCCAAGCCGCGGCACGGCCTCGCCGGACGGGAGGGTGATGGTGGGGAGGGATGATTGCATCGGAAGCTCGCGGAGACTCAGGTGCTTCCATCAACGCCGATCAGCGCCAATCCGTTGCGGTCGGTGAGGACAAGCACGCATCGGCCCCATGAGGGGAGAGGCAGGGTGAGGGGGAAACGGCCGGAACCTTTCCTCCCTCTCACCCCTCAAGGTCAGGCCTTCTTCGCCGAAGCGGGGGCTTTCCGCATCTGCGCTTCGCGCTTCGAATGCAGCTGGAAGGCCAGCACGAGCAGCACGCCGCCGAACACGACGGCATAGGCGCCGATCCACATGGTCAGCACGACGGCGCCGATAAGGGGCTCGATGACCAGCAGGACACCGAAGATGATCGAGGCGATGCCGCCAAGGGCGAGCCACCAGCGGCCGTGATCGATGTTGAGGCTGAAAGCCGCGCCCAGCATCAGCGCGCCGGAGACGAGGGCCCAGACGGCGACGACCCAGATCAGCGCGACGAGCGTGATCGCGGGCCAAAGAACGGCGACCGCGCCGGCGGCGAGGTCGACGACGCCTTCAAGGACAAGCAGCCCCCAGCGCTCGCCATTCCGGGCGTTGCGAATGCCGGAGATAATAGCGAACACGCCGTCAACCAACATATAGGCCGCGAACAGGATCACGAACACCTGCACGGCGATGCCCGGAGTGAGCAGGCAGATCAGGCCGAAGATGATGCCCAAAATGCCGCGCAAGCCTACGACCCACCAAGCCTGAGCCAAAACCTCACTTAACGCGTCTGCGCGCGCTGCGTCATAGGTGAACATTCCAACTTTCCCGGATGCTGCGGTTGCCATGCTTCTCTCCTCTAGAGATCCGGTTGCCAGCTTTGATCGCGTTGGTACCAAAGGGTATCCGAATCGGTTAGGCGCCAATAATGTCGTCAATCCGGAGCAACAAAGCCCTTTTTCCTAAGTTTCCACACCCGGGGCAAGCCGAAGCAAGGCCCGCCGAGGGTTTGTTAGCCTTTAGGGGACCGGGGCGCGACCCCGTGACCCTCACCGGCACTGGATAAATTCAAACCAAAGACACACCTGGAGCGTTAAACCAGGCGCATTTCATCGATCTGGCGAAAGCCGGAATCCCTTTTCGAAAATCGCAGCGCGTACAGGATTCTCGCCTGAGCTGGAGAACGCGCATCGGGGCGATGAAAGGTGAACCAAACGTGGCGAATTCCTTAACGCCACTCCAAACATGGTTAACGGGCCGGCCCTAAAAAAAACACGAAACTACTGATTCTCAGGGTGTTGACGGTGTGCGGCGCGTCCGCAGGCGTTAACATGTGTAAAATCGTCATCACGCTGGGGCCGGGGGGCGGAAGCTGATGATCGATGCGTATCCTGGCCCTGTTTGCGCTGTTGGGCGCTCTCGGACTGTCATTCCCTTGCGCCGCTCAAACCGCGACGGCGGAGGCTGATCCGCTTCAGACCAGCTCCATACCGAAGCAAGCCACTGTGACGGCCCCCCAGCGGCTCGCGCCGCCCGAAGCGGCTCCCACGGTCCCGGCGCCGGTGCAGGCGTACGCTGCCCTGCCGCAGCCACTGCCCGCCTTCTCCGCACCTGAGCAGGTCGAAGCTGCGCCTCAGCCGCAGCCGTCATTTGCCACCCCTGATCGGCTGCTCGACTGGGCCTACAATTACCACAAGCATCCGACCCCATCGCGTGCGCCCGCCGCCGTCCGCGCCATGCGCGATCTCGGTCTCTTCGCTGACGATGAGAAGGGCGCCTTCTGTACGGGCTTCATCGCCGGCGTCCTTGGCGACAATCCAAAGGACGGCCCTACTCTCGTGGCCAAGATGTTCCCCATGCCCGACAAGGACCAGGCCGTCATCATCAGGGCCATTGCCTATTCCGGGCGCCCCGATTGGCGCGACCTCTTGACCAAGTTCAAGGTCCGCATGCCGCTCAGGGAGCCGTTGATCGACTCTTACCTATCCGGCCAGGCCAAGCCCCTGATGCAGGCGGATCTCGACGGCTCGCCAGTGATCTATGCGCTGTGGGGTTATTATATCGCCACCGGCCATTACGAGCCGGTGGTGCGTATCATGCAGGCCTTGCGCTGGTCCAAGAACAAGGACGATGGCAGCTTCTCCTGGAGCAAGATGGTGTCGGGCTGGAAGCATGACCCGAGCGCCGTCGACAAGATCACGACCGGCGGCACCGCCAAATGGACGCTTGCGTCCTACGCCGAGCGTAACCGCGACCTGCTCAGCCTCTACCGCGCCGAATACGAGCGGCAGCCGGCAGATATTGCACGTCCCTTGAAGGACGTAATTGAGTCGGCCGAGCTCTTCGAGTCGGAGAAAGTGCGTAAGGATCAGTTCGGCGCCATCGCGGATGCGCAGAAGCTGCAGCAGACCAACGAGGCGGGCATGTCGAAAGCCGCCACCGCGGGCTCGATCGCCATCGCCACCGGCTGCGTTGCGGCGAGCGCGCTCGGTCAGGTCTATATTGCCGTTCCTTGCGTGATCGGCGGCGCGCTCTATACCGGCGCCGTGAAGCTGATGCACTAGGCGAAGGCAAACAACACTTCACTGCAATGGAGAGGCCTCCCGCATGATCCGCACAACGGGGCTGCGGCCCGCCCGGGTGATTATGGTATCCGCTACGGCAGTTGGGCTCATCATCGCCCTACTGGCTTCGGCCTGCAGCACGCCGATCTCCTCGTTGGATTCGCCGGAATTCAACGTGACGAACGCCCACGATGCCGACGCGGCCGAGCAGGACCGCTGAAACCGCCGGGCACCCGCTTATGGCCGTACACCACTCCAAGGATGCTGCTTAGGGCAGGCCTCCGGATGCGTTCTCAGAAAATGGTGGAGAACGTGCAGTAGGACCACGACGTGGCCCTTGTCTCGACGCGCCTGGCTCGCGTGAATGTCATCGACAATCATGTCGCGGATTTTTTCCGTGCCGTGTTCTTGCTGGGTAAGATACTCAGCCAGGGCGGCAGCGGCGATTTCGGGCAGATGCTCGTGCTCGGCGATGGCGAGGACCTCGTCCTCGGTCAGACCGCAAAAGGCCACGCAGTCCTCAAGCGTAATCATGCGCTAGCTCGCCGAATTTTCTCGTTACCGTCTTGAGGTGTCGAAGGACTTTGGCGACGGCGCCCCTAATTGGCCTCGGTCTTGGTCTTGGCGCCGGTATCCACCGACTTGATGCCGCGCAAGAGATCGAGCCCGTATTGGAGCTGAGTGTCCTTGTCCTTTTCCGGAGGTACGTAGGAGGAGCTGCCGCCCTCATCCTTGCTCTTGCTATCCTCGTCCTCGCCCTTGAGGTGACCCCGCAGATTGATTTCGCCCTCGGAGTTTTCCGAGGCCTTTTTCAGCTCGGCGGGAAGCTCCTCCTCGACCACCACCTCGGGCTCGATGCCCTTGGCCTGGATCGAATGTCCTGACGGGGTGTAGTAGCGCGCCGTGGTGAGCCTGAGCGCGCCGTTGCTCCCGAGCGGAATGATGGTCTGCACCGAGCCCTTGCCGAAGGACCGGGTGCCGAGGATAGTCGCCCGCTGGTGATCTTGCAGCGCACCCGCGACGATCTCCGAGGCGGAAGCCGAGCCGCCATTGATCAGCACCACGAGCTTCTGACCGCCGGTGATGTCTCCGAGCCTCGCATTGGACCGCTGCGTCTCCTCGAGATTGCGGCCCTTGGTGAGCACGATGGCGCCCTGGTCGAGAAACGCGTCGGAGACCGAGATCGCCTGGTCGAGCAAGCCGCCCGGATTGTTGCGGAGGTCGATGACATAGCCCTTGAGCTTCGGACCGATCTCTTTCTTCAGGTCCGCAACTGCCTTTTGCAAGTCGGCCGTGGTCTGCTCGTTGAAGCTCGTAATGTGGATATAGCCCACGTCGTCCTCGGCATTAGACTTCACCGGTTTGATGTGGATCACGTCCCGGACCATCTTCACGTCGAAGGGATCGTCCACGCCCTTGCGCACGATGGTGAGGGTGATCGGTCCGTTCACCGGCCCGCGCATTTTCTCGACGGCTTCCTGCAAGGTGAGGCCCCGAATCTGCTCCTTGTCGAGCGCGGTGATGAAATCGCCGCTCATGATACCCGCTTTGGCTGCCGGGGTGTCTTCGATGGGGGAGACGACCTTGACCACGCCGTTCTCCATCGTCACCTCGATGCCGAGACCGCCGAACTCGCCGCGGGTCTGCACTTGCATGTCGCGGAATTCTTTTGGATTGAGATAGGAGGAATGCGGGTCGAGCGCCATCAGCATGCCGTTGATCGCGGCCTCGATCATCTTGGCGTCGTCGGGCTTCTCGACATAATCGGCACGGACGCGCTCCAGTACCTCGCCGAACAGATCGAGTTGCCGGTAGATGTCCGAGCTGGCGGCTGAGGCCGCCTGGCTCCGCGCCAGGCCCACCATCGTCGAACCGGCAGCGAGGACAGCCAGCACCAGAAGCGTCCACAGCGCGTATTGGGTTTTCCGCATCATCCTTGTACCTTTTTGGAAGTCCCGGCCCACCAAGGGTCGGGTTTCTCAGTCATGCCGCTTCGGCGAAATCCCGCTTCCCGACCTCCACGCCGCAGTCGGCGCAAGATGTGAGGCGTGGAACTGGGCAGTTATGCACCAGGAAATGAACCAATAACGCACCCTTCAGCCTTGATTTGCTTGGATTCGAAGGGTTCAACGCCGCATACCAGCATCCGATTATGTCTTCTTGTAGCGTCGAATGGAAATCCTATCCGGGCCGACCACCGACGGAAATCTCGCCAATAACCGTAAGCCTCCCAGAAATGGTGTGGAACGGGCACGAAACTAAGACTGTGCGAACAAATGTCGCTTAGTCAAACGCCGGCATGACGCGGCTTGGACTCGCCGGAAAATTGCGCTACTGGCGGAAACGGTAGTCTTCGCCGCCCGAGTTGTGTTGCACTCCGTCCCGTGCTTTCTTCCGCCACCCGTGTAGAAGGGTCAAAGCATGCCGAATTCGATCGTGCGCAATGCCACCGGCGAGCGCCCCCAGTCCGAGGTGTACGAGTACGTCGCGTGCCCTTTTTGCGGCATCATTTGCGATGATTTGGAAGTCGAGCGCGAGGACAGCACCCTCACAGTTCGTAAGAACGGCTGCGGCAAGTCCATCGCCGGCTTCGAGCGGCGCTTGCCGCCAGCAAGTCCCATGGTGCGCGGCAAGGACGTCGCGCTGTCGGCCGCTATCGAGGAAGCCGCCGCGCTGATCGGGCAAGCCAAATCTCCGCTCTACGGAGGTCTCGCCACCGATGTGGAGGGCATGCGCGCGGTGATGGCGCTTGCCGAGCGCTCCGGCGGCATCGTCGATCACGCCTTGAGCGAGGCGCAATACCGCAACTTCAAGGTTCTCCAAACGACCGGCTGGACGACATCCACGCTGACCGAGACGCGCAACCGCGCCGATCTGATCATCGTGTTGGGCAGCGATATCCATGAACTGCACCCGCGTTTCTTCGAGCGGGTCGTCTCCCCCCCTGACTCGATGTTCGACGTGACGGCCCCAAGGCGCACGGTTGTCTTTATTGGCAAGGGACCCGACCTCTCGACGGCCGACGGGCCGCGCATCGGCGAAGTCGTCACGCTTCCTTGCGAGATCGACCGGGTCGGCGAGCTCCTGGGGGTGTTGCGGGCTCGGCTCCGTGGCTTCCGCGTAAGGCCGCTCGATTTAGAGGGCATCACGCTAGCCGATATCGATGCGCTCGCCAATCGGTGCCGAAACGCGGCATATGGCGTCGTCGTCTGGGCCCCGCCAAGCCTCAATTTTCCCCATGCCGAGCTGACCGTCGATCAGGTCAGCGGGCTCGTGAAAGACCTCAATCAATCGATGCGATTCGCCGGCCTGGCGCTAGGTGGCGCGGAAGGCGCAGTGACGGCCGGCGCGGTCTGCGCCTGGCAAAGTGGCTATCCTCTGCGCGTGAGCTATGCGAGCGGGGCTCCGGACTACGATCCCTACCGCTTCGCGATCGGCCGGATGCTGGCCGATGACGAGGGAGATTTGCTGGTCTGGATCGCGTCCTTCTCGCCGGATCTGGCACCGCCGGCGACCGACCTGCCGGCCATCGTCTTGGGGACGCCGGGACTTAAGCTTTCTCAGCCGGCCGCCGTGTTTATCCCTGTCGGAACTCCGGGTGTCGACCACGCCGGACGCCTGGTTCGTGTCGACAACGTCGTGTCCTTGCCGCTGAAGGATCTCGGCCGCTCGGCGCTTCCGCGCGTGGCCGATGTCCTCGCGTCGATCCAAGCGGCTCTCTGAGGCGGAGTCTCCATCACCATGCTGACCAAGCTTTCGGGCGGAAAAATCTACGATCCCGCCAATAGGGTGAGCGGCGAGGTCCGCGACATCTATGTCGAGGATGGCAAGATCGTTGCACCGCAGCCGAACGCGCGCATCGGCGCAGCGTACGATCTCAAAGGCCGGATCGTGATGGCCGGAGCCATCGACCCCCACACCCATATCGGCGGTGGCAAGGTGACGATCGCCCGCATGCTCATGCCGGAAGACCATCTGAAGGACGAGGTCGCGCGGACCGACATTACGCGCGCAGGGTCTGGTCATGCCGTGCCCTCGACCATGGTCACCGGATACCGCTACGCCGAGATGGGCTACACCGCCTGCTTCGAGCCGGCCATGCTTCCCGTCAATGCGCGCCAGGCGCATATGGAGATGGGCGACACGCCCATGGTCGATAAGGGCGCATTCGCCATGATCGGCAGCGACGATTTCTTCCTGAGGCAACTGGCGCAAAAGCAAGATTTCGAGCGGATCAAGGACTACGTCGCCTGGACCATGCATGCCGCCCAGGCGATCGCCGTGAAGGTCGTCAATCCCGGCGGCATCAGCGCGTTCAAATTCAATCAGCGCAAGCTCGACCTCGATGAGCAGCACGTCTATTACGGGGTCACGCCGCGGCAGATCGTCATCACGCTCGCCAGGGCGCTCGAGGAGCTCGGCGTTACCCATCCGCTGCATGTGCATGGCTGCAATCTCGGCATTCCCGGCAATATCGACTCGACGCTTGCCACCATCCGCGCCATGGACGGCCTGCGACTGCATATGACGCATACGCAGTTCCTGAGCTACGGCACCGAGGGCGATCGGAAGTTCTCCTCAGGCGCGGCGC
>Ga0315287_10005800_pt1 | contig 12206 bp, 10 predicted proteins | sample YL17G11_0_MG_FD_205037 | JGI IMG/M metagenome (GOLD analysis project Ga0315287, IMG submission 205037) | Sediment microbial communities from Yellowstone Lake, YNP, Wyoming, USA - YL17G11_0 | ecosystem: Environmental > Aquatic > Freshwater > Lake > Sediment | place: USA: Wyoming | collected...
GCCTGCCCAGCTTCAAGCCAGTGTCGCAGGCCGACTTCGCGGGCAAGAAACGCATCTATGCCGATCCCGCCTTCCGCAAGCGGATGGGCGAGCAGATGCGGCGCTGGCATCAAGTGGTGATCTCCGTTTGTCCCACCGAACCCGAGCTCAACGAGCGCATCGTCGCCGACGTCGCGGCCGAGCGGGGCGTCGATCCGGTCGATCTGGTGCTCGACCTCGCGCTCGCGTCCGACCTCGAAGCGCGCTTCCGCGTCGGCATCTTCAACACCAACGACGACATCGTCGCCGAGCTGCTCGCGCATCCGGCCAGCATGCTCGGACTCTCCGACGCCGGCGCGCACGCGTCGCAGCTCTGTGACGCCGGCGCGCCGACGACCCTGCTCGGCAAGTGGGTGCGCGAGAAGCGCGTGCTGACGCTCGAGCAAGCGGTGCGGCGCCTCACCAGCGAACCGGCCGACGTGTTCGGCATCAAGGATCGCGGGCGACTCGCGGTGGGTCTGGCCGCGGACATCACCGTGTTCGATCCCGAAACCGTCGACTGTGCGGCGGTCCGGCGCGTGTTCGACCTGCCGGCCGGCGCGGATCGGCTCGTCGCCGATGCGATCGGCGTGCGGGCGGTACTCGTCGAGGGAACGATCGTGCGCCAGGACGGTCGCGACGCCGTCGATCCGCGCGGTCTGCTGCCCGGCCGGGTGCTGCGCGGGAGCTGACCGAGCCGCGGCGCGATTCAGCGCGTGCGCCGCTTCCGAACCAAGGTCCCGAGCGTGACTACGGAGACGAGTTCGAGCGCTGCTGCTCCGGCTTCCGGTACCGAGCCTCCGATGTAGAAGTGCACGCCCTCGCTGTCCTGTTTGTTCGGGGAGTCGCTCGTCAGCCGGATGAAGCGTGTCTCCGCGGGCAGCTTCGTGAAGGTGACGATGCCGCTGTGGCGATAGCTGCCAAGCGGGTCGGCGTCGTGGACGAACCCGACGCGCAGCGCCCCGGTCGTCGTGTCGAGCGCGACATCGAGGTCGGCGACGGCGGTGCTCGGGGAATGAAACGCGAGGTTGTAGTTGGTGACGACGACCGCACCGAGCGGCAACGCCATGAAGTTGCTGTCGAGCAACTCCAGACGGTAACGAGCGTAGTCGAACATGTCCGACAGTGCGAAGGTCGTCGCGTCGTCGATCGGCAGATTCGTCAAATCCATTGCCATGATGAAGGCGCCGGGGTCGATCAACGTCGGGTGCGGCACCCCGGTGAGCGCCGCCACGCCGGGCGGGTTGCCTCCGCTCGTCTCGCCGGGGATCACCGGGTCTACCGTTCCGTTCTCCGCGCTCTCGTCGATCCCGTCCACGTTTCCGGAGAACGAGACACTTCGCCCGTCGACGAAGCTTCCCGTCGCGGAGGTGTCGCTGTTCCGGACCCAGGTCGCCCAGATCGACGCCGCATGGGCGGACGAGGCAACGAGAGCCAACGGGACCACGACGGCATACAGGCTGCGCGGCGGCGAAATCATCCTGCTTTCCTCCGGCTTGCACGGCACGAGCCCCGATCCGATCGAGGGATGAACCGTGTTGGGGATCGACTCGCGCCGTTCCTCCCGTTTCTTGGGATCGACGCCATGTTCTAGCATGGTTGTTCCTTTCTTGAAGTGGACTGGAGGAGCGATGCAAGTCCCGGTGATCTCGGCCGATTCGCACATCACGGAACCCGCGGGCACCTACATCGACCACATCGACCCGAAGTGGCGCGACAAAGCGCCGCGGCTCGTACACCTCGACGGTGTCGGCGACGTGTTCCAGCTCGACGGCGTCTCGCGACCGATCCCGATGGGGCTCGTCGCCGCGGCGGGCAAACCGGCGCATGAGATCCGCGTGCAGGGCGTGCGCTTCGAGGAGATGCACCGCGGCGGCTGGGATCCCGTCGCGCGCCTCGGCGATCAGGATCGCGACGGCGTCGCGGCCGAAGTGATCTATCCCACTGTCGGCATGGTGCTCTGCAACCACAAGGATTTCGACTACAAGAAGGCCTGCTTCGACGCGTACAACCGCTGGATCGCCGAGTTCTGCGCGTCATCACCGAGGCGACTGCTCGGCTGCGGGCAGACCGCGCTGCGCACGCCCGCGGAAGGCATCGAAGATCTGCAGGCGATCAAAGCCCTCGGCCTGCGCGGCGTGATGCTGCCCGGAAATCCCGCCGTCGAGGACTATCACACCGCCGCGTACGACCCGTTCTGGGAAGCGGCGATCGAGACCGGGCTGCCGCTCTCGTTCCACATCCTGACGACGCGAGGCGACTCGTTCCAAGCGCGCGGCCCCGCGATGAACGGCTTCCTCGCGATCATCCGCGGCTGTCAGGACATCATCGGCATGCTGATCCTCGGCGGTGTCTTCGAGCGCCACCCAAAGCTGAAGGTGGTGTGCGTCGAAGCCGACGCCGGCTGGGTGCCGCACTTCATGTACCGGATGGACCACGCCTACAAGCGTCACCGCTATTGGCTGCCAGCGGGGCAGGAACTCTCCAAGCTGCCGAGCGAGTACTTCCGCGAGAACGTCTACACCACGTTCCAGGACGACTACGTCGCGTTCCAGACCGCCGACATGGTCAACTGGCATCGCCTGCTGTGGGCCAACGACTTCCCGCACAGCGACTCCACCTGGCCCGACTCGCAGCGGGTGCTCGCCGAGCAGACGGCGGGGCTGCGACCGGAGCAGCGTCGTGCGATCACCTGCGAGAACGTCGCAGAGCTCTACGGAATCGACGTCGCCGCGCTGGCCTGAATGGAGCCGACTTCAGGGGAAGCGGACGCTGGCGAAGTCGAACGCGAAGCGCGGGATGCGCGAGTAGTCCACGACGAAGCGCTGGTTTCCGTCCGCCGAGATGAAGAGGCGGTTGGTCAGGTCTCCGATGAACGAGCGCGCCGATCGAACGGACGAAGAGCGATCTCATGACCCCTGTCATCTCGGACCTCCTGGCTCCTCGCAGGATACTCGCATGGCTCGACTCGATGGGCCTAAACTCCCGCCGCGCACCCAAAGGAGCAGATCACATGACAACCCAGCAATCCCTCACCGGCAAGACCGCCGTCGTCACCGGCGCATCGAGCGGCATCGGCCGCGAGATCGCACGCCAACTCGGCCTCGCGGGAGCACACGTCACGCTCGGCGGCCGCACCCGCGACGCGATGGACGAAGTGGCGCGCGAGATCGAGAAGGCCGGCGGCCGCGCGCGCGTCGTCACCCTCGACGTGCGCGACGTCGCGCAGGTGCGTGCGCTGGTCGAAGGCGCCGTCGCAGAAACCGGTCGCCTCGACATCATGGTGAACAACGCGGGCGTCTCGTTCCCGAGCAAGATCGCCGACGCCGATCCCGAAGAATGGCGCGCGATGTTCGAGACGAATGTGATCGCGTTGCTCACCGGCTCGCAGGCGGCAATCCGCGCGATGCGCGCCTGCAACGCAGACGGCCACATCGTCAACATCTCGTCGATCGCCGCGCAGCGGAACGACTCGGGCGTCTACGGGTCTACCAAGCACGCGGTCAACTGCATCGGCGCGACGCTGCGCACGGAGCTCGAAGGCGACACGATCCGCGTCGTCACGGTGATGCCCGGCGCGATCGCGACCAACTTCGCCCGCAACTTCGATCCCGAGTTCGTCGCCGGCTTCGTGAAGGCCACCGGCGCGGACATCCAGGTGAAGAAGGGAGAGCGCTTGCCTGACGAAGTCATCGCAAAGCTCCAGCCGCTGCTCAAGCAGGTGCTCGGCAACGCGGAGGACGTCGCGCGCGCGGTCCTCTACGCGGTCACACAGCCGATCGACGTGAACATCGCCGAGCTGGTCGTGCGCCCCCCCAAACAGCTGAACCTCGGCTGACCCCGAAGCAACTCCGGGGCCACTCATTGCGCCGTTTGCGTTGGGGACGTTCGTTGCGGCGCAACTCACGTCCCCAACGCAACTCACGCAACCAACGTCCCCAACGCAACGGGTCAGGCTAGGGCTAGGGACTGTTTGGCGACTACGCTGCGCATGATTTCGCTGGTGCCGCCGCCGATCGATTCCCAGAGGCTCTGGCGCCAGAGGAACTCGGGACCGGCACCGAGGACGCGCGCTTCGGGACCGCCGAGTTCGAGCGCGGCGCGCGCGATTGCCTGGGCGGTCTCGGTGTGGGCGACCTTGTTGGCTGCCGCCTCCGAGACGCCGGGGCGCCCATGCAGCACCGCGTCGAGCACGCGCAGGCCGTGCATTTCGGCCTGCTGCACGAACACCGCGACCTCGGCGAGCGTCCGCCGTGTCACAGGGTCGTCCGCGAGGCCGCGCGCACGCAGGAATGCTACGACCTCCTCGAGATCGCGCCGCAGACGACCGGGAGGAAACTGCACGTGGCGTTCGTCGGCGAGCGCTTCGCCGATGATCTTCCAGGCGCCGTTCTCGGGACCTACGCGCCGCGCGACCGGCACGCGCACGCCGTCGAGCCGGATCGCGTTCAGCTGTTCGCCGTCGAGTAGCGGCAGCGGCTCGATCGAGACACCCGGCTGGTGCAGGTCGACGATGAAGAGCGTGAGTCCCTGCCCGCGCGAGTCCGCCGCGCCGGTGCGCGCGAGGGTCCATAGCCAGTCGGTGTGCTCCGCGTACGACGTCCAGCACTTCTCGCCAGTCAGTACATAAGCATCGCGGTCGAGCTCGGCGCGCGCGCGCAGACCTGCGAGGTCGCTGCCCGCTTCGGGCTCCGAGTAACCGAGCGAGAACCAACACTCGCCGCGGCGGATCCGCGGCAGCCACTCCGCCTGCTGCACGTCGCTGCCGTAGCGGGCGATGCTCTTCGCGACGATGCCGGCATCGAGCGGCGCGCGCGCGGCCCGCGCGTACGCCGCTTCGTCCCACAAAATGTACTCGCGACTCGGCGAACCGAGTGACAACCAGCCGCGCGCGCCGAGCGCGCGAAAGAACTCCGTCACACGCGTCCAGTTGGTCCCCATCCGGAAGTAGCCGTCGAGATCGCGGAAGCCCGAGAGCAGTGCGCGCACCTCGGTGCGGAACGCTTCTTCCTCGTCCGAGAAGCGCGCGTTCACGCGTCGTCTTCGACCGTGGCGAGCGGATCTGGATTCCAGCGCGGCTCGCGCTTCTCCGCGAACGCGCGACTGCCCTCCGCGAAGTCCGGATGCATCCAATGCCCGCGCAGCAGCGCCCAGCCGTGCTCGAGCGCATCCGTGTAGCCGCGCTCGAGCGATCCCCAGACGGCCTGCTTCGAGCGCCACATCGCTTGCGGCGAGTTGCGCAGGATCGCCCCGAGCATCGCGTCGACGGCGCCGGCCAGCGCACCAGGCGTCGCGACCAATTCGTCGACGAGCCCGAGTTCATACGCGCGCCGCGCGGGCATCCGGTAGTGGCGACCGAGCAGCGTCATCCGCAGCGCGGCACCGAGCGGCAAGCGCTTCGCAAGGCCGATGTTCTCGAGCGCGCCCACCATGCCGACGTTCACGTGTGTGTCCATGAACGCCGCGTTCTCGGAGGCCAGCACGATGTCCGCGTCGACCACGAAGTGCAGCCCGCCGCCGACGCAGAGACCGTTCACCGCGCACAGCACCGGCTTCCAGACGCGATTCTGGTACGGCGACCAGTGCACGGCGTCGGCGAGCGGGCGATCGGCGAAGACGGTCCCATCGCTGGCTTCCTCACTCCCCACGTCGAAGCCGGTGCAGAAGTGTTTCTCGCCGGCCGCCGTCACCACCGCGACGCGCACCGCCGGGTCTTCGCGCACGTCCGTCCAGATCGCGCGGACGACTGGCTGCATCGCGGCCGTGAGCGCGTTGCCACGCGTGGGTCGATCGAGCGTGATCCGGGCAACACCACCGCGCTTCTCGTAGAGCAGCCCCGGCAGCGGTCCCGCGAGATCGACGGCCACGCGATCCTCCTAGAGCCCGAGCGACGCGAGCAGCATCGCGCGTGCGGGCGTCGGACCCGGCGGCGTCGCAACCAGTTGGAGAATGCGACGCGACGTAAAGTAGGCCGGACCATCCCGCATCACGCCGAGCGCGCCGAAGACCTGGTGCGACGCATGTGCCGCGAACTCCGCTGCGCGCGACGCCGAGAGCCGCGCCGCGGCCGCGCGCATCGCAGCCGGAGGCGTACGCGCATCCCACTCCCAAGCCGCCACGCGCGCGAGCGTCGCGGCGGCGTCGAGGGCGATCACCGCATCGGCGAGCGGATGCGACACGGCCTGGAAGGTCGCGATCGCGCGACCGAACTGGCGCCGGGTCCGCGCGTGATCAGCCGCTGCATCGACGATTCGCCGCCCGGCCGCACCTAGATACGCGGCGAGCGCGATCTGCGCGAGCGCCTGCGCGCGCGACGTTTCCGCAAGCCGAGCGCGGCGCAACAGTGCAACGCGCCCCCACGGCTCGCCGCCCAACGTCGAGAGCGGCTCGATCGCGCCCTCCCGAGCAGCGAGCCACGCTGCATCGCCAGCCACTTCGACGAAGACCCCGGCGATCGGCGCCCACGGCAGCAGCGGTGGCGCACCCACCGCGACGATCGCCTCGCCCGCAGCCACCCGCGCTCGCTCCGCAGCGGGCAGCAGCTGCATCGCGAAGGTTGTCTCCGCGAGCGGACCCGGATGCACTGCGCGTCCGAGCGACTCCATCACGGCCACGATCTCGACCGCACCACCGTCCCCCTCGGGTGTCGCGATCGCGAAGACGCCGAGCGCAGCGAGATCGCGCCACAACGCGAACGGGAACTCGTCCGCGGCGGCTCTCACGACCGTCTCGGTGCAACGATCGCGACAAAAACCGGCAACCGCATCGGCGACCGCCTGCTGCGCGTCGTCGAAGCCCAGATCGAGACCGGCGCTCACGACTTCATCCAGCGCGCCGTCGCGACCGCGCGTCGCTGCGCGGCGACGCCGCCCATTTCGAGGCGCAGCGCCGGCAGTCGCATGCTCCACACGTGCAGGTCGTGCTCACGCGTGTAGCCCATCGCTCCGGAGAGCTGATGCGTCTCGTTGAACACGCGACCCGCAGCAGAGAGCGCGTGCGCCGCGGCGGTAGCCGCGGCCTCCTCCGGCGCACCCGCCCACGCCGCTTCGAGCGTCAGCCAGCGCGCGCCCTCGGACCAGACGAAACACTCCGCAAGCCGGTGCTGCACCGCCTGGAACGATCCGATCGCGCGACCGAATTGACGGCGCCGCTTCACATGGTCGAGCGTCACCGCGAGGCTCGCGCGCATCGCCCCGACCGCCTCCGCCGCGAGCGCGACGCGCCACAGCGCGGCGAGACGCGGACCCGATCCCGCGCCGAGTATCTCGCCGCGCTGCAACGCATGCGCCGCGATGCGACCCATCGGCACGCCGAAATTCGAGCGCACCGGCGTCGCGTCGCCCGGTCGCAGTTCCACAAGACGCGCGACGTCACCATCGAGCACCAGCAGCGTGCGCGCGTGCGCGGCAAAACGCACCGGCCCGGTCGCATCCGCCATCGCCAACGCCACCGGCTCCGCGAGCGCACGCCCCGTGAGCCCCGTCGCGACCAGCGCGCCCGCGCCGATTGCCACGACCCCGGCCGCACGCGCCACCGCCTCGACCAACAAGGCCGCGTCGAGCAATCCCGTTTCAGCCGCCCTGGCGACGTCGAAGAACCCCGCTTCCCCGAGCGCCGCGTCCAACGCGAAGTCGTACTCGCTCTTCCCCGCAATCTCGATCGCACGCGCCGCGCCGGCGTGCTGCGCCAGCAGCGCATCGACCGCTTCGACAATCGCAAGCTGCTCGTCACTCAACTCGAAATTCATGTCTGCCCACACGCTGAAGAGAGACAGGCCGGGGCACGCACCGCGATCACTCCCGCGGCAACCCGAGCACACGACTCGCGATCAGGTTGAGATTCACCTCGGTCGTGCCGACCGCGACACCCGCCGTCATCGCCAACCGGAACTGCGCGTCGGCGAACGAGCCGTACTCGAGCGCATCCGGCCCAAAGAGTTCGAGCGCGAGCTCCGAGACCACGCGCTCCGCGAGCGTCCCTGCGACGCGCGCGACGTTGGTGTCCGCGCTCGGCGGCAACCCGTGCGCCCGCTGGTCGATCACGCGATAGCTGAGCAGCCGCGCCGCTTCGCAGACCGCGCGCGCTTCGCCGAGCTTTTCCGGCACGGTCGGGTCGCCGAGCAGACCGCTCGATTGCGCGCGTTCGGCCAGCACGTCGAGCGTCAGTGCCGCCCGCGCGTAGCGCGCCGCGCCAACGCGCTCGAATTGCAGCGCGTAGCTGACGACGTCCCAGCCCTCGCCCTCGGGCCCGAGCCGGCACGAGGCCGGCACCCGCGCGTCGCTGAAGAACACCTCGTGGAAATAGCGGTCGCCCACCACCGAGGGAATCTCGCGCACCGTCACACCGGGCGTTTCCATCGGCACCAGCAGCACGCTGATCCCGTGCTGGCGCTTCGACGCGGGGTCCGTGCGCACCAGTAGAAAACAGAAGTCGGCATGGTTGGCGTACGACGTCCAGATCTTCGAGCCGTTGACGACGTATGCCTCACCCTCGAGCGTGGCGAGTGTACGGAGCGCGGCGAGATCCGAGCCGGCTTCCGGCTCCGAGAATCCTTGACACCAAAAGATCTCGCCGCGTGAGATGCGCGGCAGATGCAGCCTCTTCTGCTCCTCGCTGCCGTAGCGCATGATCGCCGGGCCGATCCAGTTGACGTTCATGTACTGCGGGCCGCGCGGTTCGCCGCGAGCCCACATTTCTTCGCCGACGATCGCGTGCCGCCAAGGCGGCGCATCGCGACCGCCGAACGCCGTCGGCCAGTGCTGCGTCAGCCAGCCGCGCGCGGCGAGCGCCGCACAGAAGCGTCTCGAGAACGCGACTTGCTGGTCGGATCCCGGGCCGCCTTTCGCGATCTCGTCCCAATCGGGCGGCAGCTCCACGCCGAGCCAGGCGCGCAGCTCGGCGCGAAACGCGAGATCGTCATCGGACCAGCCGAACTCCACCGGAGACCCCGTTCGGGTGCGGTGCGACGGTAGTCAGCCCCAGGCGCCGGCGCCAAAGCGAGACGGGACCCGCGGCTCGACCGTCACTCGTATCGCAGCGCCGCGATCGGATCGAGACGCGCCGCCTTGTGCGCGGGATAGAAGCCGAAGAACACACCGACGGCGCCAGAGAACAGCAGCGAGCCGGCAACGGCGCCTGGCGAGATCACCGTCGGCCAGTCCGCGAGCACGGAGACGAGTCGCGCCGTGGCGATCCCGAGCAGCACCCCGCCGATGCCGCCGACGAGGCTCAGCGTGATCGCCTCGACCAGGAACTGCAGCAGGATGTGACGGCTCTTCGCGCCGACCGCCATCCGGATGCCGATCTCGCGGGTTCGCTCGGTCACCGACACCAGCAGGATGTTCATGATCCCGATCCCGCCGACCAGCAGCGAGATCGACGCGACTGCAAGCAGCAGGCTCGTCATCACGCGCGTCGCGCTGGCCGACGCCTGCGCCATCTCGTTCAGATCGCGCACCGAGAAGTCGTCGTCCTGTCCGGGCTGGATGCGGTGGCGCTCGCGCAGCAACGCGGTGATCTGTTCGCTTGCGGCTCCGATCTCGCCCTTCGACGCGGAAGAAACGAAGATCATGTCCACCGAGCCGAGGAACTCGGTGCCGAGCACGCGCCGTTCGGCGGTGCTGAACGGGACCAACGCGACGTCGTCCTGATCCTGGCCCCAGGTGGTCTGGCCCTTGCGATCGAGCACACCGATCACGCGGAACGGAACGCCCTTCAGCCGGATCGTCGCGTCGATCGGGTCTTCGCCGCGCGCGAAGAGCGAGTCGACGACGGTCTGTCCCAGCACGGTGACGCGAGCCGCCGAATCTTCGTCGCGCTGACTGAAGAAGCTCCCCTTCGCGATGCCCCACTGCCGCACCTGCGAGTAGCTCGGCGTCACGCCCTGGATCGACGTCGACCAGTTCGTGTCGCGGTAGACCACTTGCCCGACCTGGCGCTTGAACCAGGTCACCTCAGCGACCGCAGACGCCTCCGCACGGATCGTCTCGGCGTCGCTCACGCTGAGCGTCGACACACCGCCCCAGCCCGATCGCACGCCACCGCTGGTCGTGGCGCCCGGAATCACCATCAGCAGGTTGGTGCCGAGACTCGCGATCTGCTGCTGCACCGCCACGTTCGCACCGCGCCCGATGCTCACCATCGCGATCACCGCGGCCACGCCGATCACGATGCCGAGCGTCGTCAGCGCCGAGCGCATCTTGTTGCGGCGCAGTGCGCGCAGCGCCGCCCGCATCGTCATCAGAAACACCCTCACGCGAGCGCTTCCACGCGAACGGCGGTCTGGCGCAGATCGGCGATCACCTGGCCATCGCGGAACGTGATCACGCGGTCGAGGTAGCTGGCGATCTCCGGTTCATGCGTCACCACCACCAGCGTGATACCCGAATCGCGCTGCAGGCGCTGGAAGATCTCCATGATTTCCCGGCTCGAGCGCGAGTCGAGATTGCCGGTCGGCTCGTCGGCGAGCAGCAGCCTCGGTCGGTTCACCAGCGCGCGCGCGATCGCAACCCGCTGCTGCTGGCCGCCGGAGAGCTGGCTCGGCGTGTGCTGCTCGCGTCCCGCGAGTCCCACCGCGTGCAGCGCGTCGCGCGCGCGCGTCTGCTGTTCCGCCGCGGAGACGCCGGCGTAGACCAGCGGCAGCTCGACGTTCTCGATCGCCGATGTGCGCGGGATCAGGTTGAAGCTCTGGAACACGAAGCCGATCTCGCGGCTGCGGATCTCTGCGCGCGTGTCGGCCGAAGCGGAGAGGGTCTCGTAATCGCCGAAGCGGAGAGAGCCGCGCGTCGGTCGATCCAGACAGCCGAGCAGATTCATCAACGTCGACTTGCCCGAGCCCGAGGCGCCCATCACCGCCACCGCCTCGCCGGCCTCGATCGAGAGCGTGACGCCGCGCAGTGCCTCGACGCGCATGTCGCCGACCTCGTACACCTTCCAGAGATCGCGCACCTCGATGAGCGGCGCCGGCATCGCTCAGCGCACGCGTCGCGGCATGAACGGCGACGCAGCGGGCGCCGCCTTGGTCTTCTCGGCCGGCTGGCCGAGGCCGACCACGACGGCGTCGCCGGCGGTGACGTCACCCGCCGTTACCTCTGCGTGTCTCTCGTCGCGCACGCCGACCTGGATCTCGACTCGCTGCAGCGCGCCGCTCGGATCGAGCAGGTAGACGGCGGACCCGACCGGCGAGTTCGGCGGGCCGCCAGCGACAGTTCCGGCCTCCGCCTCTTCCGGTTTGAAGCGCAGCGCGCGCGCGGGAACACGCAACACGTCTGCGCGACGCGCAGTGGTGACCGTGACCGTCGCGGTCATCCCTGGTTTCAGCGCGAGGTCCGGGTTCGCCACCTGGATCACGACGTCGTAGGTGACGACGTTCTGTACGGTGATCGGCGCGTTGCGCACCTGCACCACGCTGCCCTCGAAGGTGCGCCCGGGGTAGGCGTCGACCGTGAAGAGCGCCGGCTGTCCGTCGTGCACGCCGCCGATGTCCGACTCGGAGACGTTCGCGTTCACCTGCATCTTGGTCAGGTCCTGCGCGATCTTGAACAGCTCGGGTGTCTGGAAGCTCGCCGCGACGGTCTGGCCGACGTCGACGCTGCGCGAAACCACCACGCCGTCCACGGGCGATGTGATGTTCGTGTAGTCGAGGTTGATGCGCGCTTCCGAGAGCTGCGCCTCGGCCTGCTGCACGCCCGCCTGATCGAGCGCGAGCTGAGCCTTCGCCTGCGCGAAATCGCTGCGTGCGGTATCGAGATCGTTCTGCGCGATCAAGTTGCGCGCGCGCAGCGTCTGGTTGCGCGCGAAGTTCAGTTGCTTCAGCGCGAGGTCTGCGCGCGCCTTGTCGACTTGCGCCTTCGCATTCGCGAGTCCTGCTTCCGCCTGCAGCACCTTCACCTGGAACTGACGTGGATCGATCTTCGCAACGAGCTGGCCCTTCGTGACGGCCGCATTGTAATCGGCGTGCAGTTCGAGGATGGGGCCGGACACGTAGGAGCCCACCGTCACCGTGGTGACCGGGTTCACGGTGCCCGTCGCCGTCACGACGACCTCGATCGTCCCGCGATCGGCGGGTTCGGTGAGGTAGCCCTCGGCCGCAGGCGTGCCCGGGCGCGACCAGAACCAGAACGCCGCGACGGCGGCGGCGAGAACGATCCCGGCGGTGGCGATCGCGCGCGGTGCACTCACGGCGTGGG
>Ga0315287_10005802_pt1 | contig 12204 bp, 17 predicted proteins | sample YL17G11_0_MG_FD_205037 | JGI IMG/M metagenome (GOLD analysis project Ga0315287, IMG submission 205037) | Sediment microbial communities from Yellowstone Lake, YNP, Wyoming, USA - YL17G11_0 | ecosystem: Environmental > Aquatic > Freshwater > Lake > Sediment | place: USA: Wyoming | collected...
TCGTGCCTAAGGCTGGCATGGTGCACTTCTCGCTCTCAAGCGGGATGGGAGAGAACGGCCCGTTCGGAGAGTCGGTGCTTCACCCGGTCATCAAAGCATATCGTCACTTGACGCTGCTTGAAGACGCCGTCATCATCTATCGGATCGTGCGAGCGCCTGAACGTCGGGTGTTCATGATCGACGTAGGCAATATGCCGCCGCATCGTGCAAAAGCCTACCTCGAAGCTATCAAGAACGAGGTGAGGCAGAAGCGCGTGCCGAACGAGTCTGGCGGTCAAGAGAAGATCGACTCGATCTACAATCCGATGTCAATGACAGAAGACTACTTCTTCATGCAGACAGCAGAAGGTAGGGGATCTAGGGTTGACACGCTTTCAGGCGGTGAGAACTTAGGCGAGATCGCCGACTTGAACTATTTTCAGAATCGTTTCCTCCAAGGCTTACGAATCCCATCAAGCTACATGCGAGGCAGCGCTGACACAGGCGCGCAGATCCAAGACGGCAAGGTCGGGGTCGCGTACATCGAAGAGCTTCGCTTCGCGAACTATGTCATCCGTCTTCAGAACAAGTTAAACCCTGTCTTTGACAAGGAGTTTAAAGCATACTTAAAGTCAGCCGGCATCAACATCGATGAGAACTTGTTCATCATCAAGCTGAATGACCCGCAGAACTTCAAGGACTACAAGCAGGCTGAGGTAGACGAGAAGCTCATCTCGAACTTCGGAAGCTTGAAGGAGATGAAGTTCATCGCCAAGCGCACGCTGCTCTCGCAGTACCTCGGTTGGTCAGAGGACGAGATCCAGACAAATGAAGCACTGCTCAAGCAGGAGCTCAACATCCCAGAAGGCGGCATCGGTCGTGGCATGACTGAGCTACGCATGATGTACGATGAAAAGTGGTTAGAGGCGAAGCCAGAGATCAAGGTCGATGACTCGTATGAGGACTACTCTGACTTGACCAAGCGTGAGAACGAAGAGGAAGCTCCGCCAGAAGGTGAGGAACCTGAAGGTGATGCAGGCGAAGACAAGCCAGCAGGCGAGGATGCTGGTGCTGAAGACGAAGCTAAGCCGGATGAGAAGGGCGCTGAAGGCGAGAAGGAAGAAAAACCAGACGAAGAACCAGAACCAGCTCCTAAAGCAAAGTCGCTAGATACATTGGCTAAAGCGATCAATGGATGAATAAGAAATCACGAGTCTAAGTAAATAACATTCATCAAGCTTTAACTACATTAGCCGTATGTGAGGAAAATGACATGTCAAAAGAACTAGTACTGATCGAGAGCCTCAGCCCAGCAACAGCTAACCTGATGGTCGAAGAGCATGGCGCGTCTAAGGACTCGTACCTTAGCGGCATCTTCATGCAAGCTGACATCGTCAACGGCAACCAACGCGTGTACCCGCTAGATGAGATCACGAACGCTGTTGAAGGCGTGATGAAGCGTGTCACAGAAGGTTACACCGTCTACGGCGAGCTGAACCACCCCGACAACCTGCAGATTGACCTCAACAACGTCTCTCACCTCATCACCGAGATGAAGATGGACGGCACGAACGCTGTCGGCAAGGCGAAGCTGCTCAACACCCCTAAGGGTCAGATCGTCAAAGCTATTCTCGACGGCGGCGGCAAGCTAGGCGTCTCGAGCCGTGGCACCGGCAACGTTGTCGAAGGCAAGGTCTCGGCGTTCTCGCTTGTGACGGTAGACATCGTCGCGACCCCGTCAGCGCCTAATGCTTATCCTGCTCACGTGATGGAAGCGCTCAGCAACGACTCGAAGGTGATGTCACTAGCTGAAGCTGTCGTGACCGACCCGAAGGCGCAGAAGTACTTCCGCGATGCTCTCTCGAAGTTCTTCGAAGAGATCACCGGTCAGAAGCTCAAGCCGTTCGTCGCTGAAGCGGCCAAAGGTCTTGAAGACTTTGACGAGCAGCTCGCAAAGTGCAAGACCGAAGCCGACTATGTGAAGCTCGCACGCAACAAGGATCTGTCTGAGAAGCAGCTGCTCGCTCTCTTAGCAAAGTCAGGAAAAAAATAAGATAAGATGAACATCTTGTTTGAGCTTCTAATCTTGTCAGAAGCAAAGAAAAATTTTGACAAGATGGAAACTGAAGTAAGAAATGAGGATGAATTTTTAAAGTTTATAGAGCAGCATAAACCCTCATTAGAAAAATTTGCTCATAAATGTGCAAATGAGGAGTATGCTGACGTTGATGCAGATGATTCAGACAGAGGATCTGATGCTAGCGGTAATGTAGCAGGTGATGTAGGTGAAAAGGGTTTAACAGACTATCTCGTCAGTAACGGCTTTAATGTTTCTGAAATTAAAGCATGGATAATGTCTGATGAGTATGAAAAGTTTTTCAACGATTATTATTGTGATTCAGAAACTCATGAAAATCTTCATGACATTGGCTATGAAGTTTCTGGACATTATGGTTATTCAGGGAAATGAAAATGTTGCTTGAACTTTTAAACTTGTCTGAAGCAAAGAAAAACTTTGATAAGATGGAAACTGAAGTAAGAAACGAAGAAGAATTTCTAAAGTTCATAGAACAGCATAAATCAACATTAGAAACTTTTGCTCATGAGTGTGCAAAAGAGGAATATGACGGTGTCGACGAAGATGATCAAGACAGAGGGTCTGATGCTAGCTCTAACGTCTCCTTCATGGTAGCAGATAAGGGCTTAGAAAACTATCTTATCAGCCATGGCTTTAACAAAGTTGAGATCAAAGCATGGAAAAACTCTCAAGAGTTTAATACGTTTGACGATGAATACTATGGTGATTCTGAATCTTATCAGATGCTTTCAGATTTAGGTTATGAAGTTTCTGAAGATTACGGATATTCGGGAAAATAAGGAAATAACATGAAACTTCTTCAAGAATACATCGAGCTTAATGAAGCCGAGTCAACCGTTGACATGTTCTGGGACGTGTTGACGGCTATGCTTGAGATATCCGACACGTCTACGGATAAAGTGTTAGTCAACACTATCCTTGACCACACGACATTTAGAAACCTGATGACTAGGTCGAAGATGGGTCTGCGCTCGACCCTTCGAGGTGATGCTCGAACGAAGCTGATCGTGCTTCTCCGCACGATCAATCACGTGCACTCAAAGTTGAAGAAGCAGGGTGATGTCTACGTAGACAAGAGCGTCGATGACACAGGGAAAGAGTTTAAGACTAAGCTTAAAAGCGCTAATGTCAAAGAAGCAAAAGAAACAGAGCATAAACCTAAGGATAAAGAGACCTTAACAGCTGATGAGCTTCCAAGGCTTATCAAGCGGATGATCGAGTTCTCTGATCCTGAGCCAAGCAAGAAGATGGCTAAGTCTGCTCTAAGCATCAGCCCGATGAAGACATTGCTGACTCGTGCACGTGCTGTCTCGATGAGAATTCCGTCGCTGATTCGCAAGCGCTTAGAAGACTTTGAGCAGAGCATTGCATGAAATTACAAGAAATTTTAGAGCGGGAGCTGATGAGGAAGATCGAAGATCTTATCCTCGATGCTGATGAGGAAACGCTCAAACATCTAGAGAATTTCATCAAGCTACGCAGAGAACGGCTTCAATGAAACTGAACGAGCTCAAGACTTTCCCTCTCACGGTGACCAGTTTGAGCATGTGGCCTAAAGGTACACATAGCTCGATCTCGCAGACATCAGTTGATCCTAAGACTTGCAAGATCAAGAAGCTGCCTAAGCATGGCAAAGCTAAACGGTTTTGGCGCGAAGAGGTTGAGGTAGAAGCAAGCCCTTCATGGTTCTTAGTTGTCAACAACATGATCATCGGCGGGCCGTATAAAGACCGGGTCACAGCTGATGAGATGAAGCGAAAAAGACCTCGTCAAGGCATGGGATCAATCATCATCAAACAAGGTTTCAGGATGTCAAGCGATCCTAAGAACACGAGCTATAACAAGTTTTCATCAACGGCTAGATAGCGTGCGCCTCAAAGACTTCATCACTACAAAAGACTCGTTCGAGCTGTTGCTCGAGAGCCTCACCATGGCTAAAGTCTATGTAGGCACGATCAAGAAGACAGATATATCTGGCCTCTCAGACAATGTTCAGTTCATCCGAAATGAATCTCCTATCATCGATGATTTGATCGATCTTTTGGGCATCCCAAGGGACGGAACACCTGTCCGGATTCGTGGTGGGTACATAGCTTATACGCCAAAATATAGGCTTTTGACCTTCGCTAGAGCTAAGTACGACATGCCCTCAACCTTAGGTAAGAGACCGACTGAGTAGGCCCCTTTCTTAAGCATCAAAGCATCATCCAGGCCCCTCTCCTGGAGGCCTCCGCACATCTATAGTTCCCGGATTTCTCATCAGAAAATGAACTATACCAGTAAATATCCATCGTAACAAAAAGGTTTGCTGCCCTCGAGGCAAAAAGCCTTGTAACCTAAACTCGAACACGGAGACCAAAGCAATGGATGAAATCCTCAAGAAGCTGCTGGAGTCTGACGTTTTGAGCGATGAGACCAAAGCCGAGCTGCGAGAGCAGTTTAAGGCCGCGGCCGAAGCGTACCTCGCAGAGGAACGCGCAAAGCTTGAAGCTGAAGTGAAAGCCCAGCTCACAGAGGAGTTTGTTAAAGCCCGTGAGGAGCTGACCGCTGCAGTTGATGCAAAGGTTGACACATTCCTCAGCACGGAATTTGATGAACTCAAAGAAGACATCAATAAATTCCGTGACCTCGAAGTCGAGTACGCCGAAAAGCTGGTCGAGGAAAAAGAAGCACTCGCGAAGCAGCTCGGAGAAGAGCTCGATCAGCTGGTTGACAAGCTAGACGCATTCTTGGAAGTTCGTCTCGACGAAGAGCTCGCAGAGCTTAAGGAAGACATCGACCAAGTCAAGCGCCTCGAGTTCGGCCGCCGAATCTTCGAAGCCATGGAAGAAGAATTTAAGAAGCATCGCGCTAAGGATCTTACCTCTGTTGAAGCTGACCTCGCAGAGACTAAGGACCAACTCGCCGACGCGAAGACGCGCTTAGCCAGCATGGAACGCGCTGCAGTCGCTGAAGCACGTACGACCAAGATGGATGAGCTCCTCTCGCCGCTTAGCGGAACCGCTAAAGAGCAGATGAAGCTGATTCTGTCAAACGTCACTACAGAAAAGCTCGATGAAGCGTACAAGGTTTACTTGTCACGCGTTCTCAAGGAATCAGTTGTAGCTGCTACCGCAACACCAGCTGCTAAGACTGACAAAGCTGAACCAAAGGTAATCTCAGAATCGGACAAGAAGGACGCTGACGCTAGCGTCATCATCACCGGCAATGAGAAAGCTGATGACGAAGCGGATGCAACACAAGTAACCGAAGCACAAGAACCAAGCGATCAGCTTTCCCGTATCAGGAAGCTGGCTGGTTTGAAATAATAACTTGACACCAAGGAGACTGACCGTCATGAATGAACTTTTTGAAAGCAAGGTCTGGGAACCTACCAAGCAAGCATTGCTTGAAGGTCTCGATGACCGCCGCCAAAAGATCGTCGCCACGGTGCTTGAGAACCAGCGCAAGCACCTGATGGAGACACCAGCTGCAGACGTTACCTCAACGGGTAACATCGGCAACTTCCAAAAGATCATGATGCCTATGATCCGTCGTATCATCCCAGGAACGATTGCTACCGAAGTTGTAGGTGTGCAGCCGCTGACTGGACCTACCGGCTTGATCTTCTCGCTGCGTTATGTCTACAAGAATGCCGCAACGGTGATCGGTTCGGAAGCACCTGGCGGTAACATCGCCGTTGACGACGAAGCTTTCGGCAATACCTCAGCAACACCTCCGTTCGCATCGCACATGCGCCGGTTCTACGCGGGCGGCGTCACGCCGGGCGCGTCGGGCGGTGTGTATGACCCTGTGACCGGTGTTCAGGTCGGTGGTCCGTTCACCCCTGCCGCTCCGTTTACCACCGCGAACTCGCCGCTTTCGGGCAACGCAGGTGACGTGATCGACATGGAATCGTTCCCAGGCCGCGCAATGGGTATCCAAATCCTGCGTCAAGCTGTTGTTGCGCAGACCCGCAAGCTGCAAGCAAAGTGGTCGATCGAAGCGATGCAGGACCTGTCCTCGCAACACGGGCTGGACCTCGAAGCTGAGATCACGCAAGCTCTGTCGGCAGAAATCGTCCACGAAATCGACAACGAGATCGTGACCGACCTGATCCGCCTGGCTGGCACGACCGAGACGTTCGACATGTCGGGTGCATTTACCGGCGTGCCGCACTACATCGGTGACCGCCACGCTGTCCTAGGCGTCTTGATCAACAAGGTCGCTAACGACATCGCTGCAAAGACTCGCCGTGGGGCAGGTAACTTCCTCATCGTGTCACCACAGATCGTGTCAGTGCTTCAATCGGCTGCAAAGTCGGTCTTCGCACCTGCGGTCGCCGGTTCGTTCGAAGGCCCGAACAACACCAAGTTGGTCGGAACCCTGAACGGAACGCTGAAGGTTTACTCCTTCTTGTTCGACGCGTCGTTCGGCGCAGTTGCAGCAGGCTCGTCCGTCCCAGGTGGTGCATCTGCTTCATCGCAGATCTGTGTCATCGGCTACAAGGGCGGCAACGGTGAAACGGATGCGGGTTACTTCTATTGCCCGTATATCCCGCTCATGACCAGCAACACGGTTGTTGATCCACAGACGTACAACAACCAAATCGCTGTGCTCACCCGTTACGGCAAAGCAACATTCACGTCAAGCCAAACGTCGCTCGCGAACTCAGCGGACTACTACGGCAAGATCGTGGTCAACAACCTGACCTTCCTGTAACCCAGGAAGCACGGAGCTCCAATCGGAAGGGCGCCTCACGGCGCCCTTTCTGTTTGTTGAGAAAGTAAATACATCAAAGGAGCACATCATGTCACAAGGTACTATTCTCGACATCAAGTTTCACCGTGAAGGCGACACTCTCTACCTCGACGGTTACAACCGAGTCTTCATGAACTTAGGAGACGTGCCGTTCGACGATGGGGATACGATAGTTGAAAAAGGTGACGTGACCGGCACATTGTCTGACATATACCGTGTGCGCTTCTTGTACTCAGAAGGTATGGATCCTGGGGACTCGATGACGCGTGTTCAGATGTTATGGATGGCTGTCGCCGCAGCCAACGAAGCTTTTAACAACGAGCTGAATCTTCATGAAGACGGTTCAGAAGGACCGTTGTACAAAGTAGCTTGAAGCTCAGGTCGTTAGCTCCGTCGGATTTTCTAGCTGTCCGTGATCTCTTAACATCCCAGCGTTCTTTCTTCGGCTTGCCGGTCGAGCAGCTTCCTGGCTTAACTTCACCTAGCACGCTTCAGAGGCTGTTCATCAAGTACTTCGCTATGCCTGAAGACACGATGATCTTCGGGTGTTTCGATGATGACAAGCTTCTCGGGTTTGCATCAAGCGACTTGCTGCCGAAGCACAAGCTGTGGATAGCTAAGCTCATCGTGATCCAAGAACGCTTGAAGAACACTTCGCACGACGCAGCTTCAGCTCTGCTCACTCATATCACAGAAGCGGCCGAAGGCCTAGGTTATAAGCAGCATCTTTCGATGGTTCCGTCAAAGTTCTACAAAGACCAACCGTACAAGTGGAGACATGTAAACGCCCGTCAACGCTACACGGTGACCATCCTCGAAGAGGTACTTGCTGGCCAGCGTTCACAAGTCCCGTTGCACTGGAGCAAGCTTTACGGTGAGCAGATCTTTCCTGTTGACACGATGGTTAGGCTGTCTAAGCTAACATAGACTAATTTTCTTTACAAATCACAGACAACAGCTTTCCTTTGTCAGGGAGCTTGAACTCGTCTTTCACCAGCTGCTTAGCTTTGACACACTCGTTCATCGTCTGATACGGTGTCTCTTTGTGATAGACGTGCCCGTTGAAGACGAAGACTACCACGAGCAAGAACTTCATGTGAATGACCAAAGTGAAATTTCAAGCTCTGGGTTTTTTGACTCATGCTTTTCATAACCCTTGCAGCTTGTATGTTTAAAAGGGAAAGACTTGAGGTTTGCCATGCTAGGCAAGGCTTCACAGTTCATCCACCAGATGTGGGGCATCTCCCATGACTCAGTCTCTCTGCGTAGATGCTTGCAGGTGTAGCAACCTGGTAGCACGTTATTTTCTGCGCTTGCGAGCAAGCTGCTTTTATTAACATCGATGTCTGTCACAGATCTTTTCCTTCATCTTCTTTCTGATACTCAAACTTCTTCGAAGAGACTTTAGCTCCTGTCTCAAGCATCTTAAGCAAAGCCTCTCGGTCATCATAGCCAGAAGCGAGGAGGTCTTTGACAGCCTCCTCGGTTTCGATAAAAGTCCACCCTGCTTGGTGGAGGTTCCAGCGTTCAAGCTTCATGCGAGCACCAGCTCTTCGATCGCCCGTGTTGTCGCGACGTAGCAGAGGTTGTTCTCTTGTTCCTTCTCCCAGTCCTTCCGCGCCCACTTCGACGGGCCTGTCTGCAGCCAGAACACCTTCTTCCACTCCCGACCCTTTGACTTGTGAATTGTCGAGAGGAGGACACACTCTACGCCGACGTTGTCGCCGAAGATGGTGTCGATCTCGGTGCAGACCCGCTCAACCGGGTTTGCAGGTTTCGGGTCAATCTTCTCGACCCGCGTGACCAAGACCAGCAAGCACTGCACCTTGTCTTCGACAGCTGCGGCACGTGACTCCTGCTCTTTAGCGCGAAACTTCATCGTTTCACGTTCCTTATAAGCTTCGAGACGGTCACGCAGCTGGGTGTAAGACTTTGCTTTCCAGCGGCGAGCGAGCGCCTTGAGGCCTGTGCCGATCTCACGGCCTTCTACCTTGGCTGGTATCCCTGCTGCGATGAACCCGTAAGCCGTCTCGATGATCGGAGCGTTGAAGCGGCAGAGGATCGCGTCGCCAGGCTTCGCGACTTGAGTTAGCGGAGTCTTGTCGGTGTCAAGCACCGTGACCACGCCGTCAGGAGCGCTCTCGTGTGCTTCGATGTGCTTCACGAACAGCTTGGCGTGCTCGACAACAGCTTTCGGGCAACGATAGGTGACTGTCAGCGGCATCTGTGTAGCAGAGACAGCTGAGCCGATCAGGTCGAGGGCGTCCGCGTCAGCACCGGTGAAGCCGTAGATTGCTTGATGCCTGTCACCGACCGCGATCATCCGACCGCCACGCTTAAGCATCAGCAACGCTAGAGCGCGTCGCGATGCATTTGTGTCTTGTGCCTCATCGATCAGCACCCAGTCATGCTCATAAGGCCGAACCTTGTGGACGAGCGGTGCGTAGATCATGTCATCGAAGTCGATGAGCTGGTGATCAAGCGAGATTGACTTTTGAAGCAGCTTCTTCGACAAAGCCACGATCAGCTTGTCTTGTTCAGCGGTCTCGACATCGAAGTGCTCGATGAGGTTCAGCCAAATTTGCGAGTCTTCGGCGTTGGAGATCACGCCGACAGCGGCTTGCTTCGCATATGAGACGAGCGAGAGGACCGCGCCTTCAAAGGGTTGATACTGAGGATTCCGCGTGCAAGCTTCACGGTAGATGTCACGACATTTGTTAGCATCGACCTTGACATCTCGTGCGAGCCGACGCCAGGCCTTGAAGCCGGCAGCATGCATAGTCGAGACGAAGAGGTCATCACGTTGAGGAGCGCGTATCTTGATCTCGTCCGCGATCTTCTTGTTGTAAGCACCGAAGAAGATGCTGCCATTCATCAGCTTGAGGCCTTCGATCAGCGTCGTGGTCTTGCCTGAGCCAGCAACTGCTTCCAAGACACAAGAACCGTATCCGTATTGAATCCAATCAAAGAAGCTTTGTTGTTGCAGCGAAGGTACGAATGGGCGTGACATGGATTTTCGACTCCCGAAAACCGTTTTGATAGAGCCATTATATCACTAATTGATTACGATGTAAACACTTCTATAATTTATTTTGTGTGTCTTTCCAACCAAGTTCTTTTTTGCGTTCTGATGATGCTTTGTCAATCATGTCATCAAGCAAGTCTTCTGCATATGAAGTATGAAAAAAATCATCCATCCACTCTGATCTATTTTTAGTCCACTTCTTGATTCTCCTATCAGAATATCCTTTCAGCTTCAAGAAGCGTTTGATAGCTTCATCAAAAAATTCTGCTCTGAGATCTGAGAAGACATCAGAGGCGTGATCTTCGTTGTCTACCTGGACTTTCGAGTTAAAAGTTGTTTCATGTCGTTCGATAGCGTCATGTGCAAGCTTCTTCGCGAGGTCTCTAAACATCGGTGTTTTAGCTTTTACATACTTCTCAAGTTCGTCAACGAGATCATCTTGATTTTCTCTTGCTTCAAGGAACTGTTTCAGCTTCATCGTCTTCTCTCTTGCTTCGTTATGATCTATTTAGGCTTCTTGGAAATCAATCGTCAGTCAAAACTAAGCAGCACGATGCATCCAATCATAAATATCTGCATCAGATAATTGATACTCCTCAAGGAGAGAAGAATCATGCCAACACTAGTTTCCCCAGGCGTCTCGGTCACGATCGTTGACGAATCGTTCTATGTCGCGGTCACAGCACCGACCGTTCCGCTTTTCTTCGTCGTTACTCGCGCGGATAAAAAGAAGACCGACGGAATCACCGATGCACCAGGCGCTCTCGAGCATAGCTTAGTGCGTACTATCACTTCGTTGAATTCATCTGTTGACACTTACGGCGTGCCTTATTTCCGTACAGACAACACAGGCGCTCAGCTACACGGTGACTGTCGTAACGAGTACGGTCTCTTCGCTTTGAACCAGTTCCTCACGATAGGTAACAGGGCTTATGTCGTGCGTGCTGATGTTGACGCTGCGGACGCAGACGTGATCACGTTCATCGCTGCTTCACCGACTTTCAGCGGTGTAGGTAACGGCACTATGACCGGCATCGGGGTCAACCAGCTGACCGCACAAGCGGAAACCTGGACAATCGTTGCTACTAACGCTACGACTTTCAGCGTAAACGGCTTCGTGTCGGGTCCGCAAGGAACCGCGACCGTGGGCGTGCCGTACAACAACGGCATCATCTCATTTACTCTGACCGTTGGCGGCACGCCGTTCCAAGCGCTCGATACCTTCACGTTGGTCATCACGCAGACAACGGTCTCGAACCCGCTCGGCGCGAATGATGCAGCAAAGCGCGTCTCGATCGTCACGGCTCTTCAAGGTGAGATCAACTCGAACCAAGATATTCGCTCAGACTATTACGAGTATAACTTGATCCTGTGCCCAGGTTACCACGAAGTCGTAGACGAGCTGTTGAATCTCAACCAGTCGATCAACGATGAAGCTTTCGTCATCGCTGACACTCCTTCTAACAAGACTCCTGAGGACACGGCTATCTGGTCGTTGACGATCGCGCGGTACCGTTCGCCGAACGTCGGATATTACTATCCGTGGTCAGTCGCGTCAAACCTTGACGGTGTCAACGTGTTTGTGGCTCCGTCAGGCTTAGCTCTTAAGACGTATGCTTATAACGACAACGTCGCAGAAGTTTGGTTCCCACCAGCAGGTTTCCGCAGAGGTGTGGTGACAGGTATCAGCGATGTGGGTTACGTGACCGGCACTCTCGGAACTGCGACGACCTTCGTGTCGACCCCGCTCAACCAGGGTCAACGTGACGTGCTGTATGAGTTCTTCAAGAACATCAACCCGATCCCGTTCTTCCCGGGTCGTGGCATCGTGATTTTCGGTCAGAAGACCTCGTATAGCTTGACATCAGCTCTTGATCGCATCAACGTCATGCGCTTGTTGATCAAGATGAAGCGCGAGATCCGCAAAGCGGCCATGGCATACTTGTTTGAATTGAACGACCGGATCACGAGGGACTCGATCAAGCAGATGATCGATGACTACCTGAATGACATCATGGTACGTCGCGGCTTGTATGACTTCTTGGTCATCTGCGATGAGCAGAATAACACGCCGGTTCGGATTGATCGAAACGAGCTGTGGGTTGACATCCTGGTCAAGCCAGCAAAGGCTGTGGAATTTATCTACATCCCGATCCGCGTGGTCTCGACAGGCGCGAAGCTGCACTAAAGCAACATGCTTCGAGAAGGCGGCTCCGGCCGCCTTCTTTTTGCGTAAATACATCACATGTCAACGTTAGATTTTCCTGATTCTCCAGTTAACGGGCAGAAATATTCAGCCAACGGTTCAACTTGGATTTACAAGTCAGATAGAGGTATCTGGGTTTCATTTAAACCTGTAAAT
>Ga0315287_10005803_pt1 | contig 12204 bp, 8 predicted proteins | sample YL17G11_0_MG_FD_205037 | JGI IMG/M metagenome (GOLD analysis project Ga0315287, IMG submission 205037) | Sediment microbial communities from Yellowstone Lake, YNP, Wyoming, USA - YL17G11_0 | ecosystem: Environmental > Aquatic > Freshwater > Lake > Sediment | place: USA: Wyoming | collected...
CTCTCCCCGCAAACCGTCAACCGGATTCTCCCTTTCTTGTGGATGGAACTTGTCGGGCACCTCGGTTATGGTGTCTTCATAGTCCATGAGTCAATGTGGCCATTGAGGGCGGATTCGCCTAACGTCAGGAGTGTGCATTTCGGCGCGGCATGTGCGAATATGTTCCACTTCATTGTTGGCCAATTATAGAGATTACAATCGAGACAATAGAAATGATCAATGACCCGACTGCTATCCATGTGGCTACGTTGTGTTTCTTCGCTTGATCTCTCAAATCCGCCAGGACGGATGCTGCCAGCGGGAAGTTAATGCAGTGGCTGCTCCCTCCTACACTCAGGCTAAAGAACGGAGCAAGACTGCCATCACCCTGGCGGTATCCGTGTTTCTTTTCCAAATGGTAGTACAGCCTGCCAAAGACAATATCACCATCAACTTTGAGGTCCTCCGCGATCTGCTTAATATCAATGGGAACGTAGATTTTTGTGCTACGACTGTCGTCTCCGTCTGTATATTGCGCAAAGATCTCATAGTAACGCTCATAGATTGCGTTGAGAATCTCCAGATCTGTTGGTAATCGTTTCATTTCATCCTCTTTGGCCAACAGTTTCCACCTATTCGCTTTAGGACGCAAAACTGCGGCCTAACATTCCATTCCTTAACACCTTTAGAGAGCATCTGCGGGACTGCGCACCCCCTTTCCTCCACGTTTCAGGATGTGGGTGTAGACCATCGTCGTCTTCACGCCCGCTCTGGACCCAACTATGTTAACCGCCGCCATCGCCATAGCCCTATCCCCAGGCAGGTCCCCGAAAGACTTGTAAATGCCTGCCTTCAAGAATCACAGTACCCCTCTCCCAGCAAACCGTCAACCGGATTCTCCCATTCTTGTGGATGGAACGTCTTTGGCAGTCGTACAGCCCGACCTGCCGTGGCCTAGTGCGGGCCGCCTAGCGAAAACTAATTAATTTTCAGGTTCAACTTTAGCCTTTGGAGCAAGTGGTGCAGTCGTAATCAATCCATGGGAGGGATGTGCCAATGATTTGACCAGACTGTCTTTGTTTACAGATCCCCCAGATGCAGTAAAGAATACACTAACGGCTTCTGCGTATGCCTCAGCTAGCCTTCGCCGCAAATCAGTATCTGCAATTTTAGTAATAAAATGTTGAGTAGGGAATTGAAGATCCCACATTGCATGTGCAGCAGCATCCCTTTTCTCCTTATTGCCAATATACCTAATTGCATCAGCCAGGATTTTAAAACTATGTATCTGAAAATCTACCATGTCAGAGTTTATCAACGAGATTTCACTTCCTCTCACGCGGATTAATACCTCTTCTAGTAGATCTCTGTCTGTACGGGTAGATCTGATGCCTCCAGATTGCCTTGTCGGGAGATTCTCGATTGCCTTATCTAAATCTGGCCACCATTTATCGAACGCTAGTTGAAAAACATCGCCAGATAGCCGACCAGTGCCGAGTTGTTCGTTTATTGATGATACGGTATCAAATACTCCTTGCTTACCATACTCCTTTAACTGAAATTGTACAAGCGGTCCCTGAACATCAGTTACTTTTGGGCCGAATAGGATTGGGCATACTCTTGAATCCAATTGTTTTGAAAGTGCTCCTGCTTCGAACATCAGCCAGGGTGCATTCAGATTGCTCTCCGTTAAACAGATAATGCCAATCTTAGTGTTTTGAAGTCTTTGGGAAATTTCACTACTCCACCGAGTTCCTGCCTTAATATCTTCATGAGAATAGAATGGTTCTAACACTTGGATCACGTTCGGCAACCAATTTCGGAGAACTTCAGCTATACTCCTGCTTAGCTCTCCAGACCAACTTATGAAGACATTCATTTTAGTCCTCCGCTAACAATGTATATATGGTTTCCACCTATTCGCTTTAGGACGCAAAACTGTGGCCTGACATTCCATTCTTTAACACCTTTAGAGGGCATCTGCGGGACTGCGCACCTCCTTTCCTCCACGATTCAGGATGTGAATGTAGACCATCGTGATCTTCACGCCCGCTCTGCTCCCAATTACGTGCCACTACCATCGCCATAGCCCTATCCCCAGGCAGGTCTCCCGAAGATTCGTACAAGCCTGCCTTCAGGAACCACCATACCCCTCTCCCCGCAAACCGTCAACCGGATTCTCCCATCCTTTCTGGAGACGTTGAGGCCCGGCTTGGGGGAGGGGACCAGCAGCGAGCGGAGCGGATACGAAAAACCTGAGTCAGACACACGCTTGTTCCTATACACATGCGACCTTGCTCCAGCGAGTCGGTATCGTTCGCCCACAGCCGGGCACACGGGATTCTATGATTACACCCCAGGGCGGGTGTAATCATAGAATGTGTGCCTGACTCAGGTTGTTCGAGGCTGTCTTCAATGATCCTTCTTGCACGGACTGAGCTTGTCACTTCACCTGCGATCCACGGCTCGCAGGCGGCGTCTTGCCGGCATGCACATCGAGCAGGATCTCCGCGCAGCTACGGCCTTTGGGCAGGCGCTCGGTCGGCCGGGTCTTGCCGGCGTGGATCTGGTACAACCGCTGATGGGTACGAACCACGGCGCCGATCATCTCGTGGTAGGGGCGATCCGTCACGTCCACAAAGCCGATATTGTAGTTCTCGCCGTCGTTGCGACCGGTCGACGGCTGGTCGATCCACTGGAACCAGTGCGTACCGATCATGTTGGGATGGCTTGCAGCGTGCTCCACGTAGTACCGGTAGGCAACCCCGCGTTCGGTCTGGTTGGCGACCTGACGCAGTCCGCCGCCAAGGCCCCGCTCGGGTGCACCGAAATGGAACTCGCCGCCGATGAGCGGGCGGCCGGTGAGGGCTGCGTACCGGTCCAGGGTCTGCTGCGGGATGGCAAAATCGTACACGTTGATGGAGCAGACATCAAAGACGCGGCAGGCCTTGATGACTTCGTCAGGCACCTCGCCGCCAAGACGGATGCCTAGGTTGAGGTGGTTGGGATCGTACTTCTTGATGGCCGCATTGATAATGGCGAGGAAGTGGTCGAATGCCTCGTACACAAATTGCTTGCGGCGCTCGGGGGTGTCACCCGCCTTCAGGAATTCAGCCAGCCGGGACTTGATCACGCTGTCCGGACCGGCCAGAAGGGCATCGCATAGGAGGGATTCACGGGTAGGCCAGGGAGGCTCGTTGCCTACAAAGTAGCCGAGCAGAAAAGGGTCATCCTTGAGCGACGCGCACCGTTGGGCCGTTTGGTCTACACGCTGCTCGAAGTCAGGCGAATACACGTCGGGCATGCCCATGACATTGGGCCCGGTCTGGCCGCGGAGCATGATGGTGTAGGGCCTCCGTCCGCCATCCTTGGTGATGGAGGTCGGCGGGGTGCCGCCGAACCCGGCAACCGTATTGAAGCCCCATGCCTCCAGACGACGGAAGGTGAGCTCACCCCAGGCTGCATTGAAGTCCTGGCCAAAGCGAAGTTGGAGGTTTCGGGTATAGAAGGAGCCGAGACTGCTGCCGCCTGGGCCGCGTCCAGGCTGGGCTGGGGGAAGCGACGCAAAGATCTCCTGGCGATTGGCGACCGGCGTACTTGAACTGGTGCCGATACCGTTGACGCCCGTGGAATAGAACAGATGCCCGTCCGGATCAATGAACCACCATCGGCCGTTGATCTGCTCTACGCGAAAGAACCCCGTGGCCGCAGCCTGGGTATGGAGGTACCCGCCGTACTTGTCATATCCAAACCCGCCGCCCTTGAGCGAGGCATTCTCCTTGGCCCAGGCCTTCTTGAGATCGTCGAGGCCCTTGGCCTTGCCTGGCCAATCTGCCGGGATCCATTGGCCGAACTCGTCCACCACTACCTTGGGTTCGAGCACTGCATCGCCGGGATCGTCCTTGGCCAGCTTGACGGAGCGGATCTCCATCGCCGGTCGGCCGATGGGTCCATCCATCTGCACACCGATTGCCGCAATCTCTCCGATGGGCGCCCACCCGCCGAAGTTGATGTTGATCCAATAGGCATCGCGGTGCTTGTTGTAGGTGGCGGCCAGGTCAAAGCCTTCCCTGGCCGGCTTGCGGAAGAACTCAAGCGGGATTGCTGCGCGGACCCATGTGTTCTGAAACGGCTGGATGCGCTTGGCGACCATGGCATCCTTGGTAAAGATCTCGAGCTGGAACCGTTCGGAGGAAGAGGCACGCATCTCGAGCACGAGGAAGTTGTAGTCCGTCCAGTCCGATGGCAGGTCAGGGGCAAGGTCCTTGATAGACCACTTGTATTCGGTGTGGGCGCGGTCGAAGACGACGCGCTTGGGTCCGGCATTCCCGGCTGCGCCAGCGATGCCTGATACCAGGAGAAGTGACACGGCTACGGGTGTGAGCATGGTATAGAGGCAATAGGTTGAGCGTCGAAGGTTGTGGTTCATAGTCTCGTTTCCTCTGATTCTGTCGCTGCGGCTACGGTGTCGCCGGCCTGCCGTGCAGATCTTCACGTACACGCACGACCTTGAGGTTGTAATACGTCTTGCTCTCCTCGTGAGCGAGGATCCACGGATCGTGAATCGGCATGTCGGGCAATCTCAGGCCCTGCCTTGGCGCGGGTTGAGGAGCAGGTGCTGCGGCCGGCGCAACGGCGGCAAGAACCGGACCGACGAACGTGAACATTGCCAAACTCAGTCGTGTCATTGCGATCATGCGTTGTCCTTTCGATGCTCGATGCCCACGTATGTCAGTACCATACCCGCGCAGCGGGCGCTGTGCAATGGGTGACCCGCGATTGCGGTTTGAGCCCCAAGGCTAAGCAGTCGAAGCGAGATAAGTTCTAAGGTCTGAGGGTTGACCCCGCGGCGGCAACCTGATTTCCGCCGGAGGCCGGGGGTGGTGGGGGTGGTGGAAGATGCCGATCCGGGGTATCATGGACGGCCATGGATTGCCTTGGACCCGTGAAATCGATGCTTACGCGGCGAGCAAGAAGATGGAAGGCCGCCCGTCAGTGCCAAAGGTCTGGTTTATGTTGGGAGGCTTGTGTTATGAACTCGTTCATCAAGATCGTCGCCGTTCTTCCGGGGCTTGTCGGTTTGCTTCAAGGGCGAGCCGCCTTCTCGCAGGATTCGGCGCTCGGCCTGTTCGAGAAGCACGGTGACATCGGCAGCGTCGGCCGGCCCGGCTCGGTCGAATACGATGCCGCCGAAAAGAGCTACACCGTGACGGGCGGCGGAGAGAACATGTGGTCGACCATCGATGCGTTTCAGTTCGTCTGGAAACAGGTGTCGGGCGACGTCTCGCTCGCTGCGGACATCCGCTGGACCGGCACCGGCGGCAATGCGCATCGCAAGGCGTGTCTGATCGTCCGCCAGAGCCTCGATCCCAATTCGCCCTATGCTGACGCGGTCGTGCACGGCGACGGCCTCACGTCGCTTCAGTATCGGGAGGTGCGAGGCGGAATAACCCGCGAGATTCAATCCAACGTTTCTGCGCCGCGGCGGCTCCGAATCGAGAAGGAAGGCGACTATGTCGCCATGTCGATTGCCCGCGAGAACGAGGATTTTCATGCCGCCGGCGGCACTTTCCGGATCCGATTCAGCGAGCCGTTCTACATTGGATTGGCCGTCTGCGCCCACGACAACAAGGTATCGGAGAAAGCCGTTTTCTCGAACGTCGAAATCACGAGCAGGAAACCGGACACCGGCGGGCGGGCCGTGCTGGAGAGCACTCTGGAAACGGTTCCCGTCGCGTCCGGGGACCGACGCGTGGTCTATCACACCCGCGGTCAGATCGAGGCCCCCAACTGGTCGCACGATGGAAAGTACCTTGTGTTCAACCGCGGCGGTCGCATGTATCGGCTGCCGGTCGATGGCGGCGAGCCCCAGATGATCGACACCGGGTCCGCCATACGCTGCAACAACGATCACGGCCTGTCGCCCGACGGCACGCAACTGGCTATCAGCGACCAGTCCCAGGAAGGCGGCAAGTCGCTCATCTACATCCTGCCCGTCACCGGCGGAACGCCACGCCGGATCACTTCGCAGGGACCGTCCTACTGGCACGGCTGGTCGCCGGACGGCAAGACGCTCGCCTACTGTGGCGATCGCAACGGCAACTTCGACGTCTACACGATCTCCGTCGATGGCGGAGCGGAAACCCGGCTCACAACCGCCGACGGATTGGACGACGGCCCGGAGTACTCCCCCGACGGCCAATACATCTACTTCAACTCCGAGCGAACTGGAACGATGCAGGTCTGGCGAATGAAGGCTGACGGCACCGAGCAGCAGCAGATCACCTCCGACGAGTACAACAACTGGTTCCCGCATCCTTCGCCCAACGGCAGGACGGTCGTGTTTCTCTCGTATGAAAAGGACGTGAAAGGCCACCCGGCAAATAAGGACGTGATGCTTCGGCTCATCCCGGCAGGCGGAGGCAGCATTCAAGTGCTGGCCAAGCTCTTTGGCGGGCAAGGCACGATCAACGTGCCCTCCTGGTCGCCCGACAGCCGCAGTATCGCCTTCGTGAGCTACCGCCTGGCAAATGGACCCCTGGAGATCCGGGTCATGACCTTCAACATCCGGTATGGCACAGCCGACGATGGTCCGGACCATTGGGAAAAGCGCAAAGACCTGCTGTTCGAGACCATCAAGCAGTACGGTCCGGACGTGATCGGCATGCAAGAGGCCCTGCGTTTCCAGTTGGATGAGATCGAGCGGGCCATTGGCGGCTATGCGGAGATCGGCAATGGGCGGGAGGGAGGCACAAAGGGGGAGTATTCCGCCATACTCTATGCAAAGGACCGATTTCGCGTGGATGCCTCCGGCACCTTCTGGCTCTCCAACACGCCGGAGGAGGTGTCTAACCATTGGGGCAATGCCAACATTCGTATCTGTACCTGGGCGAGGTTCGTTGAGACGGCATCCCAGCAGGCGTTTTACCTATTCAACACCCACCTGGACCACGTGTCTCAACCCTCCAAGGAGAAAGGCGTGCGTCTCATCGCCCGTCGCATTCACGCCCGCGCACACGCGGACCCGTTTGTCCTGACCGGCGATTTCAACGCCGGAGAGGACAATCCTGCGATCCATTATCTCAAGGGCACGGACACGAAAGAAGATATCGTACCCATCCCCCTGGTGGACACCTTTCGCGTTCTCCATCCGAACGAGGCCAACGTCGGGACCGCCCACGGTTTCAAAGGGACCTTCACCGGCCACAAGATTGATTATATTTTCACCCCTTTGAACACCCGAGTCGTTGACGCCGCCATCCTACACACGAACCGGGATGGACACTATCCCTCGGATCATTTCCCGGTCACAGCCCGCCTGCGGTTTGAAGAGAGTCCTTAGTGAAGTCGGTCTGGGTCATGCCGATCGCGAACGGCGAGTCCGACGCGTCGGCCGGATCACCGTCCAATGCGTCGGACACGCGAATCAGGCAACCGGTCAAGGTCACGTCCGGCGACGTCCACGGCTCGACCCCGTCGTTGGCTGTGGATGACACGAGGTCTGACCAGCGACTCCCGTCGTAAAATTCAAGGCGGACGTTGCCGGCAGCGTAATGCTTGATGGCGTGACCGCCGCGTTGGAGATGACGGGGGCGGTATCCGGGGGGTAGACGGGCACGGTGAAGCTGGCGGTTGACGTGCCGGTCGTGTCCGAGACGTCCAGCCGGAACACATAGTCGCCCGCCACGTCCATGTTGGTCACTGCGCAGCTTCCGGCCGTGGGCGAAAGCAACAACGCCGATGCTGCTGCCGGCTGCGACTCCACAGTCCAGAGCAGCGTCAGCGGGTTGCTCTCCAGATCCCAGCCCCCGCCGCGCAGGGTGGTGTAGTTGCGCGGCAGTGTGACCACCACCGGGATGCGGTTGTGCACGTCGTTTGGGACCGGGGGCTGATTCCCGGCAAAAACGGTGATCCGCGCCTCGCGCCGAACGGTGTGCGTGGGATCGCTCACTGCCACTGCGAAGACGTACCTGCCCGCGATGGTCAGCCCCGAGACTGCGCAAGACGCCTGCGAAGGCGTGGCCAGGCTGACCGTGGCACCGGCCGGCGCACCCTTCAGCGACCAGAGATACGTGAGTGCGTCCAGTTCCGGGTCCTGCGCGGACACGGACAGCGTCGTCGATTGGGATGGCTGTGTCAGGTAACCTACGGCGGCCTTCCATTCGGTCACCGTGGGCGGCTGATTCGTGCCGGGGAAAGGATAGAGCGTCAATACCGTGTTTCCGGGGACGCTGATCGACGGGTCGCCGGGCGCCGACACCGTGCGCAGGCCCAGTTCCGTGTACTTGCCTTTGCTCACGGACTGGCAGGCGCCGTACGTGCCCGGCGTGAGCCCGCTCAGGTCCGCTGTGCGCGCCGTGCCGTCGAGATCGTTGAAGAGCACCACGATGGTGCGCCCGTCCTTAATGAACGCCAGGATGCGCAGTTGCGGGTCCGAGGAAGATGCGGAAACCCTCACTGCGCCAGGGCGCACGTAGTGTGTAAGTTGCCGGCTTCGTTGAGAATGCAGTACCAGTCCGCCTCGATGCCGTGCGTCTCCTTGAGCCGCCTCAGCAGGGAGATCGTGAACTCCGCGTATTCGCCCCGGTTTCGCAACAGCCACACCGGGACCTCGCCGGTCGAACCGCCGTCGAAGAAGGAAGGGCTGACGTAGACGTCGAAGGGCTCTCCTCGTGCCAGGACGATCTCCCGCAACGGCAGTATCACCGAGCGCACCTGCCTGTCGAAATCCTCCAGGTTCATCGCGGGCCAGTTCAGGCGCTCGGGGTCGTTGTTGTCGTTGAACTGCTCCCAGCGGCGCTTCGTCTGGCCGTTGCCGCTGGGAATCTCCAGGCGGAGGCGGTTGATCCCGAACTCATTCGCGAGTTCGTTCAGAATCTCAACGCGCAGTTCCGGGGTAATCCACGGCGGCATCCATGAGGCGGCGCCATAGGCCGCGATGGTTTGATAGTGCACATTCGTATCGATGGTCACGACCGCGGCAGGCACGGCCGGGGACAGAACCACCACCGCCGCCATCCCCGTCATCCACATCACGATCCGCCCGTTGTTCATAGGTCTCACTCGCATGAGTAACCTCGCCTCTGAAATGCGCCCGTTAGGCGTTATTGCACCTGACCCAGTTGTTTCCGTAATTCCTTGAGCAATTCCACCACCCGTTCCTTCGGGTCGTACGGCACGCCTCGGACCGCGAGCGTCTCGATCGGCACATAGCCCCGGTAGCCGGCGTCCCGCAGGATCTTTACCAAACGCTTCACATCGGTCTTCGACTTCCGCGTCGTTCCGTCCACATACTCCTTGACCTGCCAGTTCACCGCGTGCGGAGCTACGCGGGCGATGTCTTCATATGGGTCCTTGGAGACGAAGCTACCCGTATCCACGACTACCCCCAGCCAGTCGGAGTCCACCAGCTTAAGCAATTTCAGCACCTCGTCGGCTGTCTTCAACGCGTCTCCGTGGTTCTGGACGCCCACCAAGACCCCATACTTCTGTCCGTGCTCGACGCACTTTCGCAGTTCATCCGCCATCCACTTCGCCACCTCGTCCCATGCGTGGCCTTCCGGCATCGGGCCTGCGAATACCCGCAGCACCGGAGCGCCGAGGCGAGCAGCGCATTCGATCCACTCTTTGATCAGTTGGACGTCGGCTGCCCGCAGTGCGTTGTCCGGTGAGGCGAAGTTGTTCTTGACCCCTGTCCCGCTGATATCCAGACCAACCTGGAACGCCCGTCGCTTGAAGTCGTTCAGATACTTGTCAGTCGGCACCTTGGGGTAGCCAGGGAAGAAGTACCCGGTCGGGTCTATAGCATCGAAGTTCTGTTCCGCACAGTAATCGAGTACGTCGTACAGGGACAAACCCTTGGCCGGATCCTTGAGATTCTCCATCAGCCCCGGCATGAACGAGTAGGCGTTGAGACCGAGTTTGAGCCGGGGGCCGACACCCCGCTTGACGGGGATCTGAGCAGTGGACGTCTCGGCCATATCGCTAAATGCGAAACCCGACGCAATCGCCACCGGCATGCAGGAGGCGAGGGTAATGAAGTCTCTTCGGTTGACAGTTTTCTCCACAATTGCCTCCTGAAAGTGAACGATTCCGACATATCAATCAGCCCGCACAAATCGCCCGTATCGCAGGGCCAGGGTCGGCAGCACGAGCAGATTGAGCACGGTCGAGGTCAGCAGCCCGCCGAGAATCACAATCGCCATCGGGCCTTCGATCTCACGGCCTGCCTCGCCGGTGCCAAGGGCCAGCGGCAGAAGGCCCAGGGCCGTGACCAGGGCCGTCATCAGAATCGGCATCAACCGCTCCGAGGCGCCGCGAAAGGCCGCCTCCGGTCCCCACTTCATGCCTTCTTCCTGCACGAGGTGCTCGAAGTGCGAGATCATCATGATCGAGTTGCGCGTGGTGATGCCGAAGAGCGTCACGAAGCCGACCAGCGAGCCTATGGTCAGCGAGCTGGCGCCCGGCTGGAACACGCCGGTCAGCCATACCGCCAGCACGCCGCCCACCAGCGCGAACGGCACGTTCACCAGCACCAGCAGCAGGTTCCGCCAGGTGTGGAACACGAGGGTCAGCAGCAGCAGAATCCCCACCGCGGCTATGGCCGAGTGGAGCAGCAGTTCCCGCTGCGCCTTTTCCTTCGCCTGTGCCGCGCCGCTGAACACCGGATAGACGCCTCCGGGGAAGTTGACCTTCGCGGCTACCTGCTTCTTTGCTTCCTCCACGAACGAAGTCACGTCGCGTCCGCTGGCGCTGCACGTAACCGTCTGGCGGCGGCGGGCGCCCTCGTGCATGATGGAGAAGCGTCCGCTCGTCGGATAGATCTCGGCCAGCTCCCGCAACGGGATGCGGTGGCCTTGCGTGCTGAGCAACAGCAGCGAGCCTATGGCCTCCGGGTCTTGGCGGTCCGCATCGTTCAGAATCACTGCCACGTCGGCGACCTGGTTGCCGCGATGCGTCTGCGCCACGACCGTTCCCTGATACGCGGTCTCAATCGCCTCCAGCACCTCCACGGGGCGAAAACCGAACTGCGTCAGCCGGTCGGGCCTCAGGCGCACGGCCATGCGCGGCGCGCCTGGCGGCGACTTCACCTGAACGTCCGCAGCACCGGGTACCGAGTTCAGAACCCGGGCCACGTCCTGCGCCTTGGCATCGAGCACGTCGAGGTCGTCGCCGAAGATGTTCACCACGATGGGCGCGGTCTCGCCGGTCAGCGTTTCACCGATGCGGTCGCCGAGGAAGGTCAGCACCTCATACTGGATGCCTGGGAATCCCTTAAGAATGGCCCGGATCTCGTCGGCCATCGTCTCCTCTTCCTCGCCCGGCATGGGCTTGAGATCCATGTGGAATTCGCTGCGATGCGGTCCCCACGGATCCTCGCCCAGTTCCTGGCGGCCGACCTGTTGTTCCACGGTGTCGATGCCCTTGTGTTTGAGCAGTTCCTCGGAAATCCGAGTCCCGATCCGGAGCATCTCCGGCAACGATGTGCCGGGCGCGGCAAAGACCTGAAGGACGAAGTGGCCCTCGCGGAACTCCGGCAGAAACTCTCCGCCGAAGAAAGGCAGACGCGTGGCTGCGCCGATGCAGATCACCACCACCACTGCGATGATGGCCCGCGGCCAGCGGGCGATGAAGCCGAGCATGCGGCGGTAGCCCGTCTTCAGCCCGTGTTGCAGACGCGGCTCCTCGGTCTTTCGCACGCCTTTGTCAAAGAACAGATACGCCAGGGCCGGGGTGAGCGTCAGCGCCACCAGCAGCGACGCCATGATGGCGAGGATGTAGCTCAGCGCCAGCGGCGCGAAGAAACTGCCTTGCAGGCCGGTCAGCGTGAGCACCGGCAGGAAGACCAGCGCCACGATGAACGTAGCGTACACCACTGCGCTTCGCACCTCGATCGAGGCGTCCAGCACCACGCGGAACACGGGGCGCGGCTGTGCGAGCGTCTTGTTCTCACGGAGCCGGCGGAAGATGTTCTCCACGTCGATGATGGCGTCGTCCACCACCTCGCCCAGCGCGATGGCCAGGCCGCCCAGCGTGATGGTGTTTATGGTGATGCCGAGCTTATCCAGCACGATGACCGCGGTCAGCAGCGACAGCGGAATGGCCGTCAACGAGATGCACGCCGTGCGAACACTGCCCAGCAGCAGGAACAGCACCACAGCCACCAGAACGCCGCCCAGGGCCAGCGAGTGCTTCATGTTCCGAAGTGCCGTCTCGATGAACGTA
>Ga0315287_10005805_pt1 | contig 12201 bp, 9 predicted proteins | sample YL17G11_0_MG_FD_205037 | JGI IMG/M metagenome (GOLD analysis project Ga0315287, IMG submission 205037) | Sediment microbial communities from Yellowstone Lake, YNP, Wyoming, USA - YL17G11_0 | ecosystem: Environmental > Aquatic > Freshwater > Lake > Sediment | place: USA: Wyoming | collected...
GCGAATCGGCCATCCCCTTCGGGCCGGCGGAAGCGGCGACGGCGGCGGATCTGTACGGGAAGCTGTCGGGAGCGCGGGGGCGCGAAGTCGACCTCGCCATCGCCGCCTGCGCGATCGGCTGGGACGCTCGCCTCTGGACCCTCAACGTGGCGGATTTCAAGGACATCCCCGGCCTCGAACTCTATCGGCCGGCTTGAGTTGGCCCCAGCCCGGCGCCTCTCGCCCTCCCCCTCGCCCGGCCGCGCGTCCCCGGCGCGGCACGTCGGGGCCCACTTCGGCGCGGACTATAACATCTCATAGACTATCCAACCGCCGGGCAAGTCCCTATTTAGTGGTCCCCAAGAGCCAATCGAAACCGAATCGGAGGTCGCGGCGCCATGCCGAACGACTTGCAGCACATCGGCCGGGCCGGTCAACCCGTGCGGGCCGTCTCCTTCGCCGGGGGCGGTTTCGATACCGCGATGCAGCTCGGGCTGGTCCACGCCCTGATGGTGATCCAGGGCAAGGCGCCCGAGGTGGTCGTCGGGGTGTCGACCGGCGCCGTGAACGCCACGGCCCTCGCCGAGGTGCTCCAGGCAGGGGACGAACTCGAGCGAGGGAGGGAGTGGAAGGGCCTCTCCGGCGATGAGCGGCGCGAGCTGCAGCGCCGCCGGCTCGAGGCGCGCGTCGCCCGCTTCAGAGAGGTGCTCGAGACCTGCGTGCGCCTGCGCGAGGAGCTGCCCCAGGCGCTCTTCCCCGACACCTTTCAGATCGGCGCGCAGCGCCCCCTGCGACCGCTCGACCTCCCGATCCACAGCCAGGCCGAGCGCGACGAGCGCCGCGCGGCCCTGCGCGCCAAAGCGGGGCTCATCACCCTCTACAACGAGCTGCTGGACCTCCGCCTGCCCATCGGCACCATCGCGCAGGGAGTCCGCCTCTGGCTCGGCTTCCAGGCGACGGGCAACATCCCGCGCAGCGGCACCCGGACGCTCGCTCGCGCGATGGAGGCCGCCCGCGCGTGGCTGCTCGCCGGCGCGAACCTCCACCGGCTCGCGCCGCTGGTCGCCATGCTCGCGCAGGCGGTCTCCGCCCCGCGCGAGGAAGGTGGGGCGACGGCCGGGCAGCTGATCTCGCGGGTGCGGTGGTTCCAACGCCGGCACACCGCCGCCCGCCACGCGGTGTGGACGGGCGTCCTGGTGCTCGCGTGGACGGTCGTGACCGCCGCCGTGGTCGCCGCGCCGTTCGCGCTTGTGCGCGGGGCGCACCAGGTCGCCCGCGCGGTGGCGCTGACGCTCTCGTGGGGCGCCGTCGATTGGGTCGAGCGGCTGTTCGCGGGTCGGTCCGGTTGGGCGATCGGCGGGCTCTACCTCTGCGTCGCGCTCGGGGCGGCGATCGCGGTGGCCCGGGACCGCGCGGCGGTGCGGCGGCTGCTCTCCTTCCGCCGCGACGAGGTGATCAGGCAACTCGTGGGCGCCCTCGCGGGGGCCCTCGACCTGGCGCGCCTGCTCGCGATCTGGGCGGTCGTCGGCTCGGTGACGGTGGCGGCGCTCACCTATGTCGCGGGTGCGCTACGTCTCCTCGTGGGGCGGCCCGTGCCCTGGCCGCACCTCCTCGACTCGTGGATCTACAAGCCCGGCGCCGCGCTCGAGTTGCTCTTCTGGCTCACGCTCGTGGCGCTCGGCGCGGCCTACCTCGCGGCGCGATGGCTGGGCCCGCGCGACTACTTGTGGACGCTGTGCCGCCGCTACGGCATCGCCGACGGCATCCTGGCGCCGCACGCCCTGCGCCAGGTCTTCGTCCGTCTGTTCGACGAGCAGTACTACGGCGAGCGCCCGATCGGCGAGGTCGTCGAGCACGCGCTCCAGGGAACGCACCCGGAGCGCGCGGCAGCCGTCAAGAAGTGCGTCCGCGACTACGCCGATCCACTGCGTCACGCGGAACCCGTACACGTGGGGATCGCCGCCGCCGATCTCGAGACCGGCACGCTCGCCGTGGTGCCGGGAAACGCGCCGGTCGTGGATGCGCTGGAGGCCGCCACTGCGATGGTCCCGGCGTTCCCCGTGAAGCGCCTTGCGGACGAGGACGGGGGGGAGCGCGTCTATCTCGACGGCACCCACGTCGCCAACGAGCCGACCCGCGCGCTGATGGACTACCTCCGCGACGAGCGTCATCCGGTCCACCCGAACGCCGGCGCCGTCCACGTCTGGGCGGTGGCGCCGCTCCCGTTCAGCAAGAAGAGCCTGGGCGGCGGGCTGGCGGAGTACCGCGACCTCACCGACGTCGCGGGCCGCGCGCTCGAGTTGCAGCGCTTCCGCGACGCCGTCCTCGAGCGCCGCCTGACGCATGTCTTCACCCGGGCCATCGCGGAGACGGGAGACCCCGGCGCGGTCTTTCACGGTGCCGAGAAGGACTATCTGCGGGCGTACATCGTGCCGGTCGAGCCCGTCGAGCCGCTGCGTCTCAACAGCCGCCTCTTTGCGGCGGAGCCGAGCAAGGCGCGCGGTCTGATCTCGGAGGCGGTGGCCGACGGCTGCCGGGCGTCGCTCGAGCTGATGGTGCGCCAGACGATGCCGGGTGACGTCGGCGGCACGATCGGCTGTCGCGCCGCGGTGCGGCAGCACTTCACGCGGCGACTAGGCGCCGTAGCCGCTCTGGTCCCCGATGCCCTGCCGGGCAGCGTTGCGGAGGGCGGTCCCGGTCTCGCCGAGGTGTGCGAAGCGTGCCGGATCCGGACCCTGCGCACCCTCGGAGCGGCGCGTGCGGCCGGGCCGTTCATCGCGTCACAGAGCCTCGAGGTCCGGGCCGTCACGCCCGAGCGGCCCGAGGGCGGCGACGCATTGCTGGCGGGCCTGGCGTGGCCGCACGAGCGGGAAGAAGCGAGGGAGACGCCCGCCCTGGTGCAATTCGTCGCGGCGGAGGAGGACGAGGAGGATCGCCGGTACCACGAGCGGCGGCTCGCCGCGCTCAAGGCGTTCGCCGAGCCGGCGGTGACGGTGACTGCGGCGGAGGGCGAGAGCGCGCGCGGCTGCTGGCCGCGCAAGCCCACGCGGCTTCCCGTGTTCCAGGGAGGTCGCCCGCTCGTCAGCCTGCTGCTCAGCGGTGGCGTGTTCCGCGGCGTGTATCAGGTGGGCGTGCTCAACGCGCTGAGCGAACTCGGCATCGTGCCGGACATCGTGGCCGGCGCGTCGGTCGGCAGCATCATGGGGGCGATGTCCGCCCAGGTGCTGGGCGAGCGGACGCTGGGCGCGCGGCGGGCGCGGATGGCGAGTCTGGCGGCGACGTTCCTGGCGCTCGACCGGCTGATCCTGACCGATCGGTTCGCCGACTTCGTGCGGAACTTCACGCTGCGCGCTGCCGAGTGCCGGTTCTCGGTGCGGCACGCGGACCGGGTGTTCCGCCGCTTCGACGACGCGGGGCCGAACCGGTTCGAGTGGGAGCTGCGCCTGGTGGTGGCGGGGCTCGAGCGGCTCTTCTACGTGAGTCCCTACGAGTTGAACGCGCTGGTGCGGGCGTTCCGCCACCGGCGCACCGACCGCGTGCTCCTCCTGCTGCGGCGCTACGTCCAGGAGCTGCTCGACCGCGCCGGTGTGGGGCGCGAGGTCCTCGGCGCCGAGCCGCTGGCGGAGCTCATCGCGCAGCACGTGCTGGAGCCGCTCGGAGCGGGCGACAGTGCGGCCGCGAAGGCGGTGCCGTTCGACGCGTTTCTGGATCCATCGGGCATTCTCCTGCTGGCGACGGCGACGAACCTCACCCGGGGCCGGCTCGAGATCTTCGGCGAGCACCAGCGGATCGGGACGCCGCACAGCGCCACGCTGCTGGAGGGGTTGCTGGCGAGCAGCGCGTTCCCGGGGGTGTTCCGGCCGCGCTGGTCGTGGGAGGTGTTCCCCGGGAGCGCGGCGCTGCACCAGTACATCGACGGCGGGGTGATGGACAACTTGCCGCTCGACGCCGTGGTCGAGTTCCTGGACGATGCGGCGGGTGCGGGTCTGGTGGAGCGGCGGCCGCGGTTCGCGGCGGACGGCGGCGTGCCGCACCTGTTGCTGGCGGCCTCGCTCGAGCCAGCGATCCCCTCGCTCGAGGGCCCGCGCGACGTCGCGCACCTGGCGCGCTTCTGGCCGCGGGTGAGCGGTCGCGCGGCCAAGCTGCAATACAACAAGAAGCTCGACATCTACGCGGGTGCGCAGCGGGCGGTGCGGGACATCCTCACCACGGCGAAGGTGGAGCACTCCGCGTTGCTCGACCTGGAGGTGGTGGCGGTCAAGCCGGAGTGGCTGTGCAGCACGTTCGGGTTCCATCCGATGCTGGGTTTCCGGCGGTCGCGGCAGGCGGCGAGCATCGCGCACGGGTGTGCGACGACGTTGTTGGCGCTGGCGCGGGTCGAGCGGCAGGAGAATGGGAGAGGGTCGCTCTGGACGGCGTCATGGGGGATCCGTCTCGGCTCGCTGCCCGAGACGGTGCCCGACGAGGGTGTGCCGCTCGAGCCCGTGGCGCCGCGGGCTCCCGGCCACTGCTGGCTGCGACCGGGGGAGCTGTGTCCGTTCAGTGGGGAGGGGCTGGGGCGGGACGTGGTGCCGGCGGCCACGAGGTCGCAGGTCGAGGGGATCTACCGGGCGTGCCTCAGCGCGGTGGGGGAGCGTGAGTCGGAGCGCGCCGCGGGGGCGGGGCCTCGTTCCGATCTAGATGCGAGATACTAGGGATTCGGCGCCATCCAGCGCCGCCGGAGGCGACTATAACATGTTGTAGACTATCGCCGCGCTGGCGACTCTCCAATATTGGCCCCCGAGAAGCCTCGATACCCTGACTGAGTCGAGTGGCAACGTGCTCGTCGTCCGCGGCGCTGTGGTGTCGATGGGGGATTGGCTGGCGGAGGCGGACGAGGGGGTGCCGGTGTTCCCGAAGTCGGCGCTGGTCAGTTCGTACCGGGAGCTGGGCTGCGAGTTGCGGAAGGTGGTGACGGCGGTGTGGCAGCCGGTGCGGAGGTGAGGCCGAAGCCCATGCAGACGCACTTTCGCCTGGCGGGCGTTGCGCTCCTCGTGGCGTCGGCGTACGGGTGCGACGGAGCCACACGGCCGCTTCCTTGCACCGTCGAGATATCGGGCTACTGCTGGACGGAGCTGGGGCCTGCTGGCCAGTGGGTGGAGTCCGTCGCCGAGGTCGGAGGCACGTACTTCGCTGGGACGCGCGACGGCCTTCTCAGGTTCGACTCCGACGAGTGGCGCTGGACGCGTGTGGCGTTCTCCGGCAAGTACGTCACGTCCATCACCGCCGTTCCACCAATCGGGCGCCTGTGGGTGACCTTGGCGCCGCACGGCACCGATACCATCACCGCGGTGGCGTACGCCAGCGACGATGGGGGCCGCACGTGGCAGCCGCGCGACGGCGGGCTGTCGGCGGGTGCTGAGTACCACGGTCTTGCCATCTCTTTCGCATTCGACGCTGGCGACCCCAGACGTCTGTTCATGGGACTCTCAGGCCAAGTTGTGCGCTCGGTAGATGGCGGAGCCACATGGGCGTACGTGTACGGCGGGCCTGTGGATCGAGGAGTGGGTGTGAACGCGATCGCCCTGGGGCCCGCCGGGTCGCCGCGCGGATGGGCGGGTGGGCAGGACGCAATCGGAAGAGCGTTCGTCCTCCGAACGGGGGATCGCGGCGCCAACTGGCAGCGTCTCAGCCCCTCGCCGGCGCTCGAGGACGCAGTGCTAGCCGTACTGGGGGATCCTCGTGACGACGGTCGCTGCTTCGCCGGGACCTTCGGGGCCATTCGGGTGACCGGCGACGGCGGCGCGTCGTGGCCGCCGCTGCTCGTGACCAGTCGGCCTGGATGGGTCACCGGGATCGCGTTCGTCGACTCTCTGCTTCTGGCGATTGCGGACGAAGCGGTCGAAGGCTCGCCGACGGCGGCCTCCGGGCTAGGACTCTATGTCTCGACGACTCGCGGGGTGACCTGGGATACGCTGCCGGTTCCGGCAGCCGCTGTAGGGGGAAGGGCGCTGGCAGTCGCCCCCGACGGGGCGCTGCTCATCGCAACGCGTGCTGGTGTGTGGAGGAGGCTGGCGCAATGAAGGGCCCGGTCGCGCGGCTCTCCGGCCCTGGGGTGCTCCAGCCGAGGCACGCCGTTCCTTGGAAGGTGAGACAACCTCGGGAGGTGGCCATGTCTGTCGACTACAAGAGCATGCTACGTGGTGCGGTCGTTGGGGTGGCAGTGGCGCTGTCTTGCACGGCGTGCGAGACGACCCAGAGCCCGACCGCGGGTGATCTGGCAGTCGCCTCGCTCTCGGTCTTCTCCCTAGCTGACGTCCTTCGGGATGTGCCGGCAACGCAGGTGGCCCCGCCGCCTCAGCAACGCGATTACGACGGCGACGACGTTGCGCTCGAGCGGGCCGTGCAGCGGGCGGGTGGGCTGGCAATCGTGGCGTTCAAGAGCCCGGCCAGCCCTCGCATGTTGACCGTGCAGGGGCGCCGGGCGGCCGTGCCAAGAGCAGCGACCGAACGTGCGCTGGACGCGCTTCGTCAAGCGGGGGTCGAGATTCTGGAAGTGTACGGAGCCTCCGCGATGGCGTACGTGCGGCTTCCCCGAGGGTTGGCGGGGCCGTTGCGGCGGAACGCGGTCGTGGACTTCGTGGAACCGCTGCCAGACAGAGGGACTCTCCTCGAAGGGGCTCCTGGCGCCCAGCTCGGCCCCGCCTCTATGCGCATCGTTGGCTCTTCGGCTGCGCAGTACGTACCTTGGAACGTCGCCATGGTTCGGGCGCCGCAGGCGTGGCCCTACTCCACGGGCAGTGTCAGCAAGATCATGATCATCGGAGCCGGGCTAAACGCGCATCCGGACTTGCCGACTGTCCCGTCAGGCAACTGCGGGGGCTACTACAACCCGTGTTCCTCGCCGTTCCCGGACGGTCCCGCGCTGCTGGGAATAGTCGCCGCCATGGACAACTCCTACGGGATCGTGGGAGTCGCTCCCGGGCTTCAGGCTCAGCGGATCTACAATCTGGCGGGTCCTCCGCGACGACGGGACCTGGGATGACTACTCCTACCTCGCCGGCTTGAACAACGCAACTCTCGCCGGCATCAAGACGGTGCTGGTCGAGGGAATATCTCCCCAGTACTGGGCGGCTGAGGCCGCGTCGATCGCATCGGCGTGGGCCGCTGGGACCATCGTAGTGGCCGGGGTCGGCTCCAGCGGGCAGCGAGTTACGGTGATGTACCCCGCGTCGCTCCCCAACGTCATCGGCGTCTCGGGCGTCCGCAACGACTCTACGTTCGCCGCCAATCCGACCTCGGGGTGCACCACCGGCCCCGGGTCGAACTACGGCCCGATGGTGGACGTCGCCGCGCCGTTCTGGGCCACGACGACGTTCTATGGCGGGTACTACGACACCAGGTGGCTCAGTCAGTGGTGTGTCTCCAAGTTGGCCGCTGCGCACGTGGCAGGAATTATTGCTCTGCTTCAGAGCAGATTCCCATCCTACACGGCGAGTCAGATCGCCCAAAGGCTCACGTCGACCGCTTCCCGCGCCACGTCATGGAGCGAGACCCTTGGATTCGGCATCCCGGACGCAGGCGCTGCCGTAGTGGCACCTCCCCCTCCGCCACTCCCGGTGACTGTCGGGGGCGCGTCGACAGTACGTCCCAACGCCACGTGCCAGTGGTTTGGCGGTGCAAGCGGTGGGACGGAGCCGTACGCATTCGCGTGGTACGTAGACGGGGTTCCTGTGGGCGATGGTTCTTCAACGCTTTCATACGGGAACTCAGGGAGTTCGTTCACGATCACTCTCAACGTGACGGATGCGACCGGGCGCCAGGGTGCGAACCTGCTGTCTGTCACGGTGGACTACAATGCCCCGGAGTGCTTGGATCAGTAGCGGCGTCCTGCTGTGCCGGACGGCTTGTGGGACCGGGCCGTACGATCGCAGGGGCGCTGCACAGCGATCGACCGGCCCGGACCAGCCGGCGGACCTGGAGGCGCATTCCGGACCGCCAGCACGGAGCCAGGACACGGGGCGTGCGCCGACCCCGCAGTTCCGGAGCGGCCGGGGTCGGACCCTGGGGCTGGAGATGCAGGCCACGACCCGGGAGGCGCGAACCTCGCGGGCGTCGCTCTCGGCGACGTACGCGCTGAGCTGGACGCAGCGCAGGTGGGGCGACGGCGCGTGGGTCCCCTGGTTGCTGGACCGCCGCCACTTGGTGCGGCTTGCGGGGCATCTCCGAGCGGGGAGGCGGCTCGTGCTGTATGGCGCCGGGAACGTCGGGTCCGGCCTTCCCATCACGCCGGTGGCGCAAGTCATCGTGGTGGGCAACCCCAAGTCGGCGCTCCAAGGCCTGGACCGCGATTCGACGGGTGCCATCGCGAGCTACGTGTACGGGGCCGAGAACTCGGCGCGCGGTGGTGTCACGTACAACGTGGACGCCGGGGCGAGCATCGAGTTCGGGGGGCCGGGGCGGTCACTCATCCATGCGGGGATTTCGGTGATCAACCTGACGTATGGGCGGGTCGCTGCGGCCGTCCCGCGCGCGCCGATCTTCAGCGATACCGACGGCGGGCCCGCTGGCTCCGACGGACGTGTGCACTACGTGCCGGCGTTCGTTCTGCCGCCGATACCTACCGTCACGTTTCGGGTGGAGTTCTGAGCTGCCTTCCGCGTGTGCGCCGGACCATCTTGGCGGCGTGGATGGCTGCTTCGCGCGCCGCGGGGGCGGGGCCGCGTTCCGAAATACCTGGCAGATACTAGGGATTCGGTGCCACCCAGCGCCGCCCGAGGCGACTATAACATGTTATAGACTAGTGTCCATCCTGAAACGGAGTGTTTGCGGGCACGGGGCGACAAACGCCACGTCGTTCGAGATGCTTTCGGGCCGTGTTGATTGCCGCAGGGGTCGCGACGCGACTGAACGCGCCTGACGGCGCCTGGACGGACCTGGATCAACCTCCAGCGCGGGCGCGCCCCGGGCGGTGAGGGGTGGTCCGTGGCGCTGGTTGCGGCGGTTCGGCCGCTCAGGCCAAGCGATACCGTGCGAGCGTGAGCAGATTGGCCGTGAGCACGGCGGCGCGGACGTAGGCGTGGAAGGCGACCGCGCCTTTCCAGATGCAGCGGGCGAGGCCGAAGACGCGCTTGAGGAGCGAGATGCCGCTCTCGATGCCGGCGCGGAAGTCGCGGAGCTTCCGATAGACCCAGCTGCTCTTGACCATATCGAGCACGGCGAGGCCGCGCTTCTTGGAGAAGCAGACGTCGCGGACCGGCAGGTCCTTTGCCGCGGTGAGATTGTCGGCGGAAGCAAAGCCGCCGTCGAAGGCCGCTTGGCGCGGCGGCCGGCCGAAGAGTGTGCTCTGGCGAACGAGCATCGGCACCGTCCAGGTGGAGTCGGCCGGTTTCCCTTGGGGATCGCGCAATCGAGAATGAGGCCGGAGGCGCCGCCCGTGAGGAAGATCTTGTGCCCGAAGTAGGTCTCCCGCCGGTCTTTCACGATCACGTCGGTATGTGTCTCGAAGAGCGAGACGAGCTTCTCCGGGGCGGGCACGAGTTCCTCGTGCACCACGCGGCACATGGTTTGGGCGATCACGTGCGCGACGCGCGGGAGCATCTGCGCGAGCGCGTAGTGCAGTCGCTGGAGGGCTTGCGTGGCGGGCAGGGCCTCGACGTGGGCCAGGGCGCAGCTGGCGTAGTCGGCCGTGGCCTGAGTGAGGCCCAGGAGCTCCCGATACGCCGCGCGGCGGGGGCCCGTCGCTTGGGGGGCCAGGTGCTGGATCTCCAGGGCGCGGCGCTTGACCCGCTTCAGGTGGCCGTGATACGCGGTGAAGCCCGCCAGGTGCTCGGCCCGGCGCAGGAGGCGCAGCAGCACGCGGACGCTATCGAGCAGGAGGGACGAATCGGTCGGATGGTGGATCGCCACCGGCACCACCGTGCTGTCGATGCGCACGACGCGGCCCGTCTCCACCTTGCGGGCCGCCGCACTCGTGACGAGGAGCGCATTGAGCGTGGCGAGCGTCTGCGGCTGCACGCGCCGGAGATTGGCGGCCAGCGCGGACTTCGAAGGCGCGGGCCCGAAGCTTCCCACGCGGCAGAACGTCCGGTAGCTCCCCGAGTCGGCCAGGTGGAACTCCAGCTCGGCGTAGGTCCAGCCGTTGAGTTGGCGGGCGATCATGATGCGGAGCGCCTGATCGCCCGTGAGGCCCGGGCGGCCGGTGCGGGGATTCCGGGTGCAGGCGGCGAGGAGGTCTTGCTCAATGAGCGCGGCGAGGCGAGGTTGTGCATCGAGGAGTTCGCTGATGACCGAGAGCTCCGTCGCGTGCTCGTGGTCGATCCACGGCGCGGTGAGTGCGAGTTGCTCGAGGTGGCGCATTCGGCGGTGTCTCCCCGTTTCATGGTGGGCGTCTTGACAACCCCAACCTATGACACGGCGCTGAGAACACCATCCCCGGATGCGCCACTTCTTTCTACGCCCTCAACCCCACGATTCGAGTTTCAGGATGGACACTAGCTACGACTGCTGGATAGTTGGTATGAAGCGGCGGCGTGGCGTCCACGGTAACCTGGTGGCGAGCTTTGCCCTACGACGATCAACGCTCACCGTATGACGACGGGGCGCACACCGGGAGGCCGGCTACCATGGATATCATAGGTCTGGATCTGCACAAGCGCGAGCCCAAACACCCTGTTTCAGGACGGACACTCGCTACCCACCAAGCCATACTTCGCGAGGACAGCCGAAACCTGCTGGTCCTTCTGCTTCCACGTCTCCGCTGGGATGGCGAGGCCGAGATACACAAAGTGAGACGTTCCGGAACCGACTATCTCGGTTCCAGATTCATCCAGGTAGCAGATGTACATAGGAGTTGCTCAGGGCTGGGAAAAGAAGGACGCCTGGGGCGGGACCGTGCGGTCCCGCAGGAGGCGCGTAGCGTCTCTCCCCAGGCGATGGCATCAAGATTGGGCTCCGAAGCAGTCCTGTCGAGAACCTACATGTATGACGGAGTTTGCGCTCAATGATGAGCCATTGACCGGCAACGGCTTGCGGCCATTCAGGCGGCGCGGCCCAAACCCAGAAGATCCCGGCAACCGAGATAGCGGCGCTGTGTGGATCGCCGAACTTCCGCATCGGCGTGTCCTGGTGAGTGTCACCGTGACGCGAAGGCCTATTCAGCCACGCCGCGTGGTTCTTCCGCGGATCCTCCTCCTCCCCCCGACGTGGAACCACGTAGAACTCAGGGGCTTCGACCTCTCCGCATCCCCGCCGTCACCCCCGCCCGCCGGCGTTGCCGCCCGCCGCATCGGCACGGACGTTGGGGCAACCCCGTCCCGTCCACGCCGAGCCCATCACCGCAGACGACCTGCACCTCTTCAACGAGGGCAGCCACTACCACCTCTACCGCAAGCTCGGCTGCCACCTCACCACCTTGGGCGGCACGGCCGGCGCGACCTTCGCCGTGTGGGCCCCCAACGCGCGCCGTCTCGGTGTTCGGGGACTTCAACGGCTGGGACCCGCGCACCCACCCCTCTCGCCACCCGCGGCGCCTCCGGCATCTGGGAAGGCCTCAGTGGACGGAGACGCCCCCCAGAGTACGAGTGGTCCACGGCAACCGCTCGCTCTCCTGCCGCGAGCTGGCCGACCGGCTGGTGCCCTCGGCAACTTCGCCCCGACCAGCCGCAACGGCACCCCGCAGGACCTGATGTGGCCTGGTGACCGCCATCGTCGTCGTCTCGGGAGATGCGGACCTGGTGCCCGCGATGAAGCCGGCCCGCCGCGAGGGGCTGCGGGTCTTCCTCGATACGCTGGGCCGAACCGGCGTGAGGCCGGAGCTGAAGGTGCACGCCGACCGGGTGCCGTAGGCGGCGGCCGCATCTCCGCGTACCGCTCCGGATGACACCAGTCCCAGTACGAAGCCCGCCGCGCGCCCTCCTCCACGAAGGCGTCCGCCTGCGCCACCGTCACCTCCAGCGGGTGACCGTCCTCGAGCCCGCCCAACGCCGCGATGCGCTCCAGCGACCGCGGCGCGGCGGCCAGCCCCGCCACGAACGGCCGGATCGGCGGCCGGCACGGGAACCACGCGTGCGGCGCCCGCCCGTCGCGCGGCACCGCATCGTCCGGCGTCGCGAACACCGGCTCGGCCCGCGTGCAGAACACAAGTGGCAATGATCCATTAGGCGGTAAAGCGGTCTTGCGGTATTGCCGATACCCTGCTATGTTTACTTCCCATGGACGTCACCCATGCCGACGCTGGCCTGG
>Ga0315287_10005806_pt1 | contig 12199 bp, 7 predicted proteins | sample YL17G11_0_MG_FD_205037 | JGI IMG/M metagenome (GOLD analysis project Ga0315287, IMG submission 205037) | Sediment microbial communities from Yellowstone Lake, YNP, Wyoming, USA - YL17G11_0 | ecosystem: Environmental > Aquatic > Freshwater > Lake > Sediment | place: USA: Wyoming | collected...
CTCTTCTTTGCTGATACCCTGGAGGGCGGTCAGCTTGCCGGCCACCACCACTTTGCTCCTCCGCCCCTTGACGATGACCTTGGCGACTTCGCGATAGATCCTTTCCAGCTCGGGTATCTTTTCTTTTTTGATTTTAAATCCGGCCGCGCCGACATGCCCGCCAAAACCGACAAACAGTTTTTCGCCGGTCTCTGCCCGGTAGCGCTTGCTGCATTCGGCCAGGATGGCGACCGCACTCACCCCTTTAATGCTCCGCATCGATCCATAAGCGTTCTGTTCGGTCGAGAAACGGGAATATGGAGGGATATTAATGGTGACGGCCGGGACGCCGTATTTGGTTACCAGCTTGCTGGCCGCTAACCCTATGATCCCCGCATGCCATTCACCCGCCACAACGATCCCATCGTCCTTTTCCGGATCATAGTTGAGCTTCTTTTCAACGTCGTTCATGATTGTCCGTTCGATTTCCCTTCTTTCCGCCAGGAGTGGAAAGATCTCCTGTGCGATCTGCGAGGCTTCTTTTTCTGTGCGCGCCATAAGTAGTTTTAGCCCTAGATAAGCTTTACCAAAACGGCCGGCCGCGTTGAAGAGCGGAGCGATCAGGTAGGCCAGCGATTCTTCGCCAATATTTTCGATGTGAAGAGCTTTAATTATTGCTCGGATCCCTTTGTTCCCTTTCAGGGTGGTCAGCCGCTGGAGCGCGGCCCGGGCAAAGGCGCGGTTCTCGCCGGTCATGTTGACAATATCGGCGATCACGGCGAACCCGACCGAATCCTGGAAACTATCCTTTATATCGATGCCGGCTTTGTCCAGCAGGGCTTTAGCCAGTTTGTAGGCGACGCCGGCGCCGGGAAGATAATAAGCCGGGTGGTCGCGCGTAACGTCAAGCTTCGGGTTCAAGACCGCGACCGCGTCCTCGGGATGGCTCTTGGCGTCCGGCTCGTGATGGTCAGTGATGATAAAATCGATCCCCATCTTTTTGGCACGTTTGACCAGTTCCCGATCCTTTATTCCGCAATCCACGGTAATGACGGTGGTATACCCGCGGCGGGAGATCCGTTCCAGGGCATCGGCGTTAACTCCGTAACCTTCGTGCAGCCGGTGCGGTATATAATAGCCGATAGTCTCTTCCGCGATCTTCTGCGCCGCCTCCGAATCCATGGTCTTTGAGAGCTCCTTGGCCTTGATCCAGCGCAAAGTTTTGACCAGGATGGCGGTGGAGGTTTGGCCGTCGACATCATAATCTCCGTAGATGAGAATTTTTTCTTTGGGATCGGAAAGCTTGGCAAATATATGATCGACAGCGATCCCCATTTGCTTGAAATAGCTGTAATCAAAAATACCTTTGGTGTCCCGCGCCTGCGAGATCGCCGCTTTCAATTTATCGATCGAGCCGATACCGTTGGCCAGGATGGTCTTGGCGATCATATCAAAGACCCGGTCGGGAGATTTTTCTGCCGGTTCGGGGAGAGCTTTGATCTCTCTGATCAGAGCTTCACGGGCTTTTTCATCCGTGTTGGCTTCTCTAAGCCTTTTAACCAGTTCGGTGTGATCCTGTTCGCTCAGCGAATAGTAATTCTGATATATATAAGAAGGGAGAACCGATCCGTATCGCTCGATCAGGGCGGATATGATATCCGGATGGATAGCCGTTATCTGGTTTTCAGGTTTACGCCGCTGGTTCAATCTGGACAATAACCCTTGATTCACCAGCGCGGCGAATTCTGCCCGGTATTCGTTATAGATAAGCGCTTTGATCTCCGGCATCAGCTTCTTTTCGGTCTCGGCGGATAATTTCCTCAATGTCCAGACGGTTTTCGGCTCCTTTACCCCGCTTAAGCCGCGGATCACTTTGGCCGTGGTGAGAATATCGATCTTCGGTTCGGTCATGATGCAATTGGCCAGGCAGATGATCTGGAGGGCGGGGTCTTCATCGGTCCGGAGTTTTGCCCGGAAGGGAGTCGTGAGTATTTCATCTGCCTGCCGCACCAGTCCGATAGCCTGGCCAAGCGATTGTCGGGGTCAGGATAAGCGGGGACGGTATAGGCTTTGGCTAATTTAGCGATCGTTTCACTGAACTGGACGTCGCTTTTTGGGGCGTCGATCCCCTGACGGTACCTGAGCATGGCGTAGAGCAGGACCGCTCCCAACACCTCATTCCGGTTCTCGATCCGGGCTTTTTCTTCTTCCGTCGGGGCCGTGTCCTTTTTGGTCACAACTTCCTTATATTCGCCGTAAACATCGCACAGCGACTCGGCCACCCGCAGCATTTCCTGGGCGTGTTGTGGGAGATCCTCATAAGAATTTATCTTATAGCCAATGGAAGCCGCGATCTTTTTTATACCGTCAAAGATCTCAGGATCCTTGCCGATCGATGACAATCCTTCTCCCTCAATGGTAAATGAGTTGTTGAGCATGAGATTGAGGATCTCTTCGGTGGTACGGGGTTGCATGGCCCGGTGCTTGACCAACAGGTATTTGCGGGAAGCCAGCACGTCCGCCAGCTGTACGATCCTTTTTATCTCAGGATCGGTGGGGAGAAGAGGGGTCGGCACCGGTTCGTTATATGCTCCCATATGCTGGCCAATGGCGATCCCGGCTCCGGCCAGGACCGTTCGCAGAATCTCTCTTTCCGCCGGTTCAGCGTTCTCGATCGCCTGGTTGAATTTTTCCTCCGCCAGCGGGCCGTGGGCCCGATTATAGTGGCCCCAGGTAATAATCCCATCCGCCTGCTTGTGGGCGTCTTTATAAGTATCGTGAGCGATAAATGCGGCTAGCGCTTTATCCCGCAGGTCTTCCCGCCCCAGGACCTTGCACAGGACGGTCACCAGTTCGCAGCCGATCAGCTCGTGTTCGATCAGCCCCGATAAGCCGGTAGTGGTTCCCGGATGGAATTTGCCGGATTCGGAAGCGGGCGCAAAAGCGAAGCCCAGCGGAACGTCTTCCAGGAAGCGGGTCAGGAATCGCGCGATAACCGGGTCCATTCCCACCATGAAAGGGTGGAAGGGACGGGTGAAATCATATTCGATCTCAAAATTTTTCCCCTTGGCGATCTCCATGATATTCCGGATCTTGCTGAAATCGGCGATGCTCATCCGGAATTGCCGCATGATCTCGTCAACCTCTCCCGGAAAGGGGGTCCGTTCCTTGAACCGGATGCCGGTCAGTCCGGACCGCTGCAGCCAGGGTTGAGCCGCAATCTCTTTCGGGAAAGGGATAAAGCTGCCGGAAAAGCCGTAAAGGTCCAAAAATTCCCTCTCTTTCGCTTGATGGGAAACAGGATCGTTCTTAACGATGATAAAATCTTCCAGGTTGCGGGCCATTCCATTCCATGTCATATTTTGTGATCCCAGTACATAAGTACCGCTGCCGAAAATTATGTTCTTTTGATGCTGGACATCCTGGGAAAGCCGCGGTTCAAAAGGGGGCAGGTTGGGATAGATATGGCGCATTTCGTGGGCCAGGTTCAGCATTTCATCATATTGCGAACTGGCCTGAGCGGCCTGTTGTTTGTCCATCAGGATACGGACCTGTGTTCCGCGCAGCATCGCGGCCATGAGCGCCGCGGTATATAGAGGGCTGGTAAAACTGTACATCGAAACGTAGATATACTCTTTTTCCGCCAGCATGTGCAGAAGCGGCTGCTTGGCGTTCTCGACCAGGTTGCTTTTATCGATCTCTGCCAGCAGCTTTTCACGGGCCGACTCGGAGATGCTCTGGGCGATTTCGCTAATATATCCCGGGGGTAAGATGGCGGGAATATTTGCTTCCCAGAGCAGGTGGATAGCTTCGCGCAGCTTTTCCAGTTCTATCTCCTGATCCGGCTTTTCATAGAAATTATTAAGGCTCATCCCAATGGTTGCCTTAATTTGTTTGCCGGCCTCATAAATAGTATGTAAAATCTTTTCATTGGCTTGCTTGACGATCCGCTGCACTTTTTCCCGGTCGGACGATTTCAGGCGGCTGATGGCTTTGTGCACTCGCCGGCAGTATTGCCCGGTGATGAAGATATTATTGGCGCTTAAGATGCCGGTTATTTCTTTCAAGGCGTCCTGCGGAAGAAAGTGGTATAAATCCTTTATATCGCTGGACGAATGGATCTGCTCCAATTTCAATAATCCCGAAATGACGACATGGAGGATGTTCGCCAGCGATTTGCCGTCCTGTCTGGCCAGAATCGGATCAAAATTCCGGTTGTTGATGGCGTCTTTCACTTCTTCCGGATGGTCTTGCGCCAGGATCCTGATGCAGGCCTTAAGGTCGCCCTCCACCAGATCCTTGATCGATTCGTCCGGGGCACCGTTGGTCAGCGAAGAGATCTTCCTTAAAACATTCTTAGCGGAACTCTCGCACCTATTCTCCGGATAAGGTTTATAATCGGGATTGGCTGCAAGCTCGATAAAGTTGCTTCTATATTCGGCAATGACCAGCAGGCCGCCGTACAATGTTTTGCCCTGGTATAACGGCTTCCCTTCATTGACCAAACGACACAATTCATTTTTAACTTGATGGCTGTTTATCTTGTATTGCCTAGTGTAGAAACGGGTTTCGCCTTGGATCTCCAGTGGAACGTTCAATTTGATCGATCGGGGACAGGTCACGTGGGTGGCAAACATGCGTTCGATCGATCTATTTTCGCAGAACGCCGGCCTGCGAATGGAAACATTAAAGGTTGAAAACTTTAAAAGTGGTAGCATTATTGTCTCCCATTCTTTTATCCCGTTATATCTGATAAAATTTCAGGTGAATTGGTCATGAAGGATACCCGGGTATTTAAATTATATAAAGCGCTTTATCAGGCCTTTGGCCCCCAGCACTGGTGGCCGGCTAAAACGCCTTTTGAAGTTGTAATAGGAGCTATTCTTGCCCAGAATACTAATTGGGGAAACGTTGAGAAGGCAATTGCCAACCTCAGGCGGGGAGGGATGTTAAGCCCGAAGAAGATATTAGAAAGTCGAAAATCGAAAATTGAAAATAGGATAAGACCGTCCGGCTACTATCGGCAGAAAACCAGAAAACTTAAGGCTTTCGTTGAACATTTATTTAAAAAGCATAATGGAAGTTTAAAAAAGATGTTTAGTCAAAATATGAAAGCATTGCGGGGAGAACTTCTTTCGATCCACGGAATAGGCGAGGAAACCGCCGATTCAATCATCCTTTACGCGGCCGAGAAGCCTTCCTTCGTGGTTGATGCTTATACCAAGAGGATCGGCCATCGCTTGGGGTTATTTAAAACATCCGGGTATGACGAAATAAAAGCCTATTTCGAAAAGAATTTACCGTGCTCGGCCAAGCTATATAACGAATTCCATGCCTTACTGGTCGCTTTAGGGAAAGAACTCAGCGGACGTAATTTTCCTCGTAGTAGGGGCGGACGCGGAAGCTGACATCGAGCTGCTTGGCAATCTCGCGGCACTTATCAATATCGACGATCGGCAGATCGACCACAGTAATTTCAACTTGCGGTATATTTAATTTTGCCTCCCGGACAAATTCGATCACCGCGGCAAAAGCCTGCCGGCGGTAAACCGGAGAGCAGATCCGGTCATAAACTTCAGGATTATCCGCGTTGAGCGAGACCGAGACGAAATCGATCAGCCCTTTCAGCTCCGGCAGGATGTTCCTTCCCCAGAACAGGTTCGCAAGGCCGTTGGTATCAAGCCGGATTTTGGCGTTCTTTTGTTTTAACTGGGTTGCGATCTGTTTGATCGCGTCCAGGCGAATGGTCGGCTCGCCATAGCCGCAAAAGACGATTTGTTGGTATTTTGACACCTCGCCGATGGCAGCAATAATTTCTTCTACCGTCGGTTCCTTGTCCAGCCAGAGGGAGTATTGCTGGTTCAGGTTCTTGGATTTATAACGAATGCAGAACTCGCACTGATTGGTGCAGCGGTTGGTGATATTTAAATACAGGGAATTGCCGATAGTATAGGTGATGTCAGCCATGAGTAAATTATAACACACAATAATTTGTAGTGAAATTTTACCCCTTGATCAAGGAAATATAACAGGAGGAGATCTATGGTTAGAATAACGAAACCTTTGCCATCGGCTAATACAGCAGTCGAATATATGCTATATCGCTTAAGCCGGTTCAAGAGCGAAAGAGAGCGGAATTTCTGGGTCAACCAGGATTCCGTCGCCAGCCTTGAAAGGCTGGGAGATATTCGCGCCAGGGAATCGCGTCCGCTGCTGCGCGAACTGCATCGCCTGGCCAGTTCGGAAGTCAATCTCAGCGGCCTGGAAGTGCCGATCGAAATGGCCGAAGAACAGAACCTTCCTCTCCTATCTTCTTTAGGCAAGAAAGGGGAATTGCCCCGGCTGATCGACCACAATTGGCAGTTAAACCTCAGCTTGGTGGTTATAAAGAAGGAAAAAAAAATCGAATTCGACGGAGCAGCTTACCTGGCTGAGATCCGCGCCACCTATGATAAGGAATCCAATCCGCTGGCCCACAGCAACATGGAGATTGGAGATCAAGTCCTTTACCAGAATTTGCTTGATATCCTGGATAAACTTTACGATTTTGACATGATCCGCTCGGCGGCCGCTAAAGAGGGTAAACTGGAAACAGGGAAAAATGCCAGCGAAGCGGTCGCGGTGCTGGCTAAATGCTTGAGAGCGATGCTTAAGGAAGAGGAAGGATTTCCTTTCGGCACAATCGGATACCGACTCTATTATAAGCAGCAAATTGAGATAGCCGCCGCCCTGATGGAAAAGAATAATCTCGGCCCGGCCGAAACTACTTTAGTCTTCCTGATCAAACGGATGGAAGAGGATTTGGAACGGTTGGCAGGAAGCCGGATCTCGGAGCAAAAAAAAGCCGCTACTATACAAATTAAAAGCGATGATGAACTGATCAGGATGGGGATGGAGTATTTCCAGATCAAGCTGGCCAAAGACGGTAATATCATCGTTCCCCAGCGAGGCTTTAGCAAGAAAGGGGGAGTGCTGATCCAGGAATTGCGCTCCCAGCAGGTAGCTGATGCTGACGCTGTCCGGCAGCAGCAGCACGAAATTGATAATATCAAACAAAACATTGAGATCAATACTGCTTTTATCGCGTCATTGAGTGCCCACGCCCAGGCTATTAATAATGGTAAGGCAGATCTTTACCAGGCAATCTTGGATGTGGCGGCAGCGGTGGTCGAATACGGGAACGGCCGGCTGCAGATCAAACGTAATACGGCCCGGCGCTTAAATCGTGTGTTGGAGAAAATTAAAACCGCGGTTGTTACGGCTAATGAAAAAACCAAAATAAGACAGCTGAAATTCGCCGCTTCGGTCATGAATATCGCGGCCAGAGAGCTGGGGATATTAAACGCCAGCCTAGAGCGGCAATTATCCTTTATCCTGGTTCGGAAAAGATTGTTGGAATTGATCACCGATAAAATATTTATGCGTGATCTTAAACTGAAGGAATTGGCCGATAAAGCGATTTCAAAATTGCAGAGACCGTTCACTCCGGCAGGCATCTGGTCAATGGTAAGGGAAGCCAATGCGCTGCTCAATGAATATAAGCCTGACGACCAGACCGAGCACGGGATTGAAGCGGCGATGAAAAAAGTTAAGCAATTAAGCAATGATCTGGCAGCGATCGGAAGGGTGATGGGGGATAAAAATAAGACGGGCGGGGCGGTGGCTGATGCCCGGGAAGAGCTGGCGCTCGGGATCGCACGGGCCAGAGCCTTAAAAACCGACAGGGAGCAGGAGATGATCGCAGCCTTGAAGAGAAGTTCTGTTTCCAGGATGCGGTTTATCCTGAAAAAATTGAAGAGTCACAATGAAGAGACCGCAGGTAAAGCTTTTTGGGCGGTCAGGGAAGCGCTGCTGATCAATTATTATCTTGAGAATAAAGGCCAAGTCGAAGATAAGGCCAAAGAGGCCGCCTATCTTACTGCAAAGCATGATCAGTTGCTGGAACAGATGAGGAAAAAAGACGCCATTTTTCTGCCGGTAGTTTCGGTAGAACGGGATAAGAAAGACCCAAAGAAAAGGATCGAGATAGAGATCGGCGAAGCCTTGCCGGGAGATGTTATCCGATACAAGCTTAAGACCCGGAAAGTTGTTTCTTAGCTGCAAATCAAGTGAAATTTAAATTGCATCGATCAGATACCAATTTAATAGATTATTAGATTGCGAACGCCAATAATATGTTAAGCGAAAGGAGCAAGCTCAATGGTTAGAACTGGCCAAACGATGAAAGAAAATCTGGGAATTAACGGGGTGCAAAAATATGCTTATCAAAAAGGGGGGTACTATCATTTTAGGTTATCGATGGGAGCTAGGGCGGAAAGTATGCGTGAGCTGCATATGTTGCAGGTTAAAAGCCAGCGCAACTTTCCGATTGTTACCAATAATGAAAGATTTGGAGGCCTGCCTCTGAGAGATAATAAAGATCAAGGAAGAAGGGTAGAGGTATTGGCCGCCCCATTTGATCGATCACTGGAGAGCTATCTGGCTACCCGCTTTCCTCCCGCCGCGGCTTTTTATGATTTAGGATCAAAAGAAGCAAGCGCAGAAGAATTGAATCGCGTTATACAAATATTGAAAAAAGTGCAGACCTTAGGTATGGCGCTTCTGATTTGTGGGGGGAAAGATTATTGGCCAAAAGTGGAGGAATATAGGTTTTCTGATTATTGGCTCAGTACTTCCCTCCAAGGACTGCAGCGGAAACTATCAGGTCTGCGCATGGACTGGGACCACAAGCTTTCGATCTTTGATCAGAACATGAATGGGGCCTGGGCCATGGACCTTTTGCTTTATGAACGCGATCGTTATACCGCAGTCCATTCGGTTTTTGTGGCAATGCTCGCTTATCTAATTGGAGAGAAAATGGGAATGACTCCGCTGGAACTTGAGTTTTTAAAGATGGGCGGTATTTGGCATGACGTGGGGAAGATAGGGATTCTAGACAGGGTATTAAGAAAGCCCGATAGCCTGAGTGAGAAAGAATTCAGGCATATGCGACAGCATCCTCTCAAAGGGCTCCGGGCCACGACCCTCTTTACGCAAGGGCTGGCAGAATTTAATGGATGGGCGCAATCACTGCAGGATGCGCAAAGGGAACACCATCTTCGTTATGATGGCAAGGGCTATCCCAAAACGAAAAAGCAGCCAGAAGAGGTCTCCTTATTTTCCAGGATTATCAGCATGGCAGATGCGCTTGATGCCATGACCACGATGCGTTCCTACTTAAAAAGGAATCCCTATTTGACGGAAAAAATTGAAGATATTAAATATAATAAAGAAAAACAATTCGATCCTAGGGTGGCGGATGCTTGTCTTAACCTGCTAGAAGAAGGGATATCATTAAGAACCAAAATGCTGGTTCCTTCGATCAGTATGAGATAATTTCAGGATCCAGGATACAGTTAACGGTTGAGCGCTTTTTTTAGAAGCTCGCCGGCCAATTTTGGGTTAGCCCTTCCTTTTGACAGCTTCATGACCTGACCAACTAGGAAAGTGATCGTAGTTTCTTTCCCCCCCTTATATTCTTCCACTGGTTTGGGATTATTTTTTATGACTTCCGCAATGATCTTTTCCAGCTCTCCTTGGTCGCTGATCTGGGTCATGCCTGATTCGGCGATAACGTCTTTTACCTGTTTTCCGGTGCTTAAAACCTGAATAATAACTTCTTTGGCCAATTTATTACTTAGTGTTCCGGCCTCGATCAGTTTTAAGATCTCCATCAGTTGGGCAGGAGTAAAATTGATCTCCGTAAATGACTGTTTCTTTTCTTTTAAGTAGGCAGTGATATCTCCCACCAACCAATTGGCGATCAGACCGGCTTTGGGATAGAGCTTAACCGTTTCTTCAAAGAAATTGGCCATCACCTTGTCCGAGATGAGGAAAGAAGCAGTGGCAGGGGGGAGCTGTAGATCGCGGATAAATCGCTCTTTTCTCTGCTGCGGCAGCTCACCAATACTTTGTTTAATAGAATTTACCCAGCTATCTGACGGCTCGACCGGGACCAGGTCAGGTTCGGGGAAATAGCGGTAATCGTGGGCAAACTCCTTGCTGCGCATACCGATAGTCGATTCGGTCTTCTCATCAAAAAACCTGGTCTCCTGCACGATCTTGCCGCCGTCTTCCACCGTTTCCAGATGCCTTTTTTCTTCCGCCATCAGGGCTTTCTCGATCGCTTTAAACGAATTCATGTTCTTAACTTCGGTTTTAGTACCGAACTTGGTTTCTCCCGCCGGCCGGATCGAAATGTTAGCGTCGCAGCGCAGCGAACCTTCTTCCATTTTTGCATCGCATACGGCAAGATAGCGCAGCAAGTTGGCCAGGGTTTCGGTATAAACCGCTGCTTCCCGGGCGGAGCGGATGTCGGGCTCGCTGACGATCTCCATCAGGGGCACCCCGGTGCGGTTATAATCCACCAGCGATTCTTCCGCCCCCATGATCCTTTCCGCTCCGATGTGGACCAATTTTCCCGCATCTTCTTCCAGATGCACGCGGGTGATGCCGATCTTCCTTACCGCTCCATCCACTTCGATCTCGAGGTAGCCTTTGGTGGCCAGGGGCAGTTCGTACTGGGAGACCTGATAATTTTTCGGCAGATCGGGATAGAAATAGTGCTTCCGGGCAAAAACCGAACTCGGCTCGATCTTACAATTGAGCGCCAAGGCGGTTTTAATCGCCAGTTCGATCGCTTTTTTATTGGTAACTGGCAGCACTCCCGGTTGACCGGTACAGACCGGGCAGATATTGGTATTGGGGAGATTCCCAAACTTAGTAGAACAAGAACAGAACATCTTGCTCTCGGTCATTAGCTGGGCGTGGATTTCCAGGCCGATAACGGTTTCGTATGGCATAAATAAATTATAACTTACTTTTTTTGCTTTTAACAGGTTTGGGCATTTTGCCGATAAGCTCTTCTAAATCCTTTGCAGATAAACCTTTCACATCCAGCCATTCCTTGGAAACCGGAATGTGAACAATTGCGGAGTATTTGCCTTTGGTCTGTTTAACGATCAGCAGCTTTCCTTCGCTGAATTCCCAGACATAAAGATATTCATAAACTTTTGGCGGTTTTTTTACGCTTGGTTTTAATGCGATCAGCCAGTTGGCCCTTGCCGGTGCCTGGGAGTAGAGGGTTTCGATCAGCAGCCGATTCAGCAGCATGATCTTCTTTTGTTCAAAAGAGTTGAGAGAGGAAAAATCTTTTCCACGATAGGATTTGGTCTCTTTTATTAATGCTTTGATCTTAGTCGAAACAAACAATATCTTTCCCCTATCTGCCACCAGGTCATAAAAATTGGGGGTGATGATCAACTCATTTAATCTTGCCAGGCTGTTAGCCGGGGATTTGTAAGCGATTGGGAATTTGTCATTGGATACTGCTGTCGCGAGCGCTTCCAAACTGGCGGGCTGTTTGAACTCATTAGGGAAAAATCTGGGTGAAACGACTTTTTCGGTCCAGCTCTGCTGCTCCGCCGTCATGGGACTTAGTCCTTTCTTTTCGGCCAGCTCTTTGGTGACTTTTGGCCTCCGGGGCTTTCCCTCTCGGGCCTTTGCTTCCTGCGCCATTTTTTCGATATTTTCCTTGGCCACAAAGACCTTGAACTTCTTTATGGCTTCGCGGCGCAGAATGAGATATTTTTTTATTATCGTCAGGCCCTCATAATTTATGCGCAGGACTAGATATTTTTCGCCGGCTTTCAGATTGACCAGGCTGACAAAACTTTGTTCCGCCCCGATCTTTACCGGTTTGCCGTTAACGGTGATCGATTTTACCCCCGGAGCGGCGTTACCGTATATTTCGCCGGCTACCGGCGGAAACTTTTTGATATCTGCTTTGGACGCAGCCAAAGAGCCGCCTGCCAAAAGACAGCAGAGGAGCAGGGCCAGGGCTATTCGACCGGCGCTTTTGATTTGTGCCATTCGGTGTTCTGTTCGTAAGTAAAAGCGGCGCGTAAAATAATTTCTTCCGCGAATGCCTGGCCGATGATCTGCAGCCCAATAGGCATGTTGTCGCTGAAGCCGCACGGGATAGAGATGGCCGGCAAGCCAGCCAGATTGACCGGGATGGTAGCGATATCGGAGAGATACATAGAAAGGGGATCCGAGACTTTTTCCTTTATGCGGAAAGCGGGCGAAGGCGCAGTGGGAGAAATGAGGACATCGCACTGGCCGAAAGCTTTTTCAAAATCCTGTTTGATCAGAGTACGCACCTTTAAGGCTTTTAGATAAT
>Ga0315287_10005807_pt1 | contig 12198 bp, 7 predicted proteins | sample YL17G11_0_MG_FD_205037 | JGI IMG/M metagenome (GOLD analysis project Ga0315287, IMG submission 205037) | Sediment microbial communities from Yellowstone Lake, YNP, Wyoming, USA - YL17G11_0 | ecosystem: Environmental > Aquatic > Freshwater > Lake > Sediment | place: USA: Wyoming | collected...
GGTCAGCCCGTGGGCAGCAGCCCGACAACGCCAGCAACCTACCGACAGTCGAGGCGCCAAAGGATGTGGCTGGCTTCCAAGCCTTGGAATCGCAGATCAAGGCAGTGGTCGCGAAGGCACTGCCCTCGATAGTCGGCATTCAGATTGGCGGCTCATCGGGCAGCGGCGTGATTGTGAGCGAAGACGGCCTGGTGATGACCGCCGGGCACGTCGTCGGCAAACCGGGCAAAGACGTCACCTTCTTTTTCTACGACGGAAAGACGGCCAAGGGGAAGACGCTCGGAATGTATGCCTCGGCCGACGCGGGAATGATGAAGATCGTCGATCCGGGCAAGTGGCCGTTCGTGGAGAAGGGCCAATCGGCCGCTTTGAAGCCGGGAACCTGGTGCGTGGCCATCGGGCACCCGCTGGGCTACCAACCGGGGCGGCCGCCGGTGGTCCGCATCGGCCGCATGCTGCAAGCCGGCAACAGCGTGATCCAAACCGATTGTCCCCTCGTCGGCGGCGATTCGGGCGGGCCGCTGCTGAGCCTGGAAGGAAAAGTCATCGGCATCAATAGCCGCATTGGCGGGCCGACCGACGTGAACCTGCACGTGCCGGTCGACATCTTTAACGCCAATTGGGATCGGCTCCTCAAGGGCGATGCGTGGCAAGCCGTCTTACCCGGCCGCGAAGGACCCGACATCAAGACGCCCTTCCGCCAGGTTGTGGCCGCGGCGAGTCAATGCGTGGTGCGAGTGAAGTGCGATGGTCAGGACGCCGCGCTGGGCACGATTGTCGGCCCCGACGGCTGGGTATTGACCAAGGCCAGCGAGCTCAAGGGCAAGATCGTTTGCCGTTTGCGCGACGGCCGGGAACTGGAAGCCCGGATTGTCGGCATCCATCCACCATGCGACCTGGCGATGCTGAAAATCGACGCCGTGAGCCTGCCCATTATCGGCTGGAGCGCCCAGCAGCCCGCGGTTGGCCAGTGGGTGGCTAGCGCCGGTCTGGGGGAGGATATGCTGGCGTTGGGGATCGTCAGCGTACCGCGCCGGGCGATTCCCCCGGCTGGCGGCGTGATCGGCATCCAGCTCAGCGAGAAGGAAGGCGAGGCCACAATCGAGAAGATTATGCCGAAAGGCCCCGCGGAGAAGGCCGGATTGAAGGCCGGCGACATTGTCACGCACGTCGACGGCGAGATCGCTCACAACACCCCTGAACTCCGCGCTCTGATCCGCCGCCACCGACCCGGCGAGACCATCAAATTGACGGTTAAACGGGGCGATCAAACGCTCGAAATCTCCATGCAACTGGCCAAGCTTTCTTCGCCCGCACTACAGCAACAGATGGCGATGAACAGTTTGGGCGTGGGAATCAGCAAGCGATCGGACGATTTTCCCGCCGTGCTGCAACACGACGCGGTGTTGAAACCGGTGGACTGCGGCGGGCCGGTGGTGGACCTGAGCGGCAAGGTGGTCGGCGTGAACATCGCCCACGGCGGCCGCACGGAAACTTATTGCGTTCCCACCGACGTGCTCGTGGTATCGATGTACGAGTTGATGTCGGGCCGCCTTTCGCCGGCATTGCTCGAAGCCGCGCAGAAGAAAGCGGCTGAGGAAAAAGCCGCCGCTGAGAAAGCCGCCGCTGAGAAAGCCGCTGCCGAAAAAGCCGCTGTAGAGAAGGCGGCTGCCGAGAAGGCCGCTGCCGAAAAGGCGGCTGCTGAGAAGAAAGCGGCTGAGGAAAAGGCTGCCGCCGAGAAAGCCGCTGCCGAAAAAGCCGCTGTAGAGAAGGCGGCTGCCGAGAAGGCCGCTGCCGAAAAGGCGGCTGCTGAGAAGAAAGCGGCTGAGGAAAAGGTTGCCGCAGAGAAAGCTGCTGCCGAGAAGGCGGCTGCCGAAAAGGCTGCTGCCGAAAAGAAAGCGGCTGAAGACAAGGCCGCGGCGGAGAAATCCGCCGCCGAGAAGAAACCCGACGCACCAAAATGAAGTAATGGACGGCAGATGTGCAAGTTCTTTCGGCGAAGAGAATTGCACGACGGCCCAAGTCCCGCGGGCTGAAAAGAACACGTTCCCCCCTTAGGTTTTTTTGTCCGCCAGCCTTTCCGTCTTCCCACATTCCCATTCTAAAGGAAACTGTCGATGACGAACCTCCGTTTTTCGAGACGCAGTCTGTTAAAGAGCGCCGCCGCTGCCGCGGTGGCGTCGCCGTACGTCATCACTTCGACCGCGCTGGGCAATGCCGATACGCCCCCGGCCAGCGAGCGGGTGGCGCTCGGGCACATCGGCGTCGGCGGACAGGGCGGCGGGCTCTTCCGCGATTTTCAGCGATGCAAAGGCGTGCAAAGCGTGGCCATCGCCGACGCCTACAAGGACCGTTGCGAAGCCTATGCCAAATCGATCAACGGCAAGCCTTACGGCGATTTCCGCGAACTGTTGGCCCGCAGCGACATTGACGCGGTAATCGTCGCCACGCCCGACCACTGGCACGTACCCATCGCCATCGCCGCCGCCAGGGCGAAAAAGGACGCGTACGTGGAAAAGCCGTTGGGCGTGAGCATCGAACAAGACCTTGCATGCCTGAAGGTGTTCACCGAGAACAACCGCATCTTCCAGTACGGCACGCAGCAGCGGAGTTCCGACCACTGCCGCTTCGGCTGCGAGTTGGTTCGCAGCGGGAGGATCGGCAAGGTGCATACCATCGAAGTCGTCGCGCCCAACGGCGGAGCGGGGGGTTCAACTCAAGAGGTCCCAGTTCCTCCCACCCTCAATTACGACCTATGGTGCGGCCCGTCACCGGTCCGACCCTACACGGCCGACCGCTGCCATCCGAAGGGAACCTACTGGATCTACGACTACTCGATCGGCTACCTGGGCGGTTGGGGCGCGCATCCGCTGGACATCATGGTCTGGGGCAGCGACGCCGACACGGCCGGCCCGATTACCGTCGAGGGCACGGGCGTGATTCCCGAAAAGGGGCTCTACGACACCGTCTACAACTGGGACATGAAACTCCAGTTGGGCGACGGCGTCGCCATGACCTTTAAGCCCGGCGGCGATTCGACCAAGTTCATCGGCCCCGACGGCTGGGTGACGATCAGGCGCGGCGGCATTGATGCCAACCCGAAGTCGTTGCTGACCTCGCAGATCGGCCCGAACGACGCACACCTGGTCAACAGCCCGAACCACTACCAGAACTTCATCGACTCGGTGAAGTCGCGCAAGCCGGCGGTCAGCCCGCTGGACCACGCCGTCCGCAGCGACCTTATCAGCCTGCTGTGCGACATCGCCGTCCGCACGAAGCGGAAGATTACTTGGGACCCGCAAAAACACACGATCGTCGGCGACGACGCGGCGGCCAAGCTGATGCACCGCGAGATGCGGGCGCCGTGGACACTGTAATGAGATCGCAGATTTATTACGTACCGTTGTTGTGGATCGCGCCGGCGCTTTGGTTGCCGGCGGCGGAGCCGAAATCGCCGCCGCCGAGGCCGATTGGGAGCGAGAAATCGGCGGTCGCCCAGATTCACGCCGGCAAACAGCCGCAAGGCTTCGACCAGCGGTTTGTCTATGCCACTGGCCGCATCGAGGAGTTGGGTGGGCGGTTCGAGTTCGACGATTCCGGCAAACTCGTGGGCGTCGATCTGGCCAGCGATCGCGTCTCGGTGGCCGACGCCGACATCCCTCTTCTGCTGGCGCTGCCGAATCTCACAAAGCTCAAGCTCTCGGGCGGCGGCATCGGCGGACCGGGGATCGAACACGTCGGCAAGCTCAGCGGCCTGACCGAGCTTTCGCTGCTGGACGTCCAAGTCGATAACGCCAGCCTGGGGCAATTGGCGCAATTGGCCAACCTGCGATCGCTGATCATCCGCCGCAGTCCGCTGTTGAACGATGAAGGTCTTCAGCACCTGAACCGACTGCCGAAGCTGACCAGTTTGGGGCTATTGGAGGTGGGCGTTACCGACCGCGGGGTCGCGACTCTGGTCAAGGACTTGCCCCAACTCCGGTTGTTGGACCTGCGCGGCTGTTCGCAGGTGGGCGACCCGGGGATCGAACATCTGCGGGCGATGAAGAGCCTCAAAGTCCTCCGTCTGAGCGGATACCAGACCACCGATGCGACGTTGGCGATCATCGGGAGTCTCGGCCGGCTCAATGGGCTGACCATCGAAGACGCGGCCATCACCGACGCCGGCCTGACACGGCTTGCCGGACTGCCGTTGGACGAGATCAACCTCGGCCGCTGCTACAGCATCACCGACGACGGACTTCGGCGCCTCAAGGGCTTCGCGAACCTCCGTCAACTCGGCATCAGCGGCATTCCGATTAACGGCAGCGGTCTGAAATATCTTAGCCGATCCGACAAGCTGGTTCGCCTGAAGCTGAGCGAAACGGGCGTCAGGGACTCCGCGATCGAACCGCTACGCGGGCTGAAGAATCTTACCCGGCTGGAATTGAGGCAGACCCAGATCACCGATGCCGCGCTGGAGATCGTCGGCGGCATGACGAAGCTGGAGTACCTCGACATCGCCCAGACCGGCGTCTCCGACGAGGGCGCGAAGCGGCTTGCCCAATCGCTCCCCAAGTGCAAGATCGTGCGCAAGTAGTCCTACTGGCTGCGCTCGACCATGAACAGCGAGTTGTCGGCCGTCTTGAACAGCGGCCGGTACGGGTTGCGTTGCTGACATAGGGCCGTGCGGCCGGGATACCAGACCAATTGCATGGTCAGGCCCCACGCCTCGCGGGGCTGCGCCGTGTCGCCGGTTCCTTGTTTTGGAATCAGGTAGTTGATGCTGTTTTCGATCGCGAAGCTGCGTCCCAGCGGGATCCAGATATCGGCGCCCAGCAGGCCGTCGCCCTGCGCGGTGGCCCCGCCCCAGATGCGTCCGTCGCCGCCGTTCTCGAAGTTGCGGCGCAAGTAGAGCACGAACATGTCGGTCGGCTCGATCATGGCGCCGTCCTCGTTCTGAAGCCGGGCCTTGCTCACGCCGTAGGCCCCGTAGTATCCGATCTCGTAGCAGTCGTCGATGACGTAGCCGCTCTCGCTGCGGATTTGCTTCAGATCGACCTTCTCGTCATAGCTGTCGTGCATGTAGTCGAACGCCACGCCATACTGGAAGCCGCCGCAAGGCTCGGCCCGGTGGAATAAGCCCGCCGTGACGAAGTATTGACGGCGGTCGGCGGTGCGGATGTTCCCCGCGATCCGGGTGCCGGAGAAGTTGCTCTCCACGGCGTTGGCGCCGATCTGGTAGCCGCAGCCCCACGGATCGCCCAACGGGGCGGCAAAGTGCAAGCCCTCTTGCAGGCCGAAGTTGCCGTTCTCGTTGCGGTCGCGCGGGCCTTTGAAGCCGATCGCGCCGGCGGAAAACGAGAAGTTGCGAAGCCATCCCAGATGGAGGCAACCGTCAAAACATTCATAGCCGAACGCATCGTACTTGACACATCCTCCGCCGCAGACATCGCAGCTTTCGCCGTCCTCATAGACGCTGCCAGGGCCGCGCCCGCAGGCAGCACAGCCGCCAGCGTTGCCGCCGTCCGAGTACACGTTCTGCGATCCTATCGGGTCATACTGAATCTCGCCCGGCGGGATGGTTTCCATCTCTTCTCCAGCAACTGGCGTGACCCAATGGTGAGGTCGCACAGTCGGCTCGACGGGCATAGACATACCCCGATCGGCCGGCGCCTGCGTGTACGATGGTCGCTGCGCGGTCCGATAGGAAGCGGCCGGCGCCTGCGCCGCATGCCATTGTGCGGGCTGGGCGGGCTGGGAACGCTTCAGAACCCGCTGCTGCCAGTCGGACGGCCCGTTGACCGCGCCGGCGTACGGATCGTAAGCAGGCGATTGGGCGAATACGCCATCCACAATGCCCCATAGGGCCAAAGAACCGAACACCAGCCCGGCGAGTTGAATTCCCGTGCGACGCATTTCGTATTCCTCCGATCAGGGGGGTGCCGGCGGAGTCTCCGCGGCCAAATCTGTAGTCGAAACAAATATCGGAGATTCTCTGATCGGAACTTCCGTCAAAGTCGGGAAAATCGGAAAAGTCTTCCCAAACTACCGCGCCAACGCCTGCCGGAGGTCGGCTACCAGGTCTTCCGGGTTTTCGATGCCGCAGGCGATGCGGATCATGTTGTCCGGAATGCCCACGGCCCGGCGTTGTTCGGGCGTGAAGTCGTGATAGCTCATCACTAGCGGCTGCTCGATAAGCGATTCGACGCCCCCCAAACTGGGGCCGATGCGGGGGATGCGCACCGCGTCGACCACGGCGGATGTCTGCTGGGCGTCGGCATCCTTCACCAAGAACGTGACCAGCCCGCCGAATCCTTTCATCGTGCGTCGGGCCACGTCGTAATATGGGTGGCTTGGGAGTCCAGGGTAGAACACCTTTTCGACGCGCGGATGGCCGGCGAGAAACTCGGCCACCGTTTGGCCGTTCTCGTTGTGACGCAGCATCCGCAGTTCGAACGTCTTCAGCCCGCGCAACAAGAGATAGACGTTGTGCGGCCCGTTGACCGCGCCGATTACGCCGCGCAGAGTGCGCAACGGCTCGATCTTCTCGGCCGATCCGATCGCCGCGCCGCCGAGCATGTCGTTATGGCCGGCGAGGTACTTTGTGCAGGAATGGACGACGTAATCGATGCCGTGCTCCAACGGCCGCACGTTGTACGGCGTGGCCAAGGTGGCGTCGATCACCGTTTCCACGCCGTGCCGGCGGCCCAACGCGGAGAAGCGCCCCAGATCGACCACGCTGAGGTGCGGATTGGTGGGCGATTCGCTGATCAGCAGGCGCGTGGCGGGCGTGATCGCCTGCTCCAAAGCGTCGTAATCGCAGGCCCGCACCAGCCGAGTAACGACGCCGAACTTGCCCAAGTGCTTGACGCAGACCTCCCGCGTGCGGTGGTAGCACTCGTCGAAGAGCACGACTTCGTCGCCGGCCTTCAGTTTGGCCAGCAACAGACCGGTGATCGCCGCCATGCCCGAGGAGTAGATTGCGGCCGCCTCGCCGCCTTCCAGTGCCGCCAGCTTGCGCTCGGCGACGCGCTCGCTGGGGTTGCCGTAGCGGGCGTACTCCTCGCGGGGCTGCTTTTGCTGGACGAAGTCGAGGGCGGCCTGCGTGTCGGCGAAGGTGTAGGTGGAACTACAGAAGATCGGGTCGGTCATGGCGTTGCCCGGCTTCTGCCGCGCTTCGCCGGCATGCACTGCCTTCGTCGATAAGCCTTCCGGCAATTTGGGGGGAAGGTTGTCGGGCATGGTAGATCACCCAAGAAGTGACGATTGTACCTGGGCGATGGCACTTTAGCAGGTGTTGGCTGCAAGCGGCCGCAAATCCCAGTAACCGCCCATTTTAACGCCTCCGGCAGACAACAGCAAGAGCCCCTTACCCAGTCTTTCTTGACACGGCTGGCCAAACTCTGAATAATCCGCTGCGTTTCGCGTTTCCGTCAAAGTATTCCCGCTCTTACGCTAGGAGTCTTCCGTGGCACGGATGCCTTTGTCTGCGGTCTTGGTTTTGCTGGCCGTGGCGATGTCGGTGGCCGGTTGCTGCTCACCCTATCACCAGGATCAGGGCGCCCTGACCGGCGGCTTGCTCGGGGCGGGCACCGGCGCAATCATTGGCAGCGCGACGGGCCACGCCGGCGCCGGCGCAGCGATCGGGACGGCCGTAGGCGCCCTAAGCGGCGCCGCCATCGGCCACGGACAAGACGAGATCGAAGCCCGGAATCGGGCCATGATCGCCCAGCAGCTTGGACGCCAGGTTCAGCCCGGCGCGGTAACCGTCAACGACGTAATCGCCATGACCAGAGCGGGCGTGAACGAAGAACTGATCGTCAACCACGTCCGGGCACACGGCACTGCCGCCCCCATGCAACCCAACGATCTGATCAACCTTCAGCAACAAGGGATCAGCCCGCGCATCATCGCCACCATGCAGGCGTCTCCGCCGCCGCAACCGCAGCCGGTGATGATCGAGCAACCGGCCCCGCCGCCGGTAATCGTCGAAACGTATCCCTACGGCCCCTACTGGGGTCCGCGCTACTATCCGCACGCGTATCACCGCTGGCGCTAGAGCGATTCTCGCGTCGCTGTCTCGGCCTGCATCTTGCGGGCTTTGGGAGATTCAGGTTTCGCACCGAAGCTCAGCTTCGACGACGACGCCAGGCGTAGGCCAGCAGGCCAAGGGTGGCCGTGCCCAGCAGCACCAGCGTGCCCGGCTCGGGCGTGTTGGCCTCGTGCAGTTCGTACTGCCAGTAATCCCCCGAGCTCGATACATAGCCAGAGTATTCGCTGTGTTGTCGCGCTATCACGTAGCCCTCAGGCTGCAACTGCGGGAGCCCCTCGATCTCGTCAAAGAAAACATCAAAGAACGAGTCTGGTTGGAAGACTCCCAAAGAACCCAGCCCATGCATTTTATCCAGCGGGACCTGCGTCCAGACAAACTCAGAATGGTCTCTGAAGTAATCCGTGTTCAGGTCTGCTAGCGCGATTTTGTCGCCGTCCGCCTTCGACAAGACCAAGAGATCCATCGCCAATACTGAGGTCTCCGCTTCGCTGGCGTTCTGGATAGTTATTCCCCGGCGTTCCTGAGGGGGGAGCGTCGGGTAGCCATCGAGCACCTTGAAGCCGTAGATCGGCACCGGGGGATCGAGAGCGCCCTGCTTCCACCCGGCACGGAGCCAGTATCCGATATTGTGGCACTCTTCGTTGAACTCCAGACCGAAGTGTACCCACTGGTTATTGGGGATTTGTTGGCCGGTGCTTGTGCTCCAGTTAGCGTCGAAGAAATACCACGGCGGGTTGATTGGATTGGGTGGCCCGGGCGGCAGCGGGTGTCCCGCCGGTATTACGCCACCAATCTGGGGCGCTCCAAACGTGTCCAACGCCTGAGGACCGGGGTTCCAGGGCGGAACACCGTCGGGACCCGACGTGAGAAAGTTCACTTGGCTCGTGAACGTCGGCGGATTGTTTCCCAGAGGGTCGCCCGATTCCAAAAGCCCCCAGACGTGGAAACCATCCGCATAGTCGTTAAACTTCACCTGCTTGATGTCCACGTTCCAGCCGACGCGGAGCGCGTAGGCCGGCGATGAAGCAGCCAGCAGCACCAGCAGCCCCAGACACACAAGAATCGTTGCGCGTCCTCGTACAGTACACATGGCAGTTGCTCCCTTTTCCGACTCTTCCGTTTCTGGGTGCGAGCATCGCGCCCATCGAGCGGTCGAGCCATACTCGCAACCGTGTACCGGCGCCAGCGAATACTGGTATTTGATTCCGGTGTCACGGTTATCCATTGCCTCTGCCTCTGTTGCATCCCCCCGGAAGCCCTTGCGGCGCCGGCCGCCTTGGCGATGCACCCGAATGTTGTTCCTAACTACGAATCCCGTTACCTCCCTTCTCGCTTGTTTATTTTGGCCGCAAGCCCTCGCAGGATCATAACTACTACCTTCGCCCGCACCCGGCCGAGTTACGTCGCCGTCCTGCGACAGCGCCATCCATAGATCAGCGCCGAGACTGCGCCCGCAACCAGCAGGACGAGGGTCGACGGCTCGGGGATGACGGTGATGTAATCGTTCTGCATCCAATGGAGATCCATCGGTACAGCCACATACTGGCCCGTAGTTTGCCAGCCATCCTGGCAGACGAACCATTCGTCGGTTCCATTATTCTGGACCCCAGGGGTTAGGTCGATGTAACCCACGCCGACCACCGAGTGTGCCTCCGTAATAACCCAAGGACGCTCCTCGATGTTTTGTGAGAACCCACTTATGGTTTTGGATCCCAGTAAAACGGTGTCATCGATCCAAGTGTCGAAGCTGAGTTCAGCAGGATGGCCGACGTTGATTTGGTTGCAGTACGTCGTCCACATATCCGACCAAGTGAGAGTTCCTAGTGGAATGTCTCCCACGTTCTGCGTGAATCCGGAGGCTTGGGCGTAGGGTACTTTCACGATGCCCGTGCCGTTTGGGGGAGGGAGGTAGCTATTGTCCGTCCAACCGCTTTGGGCGTACCCCAGTAAGCCCGTGAGGATATCGACCAGGTTCGTCCCCGCGGCAAAGGGCGGAAAGGATGGCGACGGTTTCTGGTCCCGCCAACCGCCCGTGTTCATCTTCCAGCCCATCTCGATAACGCCGTCGTGGTACAATCCCTGCTGCCAGGTGCCGAACGTGGCGGGATAGTTGGTGGTGGCGCCGAACGCTAGCCTGTCCGTCAGGCCGGTGTATCCCTTAACGTCCTCCCAGTAGCCCATCAGGTTGGCGCCGGCCGTCGGGCTGCACCAACCCGGATAGCCAGGATTGGCGACAGTGCCTGGAAGGTTGATGTCGTTGGGGTAGGCGCCAAGATAGGGCTGGTTCCAGTCGGGCACCTGAAGAATCAGGTTGCCCGGTACGGGGGGATCCGCCGACGCCTGCGATGCCATGAGCGTCAGCGCCATGCACGCTGCAATCAAACTTACAACTAACCGTCTCATATTTTTCTCCAATAACTACGTGTGAAAACTCGTGTTGAAGTCAAGATACCGTCGTTAGATCGTCCCAGTAGTGGAAAAAATGGTCGCCAGAATGCCGCGCGTTGCCTGATCGGCGCACGGCGTCAAACAAAGAGAATAGGTTTACGCCCACGAACGCGGGCTTCCCACACATCACCCCCTTCCATCCACCGCACCGTCGCCACGGTTGCACGCTCAGAGAAGATTGGGGCGCGGAAACTGGATCTTTCGCAAACAAAAGCAAGCGGGGCAAATGTAGGCGTCTATTCTGTGAAATTGGTGTTGCGTGATTTCGGCAGAGTCGCTTATATGGAGGCATGGATGTTGAGCAACTCAGGGAGGATGTTCGTGCGGGGCGGATCACACCTGATCGGCTGATTGATCTAATCGTGGCCCTGCAACGCCGCATCGACGAATTGGAGCGTCAAGTCGGCTCCTCGGCCACGCGGAAGCTTCCCGAAGCGTTTTCGGTGGAGGCAGAAGAACGGCGGCAGGAGGCACGAGGAAAGAAACGGCGGAAGCGAAAACGGTCGCGAGGCAGGCGAACAACGACCGCGGAGAAGGTCGCCCAGGCAGTGCGAACCGAGAAGGTCTATCCAGAAGGGGTGCCGGAAGAAGACTGCCAATTATCGCACACGCGGCCGGTATGGCGACTGGAGGACGGCCGCGCGGTACTCGTGGCCTATGAAATCTATCGCGGCCCGCGGAATCAATACGGCAAGATCCCCGGCGTCTTCGGCCGTAGCGAGTTCGGCGCTGAAATCACCCTGGCCATCGCGTATCAGGTATACATCGTCGGGCTGTCGTTCGACAAAGTATGCCTGCTGATGAACTTCTTCCAGCACCTGAAACTGCGGAAGTCTCAGGCCAACGCCCTGTTGAACCAGTTGGCGAGGCAATGGGAGGAGGAGTTCGATCTGCTGTGCCTGCTGCTGGCCAACTCACTGGTGGTGCATACGGACGAGACGGGCTGGAGCATCAACAGCGTGTGGGCATTTCTCTCCGAGAAGGTGCGGGTATTGTTCTTCGGCGTACATAAGGACGCGGAGACCCTGCGGCAGATTCTCGATCCGGCGACGTTCGCGGGGCTTGTGATCAGCGACGACGCGGCGGTGTATGCGAAGTTCACGCAGTCCCAGAAATGCTGGGCGCATTTCCTGCGAAAGGCGATCAAGCTGACATTGATGGAGCCGAGCAACGCCGAGTATCGCCAGTTTACCGACCGGCTGCTGGAAATTTACCGCGAAGCCTGTCGGGTGCAGCGCGACCGGCGGGTGAGTACGGAAGGGCGCAAGGGGAAGGTCGGGCTGCTGGACGACAAGATTCTGGAGTTGTGTGGGCCGGTGTGGGCGGCCGAACTGCCGCCGAGCGAAGGCCCGGAGGACGATTATCGGCGGCTGTGCAACGAGCTGATGCGGGTGATGCTGGCGAAGCAACTCTTCACGTTCGTCACGGCTGAGCCGGTGGAGAAGCCCAACGGGGAAACGCTGGCCGTGTCGGGAACGAATAACGAGGCCGAACGAACGCTCCGCTCCCCAGCGCAGGCCCGGGACACGGGCCGCACCAACAAGACGGTGGCTGGCGCACGGCGTCAGACGGTCATCGTGAGCGTGTTGGAATCGCTCCGTCAACACCTTGCCAGCTTCACGCTATCGAGCGTGATCGAGGAAATCCGGCGTTGGTCCCAGACTGGCCGCAGTTGTTTTGCCCGCTGGGCGGAGAAACTTGGGCTGATCGGCCAC
>Ga0315287_10005809_pt1 | contig 12196 bp, 9 predicted proteins | sample YL17G11_0_MG_FD_205037 | JGI IMG/M metagenome (GOLD analysis project Ga0315287, IMG submission 205037) | Sediment microbial communities from Yellowstone Lake, YNP, Wyoming, USA - YL17G11_0 | ecosystem: Environmental > Aquatic > Freshwater > Lake > Sediment | place: USA: Wyoming | collected...
GCCGGGTCCCGATGAGCTCGAGGTAGGTGACGACGACGAAAGCCCCGACGTAGAGCAGACGTGACCGGCCCCAGGCAAGAAATCCCAGCAGGCACCCGAACCAGAAGAAACCGAGAAGGTCTGATCTTGGCGACCACGGACTGATGCCCCACATTGCATACAGACCACCGACGATGATCGTCGCCGTCACCAGTGAACGCGCATGTGTTCGGAAGAAGGTCGACCGCCCCATGCAGAGTGCAGCCAGGTAGACCAGCCCATGGCCAGGTGGGACGAAGGCAGGCACATTGTCGAAGCGGTAGGTGTAGACCTCGAGCCACGGCGAGAAGGTGTACTCCACCAGGGTGGCGAAGGCGATGACCACCGCCACCTGCACACGGACGAGAGGAGTCTCGCTGCGGAGGAGCAGCAACAGCAGGCTCCATGTCATCAGCCCAAGCAGGTACTGCTGAGGGAGCGTGACACCACCGTCGAGGCCGAGCGTGATGGGGATCCACGCGAGTACGACAACTGGCGTCCGCCACTCACTCATCAGGCCAGTGTGCCAGCGTCGCCAGTCCTGCGATCGTCGGGATGACCAGGTGAGGGAACTGTGGGAGTACCACCTCGCCCGCAAAGTCGCCGGACTCAACCCTGAGGAACCGGAGTGGTTTGAACGACCCGTGCTCTCGCGGATCAGCACCACCTCACCGACCATCCTCTACGCCTTCTGTGCCCTCAAGGGTCTGCCCCCGCTTTTGTTGACTCGCTGACCTGCCCCCAGTCCCTCGCTTGGAGTCACGGGGAACCGCTGTGTGTCAGAGTCTGCCTGTGACCGCCCTCCACCAACTTGGCTGGGCAACCGTGACGGTCTGGCTGGTGGTGAACTTGGTCAACGCGTTGCAGTCGATCGGCTTCGTCCTGCGACCCTCGAGGGGGATGGGTCCGAATCGCAGGATCGGCCTCGTGATTGCGGCGTTGGCGGTTCCTGCCGGTGCTGCCCTGGTCCAGCTCATTCGCCAGGGGAGTGCTCAGTGGGTCGGACCTGCGGTCTTCGTCACCTTCGTGATCCTGATGCTGGTCGTCGACTACTGGCGACCGATCGAGTTCCGCGCACCGCCCCTCTCGTCGGTTCTGGTGCCCTACCTCGTGCTCTTCTTCGGAGGCATTGTTGCCATGGGTGCCCCGATGTTCTGGCTCGACCGTGGTCTGTGGGCGGTCACGGTGGCCACCTCAGTGCTGTTGGTGACGTCAATGGTCTTCGCGCAGCACAAGGGACAGCTCTGAGTCTGGCGGGAGCCGGTCGCATCGGTCGACTGGGCCCCGGAGGGCGCCGCTCGGCCGGGGTGCCAGCTCAACGCACTGGAGAGACGGTCACGGTGCGGTGGACCCAACATGAACTGAGTCCACACCTTGAAACCGTGTCAGAGCCTGCTGGGAGTCTTCAACGGCTGATCTCGCCGGCTACTTTCCACCGTGAGGTCGGTCGGGGTGCCTATCCCTGCCTCTTGTTCTTCGCGGTCTTCGGACTCTTCTTGTGGTGCTTCTTTCTGGCTAGCTCGGACTTCTTACGCTGCTTGCCCGAGCCCAGCAAAGATGGCTCCTTCTCGTCTTCCGTCAGACCGTTGAAGGGTTCATCCTCGACCGCGATGCTCTCGGCAGAAGGCGTTGCCTCGGCATCTGCACCCTCGACCAGCGCCTTGCTTTGCGCCTTTGCGGAACGGACACCCTGGGAGATGCTGTGCCACATGTGATCTGCACCCAACCGCTCCTCAAAGCCACTGGCTCTCAGCACCCTCCTGACAAAGTGAAACACCCTCACGAGGTGAAGGTCCACTCCGCGACTTCGGAGGTCATCGAGCAACCCGTCGAGCATGTCTGCGCTAGTCACGTCCAGCTGATTCGTCGACTCGAGGTCAAGGATCAGGACGTGAACGCGTGGGTCGGCATCAACTTCGGCCAGGATACGTTCGCGCACCTCAGCAGCGTTGACCCAGAAGACTGGAGCGTCGAGCCTCAACACGAGAACCCCATCAACGGTGGAGCGCTCTGGGTGGCGTGCCACACTTCCCCATGCGGCCTTTTCATCGCTAATTTTGCCCATGACATCTGCATCCACTTGGCTGGACCGGTAGACAAGCCCAAGGACCGACAGACCAATCGCCGCAAGCAGCCCGTAGAGCGTGCCAAAGACAAGCACTCCGCCCAGTGCAGCCATGCAGCCGATGAAGTCGTTGCGTCTGATTCGGCGGTATCGACGAATTGCATCGACGTCCATCAAGCCCCAAACAGCATGGATCACGATGGCCGACAGCACGGCACGAGGCAGCGGTTCAATTGATCCGATGAATGCCACCACTGCGACTGCGACAATCATTGCGGCAAAGAGCCCGACTATCTGCGAACCGCCGCCGGCCCGAACAGAAGCCGCCGTCTTGGACAGACTCCCAGCCACTCCCAGCCCCCCGGAAAGCCCGGCCCCGATGTTGGCTGCTCCGGTTGCGACGAGTTCCTGGTTGGACTCGATGCGGTAGCCGCCGGACTGAGCAAACAGTCGCGCCGCGCTGAGCCCCTCTGCCAGACCCACCAGCGCAATGGCGACACCGCCGAAAAGCACATTGGGGATTTGGTCCACTGGAATTCCTGGAAGCGTAAGCGGCGGTAGTCCTGTCGGCACGTGACCCACCGTGGCTACGCCCCGCGCTGCGAGGTCGGCACCCTGCGAGACGACGATGCCGGCCAAGAGGACCACCAAACCCCAGGGCACGTGGGGAACGAACCGCGAGCCGGCAAACAGCAGGACCAAGGAGACGACCCCGACGACAAGCGTGTCCCATTGGATGTCATCAAGGTGGTAGGCAAGCTCGACCACTTGTTGAAAAACGTCCCCCGAAGTGCGCGGCACGCCCAGGATGCTGGGGATCTCACCGACCACGATGACGACGGTAAGGCCGAACACAAATCCAGTGACGATGGGCTTAGACAAGAACTCGGCCGTCCAGCCCAGGCCAAGCAGTCCGGTGACAACGAGAACCACGCCGCAGGTGATGGCCAACGCTGTAGTGAGTTTGAGTGCCAACGCTGGATCACCACTCGACCACGTCGCCACCAGCGAACCCGAGAGCACTGAAACAGTCGACACCGGTCCGACGATCAGCTGTCGGGAGGAACCGAGCAGCGCGTAAGCGACCAGAGCCAGCGGAACCGCATAAAGACCCACTTGGATCGGCACCCCAGCGATCCCTGCGTACCCCAGCGCCTGAGGGATGACGAGTGCAGCGACCACGGCACCAGCCAGCAGATCCGCACTCAGCCGCCGCCGGTGGTAGAGCGGCAACCAGGAAAGGATCGGAAGCCATGCCGACGCTCTAGCGGTCAGCGGCTCCCGATACTCACTCACGTCCCCTTCACACTCCGTTCACCTGTTCGGGGGCGAACGATAGTGGTTCAGGGCGATACGAGCACGAGTAGCCGCACGCGCACACCTCGGGCCAGTCGTGGCCACCGGGTGACATTGTTTGCCAGTGGAGCCGCTGTGGAGAGCCGCTGTAGAGGGGTCTGCCCCCAGTTGAGTTGACTCCTTGACCTGCCCCCGACCGCGGTACCCGATTGGGTGTGAATCATCAGGCGGGGATGGGTGTTGATGTGGACGCTAGTTCATGTTCGATGGGGGTGCGGTAGCCAAGGGCGGAGTGTCGTCGTTGTCGGTTGTGGAAGATCTGGCCGAGCGGCGCCGCAGTAGCCTCTACGAGGGCGATCTGCACTGTGCTCCTCACCGAGCGGCGACCGGCGCGCCTCTCAGACCTTCGGTCTCCATCGTCGACGCAGTATCGCTGCGCAGCAACGTGATCCCCAGCCACACGAACCAGGCGATGAGCCCTAGGCCATCGACTGACATCAGCACGAGTGAGTTCAAGACGACTGACAGTACGCCTGCCACGCCGAGGAACTCGCCCAGGTAGTTCAGGAACTTGGGAAGTGCCTGCACCTGCTGTGCCGCCAGGCTGAGCAGCAGAAGCCACAGAGCGAGGGTCAACGTCTCCCCGCCACCCGCTCCCAAGCCGGTTTCCACCGAGGTGAGCGCCGAGTAGACCGTTGCGGCCCCAACTGGGTTCGCATCATGCAGGTCAACAAGCGTGCTCAGGTTGGTGATGGAGAGCGTGCCGATCACCAAGACCAATACGGCATAGATCAGACCAAAGGTGGTCACGACCGAGGCCATGGCCGACGAGCGGGCCTTCAAACGCTGTTGGAGCGCCAGAACCAGCAAGATCACGCACGCACCGAACCCCAGATAGATGATCAAGTACCACGCGCGCATGGCGGCCTCATTGTCCGCGTACAGGGCCACGATCTTGCTCGGAGAGGCGTCTGTGTCACCGATGCCCTTGGGCGCCAAGAGAGTCAAGAAGACAACAAGACCCAAGAGGTTTGTGGCAGCAGCCGCCAAGGCGGCGATACCGCCAACTTTCTGCGTCGCTTGCATCTCTTGTTCCTCCTCGCTGATCGCAGGCCGCCCACAGGTCCGCCGTATTCAGCATCTCGCCCTGACTAGGCCATGCGTAGGGTCCAACGGCTCGGTCGGCGACGACATGGCGCACGGTCGCTGGATACCACTGAGCGCCGTCCCGCGAAGCGGGCACACCCTCGGAGTTCCCCCCCTCAGCGAATGGCGCGGAAGGTCATGCCCCACTCCCGTTCGCATCGAATCCTTTCCCTGATCGCGGATTGGATGCTCAGGGCCGCAGCTACCGGACACCCTGCTCTCGCTGCCCGATGAAGGACGCCTCGAGGCGGACGTTTCGCCGCCTTATCAATCAACCCCCTCTCGCGCCCATCGTCGACGAGGTTTGGCAAGAGGAGTGGCTTTCCGTTTGTCGCCCTCCTAGTGGCTCAGCCCAGGGTGGCCAGCACGGATTCGGGAAGTTGGGTAGGAATCAATAGGGTCAAATCGATTTTCAGGGTTGACCGAGATGACTCCGTGCAGGCATTGCTTTGCGGCTCGCTTGAGATCGATCATGGAGGTACTGCCCCGGGAGGTGCACCATGATCGTCTCCGACGCCATGACCACTGATGTGGTCACCATCGGTCCGTCGCACTCGCTGCGGGAGGCCAGCAAGGTGATGGCCAACCGAAAGATCGGGTCGGTTGTCGTTCACGACCCTGAAGCTGACGGCCCGGGGATCTTGACCGAGCGCGACATCGTGAGTGCGGTCGCCGGAGGCGTCGACCTCGACACCTCGACGGCCACCGACCACCTGACCACGGACTCCGCCTACGGCTCGCCGGGGTGGAGCCTGGACGAAGCGACGGATGCCATGAAGCGAGGCGGCTTCCGGCACCTGGTCGTGGTCGAAGGCAGCAGCGTGGTGGGGATCATCTCGATGCGGGACGTCGTGCGAGCCTGGGGGAACATCAAGGCCTAGGCTTTGGTTAAAGGCCATGGGAACGTCCACCACGCGCAAAGAGACCTACGGGAGAGCCGATGTCCGTGACCAGCACCTACCGAGTGACCGGTATGACGTGCGGTCACTGTGTCAAGGCCGTCACCGACGAGATCACAGCGCTCGATGGGGTCCAGCGTGTCGACGTCGAGCTCTCGAGCGGAGCCGTCACCGTGGTCAGCTCAGCGGCCCTCACCCAGGACGCCGTCGCCGCAGCCGTCGATGAGGCCGGCTACGCCCTCGCCACATGAGCGAGTCGGTCGAGCTCACGATCGACGGCATGACCTGCGCATCTTGTGCGGCCCGGATCGAGAAGAAGCTCAACAAACTCGAGGGTGTGTCAGCCAGCGTCAACTACGCCACCGAGACCGCCCGTGTGAGCGTCACGGATGCTTCCATCGGCACCGACGCGATAATCGCGACGGTCGAGAAGCTCGGATACTCAGCAGCGCTGCCGACTCTCGACAACGAGCCAGCCGCCGACAGCCTCGACCCCGAGACGGCGATGTGGCGTCAGCGACTCATCGTCTCCACGGTGTTGGCCACCCCCGTCCTCCTCATGTCGATGATTCCGGCACTGCAGTTCGACAACTGGCAGTGGCTGGCGCTCACTCTCGCCTCCCCTGTCGCCGTTTGGGGGGCGTGGCCGTTCCACCAGGCCGCCTGGGTCAACCTCCGACATGGCACGACGACGATGGACACCTTGATCAGCGTCGGTGTCGGCGCTGCATATCTCTGGTCGGTGTACGCACTCTTCTTCGGTGACGCCGGCATGACTGGCATGACTATGACCGTCAGTCTCAACGCATCGGGTGACGAAGAGATCTACCTAGAGGTCGCGTCGGTTGTGACGGTCTTCATAGTGGCCGGTCGCTACCTCGAAAGGCGCGCCAAGCAACAGTCCGGTGCCGCCCTCCGCGCGCTCCTCAGCCTCGGTGCCAAGGATGTCGCAGTCCTCCGCGACGACCGGGAGTCGCGCATCCCCATCGAGCAGCTTGCCGTCGGCGACCTCTTCGTCGTACGCCCGGGTGAGCAGATCGCCACCGACGGAGTTGTCCTCGAGGGGTTATCGGCTGTCGACACCTCGATGCTGACCGGAGAGAGTGTCCCGGTCGAGGTCGGTGCCGGCGATGCCGTTGTCGGTGCGACCGTGAACGTCGGTGGCCGTCTGGTGGTTCGTGCTACCCGCGTCGGCGCCGACACGCAGCTCGCGCAGATGGCTGCCTTGGTCTCAGCGGCTCAGGCGGGCAAGGCACCCGTCCAGCGCCTCGCCGACCGGGTTGCGGCTGTCTTCGTGCCATTCGTCATCGCTATCGCCGCGGCAACGTGGGTTGGCTGGTACCTCGCCACCGGGTCGACGGCTGAAGCTTTCACCTCTGCCGTTGCTGTCCTGATCATCGCCTGCCCCTGTGCTCTGGGGCTGGCGACACCAACCGCGCTGTTGGTCGGGACAGGACGCGGTGCGCAGCTCGGCATCGTCATTCGCGGTCCAGAAATTCTGGAGTCGACGCGCAGCATCGACACGATCGTTCTCGACAAGACCGGGACGGTGACAACCGGACGCATGTCGGTGACGGACGTAGTGGCGATGCCCGGCACCGATCAGACCGAACTCCTCCGCATTGCTGGGGCCGTTGAGGACGCCTCTGAGCACCCGGTTGGCAGGGCAATCGCGACCCACGCACGTGCGGCTGTCGGGGCGCTCCCTCCCGTCGACGGATTCGCCAACCATGGTGGTCGTGGTGTCGTTGGCGTGGTCGACGGCCGTGCCGTTGTGGTCGGCCAACTCGCGTGGATGGCTGACTGGAGCGTGCCCATCCCCGACCAAGCGGCTCGCGCGGTCTCAGAAGCACAGGGCCGTGGTGCCACGGTTGCCGTCGTTGCCTGGGACGGCACGGTTCACGGATATATTGCGGTCAGCGACACGGTCAAGCCCACCAGCGCCGAAGCCATCGGCGAGCTGCGCCGTCTTGGGCTCGAGCCCATCCTGCTCACCGGCGACCATGCGACAACCGCATCCGCGGTGGCCGCCGAGGTCGGCATCGACCTGGTGGTGTCGGGGGTGCTCCCCGAGGGCAAGGTCGACGAGGTCCGACGCCTCCAACAAGAGGGTCGCGTGGTCGCCATGGTCGGTGACGGCGTCAACGACGCTCCCGCACTCGCGACTGCCGACCTCGGACTGGCGATGGGCACCGGGACCGACGCTGCGATGCAGGCCAGCGATCTGACGCTGGTACGCGGAGACCTCCGCGCCGCACCGGACGCGATCAAGCTGTCGCGCAGGGTGTTGGCCACCATCAAGGGCAACCTGTTCTGGGCTTTCGCCTATAACGTCGCCGCGATCCCCCTCGCTGCCGCTGGCCTCTTAAACCCCATCATCGCCGGCCTGGCCATGGCGGCGTCCAGCCTCTTTGTGATGGGGAACTCCCTCAGGCTGAGGTCCTTCACCCCCTGACCCCCCTGATGGGGGTTAGCCGGGCTTCGGTGCTCCCGGTCGCGCGTACCGCACCCAGGTGATGACGACGCCGATGACGGCATAGATGACACCAAGGGAGAAGAACAGCTTGGGCTCGGACCCGGCCAGAATCGCTCCGAAGAAGAACGGCCCGAACGCCGCGATGGCAGCCGTCCACCCGATCACCCCTCCAGCCTGTCGGCGTTCGAAGATCATCGGCATCTGCTTGAAGGTCGAGGCGTTCCCGATGCCAGCGAACAAGAAGATGGCCAGCATGCCCCAGAGGAAGTGGGTGAAGTCGGTGTGCAGTGCTTCAGCCCCGGCAGCGGGGTCTGGGGACAGCGTCGTGATCGTGTACGAGATGGTCGCCACCAGCCCGATCCCCGAAATGAGCGTCCAGATCGCGCCACCCATCTTGTCGGTGAGCGGGCTGAACAGCACTCGAGCGCCGGCTCCGATCAACGGGCCGAGCCAAACGTACTTGATCGGGTTCGGCACGCTGTAGCCCTGAATCAGGAGCTGCGTTGAGCCATCCGAGAGCGTCTCGACGATTGCCGTGTTACCGGCTCCATAGAGATTCTTGAGCAACAGACCAAACTGCGCACTGAGGCCGGCGAACGTGCCGAAGGTCATCACGTAGAGGTAGGTCATCCACCAGGTGTCCTGGTTGCTGTAGATGTCCATCTGCTGCTTGAAGTTGGCGATGACCGGAACGCTCTTGAGCATCATCCACGCCAGCACAACGGCGATCAGGACCAGAGGCACATACACAAGTGCTGCGTTCTGGTACCAGACGTCCTTCGTGTCACCGGTCGCTGGATCGGTGAATACCTCCGAAGCGCCAACCATGCCAACACCCACGACCAGCGGCGTCAGGAACTGCACCAGGCTCACACCGAAGTTTCCGATGCCGGCTTGAACACCAAGCGCAGTGCCCTGCAGCCTTCTCGGGAAGAAGTACGACGTGCTCGGCATGAAACCGCTGAAGGCACCTCCACCGATACCGGCGAAGAAGGCTAAGGCCATCAGCACCCAGTACGGCGTCTCGTTGTTCTGGATAGCAATGGCCCACCCGGCCAACGGAAGGAGCAGCAACGCCGTGGTTACCGTGACCAGCTTGCGCGTCCCGAAGATGGGTGGCAGGAACATCCAAATCAGTCGCAGCGTTCCGCCAGCGAGCCCAGGCATAGCCGCCAGCCAGTAGAGCTGGCCCTTGGTGAGGACAAATCCAAGGTTGGTCAGAATCGGAGCAAAAGCGCTGGCAAGAAACCAGGTCGAGAATGCCAATGTGAGCGCGAAGGTTGTGATGCCCAGTGTCCGCCAGGCCAACTTCGAGTCCCACGTCTCTTCGTTCTCTGGATCCCAGTTAGTGAGCCACTCCTTGCCCCGCGGGTGGTCGAGTTGTGTTGATCCGGACATGCTCAGACTCCTGACGTGACAGATGAACTTGCTGGGGACTTTTGTTCGAGGTTTCGGCTCAGCTCAGGGCTGGCCCGGTGGAGCATCTGCATCACAGTGAGGTGCATCCAAATCGCGCAGAAGGCGGTGAGGACGAACAGCACCATGAACGTGGCTTGCGGAATCCCGACCCAGCTGGTCGCAGCCACAAAGAGGGGAGGGAGGAAGAACCCCCCAAGGGCGCCGAGCATCCCCACAAGGCCACCGACCGCACCGACGTCCTCCGGGAAGTACTCGGGGATGTGCTTGTAGACCGCTGCCTTGCCGATGCCCATGGCTACACCGACAAGGAAGATCAAGGCTGTGAACGGAACGACGCCGAGCGAGTACGGCATTACCTCTCGGGAGCCTTCAGCAGTTTCGAGCACGATGTAGCCAAAGGGTGCAGCGAGGAAAAGCAGTGCGGTCAGCATGAGACCAAAGGTGAAGTACATGAGCCGGCGAGCGCCGTACCGGTCTGACATCCAGCCCCCCAGGGGGCGAAGGAGTGACGCAGGAAAGATGAAGAGCGCTGTGAGCAGTGCGGCGGCCTGCAGCTCCAGTCCGTACACGTTCACGTAGTAGTGCGGTAGCCAAGCGGCCAGAGCAACATAGGCGCCGAACACCGCCACGTAGTAGAGACTGAAACGCCACACCCGAACGTCGCGCAGCGGCCGAAACATCTCGCCGAGCGGCCTGCTCTGACCTGGCTTTCGATCGTTCCGTGGCGCCAGAGCCCAAACGATGATGGCCATGCCGACGAGCGCGACGGAGTAGATCACGGGGATGAGCCGCCACCCGCCGTCGATCCGTCCCCCAAGATAGACACTGCCGGCCGTTGCGGTGATGAGCACCGGCCCGAAGAACTTCGTCAAAGACGCGCCGACGTTGCCTGCTCCAAAGATTCCCAGCGCGAAACCCTGATGGGCCCGAGTGAACCAGGCAGCATTCCAAGCGATGCCCACACTGAAGAGGTTGCCGGCGAAGCCAATCAGGAAGGCCAGCAGCAAGAGCAGCCCGTAAGTCAGGTCGAGCTGGGATACCAGAAATGTCGGTACTGCGGTGACCAACAGCATGGTGATGGTGATGACGCGTCCACCGATGCGATCGGTCAGTACTCCTAACAGCAGACGCCAGAGCGAACCGTTCAAGATGGCGACAGCCACGATCCACGCCAACTGCGAGTCCGAGAGCCCAAACTCGGCCTGGATCGGAATGCCGAGAACTCCGAACATCAGCCAGACACCGAACATCAAGGTGAACGACAGGGTCGACAGCACCAGGACGCGGGTACTTCCGGGTGCCTCTTGGCGTGCCATCGTCGGCTCCGACGTCCTGTCGGGGGCGGCGGGGGCGGTGGTCGTCATGAGTTGCTCCTTCGTCGAATCCCGACTCGACGGTAGAAGCGCAGCCACTCGGCAATCAGGTCCCACGGTCCCGTGCTTAATCAGCTGAAATCGCTGTCCTCCGTTTCAAATGGCTCATGGCCTCTCACGCTCAGATGTGCGTCAGAAACCGGGACCAAAGTCCCAAGACCTGGCGTCACCGACGCGCAAGGATCCAGCTAGTCATTAAAACGGAATCAAGCGCAGGAGCAGCGATGGGCGACGAGCGGGAGGCCAGGCAAGGCCGCCAGGCGGTCCTGCAGGTCATCCGGGAAGCGCATGAAGCGCTCTCGGTCGCCGACATCGCCGAGCAAGTCGGTCTTCACGTCAACACTGTGCGCGGTCATCTGGAACTGCTCGTCCACCTGGGCATCGTGAGCCGCGAGAGCGAGCACACCGGGGGGCGCGGACGACCACGCGTCCTCTACGAACTTGCTCCCGATGAGCCTCGGCAGCAGGACGCCTACAAGACTCTGGCCGCAGCGCTGGCCAACGAGCTCACAATCATTGGCGGCACCGACCAGCGAACGGCTGACGAAGCCGGTCTGCTCTGGGCCCAGGCTTTGGTGGAAGAAGGTCGCCTCCGAGCCACCTCGTCATCTGCTGACGCCGTCGAGCAGGTGACGACCCTGTTCTCCGAGCTCGGTTTCGACGCTGCCACCGAACCACTCTCCGATCGCATCTACCTGCGCGCCTGCCCCTACTCGTCGATCCGGGAAGCCTTCCCAGGCGTTTGCGAGATTCACCTCGGACTCATGCGCGGATCACTGGCCGTCACCGAGTCAGGACTTGCCGTGAACGACTTCGACATAGATGCCCGGCCTGGCCTCTGCGTCGCCCACCTCGGGCCAGTCACACCCTCGGCGTAGCCAAAAAGACAAAGGAAGCCTCATGACCATTCGCACCGACGGTCCAGCTGCCGACCTACTTGTCAAAGCCGGACGACTGCTTCGCCGGTCCGAGGTGTCTGGCGATCTCCGTACGATCACCCACGAGGGTGGTCGTGAGGGCGACATCTTCTACCGCGACCGTTGGAGCCACGACAAGGTCGTCCGCTCAACCCACGGCGTCAACTGCACTGGGTCGTGCTCGTGGAAGGTCTACGTCAAGGACGGCATCATCACCTGGGAAACGCAGCAGACCGACTATCCCTCGATCGGAGCGAACTCACCGGAGTACGAACCGCGTGGATGCCCAAGGGGTGCTGCCTTCAGTTGGTACACCTACTCCCCCACGCGGCTTCGTTACCCGTACGTGCGCGGTGTTCTGCTCGAGATGTACCGCGAAGCCAAGAAGCTGCACGGCGACCCAGTGACCGCCTGGGCTGCTGTTGTCGACGACCCGGAGAAGCGTCGCCGCTACCAACGCGCACGCGGCAAGGGTGGTTTGGTGCGCGCCCACTGGGACGAGGTTGCCGAGCTAGTTGCGGCGGCTCATGTGCACACCATCAAGAAGTACGGTCCTGACCGGGTCTTCGGGTTCAGCCCGATCCCGG
>Ga0315287_10005810_pt1 | contig 12195 bp, 8 predicted proteins | sample YL17G11_0_MG_FD_205037 | JGI IMG/M metagenome (GOLD analysis project Ga0315287, IMG submission 205037) | Sediment microbial communities from Yellowstone Lake, YNP, Wyoming, USA - YL17G11_0 | ecosystem: Environmental > Aquatic > Freshwater > Lake > Sediment | place: USA: Wyoming | collected...
CTGTTGGCGGCAGGATTGATCTCGCTCTCTCTGGTCGCGGAATACTGGCGCCCCGTGCTGTGCCGGCTGACGGATTGGCGGGCGGCCTGTGGGGAGCCTCAGCGCCTCCGCCCCGCCGATCTTGCCATCCTTCCGTTCACCGGTCCGGGCAGCGACGAACCGGGGCCTCGACTGTCCCGGCTTGTGGGACAGAACCTCGAATGGTTCTCCGTGATCAAGCTGATGCCCATGTCGCAGGCCGCCGCATGGTGGGATTCCCTGCCCACGGCACGGAAGGACCAGCCGCTACCCGGCGCCGACAAGTATACCGAGGGGAGCATCGCGCGATCCGCCGGCACGATCGACGTGACGCTCGAGGTGCGCGACTCGCTCGGGCGGCTCTACGAGAGCATCCGCGCGACCGGCGACACCGGACAGTTGCAGCGCCTCGCCCGGTCGCTGGCAGATTCGATCGTCTGCAAGGTTTTCACGCGGGACTGCGCCACGTTCCGGAGCATCGCGTTCCGCCCGGTCGACGTGCAGGCGAGCGCCGAGTTCTTCGCGGGCAAGGACGCGGTCGCGAATGGGAACTGGGCGGCCGGTGAGCGGCACTTCGAGGTCGCGCTGGCGCGCGATCCGGGCTTCATGCCGGCCGCCTGGGAGCTGATGATCGCGCGGCGGTTCCAGCGGAAGGATTACAGCGCCGATCTCCAGTTCATCGCCCGGAACATCGATTCGCTGCCGGCGTTCTACCGTCGGCTGGCGATCGCGTCCCTCACGCCCGACCTCCGGGAGCGTCTCCGGCGCTATGAGGACGTGGTGCGCGACTCCCGGCAGAACGGGACCGCGCTGCTGCTCTATACCAACGAGCTCTTCCATCGCGGCGCACTGGTGGGGCGGCCGCTGCTCGTCACGGTGGATACGCTGACGCAGCTGGCGGCGACCGAACCCGACATGAATCACTCCTCCACCTACGACATGGCATGGTGGGGAGACTTGCGGCTCGGGCGCGAGCGCGAGGCGAAACGCGACCTGGAACAGCGCGAGGCGCTGGGCCCGCCGCCAGGCGATCGTTACAAGCCCTTCCAGCGGCTCGGCACCTACGCGCGCTTCGCCCCGTGGAAGGCGGATGTCGCGCGCTTCATCCTCCTTCGTTCTCCCGACAAGGCGACGCTGACGTCCCTGGCGGATTTCGCCCGGTTGGGCACCATCATGGACGTGCCCAACGAGCAACTGGCGCTGGGGAAGATCCTCGCGTCGAAGGGCCTCACCGGCCCACAGCGGGCCGCGGGCCTGCTCGGACTGGCGGGGGCGCACCTGATGCTCGGGCGCCCGTCCGCCGCCTTCACGCAGATGGACGCGGCGTCGGTACTTTTGGGCACGCCAGAGATGCAGCTGCAGCAGCGGGAGTGGCCACTGCACCTGTCCGCCCTGGGCCTGCTCGACGATACGACGCGGGTTGCTGATGCGCGGCGCTGGCTCGAGACTGCACCGCTGCACGGCAACGCCCGCGTGCGTGCGCTGTACGCACTGGGGCGCGATGCGATTGCCCGGGGGGATAGGGTGCGGGCCGACAGCCTGGTCGCACTCCTGCAGTCGATGCCGGACAGCACGCCAACGGCGACCCGCCATGCGGCACTGCTCGCTGCCGAGCTTGCTGGGGTGCGTGGCGATCCGGAATCGGCAATTTCGGGCAGCGAGGTGATCTACATGCGCGATACGACCACGGTGCACCTCAGCCCGTTCGCCCGGGCCGTGACCTACCTCGATCGCGGGCGCTGGCAGGCGGCACTCCGGCAGTACGATGCGGCTGATCGCGAATGGCTCTGGTACGAGAGCGCAGATTTCGACGGATGGCCGGTGGGGCCGCCGCAGGAGGGTGAGTTCGATGCCATCCTCAGCGTTTACGCGCGACTCCTTCGAGGCGAGCTGGCGGCGGAGCGGGGCAACATCACCCTGGCATGCGGCCACCTCGCGCGGGTTCGGGAGTTGTGGAGGGGCGCCGAGCCGGTCATGCGCCCGTACCAGGCACGCGCGCAGCGCGCATGGGAGGCGGCCGGGTGCCATTGATCGCCTGCCGCGCACTCGGTCCGGTTGACCTGAGCGTGGATGGGGCGCCGGCTCCGCCGGAGCTCCTCTGGCGCAAGCACCTCGCGCTGGTGCTGTACCTGTTGCGCTCGCCGCGCCGCACGCGCGGTCGCGAGCACCTGATCGGCCTGCTCTGGGCCGACCGCGCGGAGGGCAGCGCGCGACATTCGCTGAATGAGGCTCTCCGCCTGCTGCGCCGCGCGGGCGGCGACCTCGCCGTGGAGACGCTGGCGGACCAGGTGCGCCTGGGCGACCAGTTCACGCTTGATGCGGGCGAGTTCGCCGTGGCGGTGGTGGCGAAGGACTGGACGCGTGCGGCGACGTTGGTGGCGGGTGAGTTCGCGGAGGGGTTTGCGGTGCCAGACGCGCCCGGCTTCGAGGATTGGCTCGACACCGAGCGGCGCCATTGGCGCAAGGAGGGCGTGGACGCACTGACGAATCGCGCGGAGGAGCTGCTCACGCAGGGCGCGGCGGTGCCGGCGGTTTCGCTGGCGGAGCGGGCCCTCGCCCTCGACCCGCTGGCCGAGCGAGCGGCGCGGGCCGTGATGCGGAGCCGGCTGCTCTCGGGCGACCGCCGCGGCGCGCTCGAGTGCGGCCGCAAGTTCGCCGAACGCCTGAGGGACGAACTCGGGGCGGAGGTATCGGCCGAGTTGCGGCACCTCAGCGACTTCGCGGCAGTGAGCGCGTCCGAGGCGCGGCCGGGCCGGATCGCCCCGCAGGCGGAGCGCACGTCGTTCGTGGGTCGCGAGGTGGAGCTGACGCAACTGCTCGAGGCGTGGGCCGGCTGCCGGGCGGACCATCGGGCGGCACTCGCGGTGGTGGTTGGCGATGCGGGCGCGGGGATCTCACGCTTGCTCGAGGAGCTGGCGATGCGGGTGGCGCTCGATGGCGGTTCGGTTGCGGGCCTGCGCGCCGTTGAGGCCGACCGGGACAGCGACGCCAGCCTCATCCCGGGCTTCGCGACTGGCGGCCTGCAGGGCCTGCCCGGCGTCGCCACGGCGGCACCCGCCGCTCTAGCCGCCTTCGCCCGCCGATTTCCGGGCTGGGCGGAGCGCTATTCCGGCGCGGTGCAGGGCGCCGAGGCGATGGACCTCGAACTGGCGCTGGCCGAGGTGGTGCGCGCCACGGCGGAGGAACGGCCGCTGCTGCTCCTGATCGACGACGCGCACCGGCTGGACGGCATGAGCCTGCGCTTGCTGCCGCGACTTCTTCGCGGCGTGAGTGACCTGCCGGTGATGCTTCTGCTGGGCGCCACCAGCGACGTGGTGAGCCCCGATCTGGATGAGTTGCGGAGGCTCGTCGGCCAGGTGCCGGGTGTCGCACTGACGATCGGGGCGCTCCCCACCCGGGCCTTGCACGACCTGGCCGCCGCGCTACTGCCGAGCTACAGCGAGGTGGAGCTCGATCGCGTGGTCCGTCGGGTATCGACCGACTCCGCGGGTCTTGCGCTGCTTGCCGTCGAGCTCCTGCGCGCGGTGAGTCGCGGACTCGAGTTCGAGAGCGGTGGCAAGGCCTGGCCGGCCACCGCCCAGACGCTGGAGCAGACGATGCCGGCCGAACTGCCGGACGCGGTGATCGCGGCACTCCGGATCAACGCGCGGCGGTTGAGCAGGGCGGCCACGGCGGTCCTGGCCGCCGCGTCCCTCGCGCCCGATCGTGTTTCCGCCGAACTGCTGGCCCACGCCACCGAGCTCGAGCGACGGGTCGTGGACGAGGCGCTGGACGAGCTCGAGTGGCAGCGGTGGCTGGTGGCGGAAGGGCGGGGATACAGCTTCGTGGCCCGGCTGGTTCGCCGCGTGCTCAGCGAGGACCTGCTCACGCCCGGCCAGCGGCGTCGGCTGCTCGCGCGCATCGAGGAAAGGTCCGGTCCGGTCGGCTGACGCGAGCGTCCGACCGCGTCGCAAGATTCCGGCCCGTACGGCGCCTTCGCGATGCCCGGGTTGCTGTCTCTTTCCGCGATGATTTAGGTTAGTGGAAATGACGTCTTTCGCGAAGCCTCCGCCCGACACCGGACAGCTCCTGTCGGCCGTTTGCCATCTCGATGCCGAGCACGGACGCCTCACGTATCGCGGCTACGACGTCAACGAGCTGGCGGAACATGCCACCTTCGAGCAGGTGGCCTTTCTCCTCGTCGCGGGCGTGCTCCCGTCCCGGCCGGAACTCAAGGCGTTTCGCCGATCGTGGACTGCGGTGCAGCGTCTGTCGCCGGCGGAGCGGCGCTGGCTCCGCTCCGTGCCCCTGGACGCTGACGAGCTGGTGGTGCTCCGCACCGCAGTGAGTGGGCTTTCGCTTGCGGGCCTGGCCACCGCCGCGAGCGAGGCACCGGCGGGCATCTCGCCGGAAGCCTTGCAACTGCTGGCGAAGGTGCCGACTCTCGTGGCGGAGCGACAGCGGCTGCGGCGAGGTGGTACCGCCGCACCGGCTTGGGGACGACAGGGCGTGGCGCACGGCTTTCTCCGGGTCGCGACGGGTGCCGAGCCGCCGGCCGGGCTGGTGCGTGCGTTCGACGCGGCGCTCATCCTTCGGGCCGACAACGAACTCAACCCGGGCACGTACGCCGCGCGAGTCGCCGCCTCCACCGGAGCCGACCTGACCAGCTGCGTCACGGCGGCGATGGGTGCGCTGGCCGGACCGAAACACAGCGGTCACACGCTGGCGGTCGCGCGGCTGCTCGCGGAAGTGGGAATGCCGGACCGGGCCGACGCGGTGGTGGCGAGGCTGGTGGAGGGCTCGAAGAAGCCGGCGGGGTTCGGGCACCCGGTGTACCGGGGAGAGGACCCGCGAACCCCCACCGCCCGGCGCCTCGCCGAGGCCGCATGCGTGGCGACGGGTGCCATGGCCACCTATGAGGTGGCGCAGGCGGTCGAGGCAGCGGTCGGACGCCGTACCGGGTTTCGGGCTAACGTCGATTACTATCTGACCGTGGTCTACCTGGCAGCGGGGCTTCCACCCGCCTCCTTTGCCCCACTTTTTGCGGTGGCCCGTACCTCCGGCTGGATCGCCCATGCGCTCGAGCAGTCGCGCGACCCGGAGTTGATCCGACCCCGCGCAAGGTACGCCGGCCCCGAGGAACAGCACCTTCTGACCGCAGTACGAGAGGACCATGGCCTTCGAATCCCGCGTCATCACCGCTGATCCGTCGCAGTACAAGTCTCCCTTGCTCGCGATCCTCGTTCCCCGGGGCGACCTCCCCGCGTCGCTCGCCGTGATCGACCGGGCGACGTCGGGCGTGCTGGGCCGGGCCTACCGGAGCGGCGACTTCACCGGGAAGCGGGACGACACGTTGCTCACGTATGCCGATGCGCCCTATGCTCGGGTCCTGCTGATCGGGGTGGGCAAGAGCGAGGAGAGCAGCGCCGCGGCGCTGCGCCGTGCCGCCTCGACTGCCGCGAAGCGGGCGCGGGCGCTTGGTGCGGGCACGGCCGCGCTCCACGTGGCACCGGAAGCCCTGGGGAAGGTGAGCGTGCGCCAAGCCGCCCAGGCGGTCGCCGAGGGCCTGGCGCAGGGCGCATGGCACTTCACGGAGCTGAAGCGGCCAGCGGAAGACCCGAAGGCCCCGCTCGAGCGGGTCGACGTGCTGGCGCCGGCTGACACCGCAATCTGGGAGGAAGGCCATCGCACCGGCGCGGCGATCGGTGCCGGCCAGACGCTGGCGCGGGGGCTGCAGATGCTGCCCTCGAACCAGCTGACGCCGACCGCGCTCGCGGGTGCCGCGCAGGACCTCGGCAAGCGCCACGGCATTCCCGTCACGGTCCTCGACAAGGCAGCCATCGTCAAGGAGGGGATGGGCGCGCTGCTCGCGGTGGCGCAGGGCAGCGTCGAGGAGCCGCGTTTCATGGTGCTCGACTACCAGGGTGCCCCGGGTGCGCCGGTGGTCCTGGTGGGCAAGGGGGTCACGTTCGACACCGGCGGCATCTCGATCAAGCCGGCGCTCAACATGGAAGAGATGAAGTACGACATGTCGGGAGCGGCCGCGGTGCTCGGTACCTTCGAGATGCTCGGGCGGCTCAAGCCGAAGGTGCATGTCGTGGGACTGATCCCTTCCACGGAGAACATGCCGTCAGGCACCGCGATCAAGCCGGGTGACGTGGTGACGAGCCACCTGGGCAAGACCATCGAGATCATCAACACCGATGCCGAGGGGCGGCTCATCCTGGCGGATGCGCTCTCGTACGCGCGCCAGCTCAAGCCGTCGTGTGTCATCGACATCGCCACGCTGACCGGTGCTATCGTGGTGGCCCTCGGTCACAGCGCCACGGGCCTGTTCGGCACCGACGAGCCGCTGATCAGCGAGGTGCGCGCCGCGAGCGAGCGGGCCGACGAGCGGGCCTGGCCGATGCCGCTCTGGGACGACTACCGCGAGCTCAACAAGTCGGACATCGCCGACGTGAAGAACAGCGGCGGCCGCCCGGGAGGGAGCATCTCGGCGGGGTGGTTCCTGCGCGAGTTCGTGGATGGGTTCCCCTGGGCCCACCTCGACATCGCGGGCACCGCCTACACGGAACGCGAGGATGCCAGCCGGGTGAAGGGTCCCACCGGCACCGGCGTCCGGCTCTTCTCCGAGTTCATCCTCGCGCGACAAGGCTGACGCCCGAGCGTGGCCGCGGAGCCGCACCGCCGTCTCCTGAGCCCGCGACTCTGGATGGCCGCGCTGCTCATGCTGCTTGCCGCGCCGCTGCAAGGGCAGGTGCAGCAGCTCGCCGACAGCGTGCGCGCGGACTCGATCCGGGCCGATTCCGTGCGGGCCGACTCGGTGGCGCGCCGTCAGGCGATCCAGACCGAACGCTACCTCTCCGCCACCGCCAAGAACGACACGCGGGTCCCGCCGCTCCCGTACATCGGCGCTGAAGGACCGCGCGCGATCGGCGCGCGCATCGTCTTCACCCGCGACTCGATGGACTGGGCAATGGCCCAGACGCTGGGTGACCTCGTGGCACTCGTGCCGGGGTCGTATCTCTGGCGGACGGGGTGGCTCGGCACGGCGGCGCTGCCCAACTTTCACGCGCGTGGCGCCACCTCCGTCGAGTACTTCCTCGATGGCCTTCCGTACGTCGCGGCCGGACCCGACAGCGTTGCGGTCGACCCCTCCATCTTCGCGCTGAGCCTCCTCGAACGCGTGGAAATCGAGCCATGGCCGGGCTCCCTCCGCGTCTACCTGTATTCGCGACGGTACGACCGCGTGGCGCCGCGCTCGCTGATCGGGCTGGGGCGAGGCACCAACAGCCTCACCCTGTTCCAGGTGCAGCTGGAGAAGCGCTCGGTCAACAAGCTGAGCTTCGGCGTTGCCGGCGATTACTACAACAGCGGGCGATTCAGCGGCGGGACCGGCAGCTTCTACCTGAACACTCAGGCATGGGCGCAGGTGAGCTATGTGCCGTCGCCGCGATACGGACTCGTGGCGCAGTACGTCACCTTGTCACCGAAGCGGCAGGACGGGGTCTCGCCGACCACCGGGGGCATCGTGCTGGGCGTGAACGGAGGGCGAAGCGACCTGTTCCTGCGGGGCTTCGTGCGGAAGCGCGACGACGGACTCGGGCCGGGCCTCGACCTGACGATCGCCCGGACGAGGTTCAGCAACGATACCGTGCAGCAGAGCATCGGATCCGTCACCGCCAACGCTTCCTGGCGCGCGCCGACACTGAGTGCCACGGCATCGGCGGCGTACCGCACGCGCTGGACGCTGCTGGATCTGGGCGCGACGGCTGGCTGGACGCCATCCGCCCGCGTCGGCATCAATGCGAGTGCCGCCTATCAGTTGCTCTCGTCCAGCCGCTCGAACGCCTGGGTGGGGGCGCAGGTGTCGGTCTCGCCGTTCAGTCACCTGGTGCTGCGCGGCAGTGCTCGGGCCGGCTCGGTAGTGCAGGCGCCGAGCATCGAACTCGACACCGCACAATCAATTCTCGAGGGGTCCGCCAGCATCGGCTGGGACAGCCGGTTTTTCGGCGTCGAGGTGGGCATCACGCGCACCGCGGCGTTCGACCCCATCGCCTACCGGGAAACCCAGCTGGTGGCAGCCACGATCACCCCGTCGCTGGCGACCACCTGGTTCCTGGCGCGGGGGCGGATCAATCCGACGAACTGGCTCTCGGTGGACGCATGGTATTCGAGCCCCACTGACCTGGCTCCCGTCGGCCAGCCGCCCGAGCATGCGAGGGTCATGGGCACCATACGCTCGCGCTTCCTTCGAACGTTCCCGAGCGGAGCGTTCGATCTCAAGGCGTCGATCGGATTCGAGCGGTGGAGCGCGGGCGTACTCGGCATCCGGCCGGACGGGTCGCCGCTCGACTTGCCCGCCCAGATGTACCTCGAGACCCTCATCGAGCTCCGGATCCAGAGCTTCTCGGTGTACTTCTCGAGGGCGAACTTGCTGTCCGAGGGTCCGGGATACGTGCCTGGGTTCCCGGTCCAGCCCCTGGCCACCATTTTCGGGATTCGCTGGGGCTTCCTGAACTAGCCGGGCCTCGGCGCCACATCCTCAATTCGGGCAATGACTTGTGCCCTTGGGCCGCCGCGCCGCTCCGCCGCAGGTCCAGCCTACCAGCGAGTCGCTCTGGACGCTATCTTTCCCTGCTTTCCCACGGATGGGGGCCGGGCTTGCCGCACAGCATGACGGGGTTCGGGGCGGCGGAGGGGGCGGTCGCCGGCGGGCGCCTGCGGATCGAGATCCGCACGGTCAACCATCGGTTCTTCAACTTCGCGCCCAAGCTCCCGAACGAGTTGTCCTCGGTTGAGGGGGAGTTGCGCGAGCGGGTGCGCAAGGAGCTGGACCGGGGTCACGTGGCGCTGTCCGCGCGCTGGACCGAGTATCCCGAGCGCGAGCCGACACTGGCAATAGACCTGCCGCGGGCCGAGGCCGCCGCGAGCCGCTTGCGCGAACTCAAGTCGGCGCTCAACCTCTCGGGAGAGGTCACGCTCGAGCTGGTGGCGCGGCAACCGGAAGTGCTGGTGACGCGAAGCGCTGACGCGGCGGAGATCGCGTTCACCGACGTGGAGCCGATCGTGGCGCGCGCGGCGGCCGAGTGCCGGGCCATGCGGGCGCGCGAGGGTGCCGCCCTCGCCGCCGACTTGCTGGCGCGACTCGCAGCGCTCGAGGGCAGCGCGGCAATCATCGCCGACCGGGCGCCCGAACGGCTGGTGCGGGAGCGGGACCGCCTGCATGCATCGGTGACGCAGTTGCTTGCCGGCCGGCCGCTCGACGATCAGCGACTGGCGCAGGAGATCGCGCTGCTGGCCGACCGGCTCGATATCACCGAGGAGCTGGTGCGATTCCGGCAGCACCTCGTGGCCTGCCGCGCCGCGCTCGCGGGCGACAAGCCTGCGGGCAAGGCGCTGGGCTTCCTGGCGCAGGAGCTCGGTCGTGAAGTGAACACGATGGGTGCCAAGGCGAACGACGCGGTGATCCAGCAGGCGGTCATCGCCATGAAGGGGGAACTGGAGAAATTCCGCGAGCAACTCGAGAACCTCGAGTGACGCCCTTTATCCTGGTGCTGTCATCGCCGTCGGGCGGCGGCAAAACGACGATTGCCCGGCAACTGGTCGCGAACCGGCGTGACATCGGGTACTCCATCTCGGCCACGACGCGGTCGCCGCGGGCCGGTGAGCACGAAGGCGAGCACTACTACTTCGTGCCCCGCGACGAGTTCATGCGGCGAGTGGAGGCTGGTGCCTTCCTCGAGTGGGCCGAGTACGGCGGCAACCTCTACGGGACCCTGCGGGCCGAGATCGAGCGGATCCACGCGGCCGACCGGCACGCGGTGCTCGACATCGACCTGCAGGGCGCGCGGCAGCTGCGGGGCAAGAGTACCGCCGCGGTGGAGGTATTCGTCCTCCCGCCGTCGGGTGCGTCACTGGCCGACCGGCTGGTGCGTCGCAACACGGAGACGGCGGGCGCCCTGCGTCGCCGGCTCGAGCGGGCGGCGGAGGAGATTTTGGCCGCGGGCGAGTATGACTACGTGATCGTGAACGACGATCTCGAACATGCGGTACAGCAGGTGGATGCTATTATCGAGGCCGAGTCGCGGCGCGCACATCGCCTGGCCGACCTGTCAGGAACACTGCAGGAACTCCGGCAGGCGGTCGAAACGGAAGCGCGCAGGCACCCAGCCATGAACGCGGGATCGTAAGGAGGCAGCACAATGCGGATCGTGACCCCGAACGAAGTGGCCAAGCCGGCCGGCAACAAGTACCTCGGTGTCCTGGTGGCGGCGAAGTTCGCGCGCTATCTGAATGATTTCCCCAAGGACCACTTCCAGATGGAAGAGAAGCTGACCACGCGCTCGCTCGAGGAGCTGGCGGAGGGAGACCTCAACTACAAGCTGGTGCGCCGCCGCCGCTCCGAGGCGTGACGGTGTGGTCCGGCCGGCACGTCGTCCTCGGCGTGTCGGGCGGGATCGCCTGCTACAAGAGCTGCTATCTCGCCCGGCACCTCACTGAAGCCGGCGCGCGGGTCGATGTGGTGCTGACCCGGTCCGCGGCGGAGTTTGTGCGGCCGGTCACCTTTGAGGCACTGACGGGCCGGCCGGTGCTGGTGTCGCTGTGGGATCGCGATGCGGCGCTCAATCATGTGCGCTGGGGCCAGCAGGCGGACGTGGTGATCGTGGCGCCTGCCACGGCACAGTTGATTGCCCGCATGGCGCAGGGACTCGCCGACGACGCGCTGACCAGCATGCTGCTCGCAGCCACGGCACCGGTGCTCCTGGCTCCGGCCATGAACGACGAGATGTTTGCCCACCCACAGACGCAGGTCAACCTGGCGCTGCTCGAGCGGCGCGGGGTCACCGTCGTCGGGCCTGAGATCGGGCCGCTGGCCGAGGGTCCGTCGAGCCGCCCGGGGCGGATGAGCGAGCCCCTGGCGATCGCGGCGCATGCGGCGCGCCTGATGCAGCGGGGCAGCAAGCTGCGTGGCAAGCGCGTGGTGGTGACGGCTGGGCCTACCCGTGAACCGATCGACCCGGTGCGGGTGGTGACAAACCGCTCCAGCGGCAAGATGGGGTACCGGCTGGCCGAGGTGGCCTGGGAGCGCGGCGCCGATGTCCTGCTCATTTCGGGGCCGGTGATGCTCGAGCCGCCAGTGGGCGTGACGGTGACACGCGTCGACTCCACCCTGGAACTGGAGCAGGCGGTGCGCGAGGCGCTTCCCACCGCGGACATCCTGGTCATGGCCGCGGCGCCGGCCGACTATCGGCCCAGCGAGGTCAGCAGCGCCAAGCGTTCGCGGGTAGACGGGGCGCTGGCCATTCCGCTCGAGCCGACGGCCGACATCCTGCGCGCCACGCGCGATGCGCGCCGCGCCGACAGCATCATCGTGGGTTTCGCACTGGAGACCGGGGACGCGCTGGCGAAGGGTCGCCACAAGCTGGAGCGCAAGGAGCTCGACCTCATCGTCGTCAACGATGCGCTCGAACCGGGTGCCGGCACCGAGGTCGACACCAACCGGGTCGCCATCCTCGCGCGCGACGGCAGTTGCACCATCGTACCGCTCGCGTCGAAGCGGGAAGTGGCCGGGGCTATCCTCGACGCGATCGAGGCCCGGCTTGGATGAGCGTGAGGCGCTGCGGCGGCGGTACCTCGCGCAGCAGATAGAACTGGGCGGGGTGGAAGTGGTGCTGGGCCGGGCGGCAGGAGACAGGGCGGCAGGAGCGGCAGGAGCGGCAGGTGACAGGGCGGCAGGAGCGGCAGGTGACAGGGCGGCAGGAGCGGCAGGAGCGGCAGGAGCGGCAGGTGACAGGGCGGCAGGAGCGGCAGGTGAGAAGCCGGCCAGACTGGAGCTGGTTTCCACGGCCTCAGCCAAGTGGCGAGAGGGCGCTCCTCCGATCCCGGGGCCGGGCCTGACCATCGTCACTGAGTTGCCGGCCATATTGGGGGATCAGCTCGGCGATGCGGCGAACCTGGACGCCGTTGCTGATCTGATTGCGGGATGCCGGAAGTGCGCGCTGTGTGAGACGCGTTCACGAACGGTGCCGGGCGAGGGCGATCCGGAAGCGCGGCTCATGCTGGTGGGCGAGGGGCCGGGTGCGACGGAAGACCAGACCGGTCGGCCCTTTGTGGGCCAGGCGGGGCAGCTGCTCGACAAGATCCTCGAGGCGATCGAGTGCCCGCGGCCGGCGACATTCATAGCCAACATCGTGA
>Ga0315287_10005811_pt1 | contig 12193 bp, 8 predicted proteins | sample YL17G11_0_MG_FD_205037 | JGI IMG/M metagenome (GOLD analysis project Ga0315287, IMG submission 205037) | Sediment microbial communities from Yellowstone Lake, YNP, Wyoming, USA - YL17G11_0 | ecosystem: Environmental > Aquatic > Freshwater > Lake > Sediment | place: USA: Wyoming | collected...
GCCACTGGATCATCCCCGATGCGCAGGGCGTTGCCGGTGTCGAAGCAGACGCCGAAATACGGCGAGTTCACGCGATCTACGAGATCCATGAATTCGTCAGTAGTGAAGTCGAAGTGGTTCTCCATGGCCAGTTTTACGCCTTCGCTTGCGGCCACCTGCGCCGCCTCTTTGAAAGCTTTGAGTTTGGCAAAGGTCGTGCGACAATTGCGGATGGTGTTCGGGCTCATGCCGGTGACGCTTGCTGCGCATAGCGCACCAGCCCGTCGCACGCCTGGGTCAGCGTAATGCCCTTGTTCATCCTTGTGGTCTCCTCTCCGGGCAGCAATACCGACCGTCAAGGTGCTGTGCCTAGCCAGAGGGTTGAATACCAATGACCGGCGGTTGCGTTTTTGTGACCCAGAGAGTGACTTGAAGACCGAGGAATCGTGAGGTCTGAGGTAGTGAGGACTTCCCAAACAAGAGATCTCACGGGTAGCCATTTCGACTACCCGCGAGGTCCACAGTGGGCGGGGAGGGACTCGAACCCACGACCTCACAGATGTGAACCAAGTGTTCCAACCCGCCCTCGTTTGATTACACGGTCAGGCCGTTTCAGCAGACCGTGAGTACTCCGCCATTACCATCCGTGCGCACTATCGCAGCGTAGCGACTCCGTGCGAGCTAGCAATAATGTGCCGGTGTCTTGTGATAACCCTCGATAAACCCTCCTTGTAAGGCGTGCGTCCGTGAGTACTGCCTCAGGCGAGATTTGCCCAAGGATATGCCCAGGCTTACCTGACGATACCTTGGCCACCAACTGGAGTGCCAGCTCGCTAAAACTGTGCTTTCAGTTCACGCAGCTTTGAGCGGCCGAAGCATCTGGGCTGGCCAGCGCTCAACCTCATCGGCGGATGGGCGTCAGCATCCACTTGCCGCGTAACATGGCGAGGCTCCAGAAAGCGCGACCAGAGGCTACATAGATGCGGCGGCAGATTCGACTCATCTGGAAGGCGCGCCACTAAATCCAGATTCAGCGAGGCGACATCCTCAGCCCGGCCACGCTCGATGATCTGGCAGATATTCCATTTGCGCTGAAATGGATCGGCGAGACCAAGCCGATCGGCGGTATCGTCCAGGCGATGTGTCGCGGTGGCAGATGACTGTCATGGCGTCGCATCGGTCCAGCAGATCTGCTCGCAGCGCATTTATCTTCTGGGGTATCTGACGGTCGGACGTCCGGGCCGCGTTCAGCCACGGCTTCTTGACAAGTGGCAGAAGCGACCGTAGGCCTCGTCCCAGCGGCCTGTGTGCTGCGGATTGTAGGACTCGGTGGCAAACGAACGCCGCACCAGGGCGCGCGCTTCGGCAAGCGACCCCAGCGCACCGGTCGCCATCAACTGCACGACCAGATTGCCAATCGCAGTGGCTTCGATTGGGCCGGTCAACACCTCCCGCCCGGTGGCGTCGGCGGTGAACTGCGAGAGCAGCCGGTTCTGCGTGCCACCGCCGACAATATGAATGGGTTCCAGGCATCGCCCGACCATCCTCTCCAGCCGCTCGAGTTGGAAGCGATACTTCAGAGCAATCCCTTCTAGCGCAGCACGGATCACCTGCCCTTTGGTCTCCGGCACGGGCTGGCCGGTGCGTGCGCAGAATGCGCGGATGCGCGCAGGCATATCACCTGGCTTCAGGAAGTCGCCGTCGTCCGGGTCGACGATCGCCTTCAGCGCCGGTGCGTCGGCGGCCATGTGGGTCAGCTCATCGTAAGAGTGTGCCTCGCCTGCTGACGCCCAGGTGCGTCGGCATTCTTGTACCAGCCACAGCCCCATGATGTTTTTCGAGAAGCGGAAGGTGCCGCCCACGCCTCCCTCATTGGTGAAATTGTTGGCCAAGCTTTCTGGGGTGATTACCGCCTCCGGCAGCTCGGCGCCCAGGACCGACCATGTACCGGAGCTGATCCAAGCGAAATTTGCCCCAACTGCTGGTACCGCCGCAACGGCGGAGCCGGTGTCGTGGCAGGCGGGTGCAATGATGGGGACACCTGCTACGTCTGTTCCATCGATCAACCCGGGTGCCAGTCGCCCCAACACGGTACCGGGCAAGACAATCTCGGGAAAGATACCGGCCGGGATGCTCATGCCTTCCAGCAGCGGCGTGGCCCATGCGCGGCGCAGCGGGTCATAGCACTGGGTGGTCGTGGCGTTGCTGAACTCGCAAGCAGTCCTGCCGGTAAGCCAGTAGTTGAAGAGGTCCGGCATGGTGAGGAACGTGGCCGCACTCTGCAGCGCAGGCGACTCGTCGACCACCATGGCAAGAAGCTGGTAGAGGGTGTTGATCTGCATGAACTGGATGCCGGTTTGCGCGAAAATCCGCTCGCGGGGCACGCGCTTGAAGGCCTCGTCCAGCATGCCGTCTGTCCGATCGTCGCGGTAGTGGTAGGGGTTGCCGATCAATCTGTCCTGCCGATCGAGAAGGCAGAAGTCGACGCCCCAGGTATCCAGACCGATGCCCGCGAGTGCCCCGAATTGGCCGGCCACGGCGATCGCGCGCTGGATCTCACCCCAGAGACGCAGCACGTCCCAGTGTAAGCTATGGCGGCCACCGCGGTCGGGCAGCCGCACCGGTCCGTTGGAGAAGCGATGGACCTCGGTCAGACTCAGCGACTCACCATCATACCGGCCGAGGATCGCCCGGCCGCTTTCGGCGCCCAGGTCTAATGCCAGATAGTTCAGGGGCTTGGACATGCTCATCTCCCTCTTCGTCCGTGAGCTGCCTGTCGATTGGCCGGTCTACGCCATAAGCAGGTGTGGCCTCTCCAACAGTTGCACCACTCGCTGTAGGAAGCGCGCGGCCGGACCGCCGTCCACCAGCCGGTGGTCGAAGGTCAGGCTGAGCCAGACGGTCTGCCGGGCTATGATCTGATCACCGACGACGACCGGCCGCGCTTTTATGCGGCCGACGCCAAGGATGGCGGTTTCGGGCAGGTTGATCAGCGGGGTGAAGGCGTCGACGCCGAACATGCCCAGGTTGGTCAGCGTGAAGGTGCCGCCGCGCAACTCGTCCGGAGCGCACTTGCCGGCGCGCGCCCGCTCGGCCAGCGCGACGGTTTCGGCGGCCAACTGGGTCACCCCCTTGCTGCCCACATCGCGCACGACTGGGACCAGCAAACCGCGCTCCGTATCCACCGCCAGCCCGATGTCGATGCGTCGCCAGACCCGGATTGTGTCGCCGTCCAGAGATGCGTTGAGGCGCGGGTGCTCGCGCAGGGCACGTGCCAGGAAATACAGCAACAGATCGTTGTAGGCGGCCTGCACGCCGTCGGCCGCCAAATGCCCGCGCAGTTCGACCAGCGCCGACGCATCTGCCTCGGAGGTGAGGGTCACGGGGGCAGTCTGGCCGTGGCTTGCGGCCATGCGTTCTGCGATCAGCCCGCGGATGCCGGTGAGAGGAATGCTTTCAAGTGGTTGCTCGGCGGGAGGCATGGACGAACTGGGGAATGGGGGAATGGGAGAGGGGGAGAGTTGGAGAGAGGGAGATCTCCCTCTCTCGCCTTCGCCCGTTCTCTCATATTCCGCCAGGGCGCGCGCTACATCCTCCCGCACGAGCTGCCCGCGCGGGCCGCTGCCCGATAGGCCGCGCAAGTCAAGCCCGGCTTCTTCCGCCATGCGGCGGGCGACGGGCGTAATGGAGCTTGAGGCCAGGGCTGAGATGAAGAGGTTTCCACTCACTGCCCTCTCAGCCTCGACCTGAGCCTTGACCTCTTCAAGATAGGCGCGCACATCTCGCTCGATGATCGCGCCATCCGGGCCGGTGGGTTGGATGGCTTCCAACGGCGCGCCTTCGACCTCAGCCAGCCGGCGCGCACGCGGCGAGATGAAGCGGCGGGAGGCTGAGACTGAGGTTGAGGTTAAGGTTGAGTGGGGGACGGGTTTCGCTTCAGCCTTGGCCTTGACCTCAGCCTGAACCTTAACCTCGACCTCCTCACCCGGCGCGGCGATCAGGGCAATGACGCTCAAGGCATTGACATCGTCGCCGGGCGCGGCCGTCACGCGATGGAGGATGCCGCTGGCGGGCGCCTCCACGTCCAACGAAGCCTTGTCTGTCTCGATGACGAAGAGCGGCTCGCCCTGCTGGATGGTGTCTCCCTCGTTCTTGTACCAACTGACCAGCTTGACAACATCCACCGTCTGGCCCAACGGCGGCACTAGCACTTCGGTAGGCATCTGCGCTATGTCCTTCGTCTATTGTCCATCGTCAAAACAGCGCCTTCACAGCAGCGACCACCCGCTCGGCGCTTGGCACATAGAATTGCTCCATCACCGGTGCAAAGGGTGGCGGCACATCCGGCGCGGAGACGCGCTTGATCGGCGCATCCAGCCAGTAGAACGCCTCCTCGGCGACAATGGCCGCGATCTCGCCGGCCCAGCCGCCCGTGAGGTTGTCCTCCTCCACGATCACAAGCCGGCCCGTCTTGCGCACCGACTCCAGGATCAGCTCCTTGTCCAGCGGTACCAGGGTGCGGGGGTCGATCACCTCGGCTTCGATGCCGTCCCTGGCCAGCACCTCGGCCGCGGCGAGCGCGCGATACATCGTCAGCAGCTTACCGACGATGGTCACGTCCTTGCCCGCCCGCCGGATGATGCCCTTGCCGATCGGGACGAGGTAGTCTTCATCCGGTACCTCGCCGACCGGGCTGAGCGCGCCCTTCTCAGTGCGCGGCCCCTTGGAGCCGTAGAGCAATTTGTGCTCGAAGACGATGACCGGGTTATCGTCGCGCACGGCGCTCTTGAGCAGCCCCTTGGCGTCGTAGGCCGTGGCCGGGGCCACCACCTTCAGGCCGGGGATGTGGCAGAGGAACGCTTCGAGGCTCTGGGCGTGTTGCGCGCCGCGCGCCGTGGCGCCGACCGGCGCGCGCATCACTAGCGGCACCTTCACCGTGCCGCCCGACATGTAGGTCATCTTGGCGGCTTCATTGGCAAGCTGATCCATCGCCAGGAACAGGAAGTCGGCGTACTGCACATCGGCGATGGGCCGCAAGCCTGCCATCGCTGCGCCGACCGCGATGCCGGTCAGGCCCAGCTCGGAAATGGGCGTATCGAGGATGCGTTCGTGGCCGAATTCGTCCGAGAGGCCCAGCGTGACGGTGAACGCGCCGCCGAACCCGCCGGGGATGCCGATGTCCTCTCCGATGCAGAAGACACGTTCATCCCGGCGCATCTCCTCGCGGATGGCCTGGCGTAACGCCTCAGCAATAGACATTTGGGTCATAGGGCAGCCTCATCCCAGAATACGTGCTGCAACGCCTCCTCCGGCTCCGGCGCGGGGCTGGCCTCGGCGAAAGCGACGGCGTCATCCACCGCGGCCGTCACGTCTTTCTCCACCTGATCGAGAACCGACTGCGTCGCCAGCCCTTGCGCCAGCAACTGCTCTCCCATGCGCTTGATGGGATCGCGGCCGGCCCATTCCTCCTCCTCGGCTTTGGTGCGGTACGCGCGCGGGTCGCTGCGCGAGTGCCCGCACTGCCGATAGGTCATGCATTCCAGCAGCGTGGGACCGCCGCCCGAGCGAGCGCGCTCGATGGCTCGCCCCGCAGCTTCATGCACGGCCAGGACATCGTTACCGTCGGCTACTTCGCCGGGGAGGCCGTAGGCGGCCGCGCGTCCGACCACGGAATCCGTCCTGAAGGCCACCGATACCGGCGTCGATGCGGCGTACAGGTTGTTCTCGCAGACGAAGACGGCCGGCAGTTGCCAGATGGCGGCCATGTTCAACGCCTCGTGGAAGGCACCCTCGTTGGTCGCACCTTCCCCAAAAAAGGCGACGGAGACGCCGCCGGTCGCCAGCCGTTTGCACGCCAGCGCGGCGCCGGTCGCTACCGGGATACCGCCGCCCACGATCGCGATCGCCGGGAACATGCCCACGGCCATGTCACCCACGTGCATCGAGCCGCCCTTCCCTTTGCAGCAGCCCGTACGTTTGGCGAACAGCTCGGCCATGATCGACCGCAGGGTCACCCCCTTGGCGATGGCGTGGCCGTGCGGCCGATGGGTGCTGGAGATGTAGTCGCTGGGCAGCAGGTGCGCACACACGCCCGTGGCGACCGCCTCTTGGCCGATGTAGAGGTGCAAGGTCGAGGGGATGCGCCCTTGCATGTACAGGTAGTTGCAGCGCTCCTCGAACCGCCGGATGGTCAGCATGGTGCGGTAGAGGTCGAGCGCGTTGACGGATGATTCTGGCATCGGTGGATGGTCTCCCAAGGGGAGGGTAAAGGGTAGATTGGGAAATTGGTGGGTTAGTGGTTCCAGCAGTTTACCAATCTACCAGTTCCCAATCTCCGAACTCTCCCTCAAATCCCTTTGTCTGCGAACTTCGGATGGAACTCCTCGCCCGAGAAGCCCCAGCGCGTCACTGGGCGTTTGCGCAGGCCCCAGGTCTGCAGCGCGGCCATCAGCTCAGGCTTGTCCTGCGCGGCGAGATCCAACGGCATGCCGGCCATGGCCGCATCGATGGCCTGGCGGAACGCCATGGCGCCGGCGGTGTAGCCCATCGGGTGCCCCAGCATGCCGCCGCCGGCCATGAAGATCATATCGGGCCCGTTCTCTTCCAGCATCGGCGGCACCGCGCCGGGGTAGATGCCCGCGCCGGGCATGGGGAAGATCGGCTTGATGTGGTAGAACGGCGCGTGCAGGGTCTGTGAGGTGCGCAGGCATTCCTCGGTGGACGCCACGGGGATGCTTGACCAGATGCTCGGTGTGAGCATCATGTCCGCGCCGCACAGGCGACAGATCTTCGCCAGCACCGGGAAATTCATCGTCGGCAGCAGCGCCAGAAGATGCGAGACGTGCAGCAGGATCGGCGCGGTGATCTTCGGATCCTCGGCCAGAACGCGAAGGATGGATGGCCCGGCCGAGTAGGCCAGTAGCAGACCGGTCGCGCCCATCTCGCACGCTTTCCGGGCCTTCTCCTGGATCCGATCCACCTCATCGGTGATGCTGACCATGTAGAGCGTCTTGTGGCCGGTCTTCTCCTCGGCCTTTTTGAGCGCTTTCAGCACCGCCTCCAACCGCGCATCGAAGGGGCAGTTGGACAGCTCGGTGCACATCTCGTCATCTTTGCATAGATCGGCCCCGCCCAGCGCGCTCTGGTACACCTGATTGGCGGTCTCCTCAGGCGTCATGCCCATCTTCGGCTTGATGATCTGGAGCGTGAGCGGCCGTTCGGGCACGCCCAGGATTTGACGCACGCCGGGAATGCCGAACTTCGGCCCCTGGAACTTCCTTGCCAACTTCTCGGGGATGTAGATGTCAAGCAGCCGCATTTTGGTGGGGAAAGCGAAGCAGTTGCCCGCTATCGAGAGCAGCATCATCGGCACGTTGACGTTGACATCCCACGCCGCGGTGGGGAAGCCGAGCTGGATGATCGCCTTCTTCGTGCCCTTGGGCGCCGGGATCTCGAAGTAGCCGAGCACCTTGCTCATCAGCCGTTCGCGCACCTCCGACGTCAACTCCTTGACGTCCATCCAACTCGACGTGGAGCCTTCAGCGGCCAGACGCTCGACCTGGCCCAGGTGGTCGATGAAATCCTGGCCTTCGAGGGTGTCCTCGATGTAATACGTGCCGACGATAAAATCATCGCTGGGGATGCAACTCTCCCACATGTAGTTGAACATGTGCGGGTCGTACAAATGCTTAGCCATGATGTCTCCTTGATTTCCTTTCTGCCTTATTTTGCCTGGATGTGGACTACCACGTCGTGCACGAACGACTCCAATTGCAGTGCTACCTCGCCGCCCGTGAGTTCGCGGGGCTCGCCCGCGTAGCCGCCGGTCGCGGGCTTGTAGAACCTGGCTTGATAGCGTCCCGCCGGGAGCGAAAAGCTGAGCTTTCCGCGGCACGGCTCGCCGCAGCCTGGGTCTTCCAGCTCGCGCTTGTCCGCGACGTAGATCACGTACTCCGCTCCGGGATTGGCCAGCGTGGCGGCCAATGTGTGCGCGGGTATTCCCTTGCAGAAGTCACGAACGGGGGTCGTGTGCACGAAGTCGGTCGAGTGGATAAAGTTCGAAAGGTGCTTCATCCAACTCCGGATGTGGGCGCGGCTGGCCGGCGTGCCTTCCTCGCCCCCCGCCGCCTGGATCGAGAAGTCGATCATGTCGTAGTGCCCACCGCTGCACACCACGGTCCACGCGCGCTTGCGGTGGATGGTCCACGACTCTTCGTCCAGGCCGTTGGTGCACGCGTTGTCCTCGTCGAACACGATGGGCTTGTCGGCCTGGTGACAGATCGTCCACAGGTCGTGGATGCGGTCGAGCTTGAGGTCGCGCTGCATGAACCGCCCCAGCGGCGGGATCGGCCGGCCGCGGAAGGTCAACTGCTGGTAGTCATGCATGTTGATGGCGTCCACGTCCCCGTCGTCGGCCAGCACGTCGAGCGCCGAGTCGCCTCGGAAGCGCTCGACCGGCACCTGGAAGACCAGGTGGCGCTTGGGCAGCGCCGTTTCCTCTTCTCGGATCACCTGGCGGATGGCGTCCTCCCAGGCCTGTACCTCGTCGACGCTGACGTGCCCGCCGGATTGGTTCCCGAACGGCTCGTTGCAGATCTCGAAGTAGAAGTTGTCGTGGGCGTTCACCTCGCGCACCACCTTGCGGGTGTAGGTCACCTGGCGTTCGAACAGCGCGGCATCGCGCATCGAGTTGTAGTCCTGCCAGGCGATGTCGCCGACCCCGTTGACGTTGTTGCGGGTGTTGAAGGGGTTCAGGTTCCAGACGGTGTCCGAATAGGTGTTGCTGAAGAGGGTCAGCTCGATCACGACATCGCGCCGCGCCGCTTCGGCCAGGAAGCCGTGCAGACGAGCGAAGTACTCGTCATCCCAGCGGTCGAGGTCGAACTTGGGGTAGCCGTCCACGGCGAATCCGGGACCTGAGCGCGCGAACGGCGCGACGTACTCGCCCGGCCGCGGCTTGCACGGCGAGTGCGGGTTCAGCGGGATCCCCTCGAGCTCTCGGAAGAGCAGGAAGCACCGGCTGAGGGTCGCGGCCTTGTCGGCAGCATCCTCCAGGTAGCGAGGATAGCTGAAGTTGCGATTGATCACCGCGCCATAGTGCTCGGTAGCGGTGATCAGGACGCGCGGGCGATCGCGGTACAGGAAGTAGTGCGGGTTTTCAGGATGCAGGCGGAAGGTGTCGTTGGTCATTGCATCACCCCAACATCGCTTGCCGGACTAGCGCCTGGGTTTCCATCGCATCGCTCGCGGCGATGGCCTCAGCGATACGATCCCGACCGATCTTATCGAGCAGCCCGTGCAGTCCCTCGATCCACTTAATGCTTTCGGTGGCCGCACGAATGCCGTTCTCGCGGTAGGGGAAGATGTCCAGCGCGTACCAGCCGGTGTAGTTTATCCGGTCAAGCCAGTACAGCAGTTCCAGCGTCTCGATCGTGTGCACAGAGCCGACTGTCATGTCGTCGTCCCAGAGCCGCCAGTTGTCGTTGAAGTGCATGTAGAACAGTTTGTTGCCGAAGTATTGGAGCAGCGCGGCCGATTCGGCGGCATTCTCGTAGGCCATGATCGCGTGACCCACGTCAATCATGGCGCCGACATTCGGCTTGTTCACCTTCTCGATCAGGAGCAGCGTCTTGCCCACGGTCGCAATGAAGCAGTGGGTGCGCGGCTCCTTGGGTTTGTACTCCAGCACCAGCTTGACGCTCGGCAGGTGTTCGGCGCATTCGATCGTGCCCGCGATGATCCGATCCCAGGCGGTCAGGAAATCGGCCTGCAGTGGGTAGTCGTAGCCGTCCTGGCCGAACCAGAGGTCCACAACCTCGCAGTTGAGCTGCCTGGCCCACTCCATGGACTTCTTCACTTCCTGGATGGCGGCCCGGCGGATCGCCGGGTCATTGCTGGCGAACGAGCCCCAGCCCCATCTGCCCGAGGCCCAGATGTCCGGCGTGACACAGGTAACGGCGAAGCCGGCGTCGGTCACCTGGTGGCGGATTTGTTCGACGTTGTCGTCGTTCACGTGCCACAGGCCCACCAGCTCAATGCCGGTGAGGCTCGGCACCTGCGTCGCGGCGCGGATGAGTTGTTCGGTGTTCAGGCGCTCGCCGTACCCGGAGAGCACGTAGCGGTCAGCGCACGCGTTGAAGGTGTTGATGTTGGCTGAAAAACGTAAGGGGCTGGCCATGGGTTACTCCTTCCTGTGCTGATTCTCAGATTCGCTCATGCGCAGATGTGTTGATTTGCGATTCTTACCCCGGCCGGGTCAGCGTCACCTTGAAGTCGTACCGGTCGCCGCGCCAGACCGCTTCCAGGTACTCGACGGCTAGACCGCTGGCGGCATAGGTGATGCGCTCGGCGTGCATCACGGGGGTGCCTTCGGCAACATCCAGCAATCGGGCTTCGTGCTTGGTCGCGCCACGCGCACGCAGTGTCTCGCGACCAGACCAGAGATGCAGCCCGTAGCGGCTCTCCAGTAGCTTGTATAGCGAGGCTGCAAGATCGTTTTCTTCGAGCTTGGGGCACAGCGCCGCCGGCAGATAGGCCGTCTGCACGCTGATGGGCACGTCGTCCACCAGGCGCAGGCGACACACTTCGTAGACCTCCGCGGCCGCGGCGACCTCCAGCGCTCGCGCCACATGGGATGCGGCCGGCACTTGCTGCAATGAGACCATCCGCGTGAGCAGGGGCCAGCCGCGCTGGCGCATGTCTTCGGTGGTGGAGACGAGTTGGGTCAGATCTTGCTCAAAGCGGCGCACCGGCGCGAATGAGCCAACTCCCTTCTGGCGATAGATCCAACCATCGTGCTCCAGCTCGTCCAGAGCATGGCGCACCGTGGCACGGCTGAGGCCATGCTTCTCGGCCAGCTCGTTCTCTGACGGCAACTGGTACGGCTCGCCCTGGGACTGCTGGTCCGCGATCTCACGGCGCAGCAACTCGGCCAACTGCTCGTAGTACGGCAGTGGGCTGGCCTTGTCTATGACCGTCATTCTACGATCTCCTGCACGAACCGCGGATTCTGACAACGAGAAATGGGCTTCCCGTCACTTGTATACTTGTGCGTATAAGATAGCATGGGCTTGAGCGTTTGTCAAACATGTTAAGTGGCATCCATCGAACAGCGACTGGCAGTCGTGAACACGGGATCAGCGCCCCAGCGCCTGCTCCACCAATGCGCAACTCAAGGGCGGCAGCGTGATGCGGACGCCACCGGCTGCATCGCGCACGCCACGCTCTGTCAGCTCGCGGCCCGAGACGTGCAACGTCAGCGATCCAGCCAGGTGCGGGTCGGCAATGCTGATCGCCTGTTCCTGGCTCGTCCAGTTCGCCAGCACGACCCCCACGCGGCCGTCCGGCGCCTGCCAGGTGGCGTGAAACACCGCTGGGATGCGGTGCAAGCGCCCGCTGTGTGTCCACTCGACCGTTTGAATGCCCTCGACCGCTACCGGGCGCAACATGCGGCCGAACACCAGGAAGTCCTTCCCCGGCCCTCGGCGCAGCGCCGTGACCGTCCGGATCATCTCCACGGCATCGTCATCGCTGCCGACCTTCGGCTCCCAGGGCGCCCAGTTCATGGTGTCCTTGTTGAGCAGCGTGCCATCCCCGCTCATAACCGCGCCGGGAATTTCGCCGAAGACGCAATTGGCCGCGTTGCGGATGGGAAGGTGGTACGGCTCCGGCGCGCTGCCCATCATGCCTTGGATCACGATGCACTCGTGGAACAGGAACTGGTAAAGGGGCACGAAGTCATCCGCATGCCCCGGGGGGTAACAGCGCAGGTCGGTCTCCTGGAAGAGCGGCAGGCAGCACTCATTGACACCCGCCTCGGCCGAATTGATCACCTCTGTTTCACCGGCCGCCTGGGCGGCCGTGCGGAACTCGCCGATCATGGATGCCATCTGGGCCAACATCCACTTGCCGGGCGTGGGAGGGTGTTCGTGATCATCGGCAAAGCAGGCGAAGGTAGCCGCCCCGCAATTCTGGTCGAAGAACTGGATGGACTCGTACCCCCACCCAATCAGCCGCTGCACAAAGTCCAGGGCGGTGTGGCGCGTGGGCTCCGTGCCCAGGCAGCAAGGATAGCTGGGGCGCCAGCTCTGATCCCAGTTCTCGCGCCAGCGCGTGCCGTCCGCCTCGCGACAGACGCTCGCATCGCCATCGTGCTGCCGATAGTAATCGCGGCCATCGTAGCCGTTCCACAGGTGCCCGACGACCCAGCGCGAGC
>Ga0315287_10005812_pt1 | contig 12192 bp, 10 predicted proteins | sample YL17G11_0_MG_FD_205037 | JGI IMG/M metagenome (GOLD analysis project Ga0315287, IMG submission 205037) | Sediment microbial communities from Yellowstone Lake, YNP, Wyoming, USA - YL17G11_0 | ecosystem: Environmental > Aquatic > Freshwater > Lake > Sediment | place: USA: Wyoming | collected...
AGTACCTGCCGGTGCCCATGGTGACCAAGGTCGGGGGCAAGTACCACCTCGACTACGAGCGCCCCGAGAGCATCGGCCGCGTGCGCGGCTTCCTCGGCAACTGGATGGGCGTGATCCGCGCCTACGCCTGGATCCGCAACATGGGCCCCGAGGGCCTCAAGGAGGTCGCCGAGATCAGCGTGCTCAACAACAACTACCTCGACAACCTGCTGATGGCGGTCAAGGGCGTGAGCCGGCCGTACGCCGAAGGCCACCGCCGGCTCGACCAGGTGCGCTACAGCCTGGAGCAGCTCAAGGAAGACACCGGCGTCGGCACCGAAGCCCTGCGCGACCGCATGGTCGACTTCGGCATCCAGAGCATGTGGATGAGCCATCATCCGTGGGTGGTGCCCGAGCCGTTCACCCCGGAGCCCTGCGAGACCTACAGCAAGGACGACCTCGACGAGTGGGCGGCGGTCATCAAGAAGGGCAGCGACGAGGCCTACGCCGACCCGCAGTTCGTGCTCGATGCGCCGCACGCCCAGCCCATCGACCAGCTGCGGCGCACCGAGGCCATGGAAGACCCGCAGGAATGGGCCTTCACGTGGCGCTCGTACAAGAAGAAGATCCTCAAGCAGAAGTAGGAGAGCCCCACATGCGCCGGGACCTCACGGTCGGCCAGAGAGTGCTGCGCTCCATGGGCCTCACCATCCTGCTGATGACGGCCCTCATCTGCGGCCTGCTCGCCTACACGTATGCGACCGGCGAGCGCTTCGGCGGGTGGCGGCAGCCGCTCATCGTGCTGTCGCTGCTCCTCGCGGCCCTGGCGGCGTTCACCATGATGATCGATTCCTTCGACCTGTGGATGCGCGGGCGCCGGATCACTGCATTCAGCGTGCGCATGGTCCATTCGCTGGTGTTCGTCGCCATCCTCGTGGCGGTCGTGCTGAGCGTCGTCACGGGGACGCCGGGGCTGCTGCTTGTGATGACCCCGGCGCTGGTCATCTACCTCTTCACCGTGCTGAAGCCTCAAGCGGCTTCGGGGCCGCGGCCGGCCGCTCGAGGAGGGAGCTCGCGGAGCGGCCGCCAGAAGCGCGGCGGCAAGAAACGCTCGTGAGGGCGCGGTCGTGAAGAGGCTCGGGCTGATCGTCAACCCGGTCGCCGGCGTCGGCGGCCGGGTGGGGCTCAAGGGCAGCGACGGGGCGCAGATCCTGCGACGCGCGCTCAAGCTGGGCGCCGTGCGCGACGCTCCGCGGCGCGCACGGCTGGCACTTGAGCGTCTGGGGCGCGTGCGCGAGCACATCGAGGTCGTCACCTGGCCGGCCGAGATGGGCGAAGACGAGGCCCGCGCGGCCGGCTTCGAGCCGCGCGTGCTGGGCACGTTTCGCGGCCGTCCCACCTGGGCCGCCGCCGAGCGCGCTCACGGCCACGACGAGGCCGCGCTGGGCGCGGCCGGCGAGTTCGTGCTCACGTCCCCGGCCGACACCGAGAAGGCAGCCCGCGAGCTGCTGGCCGCCGGTGTCGACCTCATCCTCTTCGCCGGCGGCGACGGCACGGCGCGCAACATCTGCAACGCCGTCGGCGACCGCGTGCCGGTGATCGGCGTGCCGGCCGGCGTCAAGATCCACTCCGCTGTATATGCGACCACGCCCGCTGCGGCGGGTGATGTTGCCGCCCTCTTCCTCCATGAGCGCCCGGCGGCCGTGCGTCTCCGTGAGGGAGAGGTCATGGACATCGACGAGGAGGCCTTTCGCGAGAATCGCATCTCGGCGCACCTCTACGGCTATCTGTCGGTGCCGTACGCCCGGGGGCTCACGCAGAGCGCCAAGGCCGGCGGCGTGGCCGGCGAAGAGCGCGCCCTGAACGATGTCGCCACCGAGGTGATCCGCGACATGCGCCCGGGCGCCCTCTACATCCTGGGCCCGGGCACGACGACGCGCACGATCATGACCCGTCTGGGCCTCGAGAAGACGCTGCTCGGGGTCGACGCTGTGATGGGCGGGGCGCTCGCCGGCAGGGACGTCACCGAGGAGGGCCTGCTGCACCTGCTCGAGAAACGTCGCGCGGCGCACATCGTGGTCACCGCGATCGGTGGCCAAGGCCACATCTTCGGTCGCGGCAACCAGCAGATCAGCGCCGCCGTGATCCGCCGCGTGGGCATGGCCGGGATCATCGTCATCGCCACCCAGACCAAGCTCCTCTCACTGGAGGGCCGGCCTCTGCTCGTCGACACCGGCGACCCCACCCTCGACGCCGAGCTGTGCGGCTACGCCAAGGTCGTCACCGGGCTCGGCGAACGCACGATGTACAAGGTCGGCGCGTAGACGCACGTCCCCCCCTCGGTAGACGCCCGTACCATCGTGTTTCGGGCGCGCCGCGCCGACGCTCATAGCAGGTCAACGTGTGGCTCCGGACTTGTGAGGCGACGGTGAGCGACTGGGCCAAGTTGTTGATGGAGGATGAGGGTCCCTCCCCGGACGGGCTCGGGCAGGAGTACTGGATGGCGCCGCAGCTGCCCTACGCCGCGCGTCAGCGCATCGAGATCGTGTTCGAGGTGCTGTCGCACCTGCCGCTCGAACAGCCTGTCGCCGTGATCTCGGACGTCGGCAAGACGATGGCCTTGAACGCGCCGCTGGTGAGGCTCGTGGGCGGCGCCAGCACCGACCTTCTGGGGCGGCAGTGGTCCAGCGTGATGCCCGGGTGGCCCGAGCGCGCGCGCTCCTTCCGCCGCGAGGGCGAGCAGGTCTTCGAGGAGCATCTCGCGGGGCCAGACGGCGAGCGGATCTGGGTGCGTGTCTCCCTGGGGCCGATCGTCGAGCGAGGCGAGCCCCGAGCGATGGCGTACGTGCTGTTCATCAGCAAGCCCGACGTGGAGACCGTCGACCACGATGAGGTCCGCCGCCTGCGCAAGAGCCTGCAGCTGCTGGCCGACACGCAGACAGATTTCGTCGTCGAGATCGACCGCGACGGCGCCATGACGTTCGTGAGCCCGTCGTTCTGCCGCGCCGTCGGCGCGGCCGAGAAAGAGCTCGTGGGGCATGAGTTCATCTCGCGGGTGTGTGCCGCCGACCACCCTGCCGCCGCGGTGGCGCTGCAGGAGGCCCTCAAACCGCCGTTCAGCGGCGAGATGAGGGCGCGCCTCGCCGCGGAGCCGGGCAAGGCCCTGATCTGGCAGATCGACGCCGTCATCGGCGACGGCATCGTGGGCCTTGACCTGGTGGGGCGCGTGGAGGCCGGAGACCGGCCGGCGGGTCAGGCGGCGCGGTCAGATGCGTCGCCTGCGGCCGGCTCCGCGCTCCCCGCTGCGGAGGATCCGCGCCTGGCGGCGATCCGCGAACAGCTCGAGACGCTCGCGCCGGGTGACCAGGCCGGTCTGATGGCGCTGGCCACGGCGGTCGCCGACGCCGCCGGCGCCGAGTGCGTGGTGTACAACGTCATGCGCCACGACGCCGTGGAGACGGCGGTCGGCTGGCGCCTGCCGCCGTCCTGAGCCGGGACCCGCCGCCGCTCATTCGTGTGCTGATACCACCGGGTCGCCCGCCTGCAGGCGACTCGCGCATCGTGGTGCTGCCCAGGATCTCCGGCGGCCATGATCGGCCGTGAGGCCTTGACGCGGGGATCAGCCGGTGACGAGTATAGGGACTCAGACGGATCCCGCCTGCCGTTGCCGAGAGTGCAGCTCGCAGTCCGCTGGACGAGTCGTGAACAGTCGTCGCAGGAAGAGGGTGGGTCGTGGAGCGGCCTGCAACCACAGTGCTGAGTGAGACCGAACGCGCCTTCATCCACGAGAAGACCCTTTGGGTGCTCGAAAACGTCGGCGTCTCGATCCCGTCGAACCGGGCCCTCGACGTGCTCGCCGAGGGCGGCGCCGCGGTCGACCGCGAGCGCTGCCTGGCGCGCTTCCCGCGGCAGTTGGTCGCGCATTGCCTGAGCACGGCTCCGGGCGCCGTGCTGCTTGCCGCGCGTGACTCCTCCCGCGACATCGACCTCGGCGGCGGGAGTCGCCTGGTCTGCTGCGCGGACGGCGAGGGTACGCTCGTCGCCGACGATGCCACGGGGGTCGTGCGCGAGGCGACGCTCGCCGACATGCGCGACCTCTGCCGCCTGCATGACGCCCTGCCGGAGATCGACTTCCTCTGGACCTCACTGGCGGCGCCGTCGCTCGACCCCGTGGTGGCCCCTCTGCTGGTCGACGCCATCGCCCTTCGAGAATCGTCCAAGCATCTGCAGAGCGTGTCGCCGAAGACGCCGGCAATGGTGCCGGCCCTCGTCGCCATGCTCGAAGCTGTGGCGGGCGCTTCGCTCTTCGAGCGTCCCATCTACTCCTTCCTCCACTGCACGGTGTCGCCGCTGCAGCACGATCCGGAGGTCACAGAGGCGAGCCTCGATCTCGTCAGAAGCGGCGCCACGATCTGCCTCACATCGATGCCTCAGATGGGCTCGACCGCGCCGCTGAGCGTCCTGGCCATGTCGATCGTCATCATGGCGGAGCTGCTCTCGGGGGTGGTGCTGTTCCAGCTGGCGCAGCCCGGTTGTCAGCTCGTCGCCGAACCGATGCCTGCGGCCACCGACATGCGCAGCGGTCAGTATCTGGGCGGAGCGCCGGAGGTCGCGCTCGCCAATCTCGCCTGCGTCGAGATGAGCCGCTTCTACGGCCTCCCCACGATCGGCAGCGGCAGCACCACCGATGCCAGGGGCGTCAACTACCAGGCCGGCGCGGAGGGCATGCTGCTCTGGCTGTCTGTGGCGCTTGCCGGCGCCCACGGGCTGGTCGCGAGTGGGTTCTTCAACGGCAGTCGCATCTTCTCGCCGGCCAAGGCGGTCCTCGATGCCGACGCCATCGGCATGCTGCAGCGCTTCATGGGCGGCCTTGTCGTCGACGAGGCGAAGGCGCTCCTCGACGACATCGCCGCGGTCGGCCCCGGTGGGCACTTTCTCGGGCGCGACAGTACGCGGGCGCGGGCACGGGCCGGTGAGCTCTTCGAGCCGCGCGTCTTCCAGCGCGGGCGTTGCGGGAGCCACGTGGACTCGGCGTTGATCGCGGACGCTGCCGGGCGCGCCCGTGAGATCCTCGCCGAGCATCAGGTCGAGCCGCTGCCGGAAGAGGCCGACAGGCTCATCGACTCGGCCATCGAGAAGTACCGGGCAAGCGTGGCTTGAGTCGCAGAGAGCAGGGACGCACGACGAGCGAAGACGCCGAGGAGACACTCCGGGGGAACAGGAAGGGAGCGCACGTGACGTTGAGATCGGAGCTGGAGGAAAGGGTCGTCGACGCGGTTCGTGAGAGTCGCCCCGATCTGATCGCCCTCACGAGCGAGCTGGTGTCGTACGACACGACGGCTCGACACTCACCCGATGACCCAGCTCGCGACGAGGTCAAGCTGCAGGCGGCGCTGGAGAGGCGGCTGCGGGCGCTCGGGGCCACCACGGAGGTGTGGGAACCGGACGCGCCCGGCCCGGACAATCCCATGGAGATCGCGGCCGATCTTAGTTTCGCCGGCCGGCCGCAGTTGCTTGCGCGGATCTTCGGGGCGGGGGGCGGGAGAAGTCTCCTCCTGAACGGCCATATAGACGCCGTCGACGTGGCCCCAAGGGAGGAGTGGAGCAGCGACCCACTGCGCGCCGAGGTCCGGGACGGTCGCCTCTACGGCAGAGGGTCCAACGACATGAAGGGTGGGCTCGCCTCGTTTGTGGTGGCCCTGGAGGCACTGCATCGGGTGGGCGTGCGCCTTCGCGGAGACGTGCTCTTCTGTGCCGACACCGATGAGGAGTCGTCGGGCGCGGGCGGTTGGGCGTGCGTCGCTCATGGGGTGGGCGCCGACGCCGGCCTCTGCGCTGAGGCGAGCGACTTCGACGCCTGGACCGCGTGCCGCGGCTCGACCTCGGCATTGCTGCGGGTTCGGGGACGTGCCGGTCACGTTGAGATGCCGCAGCCCGAGTGGCGGGACGGCGGGGCGGTGAACGCGATCGAGAAGATGTTTCCGCTGCTGGATGCGCTGCAGCGGCTTCAGGCGGAGTGGCGCACGAGCAGCCATCTGCAGCACCTGCTGCTGAGCCCTCCCGGCGTCTTGCCCACGACCATCAAGGGCGGCTCGTTCATGTACACATATCCCGAGTACTGTGAGGCGTTCATCGCTGTCCAGTATTTGCCGGGCCAGGCCGACGAGCATGGGAAGGCCACAGCCGTTCGCAAAGGAATCATGGACTGGGTCGCGGCGGCAGCGGCGGCAGACCCGTGGCTGGCGGAGAACCCACCGGCGTGGACATGGCTCAGCGACTTCCCTCCGCGTGAGTTGGCAGCGGATCACGAGATCGTGACAACGACCCTCGCGTCGGCGAAAGACGTGGGTCGCGAGGGTCGCGTGGCGGGCTTGGACTCGTGGGATGACGCAGCGACTTTCACGCGTTTCGGTGGTACTCCAACGATCTCGTTCGGGCCTGGAGGTCGGCACGCACACGCCGTAGACGAGTTCGTGCCTGTGGAGGACCTGGTCGACCACTGCGCCGCCAGCGCGCTGGCGATGATGCGCTGGTGTGGCGTCTGAGGACGAGGACACGGCGTGAGCGGGCTTGTCGGTGCCGCGTAGGATGCCGAGCGCAAACTGCGAGGCGGCGGCCTAACGTGGAAGGCGGGTGGGAGGCAGTGCATGGATACTGAGAGTCGGATTCCAACGCGGATGGGTGACGGCGAACTGGTGCGCATGACCCGCAGCGAGATCCGCGCGGATCTCGAGGCGGGCACCGAGGCGGCAGCCCGGCGGGCCAAGGTGCCGCCCCTCACCGAGGAAGAGCTCGAGCACCTGCTGGACATCTACGGGTCGCCGGCCCGTTTCACCGGCGTCGACATCGGCGCTGAGGTCGTGCTCTCGTACGACGGCTCGGGTATGAAGACCATCGCCTCACGACGGCAGGACCTGCAGATCTACGAGCAGTGGTTCGGCGCCGACACGATCGAGCTGCACCACGTCGACTACTCCTTCAAGCCGGTGAAGGCGATCGTGCCCTTTGAGGCCCAGGAGATGCACGAGGTCCTGCTGCGCGTCGTCGCTCCGGTCCAGTACGGTGCGCAGCCGAATCTCGGGCTCTACTCGCGGCCCGATGGGCCTGTGCCGAACTGGTCGGAGCTTCTGCCTCAGGGGCAGATCGCTGAGGCGCGGGCGGCGCAGGAAGACGCGGTCCCCCTGGCCGTCAAGGACATGGTCTACGTGTGCGAGGCGATGTACGAGGCCGGCGCCGATGGGGTCGATTTCGACACCTCCGCGGCTGCGGGGGACGCCGACTTTCAGGCCACGCTCCTGGCCGTCGAGGAGGTGCGCCGCCGCTGTCCGGAGCTCGGCATCGAGGTCGGCATGTCGGGCGAGTTCGTGCTCGGGATGCACGGCGAGGTCGAGTACGACGGCGTCCGGCTGGCGGGCCTTTGGCCGCGCGAGCAGATGAAGCTGGCGGTGCGGGCCGGGGCGACCATCTTCGGGCCGGTGGTCAACGTCCATGCCGGCAAGTCGTGCGCCTGGAACATCGCCCGGGCCTGCACGATCGTGAAGCCGTGCGCCCATGAAGCCACGATCCCCGTCCACATGAACGTGGGGATGGGCGTGGGCGCCGTGTGCATGACGAAGTACCCGCCGGTCGACGCCGTCTGCCGCGCCTCACGCGCCTGCGTCGACATCCTCAAGGTGGACGGTTTGTAGGTGGGGTCTGGCGACCCCTACGGTATGCCTTGTGCACACACGATGGCGTCGGGGATGGGAGGCATGCGAGCTGCTGGAGATCTGGTAGGTCGCATGCAGATGACCCGGGGCATGAGGTTGCCGGAGGCCAAGGCGCACGTGGCGGAGAAGCTGGGTGTGTCGCCGGGTGATCTGTCGGATCCCGTCGGGATGAACGAGATCCGCGAGAAGCTGGGCTTCGGCCGCATCACCACGTTCGAGATCAGCCACCCGACCCAACCAGTGGCCATCGAAGCGAAGTTCAACATCGCGGACGTGCTGGGGGTACCGGTCAATAGCGTGCGGCGCTTCGAGACGCGACGCGTGGGTGGCGCGCCGCAGAGCGTGCGAGCACGACCAGGAGGTGCTGCGACATGATCCGCAACCAGCACGCCGGTCTGCGGACGAGCGGCGGGTTCAGCCTCAACGTGTTCACCCCGCACGAGCTGGAGGAGATCCACCTCGCGACGCTCGAAGTCCTCGAGCGCGCGGGAATCTACTGCGACGATCCCGAAGCGCTCGCCATCTTCGCCGCTGGGGGATGCTCGGTCGACCGCGGGGCCGGGATCGTGACCTTCCCGGGGCACGTGGTAGAGGACGCCATCGCGTCCGCTCCTGCGAGCTTCGTCGGGTGCGGACGCGACGCGGCCTACGATATGGTGTTCGAGCCCGGCCGGGTGGGCTTCACCACCTTCGGCGAGGGCCTGATGGTGGTGGACCCCGAGAGCGGCGAGCTGCGCGCGTCGACCAAGGAGGACGTCGCCACGACGGCCCGGCTCACGGACTACCTGGACGGGATCGACGCCTACGAGGTCGCCGTCGGTGCGTCGGACGTGGCGCCGGAGATGGCCGAGATCCACAACTACGCGGCCGCGGTCGCCAACTGCCGTAAGCACATCTGCGCCTGCCCGATCGGCGGCTGGGAAACGAGGCAGGTGATCGCGATCGCCGCCGCGGTCGCCGGCGGCCGCGGCGCGCTGCGTGCGCGACCGATCGTCACGCTCGGCATGTGTCCCGTCAGCCCCTTGAAGCTGCCGAAGGAGTGCAGCGAGGTGATCATCGAGGCGGCTCGCGCCGGTGTGCCCGCCAACATCCTGTCGATGGCGATGGCGGGGGCCTCGGCGCCCATCACTTTGGCGGGCACCCTGGTCACGCACAACGCGGAGGTGCTATCCGGCATCGTCCTCTCACAGCTCACGCAGCGCGGCGCCAAGGTCTTCTACGGCAGCTCGACCACGGCCATGGACCTGCGTCTTGCCGCCGCCTCGGTCGGGTCTCCCGAATGCGCCATGATCAACGCCGCAGTCGCGTGCCTGGCAAGGCGGTACCGCCTCCCGAGCTACGTCGCGGGTTTGTAGGGAGACTCGAAGCTTGGTGACGCCCAGACTGGTCACGAGCACACGCTCACGGCTCTGCTTCCAGCGCTGGCAGGGGCCAGCCTGATCTACGGAGCCGGGATGATCGAGTCGGGCGTTACCTTTGATTGCGCGCAGCTGGTGATGGACGCCGAGATCGCGCGCATGGTGAAGCGCACGGTGAGCGGCATCCCCGTGAGCGACGAGACGCTGGCCGTCGACGACATCGTCGGCGTCGGTTCGTTCGGTGACTTCCTGAGCCTGGACGCGACCCTCCGGCACATGCGCGACCACAGTCAGCCGCAGCTCATCGACCGTCGCGTGCGAGAAGACTGGACGGCGGCGGGCGCGGCGGACCTGTACGCGCGGGCACGGGCGAGGGCCCTGGAGATCATGGCTGAACATCGCCCGCCGCCGCTCTCCGACGACGTGACGGCGCACATCGAGCGCATCATCCGCGACGCCGCGGCGGAGCAGACGCGCTGACAAACCTTCATCGCCGCTAACTTGACACTGGAAGGCCGCTCCCAATGTTATACAATATCCCTCACAGGACGCCTGCGGAGAGCCTAGATCGTCTCGCCGCCGGCGCGAACGCGTCAGGTCAAGGAGAAGGAACAGCATGAAGGCTCTTGTTGTCGGCACCGGTGGTGTGGGCCAGTCCATCGCCGCGATCGCCAAGCGCCGCGACCCCAAGGGTGAGTGGCTGCAGCAGATGATCATGGCCGACTACGACGGCCAGCGCGCCGCCGCTTTCGTCGCCACGCTGGGCGATCCGCGTTTCGTCGCCGAGCAGGTCGACGCCGGCGACGTCGATGCCGTGGCCGGCCTCGTCAAGAAGTACGGCGCCGACATCCTCATGAACCTGTGCGCGCCGAACTTCAACCCACCGCTGCTGCAGGCCGCCCTCAAGGCGCAGGTGCACTACCTCGACACCGCCATGACGCTCAGCGAGCCGCACCCCACCGACCCCATGCACAAGTGCGGCGTCAAGCTCGGTGACGAGGAGTACGCGCTCAGCCCCGAGTTCGAGAAGATCGGCAAGTACGCGCTCGCCGGCTTCGGCGTCGAGCCCGGCATGGCCGACTTCTTCGCGCGCTACGCCGCCGACCACCTCTTCGACGAGATCGACGAGATCGGCATCCGCGACGGCAGCAACCTCGAGATCCCCGGCGCCAAGGGCATCAGCTTCGGGTTCAGCGTGTGGACCACGATCGAGGAGTGCAACAACCCCGCGATCGTGTACGAGAACGGCGAAGTGCACACCATCGAGCCGTTCGCCGAGCTCGAGGACTTCTGGCTGCCCGAAGGCATCGGCGAGGTCGAAGTGGGCCATGTGGAACACGAAGAGGTCATCCAGATCGCCCACAACGCTGCTCGCCTCAAGGGCGTCAAGAAGGCGACCTTCAAGTACGCCCTCGGCGACGAGTTCATGCAGGCCATGGAGGTCTTCCGCTCGGTGAACATCGACAAGGCCGAGAAGATCAAGGTCGGCGACGTCATGGTCGCCCCGCGCGACGTCATTGCCGCCGCCGCCCCCGATCCCAACGAGATCGGCAAGCAGTATGTCGGTCAGACTGCGGCCGGCACCTACGTGACGGGCAAGAGGGACGGCCTGGAGCGCAAGGTGTACCTGTACCAGGTCGCCGACAACAAGGAATGCGTGGAGAAGTACGGCACCCAGGTCGTGGTCGCCCAGACCGCCTTCACGCCGGTCATCACCATCGAGCTCCTCGCCAAGGGCAGCCTCGGCAGTAAGCCGGGCGACCCCACGAGCGGCGTGCACAACCCCGAGGCCTTCAACGCCGACGACTACGTGGCCCTCATGCCGGCCTACGAGTTCCCCGGCGGCTTCCTCGAGATGGAGTCCGAGTACAAGCTCGCCCAGGACCGCAAGACCCTGCTCGACCTGGCCAAGTAGGACGGGGGACCTCGATGACTCACCGCGCTCCGCCGCTCGGCCGCCGCCGTCCGCGACTGCTCCTCCTGCTTCTGGCCGCAGTCCTGGGCGCGGGGCTCGTATGGGGGCTGGGCGGCGCGCTCGCCGCCGATCCCAGCGCCTCGCCCACCGGCGACAAGGTCACGCTGCGTATCGCCTGGACCAACGACCCCGACAACCTCAATCCGTTCATCGGCGCCGAGACCTCGTCGTACGAGATCTGGCTGCTCAACTACGACTTCCTCGTCGGCTACAACCTCGACCTGCAGCCCACCCCCGATCTCGCCACCTCGTGGGAGACGTCCGCCGACGGCAAGGTGTGGACGTTCCACCTGCGCGAGGGCGTCACCTGGCAGGACGGAGTCGCGTTCACGGCCAAGGACGTGGCCTTCACCTACAACTACATCATCGACAATGAGATGGGCGCCTACTCCAGCCTCACGACGTTCATCGACAAGGTCGTGGCCGTCGACGACACCACCGTCGAGATCAGGTGCAGCAAGCCCAAAGCCAACATCCTGCGCACCTGGATCCCGATCCTGCCGGAGCACATCTGGGCAGAGGTCAAGCCCGCGCTCGCCGGCGCCGGCTACCGCAACAAGCCGCCGATCATCGGCACCGGTCCGTTCCAGGTCACCGAGGTCAAGAAAGGTGACTACGTGCGGATGGTCGCCAATCCTACGTTCTGGGGCGAGAAGCCCACCATCGACGAGATCCTCTTCATCACCTATCAGAACCCCGACACCATGACCCAGGATCTGCTCTCCGGGACCGTCGACGCCGCCTGGGGCATCCCCTCGGCGCAGTTCCCCAAGGTCGGCGCCGATCCTGCCATGAAGGCGATCGCCTACAACCTGCTCACCTGGGACTACCTGTCGATCAACTGCTACACGGGTCAGAGCCGCGGCAACCCGGTGCTCAAGGACGTCGCCTTTCGCCAGGCCCTCAACTGGGGCATCGACCGGCAGCGCATCGTCGACCTCGCCTGGGCGGGCAAGGCCGCCCCCGGGACCAGCATCATGACGCCCGACTCCTGGGTCGACCCGGACTTCCACTGGCAGCCGCCGTCGGAGCAGATGTACGCCTACGACCCGGCCAAGGCCAACGAACTGCTCGACGCCGCCGGCTACAAGGACACCGACGGCGACGGCATCCGCGAGGGCAAGGACGGCAAGCCCATCCAGCTGCGCCTGTGGGCGCGCGCCGAATCGCC
>Ga0315287_10005817_pt1 | contig 12190 bp, 13 predicted proteins | sample YL17G11_0_MG_FD_205037 | JGI IMG/M metagenome (GOLD analysis project Ga0315287, IMG submission 205037) | Sediment microbial communities from Yellowstone Lake, YNP, Wyoming, USA - YL17G11_0 | ecosystem: Environmental > Aquatic > Freshwater > Lake > Sediment | place: USA: Wyoming | collected...
GGATCCAATACTACCCCGATGGAGATTGGATATTATCGACGCTTGCGTTCGAACGTCAAGGCGCAAGGGTGGCAAAAATAAAGTCGGAGAAAACCAATTCGAAATTGCACCGAACAATGACCCCACCACACATGTTGCGCAACGCATTGTAGTTATGTGGCAATAGTTGATTGAGGTGGGGTCACATTTCGCGTCCAATGATGACCCCATTTAAATGGCCGATAGTCAATCAAATACAATTAATTATAGCACTTTTATGAGGGGCACTATTGGGCACAATTTTACATCCGAACAAGTTCTGAAATTTTCAATCCAGCCAGCCCAGGAATACCCCGTCCAACATTTCTGCTAGGCGGGGCTTGATGGTGCCTTGTTCAAGTTTGGCGACTTAGCTCGCGATATCAACGTCCTTGGTGTCCTTCAGGAAGAAGAAGCCAATGACTGCGGTGATCAGTGCCACCACGACAGGATACCACAGGCCTGCGTAGATGTTGCCGTAGGAGGCCACGATCGCTGTTGCCAGCAAGGGCAGCATGCCGCCGAACCAGCCGTTGCCGATATGGTAGGGCAGCGACATGGAGGTGTAGCGGATGCGGGTGGGGAACAGCTCAACTAGGAAGGCTGCAATGGGTCCGTAAACCATGGTGACATAGATCATCATGATAAACAGTATGCCGATGGCCATCGGCCAGTTGATCTTGGCCTTGTCCGCATTGCCCTGGGCAATTTCCGTGACCGTAACGGTTGCCCCTCCGGATCCGTCCGCGGCCGGCACAATACCATCCACATTGGCAATTGGAGTCATCTTCTTGGCGGCAGGATCTGCCTTCATGCGGGCATCACTGAGCAGTTTCATCACGTCGGCTGTCTTTTTGTCAGCCTGAAGGGCTATGATCTGGTCGGCAGTTGCCTTATCGATGGTGATAGTGGATGCAATAGCCTTGAGCAGGGGATAGCCTGAATCCACCAGCGCCTTGGACCAGATGAAGGGATTGAAGCCCTCGATCACTTTCTTGTCTGCGCCGATGGTCAGTGTTGAGGCCGAGCCTGCTGCACCCGGTATCGTGGCGAAGGAAAGTCCCGACTTGGTCAGGAAGTCATTGGCCTTGTCGCAATCGCCGAACTTTGACCAGGGTCCGACAAAGATGTTAAAGTGGCAGTTGGCGGGATCACTTGACACGTTGATGGGTGTCGCCGCCTGGTAGGCGGCAAGGTCAGGATTGACTGCTTTGGCCAACATGCCAAACAGCGGGAAGTAGGTGAGTGCCGCAATCACACAGCCCGCCAGGATGATCTTCAAGCGGCCAATCCTGTCAGACAGCGAACCGAAGAACACGAAGAAAGGCGTGCCCAGCAGCAGGGCGAGACCCACCAGCCAGTAGGCCGTGAGGTAATCCACTTTCTGCGTGATGGTGAGGAAGAACAGGGCGTAGAACTGCCCAGTGTACCATACAACACCTTGACCTGCAGTGGCACCGAGGAGGGCCAGCAGCACGTATTTGTTGTTGGGTGCGCGCAGGAAGGAATCGGTGAGAGGCGACTTCGAAGCCTTGCCCTCCGATTTCATTTTCTGGAACACCGGCGATTCATTCAGCTTCAGGCGGATCCAAATGGAGAAGATTAGCAAGAAGGCCGATACGATGAACGGAATGCGCCATCCCCATTCAGCAAAATCAGGCGCTGAAAGCCACGACCTGCTGACGCCTATGACGAGCAGCGACAGGAAGAAGCCGATGGTTGCCGTTGTCTGGATCCAGCTGGTGGAATAGCCGCGCCGGTTGCTTGGAGCATGTTCGGCCACATAGGTCGCCGCACCGCCATATTCACCGCCGAGTGCGAGGCCCTGCAGCAGGCGAAGGCTAACGAGCAAAATGGGCGCGAGCCAGCCGATGCTTGCATATGTCGGCAGCAGCCCAACGAGAAAGGTGGAGATACCCATGACCATCATGGTGACGAGGAAGGTGTATTTGCGGCCGATCATGTCGCCCAGGCGTCCAAACACGAGAGCCCCGAAGGGGCGCACCAGGAAGCCTGCGGCATAGGTGGCAAAGGCTGAAAGCAGGGCCGCCGTATCATTTCCCTGTGGGAAGAACAGGGCCGCAAAGAAGGGGGCCAGCGTCGCATAGAGGTAAAAATCGTACCACTCAAAAACGGTCCCAGTGGATGAGGCGAAGACGACGAATTTTTCTTCCTTGCTCATCCCTTGCCCCCGCGTGGCAGGCGCATTCATGGCTAGATTTGACATTAGGTTCCCTCCCAATTTTCTGCTTCCACGGTCCCGGCACTTGTCGGCTTCGCTGCATTCCAACGCAACGTCGGGAGGTTTTTACCCCCCGAGGTTGCCAACAGGATAGTCATGATGAAAAGAGTCGTCCATGCTCTATTTCTACCCCGTGGGCATCAGTCTTGCCCGCCCGGTTCATCCGCCTCGACGCTGGGGATGGCATAGTTTTCACCCAGCCAGCGGTTGAGATCCACCTGGCTGCAATGCGAAGAACAGAAGGGATGGAACTTCTGAGTGGAGGGCTTGCCGCAGATGGGGCAGGGCCGGCGCGGCTTCAGGCGAATGGGATCGACCATCAAATACTTGGCTGGGGCGGCGACATCCACGACTGAAGCACCGGATAACCCGCACCTTCCAGCAAATGTACGGTTTCATAGAGCGGCAGGCCCATCACACTGGAATAGGATCCCGTGAGGTTGCGCACAAAGGCTTCGGCCCGGCCCTGGATGGCATAGCCACCGGCCTTGCCGCGCCACTCGTCGGATTTCAGGTAGGTTTCGATGTCTTCCCGGGAGAGACGCTTGAAGCGCACCTTGGTTTCGTTGCAGCGCGTGGTTTTGCGGCCATTGGGTGCAATCAGGCAGACGGTGGAATAAACCCAATGGGAACGCCCGGAGAGCAGACCCAGGCAGCCCGCCGCCTCTTCGCGGGTTTCAGCCTTAGGAAGAATGCGGCGGCCCAGTCCCACCACGGTATCAGCCCCAATGATATAGACCCCAGCCCCGAGGGATTGCACCTGGGGCGCGGAAGATGCAGCCTTGGCCTTGGCTTCAGCCAGCCTGATGGAAAGCCGGCGGGGGGTTTCACGCTTATGGGGCGTTTCGTCAATGTCGGTGGGGTTGAGCAGGTCAGGGGTGAGGCCCACCCGTTCCAGCAGGCTAAGGCGCCGTGGCGAGGCACTGGCCAGAACTAGCTTAACCCGCTGCTCATCCATGCGAACTACTTGAACCGGTAGTTGATGCGGCCCTTGGTCAGGTCATAGGGCGTCATTTCGACCATCACCCGGTCACCGGCAAGAACGCGGATGCGGTTCTTGCGCATTTTGCCCGCCGTATGGGCAATGATTTCATGATTGTTGTTGTCAAGCAGGACGCGAAATGTCGCGTTAGGCAGCAGTTCGGAAACCGTGCCTTCAAATTCCAATAGTTCTTCTTTCGCCATGAATCTTTCCGGTTGTTGATGTAAGCGCGCGATAGATGGACCTCTTGGCCAGCAATTGCAAGAGTTTGATGATTATACACCTTTGGCCCCCATGGCCCCAAATCTTTTCCTGATCCTCTCCACCAGCCCGTCGCGCACCGCCCGGTAGCTGTCCAGAATCTGTTCGCGGCTGCCCGAGGTGGCGGACGGGTCCTGGGTCGGCCAGTACTCAGTGGCAATGGCCATGGTGCGGGTCATTTCTAGGGCCCAGTGATGGGCTTCGGGCGACAGCGATATGGCCACGTCAAAGCTGGAATCCTCAAGTTCAGCAAAACTGTGGGGGCGGTGCCTGCCGAGCTCGATGCCGATTTCATCCAAGACGGTGGCAACGAAGGGATCGGCCTCGCCAGGCTTCAATCCGGCAGAGGCCACGTAAACCTTATGGCCGTAGAAGTGTTTCATAATGGCGGCCGCCATGGGCGAACGAATGACATTTTGTGTGCAGGCGAAAAGTACTGCATTCGGCAAATCACCTGACATGGCCAGAGCCTACCCGCGCCAGTGCAGCACACAGACCAGCGTGAACAGCCGCCGGGCCGTATCAAAATCAAGATCGACCTTGCCGCTGAGCCTTTCACGCAGGAGTTCGCTCGCCTCGTTGTGAAGGCCGCGTCGTGCCATGTCGATGGTTTCGATCTGCGAGGGCGTGGAGTGCCGGATCGCCTGATAGTAGCTCTCGCAGATCATGAAATAGTCCCTAACGATGGCCCGGAACGGCGACATGGATAGCCCGATGATGGAGACTTTCTCCTCATTAGTGTTGAAGATCTCGAACAGCAGCCGACCGTCCGCTGTAGAAAGCTGCAGGCGGTAGGGCCCTACTATGCCATTCGACAGGTTGAAGGAATTTTCCTCGATAAGGTCATAGATCGCCACCTTGCGCTCATGATCAGCCTCAGGCGAAGGCGCCTGACCGATGCTGGCATCGAGATCAACTGCAACAAGTTGGTTCTTTCGAGAGCTCGTCATGACATTTCGTTTTGCCGCAAGGTCCCTGAAAACGCTAGAGCCACACTCCATCAATTTGGCACGGCCATTGCATTTCACATCCTAACGGCAGGAATTCAACGGTATTGGAACAGTTAACCATGAACATTCACCAGATCCCTTCATACAATCAGCTCTTGGCAGGCAAAGCATGACGGCCGCTGCCCTGCTCGTCTGCGTGACCATTGTCACCAACGGCGCCCACAGCTCAGTTGCATCCAACACCTGCCATTATGAGCAGCCTGCAGCGGCCATTACCACTGTGATAGCGCCCGTTGCAGATGTTGAGGAGCCAACCGTTCCCGATGTGGTCACGACGGTAAAGCCAGTCCACAGGAAGCTGGCCCACCATCGCGGTACGGCAAAGCCTGTGATGACGGCGGAACAGAACCGGGCTTATCGCCACTTGTGGTTCAAGCGCCTGGCGGAAAAGTAGCCACCTAGACGTCGTGCCTCGGCGTGAATTCTGTCGCCCACGCCCCGTCCAGGTCCTTCATCTGAACATCAACATATTCAACCTGCAGCTTGACGCTACGGCCCGCTGCGAAGGTAAGCGTAATTATGCCTTCGGGCTTTTCTGTCTCTTCAAAGGTGATGGCCAGGAGCGAGAGGACGTCGCCGCCTTCGAGGCCGGCCAGCCCCTGCTGCTTTACGCTCAGCACGTGTTCGAAGTGCATGCCTGAGCGCCGGCGTTCAGCATGGGGTTGCCGCTCCCAGGCAAAGCGGTTGCACACCATGGCAAACTGCCGTGTCTTGCCCATGTAGCGCATGTCGGACCCGCGCACGAGCGCATCCTGCATATGGGCAGAAATGATCTTGAGATCCTCAGTGTCTTGCGCCGCCAGCCTGAGCACCTGGTTCAGGGCCCCGTTATGCGTTCAACATCCGCACCGCAGCCCTGCAGCTTTTCTTCGAGCGCCTCAAAGCCGCGGTCGAGATGATAGACACGGTGGATTATGGTATCACCTTCGGCTACAAGTCCCGCAATTACCAGCGAAACCGAAGCGCGCAGGTCAGTGGCCATGACATCGGCTCCGGTAAGCTTCGCCACACCGCGCACTTCTGCCGTGTCGCCACGCAAATGAATGTCGGCGCCCAGGCGTACCAGTTCCTGCACATGCATGAAGCGGTTCTCGAAAATCGTTTCGCGAATCATTGAAGTGCCCTTGGCCCTGGTCATCAGTCCCATGAACTGCGCCTGCAGATCTGTGGGAAAGCCGGGATACGGATCGGTTTCGATATTGACCGGATCGAGCCCATGGCCATTGCGTTGGATGCGCAGTCCTTCATTGCTGCGCTGGACGGTAACGCCCGCACGGGTCAGAATGTCGATCATCGTTTCGAGATTGTCGGCACGCGCTCCATTCAGAAGGACGTCGCCCCCCGTCATGGCGGCAGCCATCGCGTAGGTGCCGGTTTCAATGCGGTCAGCAATGACCTCATGTTCGGCGCCATGCAGGCTGGTCACACCGGTGATCCGCAGCGTTGAGGTATGGATGCCCTCGACTTTGGCGCCCATCTTTACCAGGCATTCCGCCACATCGCCGATTTCTGGCTCGCGCGCAGCATTCTCAATAATGGTATCGCCCCTGGCAAGCACGGCCGCCATCAGGGCCGCATGGGTAGCCCCCACGCTGACCATGGGAAAACTGATATGGGCGCCCTTGAGTCCGGTTCCCGCATTTGCAATCACGTAGCCAGCACTAATGTCGAGGTGCGCGCCCAGTTTTTCCATCGCCATGATATGAAGGTCGACAGGCCGTGTGCCAATGGCGCAACCGCCGGGAAGCGAAACTTGGGCTTCGCCACAGCGTGCCAGCAAAGGCCCAAGCACCCAGAAACTCGCCCGCATCTTGGACACGAGGTCGTAGGGTGCCATGGTATCAACAATGGTCTTGGCGGAGATCTTCAGGGTTTCGCCGGAAATAGCCGACTGGCCGGGTTGTTTGCCGGCCACCGTGATGTCCACCCCATGATTCTGCAGGATCCGTTGCAGCCTCAGGACATCCACCAGCCGTGGCACATTCCTGAGGACCAACGTTTCAGGGGTGAGAAGGGCGGTAATCATCAAGGGTAGTGCGGCGTTTTTAGCACCTGAAATGGCAATGGTGCCGTTCAGCTTGTTGCCGCCGCGGATACGGATACGATCCATCTCGTGTTTTCCCTTCTGGGCTGGAATCAGCTTGGCAGGTGAAAGACACCTGCCAAACCGACGTTAACAAGCATAAAAAGCGTCATTGGGGCAACCCTTAATCCTTTTTGGGCTTCTCCGCCGATTTTTTAGCTTTTGCCAATGATTTTCGCTTCAAGAGGTTTATCCGCAGGGCCTCTGCCAGCCGCTTCATTTCGGCCTCGGAACGTTGTGTTCTGGGTTTATTTGCCATGGAGGTGAGTCTTGGAAACACTTCCTCAATCTGTCAAGCGCTAGAGGGTTGCGCTATCTATTTGCCTGTGGCATGTGACGCCCCACGGTCAAGCTGCTGTAGCTCAGTGGTAGAGCACACCATTGGTAATGGTGAGGTCGACAGTTCAATCCTGTCCAGCAGCACCAGTTTATATACATAACATCTCTCCATGGTAGGGCTGCGACCCGACCACCCAGCCTTTCAGCTTGTTGCAGACGCTGGGTAGTCGACGAAAGGCCGACGATGGAGAGAAATCAGGGTCAGTCTTGAAGCCTCTCTCCCGTCAGGTCGCCGTGAATGTTGCGGGTTCGTGCCCGGTAGTCCTCGGGGTTCTCAAAGGTTCCGGCCCAGATCCCGCGCCGCGCGCGACGTGCCTCAGCCTCCTGTTTTACATAGCTCACGCTGTGTCGCACGTAGGCCACCGCCCAGCCCTGCCTCACCATCTCGCCATTGAGGTCAAGCGAATTGATCTTGCAGGTTGATACAGCCCTACCATAACGGTCAGTGTCGATGGATGTACAGCTGACATCGTGACCCTTCACAAGGTTGCGCAGGATATTTGCCGCCTTCTTGCCACAAGGATATTCAACCCGGTTCCGATCATAGCAACTCTGCCGGTACTCGGGCGCATCGATACCGTAGAGCCGGATGTCGGTATCGCCCTTACGCAGCGAGTCACCATCCACCACCTGCACTGCACCTGCGCTTAAGTCAACCAACCCAAGTTTCTGCACGAGCAAGAGGACAAGGGTGAGAACCAGAAGAAAGACGAGAGCGTCCCGAAACGTCCGAAAACTTGGCATCACAGGGGCGACGGATTCCAGCCTGCTGCACTCTCTTCATCGGACACCTTGGCCTCAACCCAGCTTTCACCCTCGAGTTTCCAGAAGGGCGCTTTGGTCTTGAGCCAATCGATGAGGAAGTGGCAGGCATCGAAGGCCGCATCCCGGTGGGCAGATGTGGCAATCACGAGGACGATATCTTCGGCAAGCCCCAGCGTGCCGTAACGGTGGATGATGAGCGTGTCGAGCAGCGGCCAGCGATTGTGGGCTTCGGCATCGATGTCCTGAAGCGCCTTTTCCGTCATGCCGGGATAATGTTCGAGTGTGAGGTCTGTAATCTTCTTGCCATCATTCAGATCGCGCACCGTGCCCACAAAAATCACCGTGCCACCAATATCCGTACGGCCGCTCTTGATGCGGGCAAGTTCCGCCGCTACGTCAAAAGCTTCTGCCTGAACGCGTATCATGCCGTGATATTGCGCTTCCCACGTGTCAACTTCAATTGCCGAAAAGTTTCTTGAGAAACTTCTTGCCCTTTTTCTCGATTTTTTTCATATCGTCGTGTGACACTTCGGGAAGACCCAAATCGCGCAAGGCCTGGTAGGCGGCTTGCGGATTTTCCAGAATGCCCGCCATGTCGGGATAGATCCTGGGTTTGTTCCACGGTCCTTTCACGACGATTTTCACCGGCAGGCTGGAGACCTGGCTGTCGCCGCTGGCAATCTTGGGATCAAATTTGAAATCAAGTGCACGCCGCAGCATGTCCACATTGCCCTCACCGGAAATGCTCGCAAGCGGCGTATCAATACGCACGTCACGCGATACTGCAATGCCGTCCTGCACGGCAAAGGACGCCGAAGCCTCGCTGAAGGCGGAAGGATTGTCGTTCTGGTCGCCCCAGCCATCAAGGATGGCGCTGCTGATCTTGGAAATCTTTTCCATGATATTGAGGCCGATCAATTCCCCGTCCTTGACGGCGATGCTGAAAGTTCCTTTCAAGTTTGCCATCATTTCCTGCTGGCTTGGGCCAGAGGTCTGCAGAGATGCGTTGATCGCGGCTGTTCCAGATAGCCACTTCAGCTGGAAAAACTGCGACAGGAAATTTTGGGCCGCAAGGTCGTGACTTTGAAAATCCAATTGCAAGGAAGGAACTTCGCCTGCCCCGTCCAGCGCCATTTTCACATTTGCCTTGCCGCCATACAGTGCGCCATCCTGAAACGCGGCCTGTAGGACACTATCCTTCAGCGCGCCGGTGATATCCACCGGCCCCCATACGGCGTCCTTCCATTTCACCCGGAAAGCGGAGAAAGCAAAGCTGGCGTCAATCCCCTTGAGACTTGCCACGTTGAGCGCTGTAGTTTTCCAGCCTTCATCGCCTAGCGCCGTTTCGCCAGTCGAACTCCCATTGGAGCCCATGTAGGGATCGAGGTTCAGGAGTTGGGTGGATAGGTTCGCCACAATGCGTGGGATCTTCTTATTCAGGTCAAGCGCTACACTGCCGTCGCCCGTCATACCGTCAAGGCCAATTTTCGCCTTGCTGAGCGTGATGTCGACACCACTTGAATCCAATGCAGACGAAAGGGTAAATTCCTTGAGGCCTGCCTTTCCGCCAATATCGCTGCCCAGCCATTTGGCAAAAAGCCTCACATCGGGGGACGTTGCTTCCAAGGTGCCCACAAGGTTCAGGGATTTACGCGTTCCAAGCCGACCGTCAAAATTCAACGTGAGTGACGGTGCCTTGATGGCAATATCGGCGGGTGAGCCATCCTGCGCCACACGGGCCAACGATTTCAGATGGGCATTGATGCTGGCAAACTGTGCGTTGATGGCGGCGGTTCCCGAGATATCGAGTTCACCATCCTCGCCGACCATGACCCGCCCTGTGGCATTGGAAAGTCGATAGGCCTGGCCATTGCGCTCATCGAGGAAGTTGGCCTGTCCATCTTCAATGTTGATGCTGAGCGGTTCCTTGGGCGTGACTGTCTTGTCAGATTTTACGGAACCCTCGCTGCCGTCGTTGACAATCCAGTTGGCGCGGCCTTGCGCATCGACTAGGAAATTGAAGCTGGGCGCACTCAGTGCCATGTCCCGGATCCTGATCTTGCGCTGCAAGAGATCGCCCATGCTGATGGGCAGTTCTGCATGCCCTGCCTTTGCAAATGCCCCGTCCATGCCCATGGGGTTTGATATGGAAATATCATCCATGCGCACGCTGAGATGGGGAAAAAAGGCAAGGCTCGCCCCACCGTTCACCACAAGGGAACGCCCTGTCTTGCGCATGACATAGTCCTGCATCTGGGTCACGGCAAAACCGGGATACAGGACCGCCCACACCGCTGCGGCAATGAGACAGGAGAACACAACTGCAACAACCCGGGCAAATCGATTTTTCATTCTTCCTCGCTTCAACGGGTGTTGTATCATGACTTTTGAACCATTTGGAGAGACGAGAATGATTGATCAGCCGCTGTGGACGCCGTCGGACAGTAGCAAGTCCAGTTCAAATCTCCGGCGATTCATGGCTGATGTGAATGCGCAAACGGGCCGGCATCTCGAAACCTATGAAGACATTCTCAAATACTCGACCGACAATGTGGAGGAATTCTGGTTAAAGCTATGGAATTTCTGCGAGATTAGGGCGGAAAAGCGGGGCGAGTGCGTACTTGTTGGTGGCGATAAAATGCCGGGCGGCCACTTTTTTCCTGAGGCGAGGCTGAACTATGCAGAAAACCTCCTCAAACGGAATGATGATGGCACCGCCCTTATTTTCTGGGGCGAGGACAAGGTGAGGCTGTCTCTCAGCTGGGCTGAACTCAATGCGCGCATGGCACAAACCCAGCGCGCCCTTTCGAAGGCTGGTATCGTGGCGGGCGACCGCGTATGCGCCGTCATGCCCAATCATCCGGAAACCATCGTGGCCTTCCTGGCGGTAGCTTCGCTCGGCGCCATTTGGTCGTCCTGTTCGCCGGATTTCGGCGAGCGCGGTATCCTCGACCGCTTTGGCCAAATCGAGCCCAAGCTCATGTTCACCTGCGATGCCTATTTCTACGGTGGCAAGACACATACGCTTGCCGACAAGATCGGCAAAGTCCTCGGCCAGTTGCCGAGCGTCACCCAAACCATTGTCATTGACTATACAGGTGGGGCCACCACCATGGCGGCAACTCTTCCCCAGGCACAAAGCCTGGATGCCTTTCGCAGTTGCGAAAGTTCAGTACCGATTACTTTCGCACAGCTTCCCTTCGACCATCCGCTCTATATTCTCTATTCATCGGGAACCACCGGCATTCCAAAATGCATAGTCCACCGCGCGGGCGGCATTCTGCTAAAGCACCTGAGTGAGCTGATGCTCAACAGCGATGTCATGCAAGGCGACCGCCTGTTCTACTTCACCACCTGCGGCTGGATGATGTGGAACTGGCTGGTGAGCGGCCTCGCAGCGGGTGCCACTGTGCTGCTTTATGATGGTTCACCCTTCTATCCCAATGAGCGTGTGCTGTTCGACCTTGCCGACAGCGCGGACATGACCATCTTTGGCACCTCGGCTAAATACATCGACTCCGTGCGCAAGACCGGTTGGCGCCCGAAGGAGACCCACAAGCTCACAAACCTGCGCAGCATGATGTCCACAGGCTCACCCTTGAGTGCCGAGAATTTTGACTTCGTCTACGATGCCGTGAAGGATGACTTGCATCTTGCCTCCATTTCCGGCGGCACCGATATCTGCGGCTGTTTCGTAGGCGGCAATCCCCTCTCGCCCGTGTGGCGCGGCGAAATCCAAGGACCCATGATCGGTATGTCCATGGATGTGCTCGATGATTCAGGTAGGCCCTTGCGCGGTGAAAAGGGCGAGCTGGTCTGCACCAAGCCCTTTCCTTCCATGCCCGTCAAGTTCTGGAACGATGCGGATGGGAAGAAATATTACAACGCCTATTTTGCCCGCTTTGCCAATATCTGGTGCCATGGCGATTTCGCCGAAATCACCAGCCATGGTGGCCTGATCATTCATGGCCGTTCCGATGCCACGCTCAATCCGGGTGGCGTGCGCATCGGGACGGCGGAAATCTACGCCCAGGTCGAGTGCATCCCCGATGTGTTGGAGGCCATCGCCATCGGCCAGGATTGGGAGAATGATGTACGCGTGGTGCTCTTCGTGAAGCTGGCACCTGGCAAGATGCTCGACGAAAAACTGCAGGCCCTCATCAGGAAACAGGTGCGGGAAGGGGCCTCGCCCCGGCACGTGCCCGCTGTCATCCTCGCGGTTGCCGATATTCCGCGCACCAAGTCCGGCAAGATTACCGAGCTCGCGGTGCGTGATATCGTGCATGGCCGCGAGGTGAAAAACCAGGAGGCGCTCGCCAACCCGGAGGCCCTTGCACTATACCGCAACATTCCTGAGCTCCAGCCCCTGTAACTGGCGGGCCAGCAGCACCACCGAAACGAGGCCCGCGGCAACGGTAGTGAGGGTGGGGGCCGCACTGGCTTCAAGCTGGTCCAGCAATACGAGTACAAACACAAAAGTGGCCAGGATC
>Ga0315287_10005818_pt1 | contig 12188 bp, 11 predicted proteins | sample YL17G11_0_MG_FD_205037 | JGI IMG/M metagenome (GOLD analysis project Ga0315287, IMG submission 205037) | Sediment microbial communities from Yellowstone Lake, YNP, Wyoming, USA - YL17G11_0 | ecosystem: Environmental > Aquatic > Freshwater > Lake > Sediment | place: USA: Wyoming | collected...
GGATCATACGTGGAGACGAAAAAGCTTTTGATGATCAGGTAACTTTCACGGCGACGCAGTTGCATAGACAAGGGCTCGGCATTCATCACCGGACGGATCAGAATGAGCCGGCACAGGTCGTGTAGGCACAAACTAGAAATCATCCATTCTATGGTTGATTATCAGCCATCACCTGGTTGACTTCCACCACAACATTTCGTACCCGTAGGGGGGATTTATTCCATCTGACGTTTGAAGTGCCGATATTTTACTCTCGGAAGCAACCCCCACTTTCAGAGTAGGCATATAACCTTCTTCGGTACCTTGATCATATCTTTTCCCATGCCTTCCGGTCAAAAGGGATTATCCTCTTTGAAAACGCGCTGCTCAAAAAGGAAAATGACTTCCTGCTGCGGCTCGTCGCCATGCACATGCACACATACGCCGATGACGCCGCCGCTACCGTGGTACTGAATGTATGTGCATAGCGCACTCGTACACCCACTGGCGTCTCTCGCGCACAAAATGCGTGGGTTTGCGTTTGTCCATTTTGGAACTTATTTTGGATGGCACCAAATTTGGCACCCAGAGCACTCATTTTGGTGCCACGTCGCTCTGAAAACTGCCCCTTGCGGTTCAAATTGAACACCGCGTCGGTTTCCTAAACCGCAGGCCAGCAGTTCGAATCTGCTCGAGGGCACTGATTTTCCTGGTTTTTGTGTCCAGAACACGTGTGGTATCATTTGCCACCGTTTGTACAGAGTCTCGGTCTCCGCTGGATTGATATTTATCTGCTCGCCTCAACCGCTTACGAAGTCCCTGCAAATACCCCCGTACGTAGGAAATAGATATGCGACTTTTGAAGAGGGACAGGCACAAGCTAGAAATCATCCATTCTATGGTTGATTATCAGCCATCACCTGGTTGACTTCCACCGCAACATTTCGTACCATTCACTATGGTCAAACGGTCAATAACCCCGGCGCTGCTTCGTGCATTGGGCGACAGTCCTGTTGTTCTTCTCACTGGCGCCAGACAAGCCGGCAAAAGTACTCTCGTCAAATGGATTTCCGAAAACGATCACCCTGCTCTCTATCTGACGCTTGACGACGCAGCCGTCCTTTCGGCGGCTCACCTCGATCCAGCGGGGTTTCTTTCTGGTTATGACAAACCGGTCATCATCGATGAGGTTCAACGAGCTCCTGAACTCTTTCGTGCAATAAAGCAGGATGTCGATAATAAGCGAAAACCTGGACAATACCTCTTGACGGGTTCGGCCAACGTCCTGCTTCTCCCAAAAGTTTCCGAGTCACTCGCCGGAAGGATGGAAACCCTCTCACTTCATCCATTCTCGCAGAGCGAGCTTGAGGACACGGAAGGATCCCTCATCGATGCAGCATTTGCCTCACGACCCTTCTCATTCTCCCCGAAATCTATAACTCAAGCTGATACCCTGCAGAGAATCCTCAAGGGCGGTTTTCCTGAAGCTCACCAAAGACCGGCGTTAGAGCGCCGGAATGCATGGTTCGGTTCTTATGTAACGACAATCCTGCAACGGGATATTCGCGACCTGGCAAACATTGAGGGCCTAACCACTCTCCCCAACCTCCTTTCGTTGCTCGCAACACGTTCGGGATCACTCTTGAATTTTGCTGAGCTCTCCAATAGCAGCAATATTCCACAGACAACGCTCAAGCGCTATCTCGTGCTGTTGGAGACGACGTTTCTCGTCCAACAGATTCGACCCTGGTCAGGGAATCTGAGCAAACGGCTTATTAAGACCCCAAAGATCTATTTGACCGATACCGGCTTGATGGCATATCTCGTGGGTGCAGATGAAACGCGCTTGAAAACCGACGGATCTTTGATCGGGAAAATCATGGAGACCTTTGTATTGAATGAGCTCATAAAGCTGAACAATTGGAGCAAGACAAAGGCACGGATCTACCATTATCGAACACAACTCGGCAAAGAGATTGATCTTCTACTCGAGCGCAGCGATGGCAGCCTCGTTGCGATTGAGGTCAAGAGTAGCTCCAGCGTTGATTCATCTTCCTTCGCTGCAATGATCTCACTTGCACATGATTTGAAAAAGAGATTCGTTCGTGGGATCGTCTTCTACACCGGCAAGGAGATGATTCCATTCGGGAAGAATCTGCTTGCTCTTCCCTTTCAATCACTCTGGACGTGATCCCTTTCACTTCTGAGAGCATGCAGGAGATAATTCGTCTCAAGGGAGGTGCACACCAGGTTCGGAATTCACCACGGACGCGGCACAAGCGACACTGGTCTTCCCCAGGAAAGGCGCAGTGTTGAGAATTTCAACATTGACCATGTCCTCGTGAATCGCAATGCTTCCCACACACATTTTGGTGTCCTATGGCTCTCTTGCCCATCGAGCTGCCGCGCCAGTCCCTTCTCCAGTTTCGTCTTTGTCGGGATAACCACGACGGATTCCTTGCCTCAAGCAGCCACGCATCGTCATCAATCGAACAGGCACTGCAGTGGTTTCCCTTGTCGCCCAGACGCTCTTTCACTTCCATATAGTCGCGAAGCTCGGCGAAGGGGGGGTATGAGGGTGATCTACAATATCCTGCATTCGTGGTTGGCTGTGGCTCTGCTGATCACTACGACGGTGTGTGCCGGTGTGGCATTCTCGGTGCCCGACGGCGGCCCGACGATAATCTCAGTGGACGCTTCAGATGCGTCACGCGGGATTTTCCATATTGTAAAGCATCTCATTCCCAGAGTCCCTATCCGGGAGACTCGTGGGGAGGGGGTGTTTTGCCGTTAGGCTGAATACTCCCCGATCACCCATAGAGAACGCTCCATTGGTCCCCTCAACCGTTTCCCACTATTCCGTTCTTTGGAATCCCGCTCGTCGGCGGAATCCCAGAAGGCGGGACACGATCATCGAGAAGCTAGGCCAAGGGGGCCGCGTCCACGCAGGTCAGCCGTGAGGAGCTTATGCGCTGTCACAACTTTCCCAATCACCAAACCCGACTGCTGGCATCGATTCTACTATTCGCTCCATTGGTGGGCTCTGGTCCCACCTTGCACGCCCAGTCGCTGACGGCCGAGCAGCAGCCGAAACCCGTCTATCAAGAACCGCGGCATCATTTGGTGTTTCAAAACTCCGTGGTGCGCGTCCTCGACGTCCAAATACCAGCACGAGATACCACTGCCTTCCACGTCCATGCCAACCCTCTCGTCGGTGTTGCGCTGGAGGTCGCGCTCAGCTGGGCTCAGGTCCTCGGATCACCACCCGACTCCATCGAGGCGGCCGGGCCGGTGCCGTCTTTATTCGATAACTGGAATAGGATGCTGCCGTACACCCATCGCGTTGCAAACGTCGATAGCATCCCAATCCATTACTTCGTCGCTGAGTGGCTTGCATCCCCGGGCATCCAGGCCGAGCTCCTGCCGGAGGATGGGATGCGCCACCTCGTAAAGGAGGGTCGAATTGCCCGCGTGTACTGCGTGATTATTCCCGCACATACCGCGACGACGATTCACGAGCATTCCGCGCCGGGCCTAACCGTGCTCGCGAGCGCCGGGGTGCTTGTCGATGAGGACGCGCAGTCCGCTGCAGTTGGCGGAAGGGGAGCCGGGCAATGGAGTTGGCGGACTTCAGGGCACCGTCACGTATTGCGCAACCCCGGCGACAGGCCTCTGACGGTGTTTGAAATCGATTGGCGTTGATACCTGAAGTACACATCAGAGAACACTGCGACAATTGAAATCTCAATGGTGGTTGAGCTATTTATAATAGATTTCAAATCTCAATCGAATGGGAACTATGATCGGTCAAACAATATCACATTATACGATACTTGAGAAACTCGGCGAAGGCGGCATGGGCGTCGTCTACAAAGCCCAAGATACCAAGCTTGACCGATTCGTCGCCTTGACATTTCTTCCACCTCATCTCGCAGCATCGGAACAAGACAAAGCCAGATTCATTCAGGAAGCAAGGTCTGCGTCAGCGCTTAATCATCCGAATGTCTGCACGATTCACGATATTCAAGAACATGAGGGTCAAATATTCATTGTGATGGAATTTATCGACGGCCAAACACTTCAGGACAAACATTCATCGATCACGCAAAAACAGGCAATCGATTATGGGATTCAAATTGCCGATGGACTTGCGGCGGCACACGAGAAAGGGATTGTCCACCGAGACATCAAGCCTGAAAATATCATGATCCGCAAAGATGGGATTGTTCAGGTGATGGATTTTGGATTGGCGAAACTTGCGGGGAATTCGCGATTGACAAAGATGGGAAGCACAGTCGGAACACTCGGATACATGTCGCCGGAACAAGTGCAAGGTCAGGACTCAGATCATCGGTCGGATATATTTTCATTTGGCGTTCTTTTGTACGAAATGTTAGTAGGACGATCGCCGTTCAACGGCGCTCACGAGAGTGCGATATTATATGAAATCGTGAATGTGGATGTGTCGCCAATGTCTTTCATCAAACCGGAGATTGATGTTGAACGTGATCGCATCGTGCTGGAGTGCATGCAGAAGGATCCGAATGAACGGATGCAGTCGATCAAACAGGTGGCGATCGATCTCAACAGATTCAAACGGGCGTCGAGCAGAACGAGAATGAGTAAAACATTCTCAACGAGTTCGGTTTCACAAATGCCCCAAGGCGCAGCAGCAACATTACCCTTGGTCAGCGGATCGTTTCTTGGATCGATCACAGTACCATGGTTACTTGCTGCTCTGTTATTGTTTGCTTCAGTTGCCGCCGGATGGTATATTCTGCATATCCAAAAAGGTGTGCTCTAGCCGGTTCATTTTGAAATGAAGCTGCCCAAGGGCGAGATGGTGACACTGAGCACGTATGGGGCAGCTGCCATTTCTCCTGACGGCCGCACAATAGCGTTCGTTGTAAACGGGCATTTGATGAAACGGGGGATCGATCAATTTGAAGCGAAGGAAATACAGGGCACGGAAGACGGCAGTTCACCGTTCTTCTCCCCGGATAGCCGCTGGTTAGGATATTTTGCAGACGGAAAGTTGAAAAAGGCCTTGGTGAGCGGCGGACCTTCCGTAGTCGTTGCTGACGGAGCATCACGGAACAACCGGGGAGCGACCTGGGCGGGCAACGGTCAAATCATCTATTCCCCCGGGGCGATGACCGGTCTATGGACAATTTCTGAGAACGGCGGCAGCGCAAAACAGATCACCTTCGTCGATTCAATGCGCGGCGAGCGTACGCATCGGTGGCCGAGTGTTTTACCGGATGGGAAAACGGTGTTATTCACCGTCGGCACGTTGAATAATACTGATTTCTATGAAGATGCGACCATTGATGCAGTCGATTGTGAAACAGGGGCCCGGAACCAAATATTGAAGAAGGCCAGTACGGCAAAATACGCAGGCAACGGGTATATTGCCTATACCAATGCAGGAACATTATATGCTGCTGCTTTTGACGATGCCACACGTGAACTGCTCTCCACACCGATACCGGTCATTCAAGGGATCAACGGGGATCCAACGAGCGGTGCGATGGCGTATGATATTTCCAGAGACGGGACACTCACGTACGTGCCAGGAGAGAATGAAGGGTATGCAAACGCACTCTATGAAATAGATATGGATGGGAAATCCGTTCCCCTGGAAATGCCTCTTGGTTCATATATCGATCCGAAGATCTCTCCTGACGGAAGACACATTGCTTTGGTCTCGATCAAAGCAAGAGAAAATGATATTGTGGTGTATGATGTGGACCGTCATACATTAAGTACAATTACCTTCGGAGGAATTAACAGGACACCGGTGTGGTCTCCCGATAGCAAACGGATAATGTTTTGCAGCAATCAGAGTGAGATAACCGAAAGCAAGTACTTCATCATAGAGAAAAATGCTGATGGAAGCGGTCATGGGGATACGCTGATGAATTCCCCTGCACGATGCTATTTGAACAGTTGGTCCAAAGATGGTCAGTACTTGATCATGGAGGAGGTAACAAAGTCGTCGGATATCGGGGTGTTGAATCTCAAAGGTGAGAAAGCACATTGGATGTTCTCGATAACTCCGTTTTGTAGGGAATTCATGTCGACGCTCTCCCCGGACGGGAAATATCTTGCGTATGTCTCGAACGAATTGGGAATGCATCAAGTGTACGTTCAAACGTTTCCTGATAAGACCGGGAAGTGGCAGATCTCGGCCGATCCGGGAAGGGAACCAAAATGGTCGCCGGACGGAAAAAAGCTCTATTTTTCGAGCAGAGGAAGAATGATGGTTGCCGATCTCATCAGTTCGCAGCCGTTCATGATGAGCCAGCCGCGGATTCAATACGAAGGCGACCGCAGGATCTCGGCCGAAAACAGTACCAGTTATGATATAATGATCGACGGGAAACATTTTGTTTCTCTCTTGTCAACCAACACGACATTGCAGGAGAGGGTCAACGTAATCGTGAATTGGACTGCAGAATTGAATCACATTGCCCGCACGGGAAGATAGTGATGACTTCTCACTATGTACATTAACAAGAATATCCTGTGAGATATCACCCTCAAGAAATGGTTCTATGATCGGTCAAACTATATCACATTATACAATACTTGAGAAACTTGGCGAAGGCGGAATGGGCGTAGTCTACAAAGCCCATGACATGAAGCTGGATCGCGATGTTGCTCTGAAATTCCTCCCACATCACGTCACCGCCACATCGGATGAACAAGCCCGGTTTCTGCAAGAAGCCCGGGCAGTCTCGGCTCTCAACCATCCGAACATCTGCGGAATCCATTCGATCGGCGAAGAGGGAGACAGACAGTTCATCGAAATGGAGTATGTGGATGGCAAGACACTGCGGCAGGTGATACCCATCCAGAAGACACAGACCGCCATCGACTACGCAATCCAAATCGGTGAGGCGTTGCACGAAGCACACAGCAAAGGGATTGTGCATCGGGACGTGAAGACCGACAACATCATGGTCAACTCGAACAACCAGATCAAGGTGATGGACTTCGGATTGGCCAAGCTAAGGGGATCGTTGAGGCTGACGAAGGCGAACAGCACAGTGGGAACGTTGGCGTATATGGCTCCGGAGCAGATCCAGGGAGCCGACGTGGATGCCCGCTCTGATATCTTTTCCTTTGGCGTTGTGCTCTACGAGATGCTGTCAGGACACTTGCCGTTCCGTGCGGAGCACGAGGCGGCAATGCTGTATTCGATTGTGAACGAGGAGTCCCAGCCGATCCAGAAGTACCTTCCAGAGGCGCCATCGGATTTGGTCCACATTTTGAACCGATTGCTTGAGAAGGAGCCCGACGAGCGCTATCAGTCGATAGGCGATGTCGTGATCGAGTTGAGACGGCTGAAGAAGCAGACATCGCGAGTGTCGCGGCTCGTGCCGGCTGTGCAGTCTTCCGAGGGTCCATTTGTGACACCGGACAAATCTTCGAAACGTGCACAAGCTGGTTGGCTGGCAAGCATCGCTCCAACGATTCAGTGGGTTCTTGGTGGCGCAATTCTTCTCGTGCTTGCCGTCCTGGCCTATGTGATCCTGCGACCATCGGGCGAATCGACGGGAGCTTCGCCCAAATCACAATCACTTGCCGTCGTCTACTTCGAAAACCGCACACACCTCAAAGAGCTGGACAGAAATCTGGTCAGCATGTTGATCAACAACCTTGCGAGGAACAACGAGCTGACAGTTGTGAGCGAGCAGCGTCTCTTTGATCTCCTCAAAAGCCTTGGCAAACAAGACGATGCCGATATCGGCAGAACGAATGCGACCGAGGTTGCTAAGCGCGCAGCTGCGAAGAATATGCTGGTCGGGCAGATTCTTGAAGTCGGCGCACAATGGAGTTTTCAGGCAAACCTGATTGATGTGGAGACGGGAAATGTCGTGAATTCCGCCCATGTCGAGACCGCTCCGAAACAGGAAGAGCTTTTTGCCGTGGCAGATATGCTGACCGCACGGGTGAGCGATTGGCTCAAGGCATCACCAAGCGAGCCCCTGCGCATTTCGGATGCTGCAACGAACTCTTATGAGGCCTACAGATACTATGAGAAGGGCAAGCAGCATTCTTACCGCTTCGAACGTGACGAAGCGATCGAAACCTTTGAACGGGCTGTCAAGCTCGATTCAACATTTGCGCTCGCTCACTTCCAATTGGCACTCCTCCGCGGATTTCTTCAGGCCTTCACTTTGATTCCCGGCCGGGGTCTTGGCCTTGCCCGGGAATCGATTGTCCGGGCTAAAAGATACGCAATGAATCTCTCTGAGAGAGACAAGAAATTCGTTCAAGCGATCGATGCTATGTTGCAGAGGGATTTCAAAAGCTACAATGTCCTTGTGCGAGAGCTAGCAGAGGAGTTGCCAGAGGACAAAGAGGCTCTGCTATTGTCCGCAATAACGATCTCGTTGGAAGGCAGTCCTGAGCAGGCAGTGCATATGTTCGAAAGGGCGATTGACCTTGATCGCTCATATTCGGATGCCTACAATCTGCTTGGCTACGCATGTGCTGCAATGGGGCAGTATGAAAAAGCTTTCTCAGCTATCAAGACGTACACTGCGCTGATCCCGGATGCGTGGAATGGTTACGATTCAGGATGTGAGGTTTACATGATGGCTGGACGGTTTGAGGAAGCCCTGAAGCAAGCAGATGAAGGGCTCAGGCGCGTCCCTTCGTTTTATTATTTCTACGGCCGCCGAGCGCAAGTGTACTTCTTGATGGGCCGGCCAGAAAAGGCCAGAGAAGCGGTCAAGCCGTGGTCGCATCTTGGCGAAGGGTGGCCTGAAAGGATGAGTCATTACACTTCTCTCTCGTTTCTCACTGAGGGTCGCATCAAAGAGGCTGTCGACATCCTTCAACAAGAAGTCCAGCGCCTGAGAGCGAAGAACGATCAGGTCACCGAAAGGACTGCGCACTGGTTCCTGGCAAGAATGCTGATGGAGCAGAACAAGTTTGAAATGTCATTGAGAGAACTTCAAGAGCTCAAGTCTCTCTCGGAATTGACGTTCAAAGGACCATTCAACGCGTGGCCTGTGATATGCGATTACTATTCAGGGCTTTGTTTCGCGAAAAGAGGAGACTTCGCCCAGGCAGAGGCAAGAGCCGTGGCAATACGAACAGCGGCCGAAACGAACATACACGACCTTTACTATCTCAACTTCTACAAAGGCTTGATGGCCGAGATTGATCTTTCCCGGGCGAGATTACAGGAAGCATCTGCTGCAATGGGGCAAGTACTTCCAATGTTGCGAAGATATTCCCCACGCTTCAGAATTCTGGATGCAATGATTTCTGTTCAGCTGGGTGACAAATCGAACGCGCTGAAGCTTTATGATCATACGTACAATAACGTGCCGATTGCAGGCTCAGCCTTTGGTGGTGACTTCCTTGATTTCTGGCTCGAGCGTTCAAAGTTGGATTACTACAAGGGTCAGATGTTCGAGCACTTCGGAGACAAGGCAGAGGCGGTCAAGTTCTACCAGAAGGCAATCCAGAACTGGAAGAATGCGGACAAGGATTATCCGCCGTACGTCGAAGCTAAACAGAGACTTGCGGTTCTGGTGAAAGGAAACCTTCGGCCCTGAATTTCTGTTTACCAGCTACACGACTGATCAACGGCAATTATGATTCCCTATTCTTTGTCCCCTTGTGAGCAGGGGTGTGTGGCGTAATTGAGCTGTTCTTAGGCCTTTTGGTTGTTGTGGTGATGTTTTAGTGGATGTCTCTTGAGGCGTGCGACGTATCTTGCTGCAGAAATCCCCAGGAGGTGTTCGATGAGAAGGAGTGGAATAGCTCTATGCCTGTTGGTTATCTGGCATCAGGTGCAATCGCAAAATGACCGGCGGCCGCTTGCGGAAGACATCGTCCCGCTTTCAAGGGCCTCCGGCCTGTGCATCGCGCGTGACGGGGAAAAGATATCCTACGTGCTCACTCTCATCTCCCGCGCTAGCCTGGCAAAGCCTTCCGGCAGCGACCCGAGCTGGAAGACAGAGAGCCAGATCTATGTTGTGCCTGCAGCCGGCGGTCAGCCCAAACGGCTCACCAATGGGAGTATTGCCTCGGCACCTGCCTGGTCACCAGACGGAAGACGCATTGCGTTCATGCGTGGCGTTGCAGGGAAGCCCAGGATACACATCATACCGATCGATGGTGGTGAGGCGGAAGTGATGGAGACAGGGGCACACTCCGCCCCGCTTCGCCAGCATGGTCACCGGATGGAATGTACATCGCCGATGCGACGAATGAGAAATCCCTGAGTATGCTGAATTCCCTACGGGTGCACCAGGTGGGCACGGCCGGCTCCCGATTGCTCTCAAGTCAAATGTGAGCCTGATGATCTTCGTCACCCTCGGCCAGCAAATATCTGTCCTCCAGAATGGAGAACAGGATGCCGGGTATCATAGTGAATGGACTTCTTGTGACGATACTGGAAAAGCCTGACGGCTCCGTACGATGACCGGTCATTTCTTTATATACGCATTCAGACCGATCACGACATTCTTTCCGTTGATCATGCACTGCGTGAGCGTATTGCCATGGGTGGTCGCGACGACCAGCGTTTTCCCCGATGCACTCGGCGTCGGTTCCTGCAGTTCGATGCTGATGATCAGTTTTCCGTTTTCGATCTTGACGTCCATTCGTTTGACCTATAGTCGTTGATTTGCCGCACGCTTCATATTGACTAAACCAAGATACACCCGAATCACTCAGGATGTCAAGAGCCATTGCCAAAGTCAGGCTGGCTGCTCATCCGACCAAACAGACAAAGACCGGTCATACAAGAACGACCGGGACGTGTATTGTTCGGGCACAGGAGGGCGGGTCTGCTTTTATATTCGTGAGCGCGATAATAAAGCAGAAGCAGTAGAGACGGTGAACAGGCGCGGCTCGTCGCCATGCACATGCGTCCCCGGGACGGAAACGTGATCGAGAATGTGATGAACACTTCTCTTGATAAAAACTTCGCTTGTGCGGAAGGATGTGGGGAGGGTGTTTCGTTTCTTACGGCTCAGTGGTTCCCAGTTACATGCTATATCTATAGGCCGGTAGGGGCACGCGGCGCCGCGCCCGCTATGCCCGGTCCAGCAGAGCTGCGCACCAACGAGGGGCCGGCTTGACAGATTTTCCGTTGAAGAGCACACACTACTGGAGGTGCATTATGTCTCACCGATGGATCGCATACCTGATGTTCGCGTCCGTGTTGATTGCTGGCTGCGGCCGGAAGGACCTGCACTATCCCGCCACCGCAAAGAGACCGGTGTCCGATCAGTATCACGGGGTCACGGTCGTGGATGACTACCGCTGGCTGGCTGAGCAGCGAAGCCCCGAGGTCAGGGTGTGGGTCGACGCACAGAATACAATCACCCGATCCTACCTGGACGGGATACGCCTGCGCAATGCGGTTGAAAAGCGCGTGAAAGAGCTGCTCGAGAAACAAGCGGTGTCGTACTCCTCGCTCATCCGCCGCGGTCCGGCGATGTTCGCGCTGAAAAGCCGGCCGCCCGCCAACCAGCCGGTGCTCGTCCGGCTCGCTTCGCCGCTATCGAGTGAAGGAGAGAAAGTAGTTCTGGACTTGAACGCTCTGGATTCCACCGGCTCGACCGCCATCGATTGGTACGTGCCTTCGGCCGACGGCAAGCTCGTGGCGGTATGCCTCTCGAAGGGAGGCTCCGAAGATGGCTCGGCACACGTGTTCATCGCCGCGACGGGAGAGAAGCTCTCAGACGTCGTGCCGCGCGTCCAATACCCGACCGGCGGGGGTGACCTCGCCTGGAATAAGGAGGGGACCGGCTTCTTCTATACTCGCTACCCGTATGAGGGGGAACGGGCGGCGGCGGATTGGAATTTCTATCAGCAGGTCTATTTCCACGTTCTCGGTACACCTGCATCGCAGGATGTCTATGTCGTCGGGAAGGAATTCCCGCGTATCGCGGAGATTCGTCTGGAGATGTCGGAAGACGGGCGCTTCCTGCTCGCGACGGTTGCGAACGGCGACGGCGGAGATTTTTCCCACTACCTCCGGGGGCCGGACGGGAAATGGAAACAGGTGACGAAGAACGAAGATCGTGTCAAGACGATCTCTTTCGGTCCCCGGGGAACGCTCCTGGCATTGTCTCGCGCCGGCGCCTCCCGGGGGAAGATCCTTTCCCTCCCCATCACGCGGTTCGAGCAGGCCCGAGTCGTCATACCGGAAGCCGCCTCCACGATTGAAACGT
>Ga0315287_10005819_pt1 | contig 12188 bp, 8 predicted proteins | sample YL17G11_0_MG_FD_205037 | JGI IMG/M metagenome (GOLD analysis project Ga0315287, IMG submission 205037) | Sediment microbial communities from Yellowstone Lake, YNP, Wyoming, USA - YL17G11_0 | ecosystem: Environmental > Aquatic > Freshwater > Lake > Sediment | place: USA: Wyoming | collected...
CACAGCGTCCACTCCCGCGTCTACGAGCTTCTCGGCGACATCCTGCGCGATGGACTCGTCCACCGCGAGCACCGCGGTATTGACCTTGAGATTGCGCACGACGTGTCCGGCCGAGGATAGGTGCATCACCTGAAGGTTACCGATCGGCGTGCCCGACCGCGCCTCATCGGGGTCGAAGACCGCAATCACCTGCCAGTCGTGTTGCGCGAAATCCGACAACACGCCGGGATCGGCCATCAGCCGCTCCGCGCCGATCCACGCGACACGACGCTGGCTGTCGCCCCGGAACAGGGATAGCAGTCGCTGATGCAGTTCATCCACACGGTACCCAATACTGGGCGTGCCGAACTGCCCGAAGTAGCACAGGTCGCGACGGACCAGAGATGAACTGACCCCCACCTTGGCCGCGATGTCCGCGGACGAAACCACGTCGATGCCTACCTCTTGGAACTGCTCGAGGGCGGCGAGGTACCAGCGCAGCCGTGTGATCGAACGCTCTGGGGCCTGGGTTCGCGTCCGAGTCGAAGCAGGCGCCGGATCTGGTTCGGCATTGACCGCACGCGCCTTCAGGCGCCAGGCCCGTGCAGTTGCCGGCGACACGCCAGCCGGGCAGATGCGGTCGAGTTGCTCGTGAAACACGCACCGCGCCAAGCCCTCTGCACATTGCCCGCACGAGATCAGGCCGCGCTCATCCATGCACTGGAATATCGCGCAGTTCTGCCTGGCGACGCGGCGCATGGCCAGCTTGTCCGACCGGACACCGTGAAGCAGGCTCGAGAGGTACTGCTCGCAGGTCTCCCGCGGAAGATCGCCGCAGGCGGCCATCCGCTTCCGTGTCTGCTTCGCCGAATCTAGGGTCGCCGATGCCGCCTGCGCCCCAGCAGCGGCGACCGACCGGCGTCGTCCCTCACTACTCAAAATTCCTGCTCCTCATCCGCTAAGAGTCGCGCGGCAGGGAACGGCTCCAGCGCCCGCGGCAGTAGACCGTGTACGGTCGCCAACAGAACGCCGTAGTTGACCATCGGCACGCCCGCTTCTCTGGCGTGGCCGATGCGTGAGAGCATCTCCTGCCTGTTGATCATGCAGGCCCCGCAGTGGACTACCAGCTTGTACGTTGCCAGGTCAGCTGGGAAATCGCCTCCCGCGGACCAGTGAAACTCGAGTTCCCCACCCACGAACTGCCGGAGCCAGCGCGGAATCTGCACCTTCCCGATGTCATCGGGCTGACGATGGTGCGTACAGGCCTCAGCGATCAGCACTTTGTCACCGGGCTCCAGGCGCGAGATGCTCATTGCTCCCCGCACCATCTCCTCAAGATCGCCCTTGTAGCGCGCAAACAGGATGGAGAACGACGTGAAGAGCACGTCCTTCGGCGTGTCCGCAGCCGCCTTGAGCAGCGCCTGGCTGTCCGTGATCACCAGCTTCGGCGGTTTGCCAAGATTCGCCAGCGCATACCTCAGCTCCCGTTCCTTCACCATCACCGCGCACGCGTCGTGGTCGAGTACGTCTCGAATCGCCATCACCTGCGGCAGTATCAGGCGCCCCTTCGGCGCGGCCTTGTCGATCGGTATGCACATCACGACCGTGTCGCCCGGGCGGACGAGGTCGCCTAGGATGCTCGGCTCTGCCCATGACGGAGGCGCGTTCTTGATCATCGTCTGCTTGAGCAGCTCGATGCCCTCGCCCGTGATCGCGCTGACCGAGGCGACAGCCATACCGCGCTCCCGCGCCCACGCCACCATCTCCCCATCGTCGGGGCGAATGTCGATCTTGTTCACCACCGCGATCAGCGGCACTCCCCGGCCCTTGATGCGCGTTGCGAGGTCCGCCTCGTAGCCATCCGCGCCTGCCGTCGGGTCGAGCACCAGCAATGCCAGGTCGGTCTGCTCCAGCACGCGCAGCGTCCGCGCCACGCGCGCGTCGCCCAGCGCGCCCGTGTCGTCGATGCCCGCGGTATCTATGATCACCACCGGACCGATCGGCAGAATCTCCATCGCCTTGCGGACCGGATCCGTGGTCGTGCCTGCGACCTCGGAGACAATCGCCGCCTGCTGACCGGTGAGCGCGTTTATCAAGCTGGACTTGCCCGCGTTGCGCCGCCCGAAAATGGCGATGTGCAGCCGGCTGCCAGTCGGTGTTTCATTGAAAGTCTGCGCCATCCGTCTGCCTCGGGGCAGGAGGCAAGCTCCTGCCCAACTCTAGGACTCGCGGGGCCGGCGCTGTTCAGCACGGCCTCGCTCCTTCAACCGTCGCGCGCCGGGGATGCCCGGCTTCGTCATCTCCTCTGGCGCCAGGATAATGTCGAGCTCGTCCTCGCTGAACAGTCCCCGATCGAGCAGCACCTGCTTCACCGCCCGGCCGGTCCGGTGAGCCTCCCGTGCGACATCCGACGCGAGTTCGTAGCCGATGTAGGGCGCCACCGCAGCCACCAGGCCATAGCTGCTCTCGACCTGCTGGCGGCAAAACTCGGCCCGCGCCTGGATGCCGGAGATACAGCGATCGATGAACATGCTCACACCCGCGTGCAGGAGGTCCAGCTGCTGGAACAGGTTGTGAGCGATCAGGGGGAGGAATGCGTTCAGCTCGAGTTGTCCGGCCTGCGCCGCGAGCGTGATCGCTTGATCGTTGGCCATAACCTGGTAGGCAATCTGTGTCACCGCCTCTGTGATCACCGGGTTGACTTTTCCGGGCATGATGGACGAGCCCGCCTGCTGCTCGGGCAGCGCGATCTCCCCGAACCCGGCTCGGGGACCGGACGAGAGCAAGCGAAGGTCCGCTGCGATCTTCGCCAGGTTCACCGCGGCCGTCTTCAGCAGGCCCGACACTTCCACAAACACATCAGCGTTCTGCGTCTGGTCAATCATGTTCTCGGCCCGCGCCAGACCCAGATTGGTCAGGTCGCGCAGCACGTCCCATGCCGCCAGCACATACTTCCGATCTGCATTCAGACCCGTGCCTACCGCGGTCCCGCCGAGGTTGATCTGCCGCAGCTTCTCCTCGACGACGTGGAGTCGCCACCAATCGCGTTGTATTGCCTGCGCCCACGCCGAGAACTCCTGCCCAAGCGTCACCGGCACCGCGTCTTGCATCTCGGTGCGTCCCACCTTCAGCACGCCCGCGAACTCCGCTTCCTTCTCCTGGAGCGCGCCCTGTAACCGCGACATGTCCTCGATCACGGGCAGCAACAACCGGATCGCAGCTAGCTTGAGCGCCGTAGGGTAGACATCGTTCGTGGACTGCGACAGATTCACGTCATCGTTGGGATGAATGACCGAGTAATCGCCCTTCGTCCCGCCGAGGATCTCGATCGCCCTGTTCGCCAGCACCTCGTTCGCGTTCATGTTAGTCGAGGTGCCCGCGCCACCCTGGAACGCGTCAACGATGAACTGGTCGTGCCATTGACCCGCGGTCACCTCGTCGCACGCCTGGCAGATCGCCTTCGCCTTGATCTCAGGCAACGCGCCGACGCGCTGGTTCGTGATCGCGGCCGCCTTCTTCACGAGCGCGATAGAGCGGATCAGCTCCAGGTGTACGCGCAGGCCCGACAGAGGGAAGTTCGCCGCCGCCCGCATAGCGTGGATGCCATAGTAGGCGCCAGCCGGCACCTCCATCGTGCCGAGCAAATCGTGTTCGGTCCTGGTGGCGAGGTCGGTCATGATACCATCGCGCCCGTCGCTCGAAGTCTGCGGCTGTGCCCGAATCCTATTCCGACGGTCCGTCCCAGCCCCTCTATCATCGCCTCCACACACTGCCGGCACTCCGCCGCTTCCTCACCGAGGCAGATCTTCCCAGGGTAGAGTTGGTACTGCTCGCGGTACTGAACCGGTGTCGCATTCGGCATCATCACGTCCGCCCCGGCCTGGAGCGCCTGCTGCCGGCCCGTTGGGTGGAGCGCGCCCAGGGCGCTCGTCGCGGGGATCAGCGCCTCCGGGCAGAGCAGCCGCAAGCACGCCACGAATCGCAGTGACAGCTCGAGCGTGCCACCGGTCGCGCCTGCCAGTGGAGTGGCCGGATTCGAGATGAACGGCCCGACGCCAACCATGTCCAAGTCCAGCGCCTGCAGGAACAGCAGATCATCCGCAAGCATCTCGGCGGTCTGCCCCGGCAGCCCGATCATCACGCCTGACCCGACCTGGTATTCCAGCCGGCGCAGCGCGTGGATGCACTCCATCCGCCGATGCCAATCCGAATCCGGGTGCAACGTCCGGTAGAGATCGGTCGAGGAGGTCTCGATGCGAAGCAGGAACCTGTCCGCGCCGGCCTCGCGCAGGCGCCGGTAGTCGCCCTCTTCCCGCTCGCCAATCGACAGTGTGACTGCGAGATCGCAGTGCGCCTTGATGGTCCGCAGCACCACCGCGAGCAGGTCTGTCTCGTAGTGCTGGTCTTCACCTGACTGCAGTACCAGTGTGCGGTAGCCGAGGTCGGCGGCCGCGCCCGCGGCTGCGATGATCTCCTCGACGGTCATGCGGTATCGAGACAACTCGCGGTTATCGCGCCGCAGGCCGCAGTAAAGGCAGTTGCGTCGGCAGTGGTTGGAGAACTCGATCAGCGCGCGAAGCTGTACTTCGTCGCCAACGGCAGCGGCGCGGACGCGGTCCGCGGCGGCAAGAAGCGCGCGGGCGTCACGCTCGTCTGCCCGCAGCAGCGCGACCAGATCATCCCGGGTCGAGCGGTGCTGCTCCACCAGGCGGTTCAGGATCTCTTCGGCTGCTGTGGTCACAGGTAGAGATCTCTCTCCCCCGCCCGAATCGCCGCCAAGCGCTGCTCCACGATCGCCCTGAGCGGTGGCGTCGCTTCGGCCAGCAACCCGTCCACGAGGCGTTCGCCAACGGCCCGCGTCTTTGGGCTGGCGTAGTCGATCAGATACTCCTGGAATGTCAGCAGCGCGTTCGGCGTGCAGTACTGCTGAATGTCTCCCGGCTTGGCGAACTCCATGAAATCGTGCCCAGTCCGGCCGAGACGATAACACGCGGTGCAGAAGCTGGGCAGATAACCGTCTTCGGCAAGATCGTAGATCACCGTGTCGAGCGGCCGGGTGTCGCCGAGGCGGAACTGCTCGCCTTCCTCAACGTGCGCTCTGCCGTCCCCGTATCCGCCCGGGTAGACGCGGGAGGCGGCGGAAAGCTGGGAGACGCCCAGGCCGACAAGCTCTCTCCGCAGCTCCGGCGATTCCCGCGTGCTCATGATGATCCCGGTATATGGCACAGCGAGCCGGATGGCCGCCACGATCAGGCGGAGATCATCATCCGAGACGGGATACGGGATATGCTCGGCCGCGGGCGCGTTCTGCGCCGGCTCGATGCGCGGGAACGAGATGGTGTGCGGGCCCACCTCGTAGCGCTGGTCGAGATACCGTGCGTGGGAGAGCAGCGCGAGCAGGTCGAACCGGTAGTCGTAGAGCCCGAACAGCACGCCCATGCCGATATCGTCCACCCCGCCGGCGAATGCGCGGTCGAACACGCCCAGTCGCCAGCCGTAGTCGGCCTTCTGGCCGGAGGGGTGAAGATAGCGGTACTGCTCGGGGTGGTAGGTCTCCTGGAAGCACTGATAGGTGCCGAGCCCCGCCGCTTTTAGCGCGCGGAACCCCTCCACCGGCAGCGGCGCCATGTTCGCGTTCGCGCGGCGGATCTCCCCCCGGCCGGAGCGCGTGGCATACGTCGTCTCAAGCGCCTTGACCGCGTAGTCCGCGCCTGACTTACCGCTCTCGCCGAGGACCAGAAGCACGCGCTTGTGCCCCATCTCTCCGAGCGTGCGAATCTCGGCGGCAATCTCGTCCATCGTCAGTGTGCGCCGGACGAGATCGCGATTGTCCTTGCGAAACGCGCAGTAGAGGCAGTTGTTGCTGCATTCGTTGCTGGCGTACAGAGGCGCGAACAGCACCATGCGGCGGCCGTAGATCCGCTCCTTCACCTCACGCGCGGCGGCGAAGATCTCCCCTCGCGCCTCATGCCCTGCCTGCAGCAGCGCCGCGACGTCGTCCAGTTCCAGCCCGGCGAGCGCCCTTGCCTTCGCGAGGATATCGTCCAGCCGATGCGAATCGAGCACCGGAGGTCCGAGAACCAGCTTCTCTATGACCTCGAGGCCCAACTCGGGCATGGCCGCGTGTCTCGTTGACATCACCGACATGATCCACCCCGGTTCCTACTGCTCGGCTCGACGTGCTACTCGCCTCCCGCCGCCTTCGCCTCAACTGCCATCGCCCTGACAGTCTTTGGCTCATCACCTGTCCCCACAGGGATCTTCACAGCGGCCGCGGGACGCGGCGTGTAATGAGTATGCAGAAGCTCGTGTGACTTATGTCCCAGCGGTTCTTTCAGGAACTCCTCATAGATGACCGTGATCGTCGGGTTCTCATGCGACTTCCGGATCGGCAGCTCTTTGTCGGCGCGGTAGATCGCCGCCATGCGCATGCTCCGGATTTCATTATCCACCGGAATCGGCTGTCCGCCGCCTGCCAGGCAGCCACCCGGGCAAGCCATGACTTCGATGAAGTGGTAATCCGCCTTGCCCTGTCGGATCAGGTCGAGCAGCGTACGGGCGTTCGCCAGCCCATGCGCCACCGCCACCTTCACCTGGAGCGCGCCGACCGGCACCGTGGCCTCTTTGACCCCATCCAGTCCGCGAACGGACTCGAAATCCAGGTTACCCAGCGTTTCGCTTGTGATCACCTCATACGCTGTGCGCAGAGCCGCCTCCATCACGCCGCCTGTCGCGCCGAAGATCACTGCAGCGCCGGTCGACGTGCCCAGTGGGTCATCATACTCCTCTCCCGAGAGCTGCGACAGGTCAATCCCGGCCTCACGCAGCATCTGACCCAGCTCGCGGGTCGTGAGGACAAAATCCACGTCTTTGTAGCCCGAAGAGTTCATCTCCGGCCGCTCGCACTCGAACTTCTTCGCGGTGCAGGGCATGATCGAGACCACGACCATGCTCGCCGGGTCCACGCCCGCTTTCTCCGCGTAGTATGTCTTGGCGATGGCGCCGAACATCTGCTGGGGCGACTTGCACGTCGACAGGTTGTCGAGCAGATCGGGATAGAAGTGCTCGGCGAACTTGACCCAGCCGGGGCAGCAGGAGGTGATAATCGGAAGCTCACCGCCTTCCTTCACCCGCTTGATCAGCTCGTTGCCCTCTTCGATGATGGTGAGGTCAGCGGTGAAGTCAGTGTCGAAAACCCGGTCGAACCCCAATTCGCGCAGGCCCGCGACCATCTTCCCGGTCACGAGAGAGCCGTGCGGCATCCCCGCTTCCTCGCCCAGTGCCACGCGTGTTGCCGGCGCGGTCTGCACCACAACGAACGTGCTCGGATCGCGCAGCGCGGCCCACACGCCCTGCAGGCTGTCGCGCTCTCTCAGCGCGCCCGTCGGGCAGTAGTTGATGCACTGGCCGCAGTTGACGCAGACGACATCGGACATATCGCGCCCGAACGCCGGCCCGACCACCGTTTCCCAACCGCGCTCACCTGCAGAGAGGGCGCCAACGCTTTGCACGCCCTGACAGACGCGGACGCACCGGCGGCAGAGCACGCATTTCTCATTGTCGCGGACGATGTAGCTGCTGTCGTCCACTTCCTCCACCGTGCGATCACCTTCGAAGCGCGTCTCGCGAATCCCCATCTCTTTGGCAAGGCCCTGTAGTTCGCAGTTCCGGCTGCGAGTGCAGGTCAGGCACTCGTTCGGATGATTGGAGAGAAGCAGCTCGACGACCAGCCGGCGCGCGTCCCGAACTGCATGCGAGTGCGTGTTGACCTCCATCCCCGCGGCTACCGGGAATGCGCAGGCCGGCTGCAGAGTCCGCTGCCCCTTGATGTCGACCAGGCAGACGCGGCAGTGGCCCTCCGGCATGAGATCCCGATGATAGCAGAGGGTGGGGATATAGATATTCGCCTGGCGAGCGGCCTCCAGCACCGTCATCCCCGGCTCGGCCTCGACCGTCCTGTTGTTTATAGTAAGGGTGATCTTCTCCACTGGGATCTCCTTTGCTTACGCGCTCGGCTTCGGCCGGCTTGCCTGAGTGATAACCCACTCCTCGACTATCACGCCCTGCCCCAAGTGCTCGGCGACGATCATCTTCGCCTTCTCGGCATCGAGATCGCCATACGTCACCGTCGGCAAGCCGAGCTTCTGCACTTCCATCATCGGCTCACGCTCGCACAGGCCGCGACAGCCGGTCTGGCTGACGACGACATCGCTGAGGTTCCTCGCGGTGAGCTCGTCCATCACCGCCATCAGGACATCTCGCGCCCCTGAGGCGATTCCGCAGGTGCCCATGGCGATGATCACGCGGGCGCCGGCCTCGCCATTGCGCAAGGTGAGCGACTTACGGGCACGATCCCGGAGCTTGTTCAGATCGTCAACGCTCTTCATTCTTCCTCTCCTCAGCTGTATCAGAGTTCGTCCTCACGCCGCTGAGAGCCGCCAGGTTGGTTCTGATACAGCACGCAACCGGGCGTCCCTTGATGACACTCACTGCACCGCGAGATGGCACTTCAGGCAGCGATTCGCCTCTTCCTGGGCGGCCTCAGCCGTGTAGCCTAGTTCGACCTCGGCAAAGCACGAAACCCGGTCGCACACCCGAAGCTCCGGCATGAGCAGCCGTGCTTTCTCGATCACGTCCTCGTCATCGGTCAGCGGACCGCGCTCGTCCTCGATCACGACGGCCTCTGCAGGCACGCCGCGGACCTGTTGGTCGATCATCCGCGCAGCCTTGAGGCCCTGCGCGATCGCTTCGATCACGGTGCTCGGGCCGAGCACCGCGTCGCCGCCCGCGTACACGCCGGGGATGTTGGTCGCCAGCGTCCGCGGATCGACTTCGATCTGGCCCCAGCGGTCAACCTTGAGCGGCGACTCCGACACGGCCGATTCGACTGACTGGCCGATTGCCGCGATAACTGTGTCTACGTCGAGCGTGAAATCGGTGCCTTCGACCTGTACCGGGCGCCGGCGGCCGCTTCGGTCGAACTCCTTCAGCTCCATCTGATAGCATTCCAGGCCGGTGACCTTCTTCTTGCCCAGAACCTGCTTCGGGCCGGCGAGGAAATGCATCTGCACACCCTCTTGCATCGCCTCGACGATCTCCTTCGCCTGGGCGGGCATCTCGTCCCGGGTGCGGCGGTAGACGATATGCACTTCCTTGGCGCCCATGCGCAACGCAGTGCGCGCGGCGTCGATGGCAGCATTGCCGCCGCCGATCACGGCCACCTTATCGCCGATCTTCGGCATCTCGGCCTTATCCATCAGCGCAAGGTTCGCATCGCGCAGCAGGTTGATCGCGTGCATGACGCCGGAGAGATCCTCGCCGGGAATGCCGAGCGGGGTGCTCTTCCATGCGCCCACGCCGACGAAGATGGCATCATAGCCATCGCTCATCAGCTGGTCGAAGGTGATGTCCGTGCCGACCCGCACGCCGTTCTCGACGTCGACGCCGAGAGCGACGATGTCATCGATCTCACGCTGCAGCGCCTTCTTCGGCAGGCGGTACTCCGGGATGCCGACGGAGAGCATCCCGCCGAGCACCGGCAGCGCCTCGAACAGCTTCACCTTGTAGCCGCGCTTCGCCAGTTCCCATGCCGCGCTCAAGCCTGCCGGTCCGCCGCCCACTACCGCCGCCTTGTGGCCGTTCGGAGCGGGCTTCGCCGGCTTTCCGTTGCCGTCCGTAGCCGCCACATAGTCCGCCGCGAACCTCTTCAGCGCGCCCACTGCAAGCGGCTCGTCGAGCTGGCCCCGCAGGCATTTCGACTCGCAGGGATGGTGGCAGACTCGGCCGCAGACTGCGGCGAACGGCATGGTTGACCGGATGGTGTCCAGCGCCCCGTCGAAGTTGCCATTGGCGATCTGACCGATGTAGATTGGCACGTTGATGCCGGCCGGGCAGGTGTGCTCGCAGGGCGCTCGATAGAGCGACTTGCACACCACCGCGGGGCAGCGCTTCTCCCGGATGTGGGCTTCGTACTCATGGCGGAAGTAGCGTATCGTAGAAAGCACCGGGTTGGGCGCCGTCTGGCCCAGGCCGCAGAGGGCGGACTCGGCGATCTTCTGACCTAGCTCCTCCAGCAGTTCGATGTCGCCCTCTCTGCCCCGGCCCTCGGTGATCCGCGTCACTATCTCGAGCATCCGCTTGGTGCCGATGCGGCACGGCGTGCACTTGCCGCAGGACTCGTCCTGCACGAAATCGAGGAAGAAGCGGGCGAGATCCACCATGCAGGTGTCCTCGTCCATCACGATCAGGCCGCCGGAGCCCATGATCGCGCCAAGCTCCTTGAGCGACTCGTAGTCCACCGGCGTGTTCAGCATCTCCTTGGGGATGCAGCCGCCCGAGGGACCGCCCGTCTGCGCGGCCTTGAACTTCCGGTCATTGCGGGTGCCGCCGCCGATGTCGTAAATGATCGTGCCCAGCGGCGTTCCCATCGGCACCTCGACCAGACCGGTGTTGTTGATGTCGCCGGCAAGCGCGAACACCTTCGTGCCCTTGCTCTTCTCGGTGCCGAACCCGGCGTACCAGGCCGCGCCCTTGAGGATGATGGGGGCGATGTTTGCGTAGGTCTCCACATTGTTCAGGAGGGTGGGCTTGTTCCACAGGCCCGCCTGCGCGGGGAAGGGCGGCCTCGGCCGCGGCTCGCCGCGGCGACCTTCCAGAGATGCCATCAACGCGGTCTCTTCGCCGCAGACGAATGCGCCTGCGCCCATGCGGATGTCGAGATCGAAGTCGAACCCTGTGCCGAATATGTTCTTGCCCAGCAGGCCCTGCTCCCTCGCCTGCTTGATCGCGTAGGAGAGGCGCTCCACCGCCAGCGGATACTCGGCGCGGACATACACATAGCCCTGGTTCGAGCCGACGGCGTAGCCGGCGATGGTCATCGCCTCGATCACGCTGTGGGGATCGCCCTCGAGAACGCTGCGGTCCATGAATGCGCCCGGGTCGCCTTCGTCGGCATTGCAGACCACGTACTTCGGGCTTCCGGAGGCCTTGCGCACGAAGTCCCACTTCATCCCCGTCGGGAACCCCGCGCCGCCTCGCCCACGCAGGCCCGAAGCCTTCACTTCCTCTATCACCTGCTCCGGCTTCATCTCGGTCAGGGCTTTCGCTAGTGCCTGGTAGCCGTCGCGAGCGATGTACTCTTCGATGTTCGCCGGGTCAATGACGCCGCAATTCCGCAGAACGATCTTCTCCTGCTTTGAGAAGAAGTCTATCTGATCGAGAGTGGGGAGCAATTCGCCCGTAGACGGCCGGCGGTACAGCAGGCGCTCGGCGGGCCGGCCTTTGAGAAGATGGCTTTCGACGATTTCGGGGACGTCCTCCGCCCTAAGCTTCTGGTAGAAGACCCCCTCAGGATAGACGATGACGACAGGGCCGAGGTCGCACGAGCCGACGCAGCCGGTCTGGACGATCTTGATTTCCTGGTCGAGCCCCTGGCGAACCAGCTCGGCTTGGAGCGCGTCCGAGACGGCGCGGCATCCTGATGAAACGCAGCCGGCTCCGGCACAGACAATCACGTGTGATCGGTATGCAGCCATCAGATCGGAGACCTCCTCAGTTGATCCCGTCCCGCGCGCGCCTACTGCGCGGCGCCGTTGCGATACTTGGCGATCAGCTCGCCCACTTTGCTCGGCTTGACCCGCCGGTAGATGTCGTCGCCCACGGTGAACACAGGCGCCAGCCCGCACGCGCCGATGCACCGCACCACGTCGAGGCTGAAATTCCGGTCCTCAGTGGTGCTTGAGACCTCAATATCGAGCTCATTCTTAAGTTGGTCGAGCACCTTGCGGCCGCCGCGAACATAGCAGGCGGTGCCCAGGCATACCCGGATGGTGTGCTTGCCCCGTGGAACCATCGTGAAGTAGGAGTAGAAAGAGACCACGCCATAGACCTCGCTCACCGGGACATCCAGCCCCGCCGCTATCCGGTCTTGGGCTTCCACCGAAAGGTATCCGAGGAGGTCCTGGGCCTTCTGCAGCACCTGAACGAGAGCGCCGGGCTGATCCCTATGCTCGGCGATGATGCGGTCAAGGCCGGCCCACAACTCCGCTTCAGATACGGTCTCACTGCCGGCGCAACTGCAGGTGCGTACCTCTTCCATCACTCATCTCCTGATGCCGAATTGCCGAATATCAGCTCCTCCACCAAAGGGCGGCCGCAGCAGCACATTCTCTCGCTTTGTGAAAAGCTGCACAATACCATTGCGCCACCCC
>Ga0315287_10005820_pt1 | contig 12186 bp, 10 predicted proteins | sample YL17G11_0_MG_FD_205037 | JGI IMG/M metagenome (GOLD analysis project Ga0315287, IMG submission 205037) | Sediment microbial communities from Yellowstone Lake, YNP, Wyoming, USA - YL17G11_0 | ecosystem: Environmental > Aquatic > Freshwater > Lake > Sediment | place: USA: Wyoming | collected...
GACCGCCACGAGCAGTGATCTCTACATCACGACGAACACGACCCTGACGGCCGACCACGTCGGCAACGTCTTCATCAGCACCAGCGGCATCACGCTCGACTGCGCCGGCCACCGGATCTCCGGTCCAAACAGCACGGACTGGGCGAGCGGGATCGAGGTCACGGACGCCACCCGCGTGACGGTCAGGAACTGCGTCGTCGAAGGCTTCGCCACGGACGGGATCGCCGTCTACGGTTCGAGTGGCGTCCTCCTCCAGGGGAACACCGCGACGAACAACGCCTACAACGGCCTCCATGTCTATGGGACGCCCGACAGTCAGCTCGTCGGGAACACCGCGACGGCGAACGGACACATGGGCTTCCTGCTCGTCGTCGGCTCGGACCGCGACACGCTCGTCAGGAACATCGCGACCGCGAACGGGAGCGACGGCTTCGCCTTCTTCGGAGTGGGCTCCCCGACAGTCAGGGGCAACACCTCACGGAACAACGTCGGGGCGGGGTTCGGGATCTGGGACGGCTCGCACGCCGGCACGTTCGCAATGAACAGCGCGAGCGGGAACGACGGCGGCTTCGAGATGGAGAGCGCGACCGCGACCACGTTCCAGGCCAACACCGCCAGCCGGAACACCCACGACGGCTTCCTCATCGGTCAGAACGCCGCGTGGAACGTCTTCAGCGCGAACATCGCGAACAGCAACACGTACAACGGGTTCCGCCTCTGGGGCACGAGCGGCGGTGTCGCGAACCACAACACGCTGACGGGCAACATCGCGAACGCGAACATGACCGGCTTCCTCATCAACAACGGCGCAAGCGACAACTCCGTCTCATCGTGCTTGGCGCAAGGGAACAGGCCGGTCGGCGACGCAGTGCAGGCGACGGACGCCGGTTCGGGCAACGTCTGGTCGAACAACAACTTCGGGACGCACTCCGGGTTCTAGCGAGCTCACCGCGTCATCGAGCCGAGACGGCCTCGGGCAGCACTGGGGCCGTCGCTTCGCCCGCCGGGGAGTCCCTCTTGACGCCGCGACAGGTTCCAGGACCCTATCCACGGCATGCTCAGCGGTCGGTGTCGCCTCAGACGAGGGCTGACGGCCGAGGAGCTGGAGCGCGTCCTGTGGCGATACCCGGGCGATGTGCTGGAGCGGCGGGAGCGGTAGGCCGACCTTGTCTCTGCCGAACCCTGATGGGCGGCGCCCGGGCAACTCAATAGGTGTCGTCTGGCCCTTGCCGTAACTCGCCGGGGCTAGTGAGCCTTCACGGTGCGGCCAGAGAAGCATCTCCAGCCGCTTGATCCGTCCTTACCCACCTCACGGGAGCAGGACTGATGGCGTCGTCGTTCTGTCCGAAATGCGGAACACCCCGAGTCGGAGCGTTCCAGTTCTGTCGGTCGTGCAAGTTCGACTTCGACGAGATCGACCGGGCAGCGGGCGCTGGCGCTGCCCCGCCCACCCCTGAGTCCGGCTCGTCCGCGACGCCGCAGTCCTATTCCGAGAAGTACGCCGGGACCCCGTGGGCCGTGGCGCCTCTCCCCACCGCGACCGTCGAGCCCGGCGAGCCGCACTCGCCTCGAGGCATGATCGCCATCGTCGCTCTCGCAGGGATCGCCGTCGTCGCGGGTCTGGTCGTCGTTCTCGCGGCGGGTGGGTTGGGCAAGAGTCCAGCAGCCCCGGCCGCTACTTCACGCGCCGCATCCCCCGCCACGGAAGCGCCGATTGCATCCCCGACGACATCCCCTACGGCCGACCCCATGGCGGCGGCGGCGGCGCAGTTCGGAGTCATCGAAGAGGCGTATCTGACGGCCTACAACGAGCTGCACGACACGCTCCCCATATCGGGCACATTCGCGAGTTACGCGCAGGCGCGGACGTACTACCGAACGGAAGTGAAGAACCTCGAGCGGTTCGGGAGCAACGTTCACGAGATGACGTTCCCAGCCAGCGTCATGGCCGATGTCAACGTCCTGCTGGAGCGCATCTCCGAGCTCGCGGGCCTGATGACCAAGCTCGCCGCGACGAAGGACGAGACTGCTGGGTGGAAGGTCAACGAGAAGATCATGACTGCGCGGACGGCCATGCATGCGGCCCGTCTTGTCGTCGGCGAGGACCTCGGCCTCGCGGAAGCGCCCACGCCTACGCCGAAGCCCACTCCCAACCCACTCGCCGGGAAGACGCCCTTCTTGGACTTCCTGACGCGCTGGTACGAGAGGAGCAACCCCGAGATCTCGGGCATCCTCTCGGCCCTGCAGATCGACGCCCACTACTTCGACGAAGCCGGACTCCGGTCAGACGGCGCAAGGCTTGAGAAGCGGGCGAACACCGAGATCAAATGGCTGAAGGCACACCCGCCGCAGCCCTGCTACACGGCACTCTGGAAGGAAGAACTCGCCTCTCACCAGGACCTCGCGAAGGCAGGCCGCTACGCGAAGGCGGGGAACTGGTCGGCCTACACGAGGTGGTTGAAGGCTTCCACCGCGCACGGCGCCAAGATCAATGACAACGGCATGATCGACGAGGCCACTGACCGCTGTACCGCCAACCCGGCGACGCCCGGCTAGGGGAAGAATGGCATCGTCGTTCTGTCCGAAGTGCGGGACACCCCGAGTCGGGGCCTTCCGCTACTGTCGGTCGTGCCAGTTTGACTTCGACGACATGGCCTCGGAGGCCGGGCCCCCAGCATCGTCCCCAACTCCCGAGACCGGCCTTCAGGCAGCGTCCCAGACGGCGATCATGCCTACGAATGACCTTTCAGTGACGGCGAAGTCGTCCGATCCCCCTCAGCCAAGTCAGGTCACCAGCGCCCCCGGGGGCGTCAGTTCGACGGGACAGGTCGCGTGCCCAAACGGCCACGTTGACAGCGTCCAGAAGGTGTCTGCGGCGCATGCGGCCGGCCTCTCGACAACGGCTAGCACCACACCCGCTCATGGGTGGGGCGGGGTTGCTCTCGGGTCAGGCGGGACGAGCCCTATCGTCGGGATGACCATGCCATCGACGACAATGTCGTACGGACAGACGCTGCTGAGCGCCCGGCTCGCTCCGCCGCCGCCGCCACCCCTCCGGGGGCCGACGAGCGGACAAGTCAACCTGTGGACGTTCGGCGCGGTGCTGGGGGCGCTGGCTTCGGTGATGTGGGTCGCCACGATGTCGCCCTCCGGCATGTTGGTGGCGTTAGTCGTTGGAGTCGCCGTCGCCATCGCCGTGAATACGCAGGGGACCCGGGCGAGGAAGGCGTCGGAGGCACGATCCAACATGGACCTCGTGTACTACGCCAAGGCGATGTCGGCCTGGGATCAGTTCTACTACTGCCACCGCGACGACCTCGTCTTCCTCCCTGATCAGCCGGTCTGGGGACCCGCATCCGAGTTGGGCGCGTTTCTGTTGGCCGCTGCCAGAGTCGGCGGGGACGCGCCGATCCCGGTAGAGCCCGTTTCCCGCTACTGACGACAAGCCTGGGCTCCGCCACCCAACTCTCAGCGTTAGAGACGCGACCGTCTGAACCAGCGCCTCCGTGCGGCGTTCATCGAGGGGGCCGAGGAGGACTCGCGCCGACGGCTGGGTCGCGGGCTGAGGGCAGAGGAGTTCGAGCGGGTGCTGCTGCGATATCCGGGGGACGTTGGGGAGAACGGGCAGCCGAGGTAGGGTCGTGTGGCCCTTGCCCCATGTCAGAAGGGCTGGTGAGCCTTAACTGGGCACGCACGCACCTCTCGGGAGCAGGACTAGTGCCGTCGTCATTCTGTCTGATGTGCGGAACGCGATGATAGGGAGCCGGTTCGCCCCCCGACTGGTGGTCGTCATTGCAGTCGTGGTGGCTCTAGCCGCCTGCGCTACTCGCCAGAGTCCCAACGCGGCCTTCCCTGCCGGTCGAGAGCCCCCGCCAGATCCATGCGCGGTCGCGGTCAACAACCTCGGGTCATTCACGACACGCCTGACCGACGACCTCATGTCGCTCCAGCCGCTGCTGGATGCCTCCGAACCTCGGGGCTTCCTCCAGGCGATCCGCGACGTGTCCACCACGCTGACCGACTTCACCGGACTGGGGTCGCAACTGCAAGGATGCCCGACGACTGCCAGTCTCTCCCCGCAGGCGGGGGCGCTCATCCGCACCGCCGAGGGCATCATCAAGCCCTCGCTCTCCGCCGGGACCACGGACGTGGATCTCCACCGGGCCACCGCTTCCGCGCTGCTGGGCCTGCTCCCCGACGTGACCACACTGTCGGAAGCCGCAGTCGTGGCGGCGGGCCAGCTGGCAAGTCCCACGACGGTCGCGACGAACCCAGCCGCTGGCCCGGCCGGCGGGACGCCCGCCACATCACCTCCGGCCGCGGCTCTTGAATCGACGCGGCCGACTGAGGCGTCAGGGACGTCATCGACTGGAATCCCAAGCTGGCTCGGCGGGGCCCTGCTCGGCCTGCTGGTCCTTGGCGTCCTCATCGCGAGTGGGATCGGACTCTTCCGAGTCTATGGCAGGGGCACCCGGTTGGCCCGGTCAAGCCGTGGAGGGCAAGCGCCGCAAGCAGACTTCCCGGCACCGCCGCCGGGTGCTGCCGCTCCAGATTCCAGGGGGCCGTCACTCTGTCCGAAATGCGGAACCCCCAGAGTCGGGGCGTTGCGGTTCTGCCGCTGGTGCAGATTCGACTTTGACGAGATCGACGGAGCAGGCGGCGCTCGTAGCGTCTCGAGTGCGCCCGGATCCACATCGCCGACGTCGCCGGGGGGATCTTCGGCGTCTCCCTCGCCGGCCATTCCCCAGTCCTACTCGGAGAAGGACGAGCGCACTCAGTGGGCCGCAGCGCCCACGAGCCCAAGCGCGTCAACGACCACGCCCGCGACGTCCAGCCGTGGCACCACCGGGCCGTCATGGAGGCTCATCGCCGTTGCTGGGGTGGTCGTTGTCGGAGTGGCACTCGCGGCCGTAGCGTTTGTCCGACCAGACTCGGGCGAGCCTCCCGCCTCCGCAGGCCCGCAGGGCGTCAGGGTGGTGCTGACGGTTCCACTCGGCTTCTACGACACGTTCCCAGAGACGTGCGACGCCGACATCTTCGGGACGAGGTACCTGAGTCTTCCGGGATCTCAGGTTACGGTGAAGGACGACACCGGGGCCATCATCGCGCTGGGCCGCGTACCCTCTGTCGGCAAGGTCGTGGATCGCCCGGGCAATGACATATTCAAGAAGAACTGCGAGTTCACCTTCGACGTGTCGGTTGACCGGGGCAAGAACTTCTACACGTTCGAGATAAGTGACTTCGGCGGTCCGACGCTATCCCGGGATGACCTCGAGGCGGCGGGCTGGGTGGCGTACATGGGTGAGTAGCGGAGGTTCCCTCGGCCACACGGTGGAACCGCGCCGGTCGGCCGCCGCGCCGCGACGAGACTAACCCACCCACGGCTCCCCACCCGGTCAGGTTGACGGCCCTCCGATCTGTCCACGACCTGTCCGGGTCGCGTCCACCTTCCAAGCTCGACCACTCGACGCTGACGGACGCGGTCCCCCTCAGGCTGACCGTCGCCGCGCCCCTGACTCTCGAAGTGGTGATCATCCACACGGGGGATCATCCCCAGACGCCACCGGTCTCCGATCCACCGTCGTCTTCCCGAGCGTGAAGTCCCGATAGCGAGCATCGCCGCGACGATGGGCATCCCCAAGGAGAGGGTGATCACCCCCTCTCGAAGTTCCGAACTATCCCCTGACGAAGTCCCGAACTTCCGCTGACGAGGGCTCGCGGCGACGCCTCGGTCGCGGGCTCACCGCCGAGGAGCAAGGGCGGGCACACCGACGCCGCCCACGCGCCAGGCCGGAGCTGGCGCGGCGGGCTTCGTGTCCGTGCGGCAGTCAAGCTGCCGCTGGGATCGTACCTAGCCGAGATCCAGGTCCGAGAGGACATACGAGATGGACTGGCCGTCGGTCATGTGGGAGGCCACGGCGAGCCCGGCCGCCTCGAACTCCAGGTTCTTCGCCGTCTCGGCAGCAGCGAAGCGCCGCTCGATGTCACCGCTGTCCTCGAACTCCGCCTCGAGGAAGACCTCGTTGACGGTGCCCCAGTTCGACTCGTAGTAGCGGAAGGCCGGCAGGCCGACCTTGACCGCCGCCTCGTTCCACGCCTTGCAGGCCGCCTTGAATTCCTTGTAGTGGCCGAACTTGACGATGTCCCGGATGAGAAAACGCACCATGGCGCAGCCTCCCAGCGGAGTGGAGGGCCGGTCTCGCCAGTGGCCCGGCGCGGCACTGTGGGCGACCGTTCTGGATGCCGCGCCGGTGGAAGCGTCCCGCTCCCGTGCCTCCCTCCAAGCCTGGTGAGTGTGGGGGCCCGACCGGCAAACGGGAAGTGGCTTGTCCACGAGATCGCCGCGATCCGGCTGCGAGGCGAGTCGGCGTCTGACGGCGGCGGGCGCGGTGGGACTGGGGTGGCTCGCCATCTTCCTGGACGCCGCGTCATCGCTCGAGCGCCGCGACGAGGGGCATTCCCACGGAGAGGATTGCCACCCCTGCTTCCAGGGCCCCCATGACGAAGTCCCGAACTTCCCGCTGACGAAGTACTGAACTTCCCGCTGACGACGGCCATCCCTCGCGTGCATGTGTCCATGTTGCGGCTGCCCGGTCTCCGCCCTACGATTGGAACAGACGGTCACTTCGGTCCTCGTCGTGAGGAGCCGGAGGCCGAGCAGCCGAAGGCGGCCACCGTGAACCGGGTCCGCGACTACCAGAGTCTGGAACGAGAGTTCGTCTGCGGCCGGATGTCCCTCCGCCAGATGTGCCGCGACCACGGGATCGCCGCCCACAGCGCGGTCGTGGTCCAGGCGCGACGCGAAGGCTGGGCTGAGAAGCGCGAGGCGTACCGCTCGCGTGCCTCCTCGAAGTACATCGAGCTACGGGCCGACCGTGCCGCCACCCGCGAGGCCGAGGTCCGCGACAACGCCATCGAGGCCATCGACGAGGCGATCACGAAGTTCCGGGCTGATCTTCAGGCGACCGAGAAGAAGCTCATCGACGGCGGGTGGGTCGAGGTGCCGGTCATGCGGATCAGTTCCCGTGACATCGTCCTCCTGATCGACCGCCTCCAGGTCCTCTTCGGGCGCCCCGGCACCATCAGCGAGGGGCGCAGCTTCTCCGCGACGATCACCTCTGAGCCCCTCCCGGTCGATCTGCTCCAGAAGATCATCGCGGCGACCCGTGGCCTGGAAACGCGGGCCCCGGAAGCGTCGCCCCTGCCGCGATTGCCGAGCCGTCCCGAGAACTGACCGGCCAGGCCTCGCGTTGACGCGGCCCCCGAGCAACCGTTGCAGCTTGTTGCACTGCAACAAGAGCAAGAGGGAGGGGTGGCCGCAGTCCAGATCGCGAGCGCGGCCGGGGCTGAATGCGGCCGTCCACGGGGTCCGTCGGTCCCGGCCGCCGCCATGGGCATGCGCCATCGCGGACCTGCCTACGCGATCTCCGTGGCCCGGTGAAGGAAAGCCGCAACGATCCTGACGGACAGTTGGAAAGTGTCGGCGCTAGTCCTCTCGCCCCGACCATCAGTCCCAGACGGCCGACCACCGGGCTCGGCTACACGGGGGTCGAGCCTCGGGCGGAGTGGTGTGGTACTGCCACACCTACCACCCCGCGACCCACAGGGGTGTGGTGTGGTCATCCACACCCCTATGTGGGCGTACCACACCACCGACCACGGCCTACGCCCCGGCCTCCGTTGACGTGGTGGTCACCCAGACCCCCCGCTCCTTGTCGAAGCGGGTCGGGTGGCCGGCATTCCGCGCCAGGCGGGCAATGTCGCGGATCCTGCCCGCCGGAACCCCGAGGAGCGCGGACGCCGCCTTCGTTGACAGCCCGAGATCGTTCGACATGAGGAAGCGGAAGAACCTCTCCGGCTGCGTCTCCGTTCGCTGATCGCCGTCGGTCATTGCGTCTTCCACGGCATCCTCGTGGAAAGTGATCCGCTCATAGATCCCGTTCTTGGGAATAGGGGGGTCGAACTCGACACGGATCGCCTGGGGAGCGCGTCGCGGGGCGAGAGCATCAGGCTTGGTGTTCCTCAGGACCACCACCCGGCTGCCCGGCTGCTCCGACTGCATGTACACGGAGTACGAGCCACGAGCAGCATCCCGTTTCGCAACCGACCCGTACTCGCGGGCAACGTCCTTCCTGTCCAACGCCGCCCCGACGACGTGGTCAATGAGGATGTTGGTCGTCCCGAACTCTCGGAGGGCCTCGTAAAGCTCGAACACCGGCCCGCCAGGATCCCCGCTGGTGGCCCGGAGGGCGCGGTTGACGGGACTCGCGAGGAGCAGCTCGATGCCGTTGTCCACGATCCACCGGCCGACCTCGTTGGCGCACTCCGCAAGCGGACGAACCGCCCGCTTGTACTGGTAGTTGCCCAGGGAGACCCCGTGGCCCTCGCAGATGGCGTGCAGGCGGACCTCCTCCTCGGCCTCGCCCTCGTCGTAGTCGAGAACGCCAACATTGAAGGCCCGGGTCGGCACCCACCCGGGGATGACCACGCGACCCGACGATGCGGAGACCATGAGCCCGGCGGCGAGCGTCGTCTTGCCGGCCGAGCCCGGGCCGAAGAGCGAGCAAGTCCGGCCGACCCTGATCCGCCCCACGAAGACTTCGGCGATGGTCCCGGGCCGGGGCGGACGCCCGGTGAACGAGGTCTCGCCGGCCGAGCTGGCGTGGAGCTCTCGCATCGAGCGGAGGCAGAGGTAGTCGAGCCGGCGACCCCAATCCGTCTGGCTGGCTCCGAGGCGCGTCTCGAGAGCTTTCGCGATCTCGTCGATGGCCCGCCCACGGGAGATGCTGACGACCCTCGAGACGACCTGGCCGTCGAGATCCTCGAATGCTGCACCCATGAAAGGGGCGTAGACATCGACCAGCCCGGCAGGCTCGCGCCCGTTGACATCGAGCTGCGAAAGCTCGATGCGCCAGGACCCGTCAGACGCGGAGAGGCTGAATGCCCTGAAACCGCTCTTGGAGAACTTCCAGTCGCTGGGAGCGTCGGGGGGATCCGGCTCCCACGCGCCGTCAGCCTCCTCCTGCGTCCAGTCGTTGACTTCCTCGTCGGACAGCCCGGCGGTCACGAGCCAAGCTCCCTCGTCGCGGCTTCGCACGCGGACTCGATGGTCTTCTCGATCTCGTCCTCCTCGAGGCCGGCCGCGAGCGCCGCCCTCTTGAGCGACAGGACCGTGTATCGCTCGGGGATCCCTTCCTCGAGAGCGCGGCGCACGGCCCAGTAGAGGAAGTTGTTGCGGCGGTGGATGCCCGCACGGACCACCGCCTGGTGGAGTCGCTCGAGCTGCTGCATCCCCTCGGCCGAACTGTGGACACGGGTCTTGAACCGGCGCGAGGACCGCCTCGGGCGCTCGAGGAGGCCCAACATCCACGCCGACGGATCGCCGAGTTCCATGCGGTCGGGGGTGTATAGCCACTCGTACCTGCCGCTGGTGACGGATGGGCAGGCGACGATCAAGCCCCCCGTGGACTTCAGCTCGCCAATGTGCGTTCCGGCGAGGTAGAGGTCGCGACCGGCCCCGACTCCGGTCGGCGTCGTCAAGATGTGAATGCCACCCCGCCCCGTCGTCGCGACGGGCGTCTCGGGGACCGCGAGGCCATTCGAGTTCAGGTACTGGACGAGGGCATCGACGTACTCGGCCTCGATGTCGAAGGCGTCGAACTGCTCGCCGCAGACGATGCCGATGTTGGGGGCGGGGTCGCCGCGCCAGTACCGGTCGATCTGCTCCGGGTCCGTTGTCGCATCGCGCTGCCACCCCTTGTACTTGGGCTGCTTCTTGCCCGGCACGACAGGGAAGACGCGCCAGCGGTACGCCGAGGCGTACTGGAGTGCCCACGCGGCGGTCCCGGTCGTCTCGGCCATGCGCGTCGCCATCACGATGGATCAGCCTTTCGATCAGTCTCGGCGGCTATCTCCCGTCGCCGAGCTGCTCCGCCAGGAGCTCGCGGACGTACTGATCGACCGCCTGCGCCGGGATCCTCCGCGACCGGCCGATGCAGACGCTCGCCAGCCTCCCCGACATGACGAGCTTGTAGAGCGAGGACCGGGACAGGCCTAGGATGGCTGCCGCCTCGGGAAGCCGCAGCAAGACCGGCTGGTTCGTCATCGTCTCTCAGGTCCTCCTTGAGTCCCATGCGTCAGGAAGTGGTACGCTCTGGACTGAGCGGAAGAATGAGGCATCCGTGGCCGAGCGTGAAGGTGCAAAGAACGGAGAAGAATGACGCAAGAACGGCAGATCCCGAAGCGTGGACCCAACTACCCCCCCGCCATGAAGGACGCCGGGCGGCGGCTGTTCATCCAGGGCATGAAGCCCCCGTCCATCGCAAAGGAGCTGGAAGCCCTGTTTCCCGACGCGGACCGGTGGCCCGGCGAGCGGCTCGTTCGGGACTGGTCGAAGAAGTGGGGAGTCGATCAGTCGGGGCCGTGGGCGTTCGATGGCAGCGGCGACCCGGCTCTCCTCTTGTCTGTGCTGGTTGCGCTGATCGAGGAGACGGCGGGGAAGGTCAGCTCTCTCACCGTGGCCGAGGCGGGGGAGTTGAGCCGTCTTGGACGCTCGGTGGCCGGGATGCCCGCCCTCGGGATGTATAACTGGGCGCGGGCGATGATCGCGGCTCGGGTGGCGAGGGAGCCGGTTGATCCGCTCCTCCACTACGTCTGCTTCCGTCCGTGGGAGGACGGGGGCCGGCGATATGTGGCAGCGGCGGACGCAGGATGGATCACCGAGCTGCGGAGCTTCTGTCCTAGTGACGCCGAGTGGCTCGCGCTGAACGCCCGCCAGAAGCGAGGCTCGTTCGCGGTCCAGGCGTCCATCCGGGGTCGGTGAGGGTACGCAGCGATGACCAGACGAGCGCCCCATGAGGGAACGATCCGCCACCGTGAAGACCGGCGCTGGGAGGCGATCCTCGATTTGGGCTTCGTGGGTGGGAAACGGTCTCGAAAGTCGTTCTACGGGAAGACGCAACGAGAGGCCCGGCAGAAGCTGGTCGTCGCACAGCGGGACCTACAGCGGGGGATCGCCCCCACTGACGACCGCCTGACCACCGGCAAGTTCCTGGACGGCTGGCTCGAGGACGTGGTGAGGGCCACCGTTCGTCCCAGGACCTACGTCAGCTACGAGCAGACCGTTCGCCTTCATCTGAGGCCCACGCTCGGGCGGACCGTCCTGTCGAAGCTTCGTCCGCAGCAGGTCCAGGCGCTCCTGAACGCTAAGCTCGCCTCCGGCCTGTCGCCGCGCAGCGTCGGGATCATTCATGCGGTGCTGAGGACCGCCCTGAACCAGGCGGTCCAATGGGACACGGTGCCTCGGAACGTCGCGACGTTGGTCCAGCCGCCTCGCGCTCCCCGCGCCGAGATCCATCCGCTGTCGCCTGAGCAGGCCAGGAGCTTCCTGGACGCCGTCAGGGGCGACAGGCTCGAGGCCCTCTACTCCGTTGGCCTGGCCTTGGGCCTCCGCCAGGGCGAGATCCTCGGCCTCCGTTGGTCGGACGTTGACCTCGAGGCCGGCACGATCCGCGTTGCCCAGGCGTTGCAGCGGGTGAACGGACGTCTCGAGTTCGTTGAGCCGAAGTCGCAGACCAGCCGCAGGACGATCCCGCTGCCGGCGACCGTGGCCCGCGCCCTCCGTGCCCACCGCTCCCGGCAGCTCGAGGACCGCCTCGCGGCTGGCGCACGCTGGCACGACTCGGACCTCGTATTCACCACCGCCCTGGGGACGCCGCTCGACTCGCGGAACGTCACGAGGCGGTTCCAGGCCGCTCTGGAGCGGGCCGGCTTGCCCCGTCTTCGGTTCCACGATCTCCGGCACACCGCCGCCAGTCTCATGCTCGCCCAAGGCGTCCCGGCTCGGGTGGTCATGGAGACCCTCGGGCACAGCCAGATCTCGCTGACATTGAACACCTACAGCCACGTCGTCCCCGCCCTCCAGCGGGAAGCCGCCGACCGCATGGAGGCCGTCCTCTCGAACCGCTGATCGCCGTCCTCGACCTGGGTGACGGGCTCGGCGTCCAAGCGCCGTGGTGGTCAACGTGGTGGTCAGACCGGTCCCTGGACAGTCAGAAACCCGGCCTCTCGACCGGGTTTCACGTTCAGATCGCTGGAGCCGACACTCGGATTTGAACCGAGGACCTGCTGTTTACGAAACAGCTGCTCTACCGCTGAGCTATGTCGGCGCGGTGGCCAATCTACCAC
>Ga0315287_10005821_pt1 | contig 12184 bp, 9 predicted proteins | sample YL17G11_0_MG_FD_205037 | JGI IMG/M metagenome (GOLD analysis project Ga0315287, IMG submission 205037) | Sediment microbial communities from Yellowstone Lake, YNP, Wyoming, USA - YL17G11_0 | ecosystem: Environmental > Aquatic > Freshwater > Lake > Sediment | place: USA: Wyoming | collected...
GGATACCCTTCCAGGTGACCTGAACGGTTGGACCGCAGGCGATAATCAACCCACGATCCGAACTGACTACGGCTTCCAACTCCTCGAAAGCCTTGCGCACTAGCTCGCTGCGATACCGCAGGTTCTCTGGTGGACGCCGGAAGGTAATCTGGTCCGCCGTCTCGTTGTCCGTTACAGGCTGGACTGAGTCCAAGTCGTTGAAACCGGTGTCTGAATCCGTAACGTAATTTTTGTAGTCGAGCATGTGGGCCTCCGGTGCGCTAGGACGTCATGATCTGGAACGTCCAGATTATTTGGAGAAGGTTGCTGATGTCCTTGTGGACAGGTGCGTGCAACTGTCGTGAGATCATGGTCATGTTCGCGGACGCCCCTATCGGTATCGTAGTCCAGGCGGTGTCCCCACGCGTGAACAACGCGCTCTCAGTAAAGTCTTCACCCTCGCTGAGCACGTTTCCCTCGGTCATCGTGTACGTCGTCTGGAGCGTCACGACGCCAGCCTCCGTAAACGTACGCGATGTGTATTTCTTCTTGAACTGCTTGGCCCCCAGGAGCACAGTGTCGCCAACAGTGGGCGCGGTGTTGGAGTTCCCCGACCCAATGCCCCAGAGCTGATGCCGTATCGTATTGTCGTTGCACAGCAGGGCAGCCATGACGTTCTTGGCTAGGCTCGTCACCAAGTTCTTCGTCGAGATTCGTCGAAGTTCCCTGCCAGTCTTGGCGTCGAGAACGCGGATGACTACGTGCCCGGCAAGCTTGATGGTGTCGTTTTTTAGCATCGTTTGTCCTTGGCAATGGTAAGCGGTTGTCTCACTCGAATCAAGCAACTTCACACAATTCCTGGGATCAGGGTAACATCCACTGGCAACTCGTACAGGATTGCCGAGTCCGTCAGCCCGATCTCAGGCACGGTCAACAGCAGTGTGTACGCCGACGACCCTGCCACGACAACTTCCCCAATGTCCCGATCGATGCGTGGGTACGGCAACAGTCCCTGCGCAAATACGACCATATCCGGATCTACTTTGAAGATGTGGGTTTTCAGGAACCGCTCGAAGCTGACGAACGCAAACGAGTGCCGCATTGCTACCCGGCCGCCCGTGGGGGCGGATCCGTCGTCGTCGGCCCCGATGAAGAACCCAGGGTCGCCTACCCGCACGCGCCCCGGCGGGTTGTTGACCAGGTTTTCGTACAGGATTAGTTCTACCGTACGCCTCGCCAAGTCCTCGTCTGGCATGACGTAATCTGGTATTATGGTGCTGTACCACCAACCGGGGTCTGACACCCAATCGCGAACAATGAAGACACTCGTCAGGTACTCGAAAGAGGTGAACGTCAGCGTTCCCCAGTTGTTCTCGTCCAGCACGTCTGTGCGCAGAGGGATGAGTTCGTTGAACACGTAGCTGTTCTTGTCCGTGACTACCGTACGATTCCCGCTGGCCGTCGTGACGCTCTGCAGGATCTCACCCTCTTCACGAATCAGAGACAACCCACAGATGATGTTCAGGGCGCTCATAACGCGCATGCGCGACGGCCCCATAACAAAGTACGACATGATGCCCTGCAGCAGCGCGCGGTACGACTCCGACGACGGCTCGAAGCGGCCCAGCATGTGACCGTACGCCAGGTACAGGTTGTAGTGGTCGACCAGGACATCTGGTGCCCAAAGAGAAATACGCCTTTGGGGTAAGGTGGTGCCATCGTCTTGCAGCACGTCTACCGTGCGTGAAGCTACACCAGGGATGATGCCGCCCGCGCCGTCCCAGTCGAAGGGATTGGCAGCGAACCGGAGCTCGTCGTTTTCGCCGGTGCAATCCGTCCAGAAGTGGATCTCGTTTTCTAGGATGACCGACGGCGCAAAGATCTTGTTGTACAGGTAGTCAAACGACTTCACGCTGTCGGGCAACAGGTAGGTCCAGCAATCGTTGTCACCGTCGTAAGTGATCTCGTCTTCGCGAATCAACAGGAGCCTAAAGAGCTCTTTGTTGAACACTGGCGTCTCTCGAATCGAGGCGTTCAAGACGTTCGACACGAGGTCCAGGTATGCCTGTCCAAGCAGGACCTCAGACCCGCGGTACATGGCGTCCAGGACGTCCTTGTCCTTGAAGAAGCGCTGCCACAGGTCGCTGAGACCGTGCAGCAGCGTCGCAGGACCTTGAAAAATCTTGGCCATTACACAGCCTCAAACGTGATCAGCGCTGGAACGGACAAGTACCGCAGCACGCGGTCGCTTACGCCGTAAAGCGCGGGGTCGAAGTTGGCTACGTACCACGGGTTGACGTACTTACTGGGGTCTACAACGACTTTGTCTTGCGTCGTGTAGGCGATCACCCAACCGTTGGGGGCGTACAGGTCGTAGTTTATAGTGAGCGGTGCGATGTAACCGATGGCGCTGTACGTATTTCGCAGGTAGGCCATGATGTCCGACACGTCGAGGTTCAACCGCGTATCGTAGTTGGTGATGAAGTCCGCCAGTCCTTCCGCGGCCAGCGTTTCATCCAGGTCCTCCACAGCGGTTGGCGCCAACTCGTACTGTACGTTGATCGACAGGTAGACCGGGTGCAGCCCACGCGCTAGAACGCTCGCACACGTCAGGCGGTGCTCGTCGCTGCTGACGTACGCCCACACGGAGTCGTAACCCGAGATGGTGTCGTAGACTACGTGTAGTGTCTGGCCGTCAAACCTAGCGATTTCCGTGGCAGGTAGGGGGAGCTCCCAACCAACCTGGACCTCCAGCACCTGCCACCCAGACTGTGTCGTATTGGGGTCCCGCGAACGTACTGCGTACGCCAGCAAGTCTTTGTCCAAATCGGGCGGCGGGGTCGGGTTGGTGGGCGTGCTGACTTCCGCATTAGTACGACCCACAAACGTAATGCGCCCATCCGTGCCGCTCAAGTCGGGGTCGGTGGCATCTTCGATGTAGACGTTCGAGATCCTGTAGATGGGCTTGCTGGGCAGCATAATGGAACCAGGTTTCTGGATCTCCTTGGTGAAGCGGCCGCTGAGGCGCCACGAGATGTGGTTGTTGAAGTTGGGGGAGTTGTTCCCAATGCTGTACGAGACTACGCGAGATTGCAGTTCCCACGGCAACCCTGTCTCGTTTGTGAATACTGGCGCAGTGTGAGACAGCGTCTGCAGGATAGCCCAGTTGTCAGGGAAGGTAGCCACCGAAGCTACCAGGAACGTGCCATTGTTACCAGCTGTCGTACTGGAGATGCGCACCCACTTCCCGACGTCGTTGGACGTGAACGTGTGCAGTGCAGATACCAAGCGGTCTGCAGAACCCTGCGCGGGGCCGACGGCACCGTCGTCCCAGTTTTCGTCGGTCTCCGGCAAAGCGGTGGGGAACGGGTTGCGTGACGACACCATGACCGCATGCGCGTTCACCTCGTCTACGATGTACTGCGCGGGCTCGCTGGCGAGGTTGTTGCGGATCTGGATGATGTCGCCCTTCACGACCGGAGCTGTTACCCCTCCCCCTGCCGAGGTGAAGTCCCCTACTGTGTGGTCGCACAGGTTGTGGTACCCCGGACGCGGGTCCGTGAAGAGCCCGCCTATGGTGGCCGTGAACTCTTCATTTTCAAGCAGGGGGCTTTTCAGGTAGACGTCCGTGAACCCGCCGCTGTGAATGCGCGTGCGGGTGGCCAGCTCAGTGACTATATCGCGAACCATCTCAGGATCGCCGAAGCCCGTCACAAAGACGTCTTCAAGTTCGGAAAACTCTTCACGCAGCACTGCGTCGATAGCCCGTGCGCTATTCAGATCTCGAACGCTAATGGCTGTTGGGGCGCGAGCCAGCATCTCGTCCGTGGTCTCCTTGTCCCCGCCACCAGTGAACCGGGACGCGTTTTCGATGCGCGTAAGGTAGGGGTTTCGGAAGTTCCACCCCACAAAAGATGACGGGTCAATGTCGTAGGAAACCCCGGGCGCGGTTGCGATGAGTGGAACGCGGAGGGCGTACTCCACGACGACGCCGGTCGTATCGAAGACCGGAAGCATGTTGTCCGCGGTGTACACCAGATCTGCGGTCGCGTCGATCTGGTAGGTCAGTGATGACGCAGCTGAGAACAACGCTGTCAGGGGGATGACCAACGACTCGTTGTCCTCGAGCACGCGGCTGAAGTAGAACGTCGCCACTCCGCGAGACTTGCGGCCGGTCTTGCGGGTGATGAAAAAGTTGGACAGGATCTCATCGACCATGTCGTCAACGTCCGCTCCGGAGTCCTGCCCCAGGAGCAGTAGCGACTGGCGCCGCCGGGTGTTGTCGTTGTCCTGCCGTAGGTAAGCAAAGATGTTGGCGAACGCGGTGACCGCGAGGTCCCGCAGCGCGCTGCCCTTACCGTAGTCACCCGGGACGCGGTCCCGCAGGAACTGCTCAAGAAAATTCTCAGCGTCAACGCGGTCCTGATCGACAAGAGTGATGTCTGCCATCGCGTACCTCTAACTGGTCATCACGGGTACGAGCAACCGTACCGTAGTTTTGGCGTTGTTGGTAACCAATACGGTCATCTCCAGCGTATTGGTGCTGGTATCGATAGCTATCTGCTCAAGCGCGGCGCCGAATATCCGCTCGCTGGTCGGGGAGGCGTTACTGGTATTGAACTGGCGGATCTGGTCTTCCGCATCGGACACAGCGACAGCCGCCATCTGTTTCAGGGTACCAGGATCTACGTTAGACATGAACATACTCATCAGGACCGTTCCGTAGTTCCTGTCAGACAGGTCTGTACCCTTCGGGGTGCAGAGGCACTTCAGGAACTGGTTCACCAACTTCTGGATTCCTTGAACGCCCTGGATCTTGTCGTAGCTCCCGAACGTCAGGAACCGTATGCCGCGCGTGGTCTCAGTCAGCCCTTCTATGTGCAGGTCGTAACCCATTGCCGCTCCTATCCTACGTCGTTCCAGGTACCTGTAGTGAAATCAAAGCTAAGCCCGCTGCGGTTCTTTTGGATGTTCAACGTAGCGGCCAGGTACCCTGTTTCGGAACTGAGTCGGGACGCCACATCTTCAGCACGAGCGGCTACCAGCTTAGCGTTGTGCTCTACGGCAGCGGAAAAATACGCACCGCGCCCCGTCTGCCGCACCGCTGACGCGCGCGAAGCGGACTGCATTCCCGACCCAGCACTGCGCACCAGCTCTGCGTAGGGGCCAGACATGTACCCCAGCATCGCGCCAAAGCGCTTGGCGGCTACGTCTTCAGCAGCAACCAGGTCGACCGGCGGCGCCCAAAAAGACGTGATCGGAGCAGCCGCGGCGGCCAGCGCCAGGACCTCCACTAACACGTCCCTGAAGTTGTACCCCGGGTCCGTCCTCCGGCTAGGATCAAGGTCTGAATGTAACAAAACGTGGTCGGTGTCCAGCGGCATCCCGTAGCTGGGGTTATCGTGGAACCAGCGCAGCAACCAAGCCAGCTTCTGTTTCATGGCGAACGGGAACCCCGACTTCATCTTTTCTCGTTCACCCGGTGCGGTAAACTTGGCTATCTGCTTCTGATCAAACGGCTCTACAAATCCCTCCAGCTCGATGCCAACCGAATTTCCATTGGTTACGGGCTCACCCGTGCGCGGGTGCGTGAGATCACGTACTTGATATGCAATGTCGCACAGGTCCACCATCTGGATGAGCTGCCCGTCTAGGCCCATTACGAACTGTGAGCAGGCGGGCGTTCCGTACTGCCTGAACCACGAAACTACTTGTGGGACACTGGCGGAGTTGATGGCCCACTCTACCAAGCGCTGCAGTGTGTACGTTTCTTTTCTCGCGGATCCCGGATTGACCTTACCTACATTTTCAAGGGGCAACCCTATCGGGCGATGCACTACAAAGTACTTGAACTTTGGCCCGTTAGACCTGCCGAGCACGCGCATGCGCGAGGGATGCGCCGGAACGAACGTTGCACCAGTGACGACCCGTTGGGCTACGCGTGGGTCGTGATCCAACGTGTCCCCGCTCACCTGAGCCTTCTTATTGGCGTAAGCCTGTGCGGCATCGCGCATCTTACCAGATACGCGCTGAAAGAACGACGCGTACGACACTACCGCACGCTTCTTGTCGTCTGCAGTCAGGGGCGGTTCGTTGCCAATGCCCGGAATGTCATCCATCACTCGTCCTCTATCTTCTTGTTCAGAGCGCGCCCGAAGTTCTGCGTGATGAGCCGCTTCTGGTAGCTCAGCTGGCCTTGGGTCAGCTTGAGCTTCTTCATCATGCCCGCGTTATCCATGACTTTTGCGCCGCCGTACCCGGTCGTGTGCTCGAAGACTTTCTGCTGTTCTGGCGCCAGGTCGTGGTACACGAAATCGATCATCCCGTTGTCGCCTTCTTCTTTGTCAAAGAACGGGGGCAGGTCCCCGCTCTCCACGAATTCCCGGCGCAGGCTGCCCTGGTAGTTCTTCAGCGCTGGCTTGGACCAGTTGAGCTCGTCAGCCAATTCATCGTGCGTTGGCTCGCGCCCGTGTTTGTCCATGAGCTTGGCCTGCGCGTCAGTGAACGTGCGGAACTTCAGCGTCTGGTATTCGGGAATCCTCGCGATGTTCTGGTGCGTGTAGGAAATACGGGACAACTTCTTCAGGCGGTTTGTGACGTGTGTTGCCAGCGACGCGCCACCTGAAGTGCTGAAGCTCTGGATGGCTTCGACTGCCAGGAGCTTGGCCTCGGTCTCTAGCGCCGGGCGCGCCAGCGTGCCCGTCCACCGGTTGACCTCAGTCTGAATGATGGGGTCCAGCCGGTCTAAGACCGCTTGCATCGTTGCGTCGCTGGGCTGACGTTTCCACGCTTGCCACGTCTGAAGGTCTGCTTCCTGGTAGCCGGCCATGTTTTTTCCTCTACGACTCGTGCGGGTGCAGCATGAATATAATCTTTTTGCGGTAGTTCAGCAAGCGAGTTTCCCAATCGGTACGGGTGTCTGCCGTGACCACGCTCAGCGGGTTGTTGTTCTGGTCGATCTCGGGCGCCGGACCCGGCCCCTGCTGGAAATTCAGGATCTTTTCGTAGTAGGTTGCCCCTTTGGCTTGCTGCGGCTGGTTGGGGTCGATCTTTCCTTCACGCACACCCTTTTCGTGGAAGTCAATGAACTCCTCCAAGGTGCAGATGGGGCGCGAGATGAACCGCATGGCCGCGTCCGCGTCTTTGAACATGGGCGCGAAGTTCTCTGAAGGGACGATGCTCTGGTACTTATCCATGTACATGCCGCGCCAGTCAGTAACGGGCGGAACGAAGTTGCTGAGCTCGTCGCCGATCACGAACGTCATGCTGACGATCTCCCCGGAGGGCATCTTCAGGTTGATCGCCTTGGTGATGTCGAACGCCGCCGTCTTGATCTTGTCGCCGTAGGTCTGGCGCTGGTGAAAAAGCTGCCGGAAATACTCGTCAGCGTTCTCGAACACCTGCTCGACCAGCCGGATTTCCGGGATCGGGTTGGGCGGGTTGGCGGTGATCTTGTAGACGCGCGACTCGAGGTTCTCCCCCAGGCGCGATTCGCGGATGCCGCGCAGGTACTCGTCCAGCGTCTGGACGTGGGAGAACGTCACCGTGGTACTCATGTTGTTCTGTGCGAGGTTGTGCTTTATCGAATTCACGTACGCTATTAGATGGTTCCCTGTAGTCAGGTCGTCAAAGATGACCGCGGGAAACCCGGGAACGATGTACGGGTTGAAGACCGTGGTGACAACGCCACTGCGGCAACTGGCGCGCTGACGCTGGTACTCGCAGCGGGTATAGACCTGCTGGAGCCAGGAGAGCTTGGCGTCGATGGCTGCCGGGCGGTCGGTTGCCGCGGCGGTGGTGGCATCAATGATGTGCTGTATACCTATGTTGACAACCCCCACCGCGGAAGCCGCCAGCGCGCCGTCTCCGGGCGGTATCGTCCACCCGAGTTTGTCCAGGAACGGGTCCTGCTCTATCGGCGGCACCTGAACACCGTATTGGGTGGTGGTCTTTGAGGCAGCCAGTAGCATGTGGAACCAGCTTGGGAAGGGTTCCTGCCCTACAACTGGACCCTTGAAGTACTCCTCCGGCCAGATCAGCATGTTCTTGCCAGAGACCGCAGGTTCGCCTTTGCCAGACGGGTTGCCGCGCTTGTCCAGTTCCTTTTGTACCTGCGGCGGGTAACCGGTAGTCACAATGGCAAACTGCGCCATCGCGTCGTCGCTCTGCTGCAGCATGTTGGGGATCCAGTCATCATTGATGTACATGCGCGTGACTTGGGACGCGTAGCTCTCCCCGAACGCCAGGTTCTCAATCATCGACGGAAAGATGACGTTGCAAGCGGGCGGGATGCCAAACTCCCAGCGCGGCTTGGTGATGTAGTTCAGGATTCGGTTGGGGCGTGGCCCCCAGCTATTTTTTTGGATGGCCTTGCCTACCACGGACGCCGCAGTGCCAGAGAGCAGGGAGCCTACGGCGCCCATAACGGTCTCCGGCTTTTCCTCCAACACTGGGGGGCCAATGACCTCCCCGTTCACGCCGCCGCCCAAGAAGTTCACCTGTGCGATGGGGGCGTTGGGGATGGCCAGGATCTCGTAGTACATGCGCATGTACGTGTCGCGAAGAATCTTGTAGACGCTAGTGCTGCTGCCGATGGAATCAGCGTGCTTGCTCAGGGCGTTCAGTGTGTCCTGGTAGCGAACGTACCGCAGGACGGGGAAGACACCTTCGGGGTCGCTGTCGGTGTCGATGCGCATGTGGTCGATTTCCAGTAGCGGTGACGGCAGGATCCGGTTGTTGAACATGGTGCGGCGCATGTACCTGGTGAAGAAGTTGATGGTTGGGACGGAACCAAACTTCGACTGCTCTTCCCCGCCCATGCAGGCGCGAATGGCGTTCTCAAGCATGTCGAACGGCCGCCGTATCATCTTCTCTTGGGATGGGTCGAGCCCGGTGTACAGCAGCGCCGCCGGGAAGAACTGCGCCGAGGCGATGGCGTTCGGGTTCTTCTTGGCTTCAACCATCCCCATGACCATGTTATCGAGCCCGGTCATCAGGTAGGTGTAGAGCGCGTCCAGGATGTCCAGGTAGTTCACCGAGCGAAATGATATTTGCCGAGAACCCTTGGTCTGCGAAAACTGCCAGCCCTCGATGGTGCCTTCGTACAGGACACGGAAGTCCGGGACTTTACCGCGTAAAGCTGTGTAGTGGTGGTCCAGGGTAAATACCTGAACTTGCACGCGGTCCTGCGCGCCCAACGAAAAGAGCTCCTTGTCGGGCGGCATTTCGATCGTAGCGCTGGGCACCACCCACACGCCCATGTCGATCGACACGGAACTCGTGGGCACTTCGATACCGTTGAAGTAGACGACCCAACTGCCCTCGAGGGAATCCTGGCTCGTGAAGATGGCCATGTTGCTCCTAGGCGAAAGCCGCCATGACTACGATGGCGCCCAGGGCGCTCACGACTTGGTTGGCGTCAGCTGACCGTAGCGACTGTTCGACCGGGAGGAGGACCTCATCGCGCAAGATCTGGCGGAGCTCTGCCAGTGCCGCATCTACTACGCGTGTGTAGGGTGCCAGGACAATCTGCACTTCGATGACCGGAACGCGGTCGCACAGTGAGATACCATCCAAGTAGGTTAGATCCACCATGAGGGCCAGGATCGTTCGCAGGCCAGTGGCGTTGGCACGCCATAGTAGGGTACGCGCCTGCGCAACCTGATTCATTGATCGTGAGCATGTAGGGAGCATGGCCCGCCGAAGTTTCTCGCACGCTGGGAAGCGGGTCAACGTGGTAAGGATCTTCGTGTCGTCCGGCGACGCCGCGGGGTCGGTGTCTTCGAAACAGCGCACCGCACCAAACGAAACGTCCCAGGTATGGTTGACCAACGTTCCTTCATTGTCCGCCACTTCGGCGTACACTGTGTACGTTGCGTCCGGTTCCCAGTGCCCGTGACGAGGATGAAACTTCGCCGTCACACCGTACGTCGTGTCCAGCGGGTCACCAGAAATGCTGCCTGCGAACCCGACCGCGAACACCCCATTTTCCATAACGGTGTAAGTAGATCCGTTGACGGTCACCCGTATAGTCCAGGTGGTGGTGTCGATTCCGGTAGCTCCTACTGTGCTATCCATCGCTTGTTGCCGCAGTACAGAGCGCACGGGGACGCCAATAGACCCGCCCGGAGGAAACAGGAACAGGAAACCGGGTGTCCAGACTTTCCCGATGAACGTCGCGGTATCGTTGTCTGGGTCAATTAGTTGGTCTTCGAGATCGTATATGTTGCTGGCAACCAGGGTGTACACGACGCCAACCTGTTGCGCGTCCGTCGTTGTTACTCTGTAACGTGTACCGGTAATCTGCGTCACGGCGGAGATATGAATGTCTGGGTCGATTGTGTAGTTGTCGATATCTTCTGCGTCTCCTGGCACCACGATCTTGGTGTAGTCGATATAGAAATTGTAGTTATCGACACTTATCCCGTCGGGCAAAAGTTTAGGCGGCGTTCCGTAGCCCTTGTAAGAGGCGCTGTTGAAGGGTGGATCCGCGACTGGGTTGCCTGCTAGGTCTGTCGCATTGTACACGAAAACCGTGTACGTGATGTACGCCTGCTCGTTCACCGTCACATCCACGTGAGTGGAATCCACAATGTCTACGTGAGAGGCTGTCAACCCCAACGTAAAGACGTAGTTTGTTGGTGTCGTGAGTTCGACATCCATGATGTCCATGAGCTCGCTGAACTCCACGCGGACATTGCACGGCGCGGTAGCTATCGCACCTTCGACGTGGGGACGCTCCCCGACGCCGTCGAAGTCGGCGTCGGCGTGCACTATGTTGAGTTGGTTGCCGACGATATCCTGGATGTTGTTCGGGGGGGAAACGTGTACGTTGTAGTTGCCGGAGCCAGTGTGCATCTCTCCAGTGACGTCCAGGATGACCGTGGTGTCATCGCCCTGGAGGGTAGCGGTAACCACCGTGATGATCGTTGGCCCTGTGATATGGTACCGCGATGCCGTTTCTATGGCAGCGGTCTTCTGCATGGGCTCGGTGAAGACCACGTGGACGTGGGTTTTATCGGGCGCGCTGGCCGAGTCCACTTGGGGCAAGATCCCTTTGCCTACGAAGTCCGCATCTGCGTAAGCGGGGTCGAGTTCGTTGCCCGCCGTGTCGACAATGTCAGTGGTGGGAGTGACCACGACGTTGTAGGCTCCCAACTGAAGAAGCTCAGTCGAGAGCATTAGGATAACGGTTACCATGTCAAGTTGGAGAACAGCACTAGCGACGATCACAGCTGGTGGGACGGTTGGGCCAGTTATAACGTACCGTGCTGCGGTCTCAATGGCGGCGGTCTCCTGCATTGGCTCGTTGAAAACCACATGGACATGCGTGGCGTCTGGCATGCTAGCTGAGGCGACTCGTGGTAACGCACCAATGCCATCAAACGTCGCGGTATCGTACTCCGGGTCAATGGGGACGGCGTACGTGCTCTGAACACCCGAAACGGTGACAGTGTAGTTGTCAACCCCGGTGAGCATCTCGCCCGTGATGGCCACGTGAACGTGCGTCGGGCTGATCTTGGTGACCCCGCTCGCCGTGATGGCCGCGGGACCTGCGAAGACATAGTTGCCCGCAGTTGTCAGCCCCACGTCACTCATGTTCATATCGAATGTAACTTCGACGGTGTTTGCGTTCAAAGACGCCGCTGAAACCACCTGGGGGGGAGTCTCGCTATTATCTCCCGCACCAACGAGTTGACCAATGAGTTGAACTACGCCTTTGTATGCCACGTTGCTTCTCCGCTAGTGTTTCTTGAATTTGATGAGCCCAAGGGCCTCGTGGTCGACGGACAGAGGTTCCCCAGGTGTGGGTAGACATACCCCTGAAAGCACGGTCATCGCGTCGGGGATGGCGGACGCGAGTCCAAGGGCCACGTGGTCAACCGCGAGAGCCTCTCCGGGCGTGGGCAGACAGATTCCTGAAAGCACCGTCATCGCATCGGGGATGGCGGACGCGAGTCCAAGGGCCACGTGGTCAACCGTGGACGCCTCACCAACGTCCGGAGCGCAAATACTCATGAACGCAACCGCCGCGTCCAGGTTCAACCTTGGACCGCCGAACGGCAACTGCACTACACCCTTATAGGCCATGCCGCACCTCTGCTATCTAGGCAATCTCGGGCCCCAAGACACTGAAATACGAGGTACCACCATCATAGGGAAATAATCTAAAGGTTCGCCACTCACCGCTCCAACGTGCCTGGAA